>Ga0105045_10003081_pt1 | contig 14215 bp, 7 predicted proteins | sample MAT02_FD_78089 | JGI IMG/M metagenome (GOLD analysis project Ga0105045, IMG submission 78089) | Freshwater microbial communities from Lake Fryxell liftoff mats and glacier meltwater in Antarctica - MAT-02 (megahit assembly) | ecosystem: Environmental > Aquatic > Freshwater > Ice > Liftoff...
TCCGCAGGGGCTGGGGTGGGGGATAGGGGTGATTTAAGCTGATAATTGACTTGAAAATGCTTATCCATTGAAATTTGAAAATCAGTTGAATTCAAAATAGTTGTTCCATAACCCTTTAGGGTCGTAGGTCAGCCACAAAAAAATTATCCTTATCAGATACGGCAACCCCTTGACATAAAATAAGAATCAGTCTATATTAGAAATAACTTATTTCATCCACTGAAAAAAGGTTATTGTGAACGCATTTATTCGTAGTAATAGAGACCTCATCAAAGCCATGAACCGTAGCCTGCTGTTGAATATCATTCGGCGGGAGGGTCAGTTATCGCGCAAGCAATTGACCGAGATTTCTGGCTTGAGTGTTGGGTCTGTCTCTGGGATTGTGGGTGAATTGCTCACCAATGGCTGGATTTTGGAAGTTGGAGAAGGGGAGTTTACGGGTGGGCGCAGGCAAACGATGATTCGGCTAGACCCCAAAGCAGGCTATGTGGTGGGGCTAAAGCTGATGGAAGATAGAGTCGTGAGCGCTGTGACCAATTTTGAATCTACGATTATCGGATACCAAGAGAACCCCATTCCCGCACGCGCCAATCCACAACAATTGGTAGAGGTGCTAAAAATGGTGATAGATTCGATGTTGAGCGCCCTCACCATTAAGCCAGAGCAATTATTGGGTGTTGGCATTGGGTTGGCAGGAATTATCCACTCCAATGAAGGCATTGTGCATCATTCACCTTATTTTGGGTGGGGCAATGTGCCTTTGGCAAATATGTTGGAGCAAAAAATACAGCGCCCCGTTTTTATCGAAAACGATGTGAATACGCTCACGCTCACCGAGCAATTATTCGGTGTGGGACGACATCATAAGAATTTTGTCGTGATGACCATTGGGCGCGGGATTGGGTTGGGGATTGTCATCAACAATCAGCTTTATCAGGGGACACGCGGCGGGGCAGGGGAGTTTGGTCATACCGTGTTAGCCACCCATCAGCATGAATCACACCTACAGGGGCAGACGCTAGAACAACTGGCGTGTGACCCAACGCTCATCGCCAATCTGCGCCAAATTCGGGGCAAAGAATCTATCACCAGTCTTAAAGAGGTGGTCGCACTCGCACAGGCAGATGATGAAGATGCCAAGCAAGCCCTTGCTATCAGTGGTCATTATATCGGCATGGGTTTGGCGAATATCATCAACATCCTCAATCCGGGTTTGGTCATTATTAGCGGAGAAGGCACAATGGCGGGGGATTATCGTATTCAACCGATGATGACCAGCCTCAAAAAATATACCTTTAACGGCTTATTAGAGGATGTGACCATCGTGATTGAACCCACAGACGACCAAGCATGGTCGCGTGGGGCGGCGAGTTTGGTCATTAGCAAAGTATTCGAGTCACCAATTATCGAGGCGCAACGCCACCAATAATAGGGACGTGATATATCACGTCCGTTCATCCATCCACAATGTGGGTGGGGCTAAACACGGATAAAAAGTAGCACCAATAAATTTTTTTGACCTAGTTTTTTCAATGAATGAAAGATGTTATGGCATGTCACACTTAAATCAACGGTCAAAATGGGGGTGGGTGATATTCTTCTTAGCACCGAGTTTGCTAGGACTGATGATTTTTATCGTTCTCCCAATCTTGTCCTCGTTGTGGTATGCCTTCCATGACTGGAATTTGCTATCGCCACCGCGTTTTAATGAGCTAGACAATTTTAAGGAATTGTTGGCAGATGACCGTTTTTGGCGTGCCTTGCAATATACCCTGATGTTTATCGTTGCGTATGTCCCACCCGTGTTTGTGCTTGGATTGGCACTCGCCATTTTTCTCAATCAGAAAATTCGGGGCATGATAGTGGTGCGGACAGCGACATTTTTGCCTGTGGTTGCCTCTTGGGTGGTCGTTTCGCTCATCTGGAAATGGTTATTTAACCCCTCATACGGGCTGGTTAATATTGGTCTGGGGGCGGTTGGTGTTGAGGGTCCCGCATGGCTTTTTGAGCCGAACACGGCGCTCTATGCGATGGTCATCACCAGTATCTGGAAAGATGTGGGGTATATCGCCTTGCTCTATCTGGGCGGGTTGCAATCTATCTCACAGACCTATTATGAGGCGGCAGAAATTGACGGGGCAAGCCGATGGGCATCCATTCGCTATATCACCTTGCCGTTGCTGTCTCCCACGATGTTTTTTGTGCTGATAACCCTGCTCATCAATTATTTTCAGATGTTTGAGCAAGTGTGGCTGATGCCCATGCGCGATAGTGCCGCCGATAGACAGCTAGAGGTGGTCGTGACAGAGGTGGTGAATAACGCCTTCCGTTATAACCGCATGGGGTATGCGTCTGCTATGTCGTGGGTGCTGTTTGCCATCATCTTTTTTATCACCTTTATCCAACTCAGATTACAAAAACGGTGGGTATACTATGAAACAGACTAATATGCTCCCCAGATTACTGACTTATATCGGGATGCTTGTGCTGGTCATGCTGGCGGTATTGCCATTTGTATGGATGCTCAGTACATCGCTAAAATCGCAGGAATACATTTTATCTGCGACACCGCAACTCATCCCAGACCCTATCACATTTGAGAGTTATACCAAACTCGCAGAGCGCATAGACCTCACACGGGTGATTTTTAATAGCCTATTTGTGGCGGTTGTCGGCACATTTGGGCAACTTGTCGTGGCATCTATGGCGGCGTATGCTTTTTCGCGGATAGATTGGCGCGGACGCGATACAGTTTTTCTGCTGTATCTGTCCACCATGATGGTGCCTGCTGTGGTGCTAGTCATCCCCCAATTTATCCTCATTCGGTCATTCGATTGGATGAATAGCTATGCCGCGCTCATTGTACCCAGTTTATTCAGTGCCTTTGGCACATTTCTCTTGCGCCAGACCTTCAAAACGATTCCCAAAGATTTTGAAGAAGCGGCTTTTGTGGATGGCGCAAATCACTTTGTTATCTTCTGGCGGATAGACCTTCCATTGGTCAAGCCCGCATTGGCAACACTGGCTGTCTTTGGGTTTATGGGATTATGGAATTCGTATCTGTGGCCCCTATTTGTCGCCCGACGGGATGAAATGATGACCTTGCCCGTTGTGCTGGCGACCCTACAAGCTGGTCCGCGCTCGCTCACCGAATGGAATATGATTATGGCGGGTGCGATTATTACAGTGTTGCCCATACTGCTGATTTATGTGTTTGCACAGCGTTGGTTTGTGCAAGGATTTATCTCTAGCGGTATTAAAGGTTAGGTATTTCGTGACGCAACGAAATGCGTTTTAATAAATTTCGTATGGTAATTTAATGAGAGGAAATAAATCATGTATCGCAAATTAAGCCTTATTCTGATGCTCCTATTGACTGCAACACTCGTATTGCCGTCTGTCGCCCAAGAAAATGTGACGCTCCGCTATTTCACTTTTTCCGCCGCGCCAGATTATTTAGAAGAACTGGATACCATCATCGCCGCCTTTGAACTCGAAAATCCAACCATCACCGTTGAAGTGTCTAGCGCACCGTTTAGCGACTATTTCACCCTGCTACAAGCCGATGTGGTCGGCAATGATGCGCCAGATGTGTTTGAACTCAACTACGAAAATTTTGTCACCTATGCCGCCAATGGCACTTTGCTGAATATTGATGAATACCTCACTGGGGAAGCCCCTTATTATCCCCGCGCACTAGAGGCGTTCCAATATAATGGCGAACAACTCGCCCTTCCAGAAACATTCTCTACCGTGTTGTTGTTCTACAACGCAGACCTGTTTGACCAAGCAGAACTCGACTATCCAACCGCCGAATGGACATGGTCAGATGCTACTGTCGCCGCCGAAGCCATTAGCGCCTTGGGCGATGATGTTTGGGGCTTATTCTCGCCTGTTCAATTCTGGGAATTCTATAAAAAAGCCGCCCAAAATGGTGAATGTTTCTTCTTTAATGATGATATGACCGAATCTACCATCAACTCGCCGGCCTGTGTAGAAACACTCGAAATGATGATTAGCTTCATGACCAATGGCTATATGCCCACCGCCGCCCAACTGTCTGGCGTATCTGATTCTGAATTGTTCCTCAGTGGCAAATTGGGTATGTTGGTGACCGGTATTTGGATGTTTGGCGCGTTTGCCGATGCCGACTTTGCGTGGAATGTCGAAATTGAACCAGCCATCAACCAAAAAGCACATCACTTCTTTGCCAATGGTGTGGGTGTCTCTTCGACTACCGATTATCCTGCAGAAGCCGCCCTCTGGGCAGAATTTCTGACCGCCAGTGAAACCGCCGCGACTGTCCGTGTCGAAAGTGGTTGGGAATTGCCCGCACTCGACCAACCCGAATATTTTGAATCCTATCTCACCCAAACCCCACCCGACAATCGTGAAGCGGTGTTTATGGCATTAGAAAGCCCGGTGACCCCACCCGTGATTGAGCGCCAAAACGAAATGCAAGATGCCGTGAATGGTCTGATAGGGCAGGTTGTGGACGGTGAACTCAGCGCACAAGAAGCACTCGACCAAGCCAAAGAAATTTTGGATGGTCTGATTCAATAAGATAACGTCAGGTGGGGAAAATAAGGGCGGACATACGCGCCTTTGGCGCTAGTACCGCCCCTACAACCTGCCTATTGGGGAACTGTAGGGGCTTGCCATGGCAAGCCCCTATACGTCAAGTTAACTTAAGTTGCTACTCATGGGACGCGATTAATCACGTTCCTACAGCCACTATAACCTACAAGATAGGCAGAATTGTACTGGCTGACTAGCGCAAAGTGCGTATGTCAGCCACAGATTAAAAAATGGTTTACACCGTTTTTATTTACTAACACCAATCATCGTGTCCTTCTCCCACGCCAATTTTTTGGGAAAAGGGCAAATATCACACAGCTTTTTTTTACAAGAATGGTAAAACGCGCATGACCTATTTAGACACACTCAATTTAACCCAAGTGAGTATCAAAATTATCACAGACAATCAAGCGCTGTCTGGGGCGTATGTCGCCTCACCGACATTCTCGCAATATGGCTATTCGTGGCTACGCGATGGCATGTGGATTGCCCATAGCATGGATTGTGTCGGTGAATATGCCAGCGCCACCCGTTTTCATCAATGGGTCGCGCACACGATTATGCGGTATGAGCCACAGATTCACGCCCTACTCGGAAAAATATCGCGCCAAGAATCCCTCCTAGAGACCGATTATCTGCCCACACGCTTCACACTCGATAGCGATTTTGGCGAGGAAGAATGGCCCAATTTCCAGTTAGATGGCTATGGCGCATGGCTATGGGGGGCAGTTCAGCATTGCCAACAGCATAACCCCGTATTATGGGCAGAATTGCGCCCCGCCGTGTCGTTGATTGTGCAGTATTTGGGGGCATTATGGCATTTGCCCAATTATGATTGTTGGGAAGAATTTCGTAACGAAATCCACCTCTCCACATTAGGGGCGCTGTATGGCGGTTTATCTGCCGTCCATAGCATAGACCCCGCTTTGGTCGCGCCACAATTGCCACAAGCGATTCAACAATTTGCGCTTGATAATGGGGTCGCGCCTGATGGTCATTTTATGAAATTTTTTGGCAATCCCGCCGTAGATGCCAATTTATTATGGCTGGTGCTTCCTTATAGGCTGGTCGCTAGTGATGACCCGCGTTTTATGCGGACACTGCAAAAAATTGAGCGCGATATTCACTATCCATACGGCGGGGTGTATCGGTATGGGGCAGATACCTATTTTGGCGGTGGCGAATGGTTGTTGCTCACCTGCTGGTTGGCATGGATATATGTGGAATTGGGGCGTATAGATGAGGCACGCGCCCTAATCGTATGGGTAGAAAAACAAGCCACCCCCACAGGCGACATGCCAGAGCAAACCCATGAGCATCCACTAGACGCATCACATTATCAGCCGTGGGTGGATAAATGGGGGACATCTGCCAACCCACTGTTATGGTCGCACGCCATGTATTTAATCGTCCTCACACACCTAAAGGCAATCTAACCCATGATAACTGTCATTCATAACCCACTCGGTCAAGAACACCCCTATGAGCAATTGCCAGAAGAACGGTTTCCGCGTCAACCATTGGCATCTGAAAATTTTACGGTGGGGATTGTGACCCGTCCACCCAATGCTGTGAACGCGGTGCGTGTTTTTTATGAGATAGATGGCAAATCTTCACAAGCGCAATCGGCGACCCATAGCGTCAATTGGCGACCCGAATTGGAGCATGGGGTAGGGGCAGAATTTTTAGACCGTATTATCCGTATCGAACAAGATGTGTGGCAAGCCACGCTCACCGCGCCATCGGCAGGGGAGGTGTTGCGCTATTGGGTAGAGGCTGATGGTATCGTCACCGAGCCAATTATTTTGCGCGGATTAGCGTGGCGCGAGGGTGGGGGCGTGAGCATAGACGGCGATACCATCCACATTTCACAAGATGGAGTATCCGCCCACCCAAAAATCGCCCGTATCGAATGGCTACACGATGGAGAACGCGCTCATCGCGTGCGCCTGTCGTTTGTGTCTAATCCCCATGAACGATTTTATGGATTGGGTGAACGGTTTAACCAACTCAATCAACGCGGACAACTCATGGATGTGCGCTGTTATGAGCAGTATAAAAATCATGGCAAGCGCACGTATATGCCCATCCCATTTTTGCTGTCGTCTGATGGCTATGGCGTGTGGGTGCAAAGTAGCCGATGGATGCAATTTGACCTCGCGCATACCCGCGCCGATACATGGTCATTAGAAGCCGATTTAGGTGATGACCAACGCCTATCATTACGCTGGTTTGATGATGCAGACCCATACGCCATCATCGGGCAATTTGCCCAGCTCACGGGTCCTGTGGTATTGCCCCCCAAATGGAGTTTTGGTCTGTGGATGAGTGGTAACGAGTGGAATACACAGGCAAAAATTGAGGGGGAAGTGAAAGCATCGCTGGCGCACAATATTCAGCCAGCCGTGATTGTCATTGAGGCATGGAGCGATGAGACCACCTTTTATATTTGGAACGATGCCCAATACGCGCCTGTGAGTGGCGATAGCGCCCTGCGGTATGCCGATTTTACCTTCCCAGAAGGCGGAAAATGGCAAAATCCCAAAGCGATGGTGGATTGGCTACACGCCAATAATATCAAAATTTTGCTATGGCAAATTCCTGTCGTCAAACAAGCCGACCACGCGCATCCCCAACACGATGCCGACCGCTCCTATTACGAAAATGCGGGTTTTGGCGTGCATGAGGCAGATGGTAGCCTGCACCGTATTCGACCATTTTGGTTTCGGGGCGGGTATTTGTGGGATGTGACCAACGAGGCAGAAAAAGCATGGTGGTTTAGCAAACGGGCATATTTATTGGATGATATTGGCATTGATGGATTCAAAACGGATGGTGGCGAACATCTATGGGGTGAGTATGTACATTTTGCCGATGGTCGCACAGGGGCGGATGTTTGGAACGAGTATCCGCGCCTATACACCGAAGCCTATTACGATTTTGCCAATCAATACCGTGAGGCAATCACATTTAGCCGTGCGGGATTCATCGGCTCGCAACGCGCCCCATTACATTGGGCGGGGGATGAAAATTCGACATGGGATGCCTATCAACATTCGATTTTAGCGGGGTTATCGGCGGGAATCTCTGGGATACCCTTTTGGGGATGGGATTTGGCAGGCTTTAGCGGAGCATTGCCGAGTGCAGAATTATATTTGCGTGCCACTGCGATGGCGGCTTTTTGCCCTGTGATGCAATATCACTCAGAGTATAACGCGCATAAAACCCCAAGCCATGACCGCACCCCGTGGAATATCCAAGAGCAAACGGGTGATGACAGTGTGATTGCGACCTTCCGATTTTTCTTGAATATCCGCGAAAAATTGATGGATTATATTTGGACAGAGGCACAATTTTCTGCCCAAACAGGTCAGCCGATGATGCGTGCTGTTCATCTGATAGACGCAAACGCCTCTGAATATGATTATTTCTTTGGGCGCGATTTATTGGTGTCGCCGGTGGTGCATCCCAATATCATCAGCCAGCAGGTCTATTTACCCAAAGGGCGGTGGCGCTCACTGTGGACGCATGAGGTGTTCGATGGCGAGACGACCATCAGCGTCCCTGTGCCATTAGACCAAATCCCCGTTTTTGTGCGGGACGGGTCTGCGGTGTCGTTGAGTGGCGTGTCCGTATGGAGTAACGATTTTAAATTCAAATGATTTCAATCAAAGGCAACAAACCTGCGGACGCGCTATAGCGCGTCCCTACGATCCCAAAACACGGTTATCAGGCTGTAGGGACGGCATGGTTGCCGTCCCCCGTATATCCGTTATTTCCCAGCCAACACATTGCGCCCCATGAGCAGTGTGATAGCCCCTGCGATGACCAATGCCACGCCACCGATAAAAATAATCGTGCGCCACCACGGGGTTTCGCCTGTGGCGGGGAGCGCCGTGGCAGAAATGCCCACGGCGGTGCGGGTGGGGTTATTATTGCCAGCGACACGCGGGTCTGTGGTCAATAATGTCTCGCCATTGACAGTGATGCGTCCTTGGTCAGAGATGAATTGCAACCCGACTGGCAAGGTGCTATTCACACGGGCGCGATAGGTGATGGTCACTTGTTGCCCTGCGGGAATATCGGGAATATCCACATCCACATCATCGCTTTGGGCAAAGACGGGGGTGGTGGCGATAAAAATCAGTGTCAATATCATTATCCAACGAAAACGCATATTTTTTTCCTTTATTCGTTATTATCACAGGTGTATAAATGATGGCGGGGCGTTAGAATGACCTAACGCCCCGTCACCTGCCTCATGGATACGATGGTGTCGTACAAACCACGGCGGTGATGTTGTTATTGAAACCAGAAATTGCGCCAACCGTTAGTGTATTATTGGCATTCAGATACGCTTGTGCATTCGCATCGCCCAAGCCAATCATACCTTGCAAACGCACAGTACCAGAACCATTATAAGACACATTAATGCTGGGTTGTGTACCGCCTGTGCCTGCGGCTAAGGTATTACTTCGGATGTCCATACATGCATTATTGAAGTCACGGACATTCACTGTCAGCGTGCGCCTTGCCGTACCAGCCGCATTAGCGTTAAACATGTTGTTCGTGGCAATCAGATTTAACACGCTGGAGCTACCCAAAATTGCACCGTTATTATTGGCTAGGAGCGAAACGCCAAAGATGTTTGTTAGTGAGGCTGGAACTGTGTTATTTGTGACACTCACATTCAAAACCGCGCCAGTTGTGCCACCGCCAGAGGTATTTGCACCATCCACAAACAACGTAATCACATTTCCGTCATAGGCGTGATTGATGGTATTGTTGCGAATGGCACCATTGCTCAAGGTAAAATCGCCTGCTTCGACCTCAATCACACCGAGCGCAAGTTCTCCACTATAATTTGAGATGGTGTTGGCGTTCACATCAAACCGCATGACGCTATTGCCTTGTGCATTGCGGAGCGAAATAGCAATTTCGCCGTTATTGGTGTTGCTGGCTCCTCCGTATGGGTTAGCTGTTATGGCGTTATTAATAATATCTATCTCCATCACTGCCCCAGTAGCGCCTTCGGGGTTGGCGTTGATTGCAATGCCGTCTAGCCGATTAAATATGTTGTCTTGGATGGTAACATTCATGCTTGATGTGCCATCGGCGCGTAATAATAAACCATCCCCGTTACAATTGCCACCACTACATGCCGTAGTCGAAATCGTATCCTCAAAGGTGCTGTTGGTGATGGTCAGATTGAGCGCCCCAGCGAAGTTTTCGATATACACCATATGGTCTGCAACAATGTTCATGTTCACATTGTCTAAAACAACATTACCAGAGAGTTGTGAGCCAGAGATGTCTGTAAAATTCAGACCATATTCATTATCGGCATTGCCAATAGTGGTCATATCCACATTATCTAATATCATATTCACCACACCACTTCCGACAAAGCCATGACTGCCCGTGTTGGTGATGATGAGGTCATTGATATTCAAGTTGCTCGTATCGTTTAGGTTAAACGCATTGGTCGTTAAGTTAGTCATTGTCCCGCCTGCGCCATTGGTATTGAGGGCGGTATTGCCATCACCCAAAATGGTGAAGCTACCAGCTATGTTATTATTTAATAACACACCCACATTTGCGCCTGTCACATCTAATTCGTCTATGCTGGTGTTTAGCACATTGGCATTGGTAATCGCCACACCTGCCGCGGTCTTTGCGCCTGCCTCGACAAGCCCAGTCACATTTAATGTCCCACCCGCACGATTGAGTGTGATGGCATGTGTGCCAGCACCTACTGCACGGATTTCTGTCAGTGTCAAATTGATGGTTTGGCTGGTGGAATGATTGACGAATAAACCGATGGCGCTACCTGTCGCAGATATGATGCCTGCTGTCGAGGACACGGTGCCAGGGCTGGCATTGAAATAATCAATCACCAAGCCATTGGCATTATTGGTATAAATATCCACATCCCCCAAATTGACTGCGCCCGTGTTGGTAGCGAGTGTGATGGGTGTGGATGTGAACCGCGCAACGGTTGTCCCCAAGCGCATTGTCCCAAAGCTGACGGGGCGTGCGCTAGATTGAATCGAAACCCCCTGCGAGATGTTGGTAGCGATGGTTGTACCATTTAGGGTGACTGCACCCGGGCTGGTTAGCATATTAATATTCACTGCATAGCCACCGCCGCTATTGCTGGTGACACTCCCGCCGTAGGTGAGATTGACGGTGCTATTAAACACGCCGACCACATTCCCGGCCGTGTTCAATGTGCCACCTGTGGCGCTAAGTGTCCCAGATGTGTTATTCAGGATAATGCCACCTGACCCTGATGAAGCATTGATATTGGTGAAGTTCATCGCTAACGGCGTTGTGCCACCCAACAGATTTTCGATGATTAACGCAACACCACCAAAAGCGGTGATGTTGCTAGATGTTGCGCTGGTGACGGTGACAGTCCCCGTTTGGTTGGTGATGCGTATTGCATCTGACGCGTTGTTTGTAACATCTAAACTTGCAAATGTGATAGCCGCCGCCTGATTGATACCACTCCCCGAAAACGAAATAGCCGCGCCCGACGCAGATTTGGTGACGCTAGTTGCGCCAAAGGTTACGGGTTTGGTCGCGGGATGATTTATGATGGCAATGCCTGAATCAATTACACCTGAAATGGTAGTGGTATCGGCGATGATTGTCCCGCCATTCGCCGAAATGAGACCAAATAAGCCGTTGGTCAGGGTAACATCGCCCAAATTGGCGGTCATGACATTATTGTTAAATGAAATGGCGTTGACGTTACAGTTGCTGATATTTACACCACCCAACACATCAAATGTACCCGCCGTGACATTCGCAATTTGAATGCCTGATGATGATCCGTCACAACTGGTCACAGCTAGGCTATCAAAGGTTATATCCAGCGTGCCATTATCCAATAACACGGTTTGCCCCGTGCCGTTGATGGTCATATCGGCAACCGTTAATAACCCGAAATTTGTACCTGCAACACCAACAAATGTATCTGTATTGCCGATGGTGAAGCCGTATAAATCGTTGTTACTGGATAAGGTGATGCAATCACCAGGGGCATTGTTCAAGACAGGATGCGTCCCTGTGAAAGTTGGGAAACTACTGCCTAGGGCGGGTGTGACACCGCTGACCGTTGCTAAGGTAGAGGTAGACCCATCGCCAACCACGCGCCCACCTATTTCTAGGGTGAGAGGTTCACAGAAATAATCCGCGCCTGCTTGGGCGAAATAAATCGTGTCGTTGGCGCTGTCTTGTGTTTCGATGATGGTAACATCACTATCTGGACAGGCTTGTGTGCCGATATTATTGGGGATAATACACAAGGTCGGTGTGGCTAGGTTGACAAACCACACCAATTCTTGACCATCGAAATTCAGGTTGACCTGTGCGGTATCGCCTCCTGTGATGGTATAGAAGAAGGATGCTGTGCCTGTGGATACGCCCGCATCTGGATAGAACACGAATGTGCCATCGGGGTTCATATACACCCGACCACCGCCCGCAATCGTGATGAAACTGGATACGCCAACGGTTGTGCCATTGGCGACAGTGCCATTGGCAGTGCCGAGTGTTGCCCCAAAGCCCGTAATGGCAGTGGTATTGGCGGGGTCATCATTGTCGCGCACACTCAACGGACTGGTGAAGGTGAGGTGTGGCGTGATGGTATAGGCATCGTCATTAGCCGTGGCGCGTACTGTAAATTCATAAATTGCGGGGACAGGTGGCACGAGGGTATCGGGCGGGTCGAAAGCATCCACATCGGTGATTTGTGCAGGTGTGAAGCTAATCGCGCAAGTATCATTGCCCGCATACGTGCCAGCAGTGCGGGTGATAGTGAGCGTTGCAGAGCCGTTGCCCGCCGTGTTCAAGCCACCGCCATTGGTAGTCAATGGTGCGCCTGTGGTACAGGTCACAGTGACCCCTGCGAGGTTATTCACCGCTTCGCTAAAGGTCAGGACGATGCTGGTATCGTTATCCACATCCGCCAAGATGGTCGGCGGTGAGATTGCCGTGAGGAGATTGCTCAATTCCGCTTGTACACCTGTTAGGGATGGTTGTGCATCCACGGTGAAGGTGAGGACGAAATTATCGGCATCACCATCCACCAAATCGTTACTAAAGTTTCCATCCAATTCATTGGGTGGGTCTGCCACATCGAAATCGGTGATGAGTGTCGAGATGAGTGTCACTGTACAGGTTTGCCCGTTGGTCAATGCGCCTGTGGGTGTGAGCGTGATGGTATTTACATTTGATGCGGGCAGGGCAGGGGTGAATGGCACGGGGACGGCATTGCATGTCCATGTGATACCACCCGCGGTAATATTCACATTTTCGGTGAAATTAATCGTCACGGCTTGGTTATTTGGCACAGTCGCGCCATTAATTGGCACGGTTGGCGGTAATACCTGTGGTGGGACATCTGCCACAATAAATGTGAACACCGCATCCGTAACCATATTTTGGATTGGTGCATCTTCATCTGCCACTTGTATGGCAAAAATGGTCAGTGTACAACTTTCGCCAGGGGTTAAATTGGTGGCAGGATTGAGCATGAACACGGGGTCAGCATCGGTGACGGCTAACCCAAATGTTACATCTTGAACACCTGTAGCAGTACAGTCTAATTCTGCCCAATTGCCCGCAACGGTGACGGCTTCACTGAATGTAATTCGCAAATCGGTGTCGGTATCGGCAAATTGCCCAACACCCAATGGCAGGGCGGTGAATAACCCGCCAACTTCGGCTTCGGCGCTGGTCACACTCGGCGGTGCATCGTCCACAGTGGTGAAACTAAAGACGAAATTATCACCTGTTAGCCCATCGTTATTGCCGTCCAGCAAATCGGGTGCATCGTTGGCATCAGCATCGGTCACGCCGTTGGTCGCACTGCTCAAAACGGTGACAGTACACAATTCGTTGGTGGGTAAAACAGGCGTTGGGTTGATGGTTGCCATATTGCCGACCAAACCCACCGCACTATTGGCGGTGGTGATATTGGTCGCCCCGCACATGATGGTGAACCAAGACCCGTTGAGGGTTGGTGCTTCGTCAAATGTGATGACCACATCGCTAGTGAGCGGGACATTAATCGCGCTATTAACGGGTGTGGTGGCGGATACGGTGATGGTTTCGTCCACGACAAATGTCACCAGCGCGGTATCGGTGCCAATGCCGTTATCCAGCGTATACGTGAAGGTATAGGTGCCACTATCGGCATTGGTCAGGGTGAATGTGCCATCGGCATTGACGGTAATTGAACCGCCCGCAAAGGCTTGTGTGACTGGGGCTGTCCCCGCAATCCCGCCCGTAAGCGATGTGATGCTGGCGGGTGGCAAGCCGAGGACATCCACACCCGCACCATTGTTGGCGGTCAGATTCCCAGAAATGGTGTAGCCAGAGACATCTTGGGTGTAGCCCGTGTTGAAGGTGTCGTCTTGGGCGATGGGAATTTCTTGGATGGTGACGGTGACGATGGCATCAGAGAAGCCAGCCACGTTTTGAATCCGATAGAGGAAGGTGAATGTGCCGTTGAGCGTGGGGTTATTGACGCTAAAGCTACCATCGGCATTGACGGTCAGCGTCCCACCTGCGAATGTTCCCGCGCCAGTGGTCGCGCCTGCAACGTTATCTGTGACTGCACCGCCCA
>Ga0105045_10003082_pt1 | contig 14214 bp, 7 predicted proteins | sample MAT02_FD_78089 | JGI IMG/M metagenome (GOLD analysis project Ga0105045, IMG submission 78089) | Freshwater microbial communities from Lake Fryxell liftoff mats and glacier meltwater in Antarctica - MAT-02 (megahit assembly) | ecosystem: Environmental > Aquatic > Freshwater > Ice > Liftoff...
GGCGCGTGCCGGACTCCAGTTCGCCGTCGGCGCGCGTCCCACATCCTTCACGACCTTGACGGGACTGCGCGGAATCGCCGAAACCTTGATCGAACTCTGGTGCTCCGTCTGTGCTGGCCGCACAGGCCCACGCTGATGCTGTCTTGGCGCAGGCCGCGATGGATTCGACCACTTCCCTGAACAAGACGCTTCCTTTTCTCCACGCCGCCGGTACATACAAGGAACAGCGACGCTGGCCGTCCCGCCCCACAGCCAACCATGAGCCGAACCGAGCGCGGCTATACAGTCGTCCATGTCGACTGCGAAGCAATAGTCCGATGAACACCCTCTTGTCGCGTTGAGCAGATGCGGTGAGGATCGCTTCCAGCAAGAAACAAGCGGACACCAAATTTGGAATGCTATTCGCGGCACGCGGCATACGGGCCGTGTTCTGCTTGACGGAATCTATATGGAAAATCTTAGTCGCCGGTGAGGCACAGCGTGGTCAAAGTTCTCATCATTCACAGGCGCTGCCAGCGTAAATCAAGCGGCCGACTATGGTTGTTAGGTTCAACGCTTTGGCGTACCGGCTTGCCCAGACCTGCAGGCCCACGGCGGGATACGCCATAGTCCGCCTGGGTGCCTTAGCAACGTCAGGCCCGCAGCCCTATCACCATAATAGAAAAGCGAGCGTTTTCTGCCGGATCGGGTATCGAATCAGCCCCCAACCGCAAGGGCTTTTGGGGCTTGCCGTTGTCGCTGGCGTTGTTCTACCAGCATGGCGTGCAGTTTTCCCAGCGCGTCCACGCATTCCTGCATCGCAGCTTGCGCAGCGTATGTTCTGGCACCAGGGGCCGATCCGTCGGGTTGATCGGTCAGCGTTCCGGCGATGATGCCAATTCTGGCTCTGACCGCCTCGTACATCAGATCCCAGTCGGCGGGGCAGACGCTGTCGGGTCCTCCGACGTGGCTCGCAGCCGATTCCGGATCGCCGCTCAATGGATGCCGACTCGAGCTGGCAAGCAGCAAGGTTCGGGCGGCCTCTGCCCAGGAGTCGCCTTGGCGCTGGAACAGGATGTTGGCCCTGAACAGGATCGGATGCGCAATAGAGTTCATGATATAGGGCTCGACTTGATGGACTGCCAGACGCCACGGCAACCACGGTGTCAGCCGGGCTGACGGGTGGCGGCGGTTCGGGACGTTTCGGGAGTGATTTTCGAGCGTTTGACCGACATATGTCCGTACGCCAGCGCACACAGAGGCTGCCTATCGCAGTGCGTCTGGTGCGAGTGCGCGCCAACGCCGGGCTGACGTGTCCGGCCGCTGTTGGTAGATCCGCTGGCAAGGATGGCTGAGCGCGTACCGGGGACGATCAACCCAGCGCCTGCAGCAATTCGGTCTCGACCGCGATCTGGGCGCGGTTGTGTTGCAGCTGGGCACCGTCGATCAGGAAGGTGTCGTCGACCCGCTCGCCCAAGGTGGCGATCTTGGCCAAATGCAGGTTGATGTCGTGCTGGGCCAGCACCCGTGCCACCGCGTACAACAAGCCGACCCGGTCGCTGGCGGTGATGTTGAGCAGCCAGCGCTGACCTTTTTCATCCGGGCGCAAGGTCACACGCGGCGTGATCGGGAAACTCCTGACGCGCCGCGACACCCGTCCTTTGACGGGTTCGCGCAGTGGCGCGGTCTCGGCGATGGCCTGCGCCAGGCCGGTCTCGATCATGCTGGTGAGTTCGCGATAGTGCTCGGGCATAGCTGCGGTCACGACCTGGAAGGTGTCGAGCGCGAAACCGTTGCGCGCGGTATGGATGCGCGCATCCTGGATGCTGAAGCCACCGCGGTCGAAGTAGCCGCAGATACGCGCAAACAGGTCCGACTGGTCCCGGGTGTAGACCATGATCTGCAGGCCTTCGCCCACCGGCGAGCGGCGCGCCCGCACGATCGGCTTGTCGGTACCGACGTGGCGCGACAGGTGCCGGGCATGCCAGGCAATATCGGCGGCATCGTGGCGCATGAAGTAACCCACGTCGAGCGTGTCCCACAGCTTCTTGTGCGCCTCGTGCGGCAGCGCATGCAGCGCAATTTGCACCAGCGCCTCGCGTTTGCGCGCCTCCACCTCAGCATGCGGATCGGGCACCTCGCCGCCCAGCGCCCGTGCCGTGAGCCGGTAGAGGTCTTCCAGCAGCTTTCCCTTCCAGGCGTTCCATATCTTGGGCGAGGTGCCGCGGATGTCGGCGACGGTCAGCAGGTACAGCGCGGTCAGCCGGCGTTCGCTGCCGACCTTGGCGGCGAACTGCATCACCACATCCGGGTCGCTGAGGTCGGCCTTTTGCGCGGTGTTGCTCATGCTCAAGTGTTCACGCACCAGGAACTCGATCGTGCGTGCATCGCCCCGCGCGATGCCGTGCTGGCGGCAGAACAGTCGCACACTGCGCTCACCGAGTTTGGAGTGATCGCCACCGCGGCCCTTGGCGATGTCGTGGAAAAGCGCTGCCAGGTAGAGGATCCAGGGCTTGTCCCATCCGGCAGCCAGCTGCGAGCACAGGGGATACTCGTGTGCATGTTCGACGATGAAGAAACGGCGCACGTTGCGCAGCACCATCAGGATGTGCTGGTCCACCGTGTAGACATGGAACAGATCGTGTTGCATCTGACCAACGATGCGCCGGAACACCCACAGATATCGCCCCAGCACCGAGGTCTGGTTCATCAGCCGCATCGCATGCGTCAGACCTTCGTGCTGTTGGATGATCCGCAAAAAGGTCTGGCGATTGACCGGGTCGTTGCGAAATTTCGCATCCATCACCGAGCGGGCGTTGTAGAGCGCACGCAAGGTGCGGCTCGACAAACCCTTGGTGCCGCTGGTGGTCTGGTACAGCAAGAAGGTCTGCAAGATCGCGTGCGGCTCGCGCAGGTACAGGTCGTCGCTGACCACGTCGATCATGCCGGCCTTGTCGTTGAACCAGGCGTTGATCGGGAGCGGCTGCGCGGCCGAGGGGTAGAGCCGCTCCTCCATATTGAGCAGCACGATCTGGTTGAGCTGCGCGATCGCCTTGGCCGCCCAGTAGTAGCGCCGCATCAGCGCTTCGCTGGCGCGCACCACGGTGATCTTGCGCCTGGACTTGACCGAGGTTTCGGTCAGACCCAGCGAAATCGGTGCGGTGTTGTTCGGTGGCGTGCGATAACCGAAGGACTCGGCCACCGCCGTCTGCAAATCGAACACCAGCCGGTCTTCGCGCCGATCGGCAATCAGGTGCAGCCGCATGCGGATCAGCTGCATCAGCGCCTCGTTGCGCTTGATCTGGCGCACCTCGAACGCCGTGGCCAGGCCTGAGCGAGCGAGTTCGTCCCAGTTCCTGCCCATGCCTGCGGCCCTGGCCACCCACAACAACATCTGCAGGTCGCGCAGGCCACCGGGCGACTCCTTGCAATTGGGCTCCAGTGCGTAGGGTGTGTCTTCGTATTTGTTGTGGCGCTGTTGCATCTCCAGGGTCTTGGCAACAAAAAATGCCTTCGGATCCATCGCCTGCGTCAGCTGCTCGCACAATTGCGCGTAGAGTTGGCGGTTGCCCACCACCAGCCGGGACTCGAGCACCGAGGTCTGGACCGTGACGTCTTTGCGCGCCTCGGCCAGGCATTGCGAGATGGTGCGCACGCTCGATCCGATCTCCAGTCCGGTGTCCCAGCAACTGCCGATGAAGGTCTCGATGCGCCCTTGCAGGTGGTTGCCGTTCTCTGCGGGCGCATCGTCGGGCAGCAGCAACAGCACATCCACATCGGAATGCGGGAACAGCTTGGCGCGGCCGTATCCGCCCACCGCAACCAGCGCGCAGGGTCCACCCAGGCTGGCTTGGTGCCACAAGGTGCGTAAGGTGGCATCGGCCAGGTCAGACAGCTGGGTCAGGGTTTTGCCGACCGCACGGGTCGACGCCACGCTGGCCTGGATGGTTGCCAGCAAGGCTCGCTTCTTGGTGCGAAAGTCTTCGCGCAGCGCGTGGACCGCCACCATCGACGATGCCTGCGCCAGCGTAGCGCCGGGTTCAGTTGGCGCTGACAAACGCGGGTGGCGGGGGGCTGCCCGCGGACAAGGTCATGATCTCGAACCCATCGTGCGTGACCAGTACCGTGTGCTCCCACTGGGCCGACAGCGAATGGTCTTTGGTCACGATGGTCCAGCCGTCTTTCTCGGGGCCTTCCTTGATGTCCTTGCGCCCGGCGTTGATCATCGGCTCGATCGTGAAGGTCATGCCGGGTTTGAGTTCTTCCAGCGTGCCGGGTTTGCCATAGTGCAGCACCTGGGGTTCTTCGTGGAACACCTTGCCGATGCCGTGTCCACAGAACTCGCGCACCACACTGAAACCCTGGGCTTCGGCAAACTTCTGGATCGCCCAGCCGATGTCACCCAGCCGCGCACCCGGGCGCACCATCACGATGCCGCGCCACATCGCCTCGTAGGTGATGCCACACAAGCGCCGCGCCGCGATCGAGGTGTCGCCGACGATGAACATGCGGCTGGTGTCACCATGCCAGCCATCCTTGATGACGGTGATGTCGATGTTGACGATGTCACCCTTCTTGAGCAGCTTGTCGCTGGGTATGCCATGGCAGACCTGGTGGTTGACCGAGGTGCAGATCGACTTGGGGTAGGGAATTTTTCCGCCGCCGCGGTAGTTCAGTGGTGCGGGGATGGCGTTCTGGACTTGTGAGATGTAGTCGTGCGCCAGTTGGTCGAGATGGTTGGTGGTAACACCTGGGACCACAAGGGGTGTCAGGTAGTCCAGCACCTCGGCCGCCAGACGGCCCGCGACCCGCATGCCCGCCACGCCTTCGGCGTCCTTGTAGGTAATTGTCATGTGTCAATTATCCCATTGCAGCCCCGCTAAAATCCTGCCACCGGCCCGGCCATGCCGGGATCGCGGATTTGGCTTGACAACGGCTGCGGCCATTTTCCCACCCCTCCCGTGACCCAGACCATCACCCCATTTGAAGGCAGTAACGCGCTTGACCCATTCCGCGCGCAGCAGGTGTTGTCCCGCCTGCAGACCGTCAGCGACCGGATCGTGCGATTGCACGCCCGGTACGTCCATCTGGTGTGCTCCGATCAGCCGTTGCAGCAGCCCTTGCCGCGACAGCTGGCGGCCTTGCTCGACTATGGTGAGCCGCATGACGGCACCATCGACGGTTTTTTGGTAGTCGTCACGCCAAGGCTGGGCACGGTTTCGCCATGGGCCTCCAAGGCGACCGACATCGCGCACAACTGTGGCCTGCCGGTGCGCCGCATCGAGCGCATCGTCGAATACCGCATCGCGCTCAAGAGTGGTCTGCTCTCACGTGCCAGCCTGACGGACGCGCAGTTGCGCCAGGCCGCCGATCTGCTGCATGACCGCATGACCGAAAGCGCGATGTTCGACCGCGCTGGCGCGACGCAGCTGTTCGCGGCATTGCCGGCACCGGCGCTGGCGCATGTCGATGTCCGGGGCGGTGGCCGCGCCGCGCTGGTGCAGGCCAACACCGCCTTTGGCCTGGCGCTGGCCGATGACGAGATCGATTACCTGGAGCAGGCCTTTACCCAGTTGCAGCGCAATCCGACCGACGTGGAGCTGATGATGTTCGCGCAGGCCAACAGCGAACACTGCAGACACAAGATCTTCAACGCCCGCTTCACTGTCGATGGCGTGGTGCAGCCCGATTCCTTGTTCGGCATGATCCGCCACACCCACAAGATGCATCCGCAGCACGTGGTGGTGGCCTATTCGGACAATGCGTCGGTGATGGAGGGTGCCAGCGTGCAGCGCTTCATCGCCGGTGGTGAGGCCGAGGGTGCCGCAGTGGCACCGCAGAGCTACCGGGCTTCGGAGGCACTGCAGCATGTTCTGATGAAGGTCGAGACGCACAACCATCCGACCGCCATTGCGCCGTTTCCGGGTGCCGCCACCGGTGCAGGCGGCGAGATCCGCGACGAAGGGGCGACCGGTCGAGGTTCGCGCCCCAAGGCCGGGTTGACCGGTTTTTCCGTCTCGAAGATGGATTTCGATGGCGATGGCGTTGCCGGTGGCCGGCCGGCGCATATCGCCAGTGCGCTGCAGATCATGGTCGAAGGCCCGCTCGGCGGGGCCGCATTCAACAATGAATTCGGGCGGCCCATCCTGCTGGGGTATTTCCGTGAATTCGAGCAGACGGCCGCCAGCGATGTGGATACGGTGCGCAGGGGCTACCACAAGCCGATCATGCTGGCCGGCGGGCTGGGCAGCATCGATGCCCGACTCACGCACAAACAGGCGTTCCCCCCCGGCAGCCTGTTGATACAGCTCGGCGGCCCCGGCATGCGCATCGGCCTGGGCGGCAGTGCCGCCAGCTCCATGGCCACAGGCACCAACGCCACCGCACTGGACTTCGATTCGGTGCAACGGGACAATCCCGAGATGCAGCGCCGCGCGCAGGAGGTCATCAACCACTGCCAGGCGCTGGGCGATGCCAACCCGGTGCTGGCGATCCATGATGTCGGTGCCGGTGGACTGAGCAATGCATTTCCCGAATTGACCAACGACGCCGGTCGCGGCGCTCGGTTCGATCTGCGCGCGGTGCCACTGGACGAGAGCGGCATGAGCCCGCGCGAGATCTGGTGCAACGAAAGTCAGGAGCGTTACGTGCTGGCCATCGCGCCCGACACACTGCAAGCGTTTGCGGCCTTGTGCGCGCGTGAGCGGTGTCCTTATGCGGTGGTGGGTGTCGCCACCGAGGCGCGCGAACTGGTCGTGCACGACGAGGGGCAGGCCACCCCGGTGGCCATGCCCATGGAGGTGTTGCTGGGCAAGCCGCCAAAGATGCATCGCGACGTGACCAGCGTGGCGCGCGCGTTTGCGCCCCTGGACCTGAACGGCTGCGATCTGCAGCGCGCAGCGATTGCGGTGTTGTCGCATCCCACCGTGGCATCCAAGCGCTTTCTGATCACGATTGGCGACCGCACCGTCGGTGGCCTGACGCACCGCGACCAGATGGTGGGGCCGTGGCAGGTGCCGGTGGCCGATTGCGCAGTGACGCTGGCCGATTTCCGCGGTTTCCAGGGCGAGGCCATGGCCATTGGCGAGCGCGCGCCGCTGGCTATGATCGACGCGCCAGCCTCTGGCCGCATGGCGGTGGCCGAGGCGATCACCAATCTGCTAGCCGCGCCGATCGTGCTGCCCCGCGTCAAGTTATCGGCCAACTGGATGGCCGCCTGCGGCGAGCCAGGTGAAGACGCCGATCTGTTTGCCACCGTGCGCGCGGTGGCGATGGAACTGTGCCCGGCGCTGGGCATCTCGATTCCGGTGGGCAAGGACTCGTTGTCGATGCGCACCCAGTGGGTAGACCCGAACGACCAGACGACGCGCAAGGTCACCTCGCCAGTGTCGCTGATCGTCAGCGCATTTGCCACCTTGCACGACGTGCGTGGCACCCTGACGCCCCAGCTCGACAACCAGCTGGAGGACAGCACGCTGGTGCTGATTGATCTGGGCCGGGGCCGTTGCCGCATGGGCGCGAGCATTCTGGCCCAGACACAGGAGCAGGTGGGCGACACAGTGCCAGACCTGGACGATCCCCACGATCTGGTGGCCCTCGTCAACGCAGTCAATGCGCTGCGCGCCAAGGGTATGCTGCTGGCCTACCATGACCGCAGCGATGGCGGCCTGTTCGCCACCGTCTGTGAAATGGCGTTCGCCGGCAAGGTCGGGGTGTCACTCAATGTCGATATGCTGGTCACCGAAGGTGATGGCATCGGCGACAGCCGGGCTGAATATGGTGACAGCAAGAATTGGGTTTCGCAGGTGCAGGCACGGCGCGACGAACTCACGCTCAAAGCCCTGTTCAACGAAGAGCTGGGCGTGGTGCTGCAGATACGCACGGCGGAGCGCAGTGCAGTGATGCAGACGCTGCGGGAACACGGACTGAGTCGGCACAGCCATTGCATCGGCAAGACCCGTCCCGCCGGTTCGACGATCACCGACGGCATCGGTCAGTTGCAGGTCTGGCGCGACGCCAAGATCGTGTTCCAGGCAAACTTGAACGACCTGCACCAGGTCTGGGATGCGGTGAGCTGGAAAATCTGCCAGCGACGCGACAACCCGTTGTGCGCGGATGCGGAGCACGCGCAAGCCGGTGACCCGCAAGATCCGGGCCTGCATGTGGCTCCGACATTCGTGCTGGCGGCACCCGCCGTTCTGCTGACGCATCCCCGGGTGGCGGTGCTGCGCGAGCAGGGCGTCAATTCCCATGTCGAGATGGCCTATGCCTTCACCGAGGCCGGTTTCGACGCGGTCGATGTGCACATGAGCGATCTGCTGGCGCGGCGTGCCAACCTGGCCGACTATCAAGGCCTGGTGGCCTGCGGCGGATTCAGCTACGGCGATACCCTGGGCGCGGGCATCGGCTGGGCCCGCTCCATCACCTTTCACGAAGAGCTGGCTGACCAATTTCGCGCGTTTTTCGGCCGCGGCGACAGCTTCGGCCTGGGTGTATGCAATGGCTGCCAGATGTTTGCCGAACTGGCAGACATCATTCCGGGTGCCGAGCATTGGCCGCGTTTCACCACCAACCGGAGTGCGCGCTACGAGGCGCGTCTTGCGATGGTCCAGGTGCTGGATTCGCCCTCGCTGTTCTTCGCCGGCATGGCGGCAAGCCGTCTGCCGATCGCGGTGGCGCACGGCGAAGGTTTTGCGAACTTCTCTCGGCGTGGCGATGTTGCGCGCGTGCACGCGGTCATGCGTTTTACCGACAACCACGGCCAGACCACGGAAACCTATCCGTTCAACCCCAATGGCAGCCCCGGCGGCCTGACCGCAGTCACCACGCCCGATGGCCGCTTCAGCGCAATGATGCCGCATCCGGAGCGGGTGTTCCGCAACATCCAGCTCAGCTGGACCGACCAGGACCCCAATCTACCCAGCCCCTGGATGCAGCTATGGCATAACGCGCGGCGCTGGGTGGGTTGAGCGCATCCGTTCTGCGTTGGCGCAGACAATAGATGCCTTAAGGTTCGAGTGTGCGCGATGCGGATGGAACTGGGCAAGTCCCAGCGGGTATGCACTTCAATTGGAATGGCCATGCGGTCGCCGACTGCGCCTTGGCACCGTCCGATGCCGCGAACACCACCCCCTTGGCCGCTTCCAACGGGCACCCGTGACGAAAGCAATTTGACGCGTGTTTCAACTTTCAGTGAAGACTGGAAAAGCTCTGATTTTTCAGGCGCTCTGAAAAGAAATCTGTACCTTGAGGGACTGGCTCTTGTCGGCGGCCAGGTCAAAGGCTTCCAGGGCACGTTCCAGTGGCAAGATGGCGGTGATGACGGGCTTGCCGTTGACCAGGCCATTGTTCAAAAAGTGCACGGCGGTGGCAAATTCGGCATGGGATCGGAAGGTGCCACGCAAATCCACCTCTTTGGCCACCAATTGCGTGATGGGCAAGCTGATTTCGCCGCCTACGCCCACGGCGATGAGCACGCCGCGCGGAACGATAGTGTCCAGGCCCACGCGCAGCGCGGCTTCGCTGCCCGAGGCCTCAAACACGGCATCGAACTGGCCTTTGTCGGCTTTATATTGGTCCATCACCTCGGCCTGGGTTTTGAGGTTGATGGTTTCGTCGGCACCCATTTCGCGAGCGCACTTCAGGGGTAAATCGGCAATGTCGGCGGCCACGATGCGCGCGGCACCGGCGCGGCGCAAAGCGCCAATCAACAACGAGCCGATCGGGCCGCAACCCGTGACGAGCACTTGCTTGCCCAGCACGCTGCCCGCACGTTGAATGGCGTGTACGCCTACCGACAGCGGCTCGGCCAGCGCAGCCTCTGACAGGCTCAGGTGATCAGCAATCGGGTGGGCCTGATAGCCCTCGATGATGAGCTGCTCGCTGAACGCGCCTTGAATGTGCGGGAAGGGCATGGCGCTGCCGTAAAAACGCATGTTCAGGCAGTGGTTGTGCTGGCCCGCCTGACAGAATCGGCAATGGCCGCAAGGACGCGAGGGCGAAATGGCAATGCGCTGGCCCGGGGCGATGCCCGTGGCTTTGGGCCCCAAAGATTCGACCACACCCGAGACTTCGTGGCCCAGGGCGATGGGCTGCTTGATGCGAACCGTGCCAAACCCGCCGTGCTGGTAGTAATGCTGATCTGAGCCGCAAATGCCACCGTAGGCGACATTCACGCACAACTGGTGTTCGCCCAAAGCAGGCAGCTCGGTGTTTTCGATGCGCAGGTCTTTGGCTGAATGGCAGACAACGGATTTCATGAGGTTTTCCTTTGGACGGATATTAAAGTGTGGCGGTCACGCCACCGTCCACATACAGGATGTGGCCGTTGACAAAGCGCGAGGCATCAGAGGCCAAAAATACGGCAGCGCCCCCCAGGTCTTGTACATCGCCCCATCGGCGGCTGGGGGTGCGGCCGATCAACCAAGCGCTGAAAGTCGGGTCGTCCACCAGCTTTTGGTTCAGCTCGGTCTTGAAGTAGCCCGGGCCGATCCCGTTGACGTTGATGCCAAATTGCCCCCAATCGATGGCCATGCCCTTGGTGAGCATCTTCACCGCACCTTTGGTGGCTGTGTAAGGCGCAATGCCGGGGCGGCCCAGTTCGCTTTGAACCGAGCAGATGTTGATGATCTTGCCGTAGCCACGCGGGATCATTTTCCTGGCGACCGCCTGGCCCACGTAGTACACGCTATCCAGGTTGGTCTTCATGATCGTGTGCCAATCGCTGTCGGCGAATTCATGCAGTGGCCCGCGAATTTGCATGCCCGCGTTGTTGACCAAAATGTCGATCGGGCCTTCGGTTTCGATCAGGTCCACGGCGGCGCGCACGCCGCCTCCATCGGTTACGTCAAACACCGCGCTGCTGGCCGACAGGCCTTGCGCTTGCAAGGCTTGCATGGCCGCGTTGACTTTGTCGCCGGTGCGCCCATTCAGGACCACGTGGGCACCGGCCTGCGCCAGTGCCTCGGCCAACGCCAGGCCAATGCCGGCCGAAGAGCCGGTGATGAGGGCGCGGCGCCCCTGAAGTTGAAAGGTATCAAGAACGTTCATCGCATCAGCATCCATTTGAGGGGCACCATCACGGGCTTGGAAAAGAGATCGACACGCCCATGGCGAAAACCTGCGAGGCCAAGAAAGGCATGGCGTTCCATACCGGGTTTGACATGGCCCAATGCACCGTTATGTTATTATAATAATTGAATTGGCTTGAAGCCAAAAGAGGGAACCTGCCGTGACGGCCAAATCCGGATCCGACATCCTCGACCTGGTCGAGGGCAGGGCCGACGACGCCATTCCGGCTGATGCGCTCGGTCGCCGCGCGCTGCAAGTGCGCCTGTGGTTCGACACCTGGCTGAGCCACGCGGGTGCCGCACTGCTGTCGGCCATCATCCTGGTCGTATTGGGGGGGGTGGTCTCGCGCTACGCGTTCAATTCCTCCTTCAGTTGGACTGAAGAGGGCGGGTTGTGGCTTTTCACCTGGCTGATATTCACGGTGCTGCCGATCGCCATCCACCGCAGCAAGAACATCGCCATTCCGATCCTGCGCGACATGCTGCCGCCCGCCGGGCAGGCCGTAGTCGCCTTCCTGGCCGCAGCGGTCGTCACCTACACCGGCATCCGGCTCCTCACCGCTGGCTGGACCATTGCCGGCATCACGTCGGGCAACAGTATCACGCTGGGCTTGCCATCGTGGTGGCAGTATGCGGTCATTCCGATATCAGCCTGCGTGCTGCTGCTATACCAATTGCTCGCAGCGCTGCGGATTGCCGAAAGTCGGCGTGCGGAACTGGCTGCGTTCGGGTTCGCGGTTCTGGTCTGGCTGGTGATCGACTTCTTCCAGCTCACCGACATCCAGAGCAGCAACCCCACGTTGCTGCTGGCGATTTCCTTTGTGGTGACTTTGGCGATGGGTGTTCCGGTGGCCTTTTGCATGCTGTTCGCTGCCTTCGTGGCCAGCGATGCTGGCGACTTGCTGCCGCCGGCGGCGGTAGTGCACAACATGGTGGTTGGTTCTTCCAAGTTCGTGCTGCTGGCGATTCCGCTGTTCATCGCGGCTGCGCAGATGATGAACGCGGGTGGCCTGACAGTGCGCCTGATCGGGCTTGCCCGTGCGCTGGTCGGGCATCTTCGCGGCGGCCTTGCGCAGGTGAATGTGCTCACCAGCGTAATGTTCGGCTTCGATTCCGGCTCCTCGACCGCCGACGCAGCGCTCTTGTCCAAGATGATGGTTCCCGAGATGAAGCGCAACGGTTACCCTGCACCATTCTGCTGCGCCGTCATTGCCTCCTCGGCGATCCTGCCCAACGTGATCCCTCCGTCCATCGCGATGTTGGTGTTTGCATCGATCGCCAATGTGTCGGTCGGCAAGCTGTTCCTGGCGGGCATCCTGCCGGGGTTGCTGATCGCCATGCTGTTGATGTGCATGGTTTACGTCATTGCCCGGCGCAAGGGATACGGCGATGCCACGCCAGCGCCCTCGTGGGCCGCGGTATCCGGCCCGCTAGTGCAGGCGATTCCGGCACTGATGCTGTCGGTGCTCATCATTGGTGGTATCCGGTTCGGCATTGTCACTGCGACCGAGGCCGGCGTGGTCGCGGTGGTCTATGCGCTGGGCATTGGCATGTTCCTCTACAAGGATCTGAAGCTGCCCGAGCTCTGGCGCTGCCTGCGCGAGTCGAGCATCGACGCCGGCTTGGTGGGTTTCATGATCGGCGTGGCAGCGCCGTTTGCCTGGGTGCTGATTGCCGGCCGCGTGCCGCAACAGTTCCTGCAGGTGATGCTGGAGTATGTGAGCCAGCCATGGGTGATCCTGCTGATCCTCAACGTGCTGATGCTGATCGCCGGCGCATTCCTGGACCTGACGGCCATCATGTTGATCGTCGTGCCCTTGTCGATGCCGCTGATCCTTCAGCTCGGCATCGACCCGGTGCATTTCGGCATCATTGTGATAGTCAACCTGATGATGGGTGGGCTGACGCCGCCGTACGGCCTGCTGATTTTCATACCGTCGGCGATTACTGGCACCCCGGTGCAGGCGACGTTCCGTGCGGTGACCCCATTCTTGCTGATTCTGGTGGTCGCCCTCATGATGATCACCTATATTCCGGCAATCTCACTCACTTTTGTCCGTGCATTTTTCTAGGCGCATTCACTTTCATTCACAAGGAGAGATCACCATGCAGATCCGCAAACTGGCAACCACGGCGGCAGCACTTGCCGCACTCGCGCTCGCAAGCCTCGCCCCGAGCGCGCAGGCGCAGGCCAAAATCGCCTGCAAGTTTGGCGTGCTCGGCGCGGCCGACACGCCACCGACGATCGCCATGCAGTTATTGGTCGACCGCATGAACAAGGACTCCAACGGAGCGATCGAGGCCCAGCTGTTTCCCAACTCCCAGCTTGGGGGCGAGAAGGAAATGGCCGAGGGCATGCGGCTCGGATCCGTCTGCGGCGCGCCGATCAATGTCTCGGTGCTGGGCATCTGGGTACCCGAGGGCGCGCTCTTCGACATGCCATTCCTGTTCCGGGACGACGGGCACGTCGCCAGGGTCGTTGCAGGAAACGTCGGAAAGCAACTCGCCGCCAAGTACGAGCCGCATGGGTTTAAGGTACTGGGGTATTACAACAATGGCGGCCGCCACCCGATGTCCAAGAAGCCCATCCTGACGCCCGACGACGTCAAGGGCCTGAAAATCCGGGTGATCCAGAGCCCGCTGCACGTGGAACTCTGGAAGCTGCTCGGTGCCAACCCGACACCGATTGCGTTCCCCGAGATCTACAACTCGGTCCAGACGGGGGTGGTCGATGCGCTGGACAACAATAAGGTCAGTTTCTGGCTAGCCAAGTTCCATGAAGTCGCGCCGCACCTGACCGACTTGGGCCACATCTATTCCATCTCTGCGGTCGTCTTTTCGACCAATTTCTGGAAACGGCTTTCGCCCGCGCAGCAGGCGTTGGTGCAGTCGGCAGCTTCCGATGCCATCAAACTTCAGGACAAGTTGAATGCACAGGGTGAAGAAGACGCCGTGAGAAAGGCGGTTGCGGCCGGTGCCAAGTACCACAAGGTCGACAAGGGGCCGTGGCAGAAGGCCATGCAACCCATGTACATCAGCTGGGCCTCCAAGGTCGGCGGCATGGAGATGATCAAGGCCGTGCAGGATACGCCGTGATGGAAGCAACCACCGTGCACCAAGGCGCGATCGACGCCCTGCGCAGCCGCTTCGGCGAGCGGCTGTCCAC
>Ga0105045_10003083_pt1 | contig 14211 bp, 11 predicted proteins | sample MAT02_FD_78089 | JGI IMG/M metagenome (GOLD analysis project Ga0105045, IMG submission 78089) | Freshwater microbial communities from Lake Fryxell liftoff mats and glacier meltwater in Antarctica - MAT-02 (megahit assembly) | ecosystem: Environmental > Aquatic > Freshwater > Ice > Liftoff...
CGTGGGGGCGGCGGTCAGGCCATTGGCCAGCATCCAGCTGCGACCGCGGAACTTCACCTCCATCGCGGGGCGCACGACGGCCGCGCAGGCCGCCAGATCCTCGGCGGTGACGAAGCCGCCCATCGCCTTCATGTCGGCCGTGATGGAGGCCGCCACATCGCCGGTGTAGAAATCCGCGAGGCCGGCATGTTGCAAGCGCTCCAGCGTGTCGGGCAGGCGGCCCTGCTGAAAGAAGCCCGGCATGCCCTGATAGGGCGGCACGGGGGGCAACCCGTTGGGCAGGTAGATGCGGGCCGATTCGTCATACATGCGCAGCACGGATGCGCTGTTGGCCACCTTCAATGTGGTGAACCAGTCCTGCGAAAGACCGCGCCTGGCGAGTGCTACGGCAGGGGCCAGCACATCGCGGATGGGCAGGCGGCCATGGCGGCGATGCAGCTCGGCATAGCCCGCCACCGCCGAGGGGATCAGCGCCGATTTCGGCCCGTGGATATTCACATCCCCCACCACCTCTGGCCAGGCAAAGAGATCGTTCTTCATCCCCCCCGTCAGCGGATATGCCGTGGGGTCAAGGCCGCGCGGGGCGACGGGGCCGAAATCGAAGGTCTCGGCAGGCCCACCAGGCTTCATCACCTGTGTGAAGCCGATGCCACCGAGGCCGGAATTCCAAGGCTCCACAGTGGCGAGCGCGAAGGCCGCCCCCACCGCCGCATCCGCCGCAGTGCCACCAGCGCGAAGGATTTCCGCCCCTGCCTCGGCCGCATCACGTGACTGGCTGGCCACCATGCCGCCCTCGCCACGCCCAGCGGGTTTGCGGACCATCCAGTGCTGCGAGACGTGTGGGGGTAGGTTCATGGAGTGTTTCCTGTGGGCGTTCGATCCTATGGTCGGGCACAGGCAGGCAGGCGGCAAGACACTCGCGCGAAAACGCTTCCTGCTTGCTCCGGCATGCAGGCCGGTTCGGCGATGGACCCTTGATGGCGGCCCCTTTCGCAATGCAGCAAAAATAGCGTAAACCACCCACCTGTCCTTATATATGCTGGAGTAGGTCATGAGCCTCCTGGTCGCGCCCGTGTTGAAGTCCTTCATTGAGACCGAGGCTTTGCCCGGGACCGGCGTGAGCCCCGAGGCCTTCTGGGCCGGGCTCTCAGCCATCCTGGCCGATCTCGGCCCGCGCAATGAGGCGCTGCTGGCCAGGCGCGACGACCTCCAGGCCAGGATTGACGCCTGGCATCAGGCAAACCTGCAAAAGCCCATCGACGGTGCGGCCTATGAGGCCTTCCTGCGCGAGATCGGCTATCTGCTGCCCGAGCCTGAGGATTTTCAGGTCTCCACCGCAAATGTGGACCCCGAACTGGGCGCCATCGCCGGCCCGCAACTGGTGGTTCCCGTCAACAATGCGCGTTATGCGCTGAACGCCGCCAATGCCCGCTGGGGCAGCCTGTATGATGCGCTCTACGGCACGGATGCCATCTCCGAAGCCGATGGTGCCGAGCGCGGCGCCACCTTCAATCCCGCACGTGGCACAAAGGTCGTCGCCTTCGCGCGCAAGGTGCTGGACCAGGCCATGCCGCTGCTTGGTGCGGGCCATGCCGAGGCGCTGAAGTATCAGGTGAAGGAGGGCGTTCTCTCGGTCACGTTGCAAGGCGGGGGCGCCACGGGCATCAGGAACCCCGCGCAATTCCTGGGCTATACGGGCGAGGCCGCATCGCCGGCCACGCTGCTGTTCGTGCATAATGGCCTGCACCTGGAACTGCGCATTGATCGCACAAGCGCGATCGGTAAGGATGATGCTGCCGGTGTCGCTGATCTCGTGCTGGAGTCGGCCCTCACCACCATCCAGGATTGCGAAGACAGCGTCACGGCAGTGGATGCGGCCGACAAGGTGGAGGTGTATCGCAACTGGCTCGGCCTCATGAACGGCACGCTTTCGGCCGATTTGCAGAAGGGCGGGCGCGCCATCACCCGGCGCCTGAACGAGGATCGCAGCTACACCGCGGCTGCCGGCGGCACGCTGACACTGGCCGGCCGCTCGGTCATGCTGGTGCGCAATGTGGGCCACCACATGATGACCGATGCGGTCACCTGGAACGGCGCCGAAGTGCCTGAGACGATCCTGGACGCGCTCATCACCTCCGCCATTGCGCTGCATGATCTGCGGGGCGAGCGGCGCAACAGCCGCGCAGGCAGCATCTACATCGTCAAGCCCAAGATGCACGGGCCGGAGGAAGTCTCCTGGGCGGTGGAACTTTTTGGCCGGGTGGAAGAGGTGCTCGGCCTGCCGCATGCCACCATCAAGATGGGCATCATGGATGAGGAACGCCGAACCACGGTGAACCTGAAAGCCTGCATCAAGGCCGCGTCCGACCGCGTGGCCTTCATCAATACCGGCTTCCTGGACCGCACGGGCGACGAGATCCACACCTCGATGGAAGCGGGCGCCATGATCCGCAAGAACGAGATGCGTGGTACCGCCTGGATCCGCGCCTATGAGGAGTGGAACGTGGACATCGGCTTGCTGTGTGGTCTGCGTGGCCGCGCGCAAATCGGCAAGGGCATGTGGGCAATGCCCGACGCCATGGCCGCCATGCTGGAGCAGAAGGTGAGCCACCCCAAGGCAGGTGCGAACACCGCCTGGGTCCCTTCACCCACCGCCGCCACGCTGCATGCGCTGCACTACCACCAGGTGGATGTCGCCGCGCGCCAGGCCGAGATTTTTGCAGGTGGCCGACGCGGGCTGCTGTCGGACCTGCTGAACATCCCCGTCGCCAGCAATACCAACTGGGCGCCGGCCGACCTTCAGGCCGAGCTGTACAACAATGCCCAGGGCATACTGGGCTATGTGGTGCGCTGGATTGACCAGGGTGTTGGCTGCTCCAAGGTGCCTGACATCCATGATGTGGGCCTGATGGAAGACCGTGCGACCTTGCGCATCTCCGCCCAGCACATCGCGAACTGGCTGCGCCATGGCATCGTCAGCGAGGCGCTGGTGCTGGAGACAATGCGCCGTATGGCCGCCGTGGTGGACAAGCAGAATGCGGGAGATGCAGCCTATACGCCGATGGCGCCTGGTTTTGATGGCGTGGCGTTCAAGGCGGCCTGCGCACTGGTGCTCGAAGGGGCGGCGCAGGCCAATGGCTATACGGAGTTTCTGTTGACGCAGTATCGGCGGGAGGCAAAGGCGGCTTGAGGGTTATGCCCTCAAATCCCTTGATATCGCGGCAGCCACACCACAGACGGCTTTCGTGCTGAACGGGCACAGGAGCGGGCGCGAGGAATGCGCAGCGCCCGCTCATGTTTGACATGGTTGTTCTGACTCAGGTGAAGTCACCGCAAGCCGATAAAGCCCAGAATGGCGAGAACGATAACCACGGCGCCGACGATATAGACTATGTTGTTCATGACGGTTCTCCACCTGAATGATACGGAAGCGGGTATTTTCCTGGGATAGGCAATTGCCCGGTATTGTTGCGGCACTGCACGTTTAGGGTCTCGGCGTTTCATGGCGCGACAGCCTTCGAGTGCCACCGACCTAAGCATAACGCAGCAATGAGTGAGAGCGTTGCGCCCTTGCGAAACGAAGCTCTCATCGAAGGAACTGCGGCGACCTCATTGCCGCGAGACGCGACGGGCACCGTGTTGATGACGTCATAGGCGCAGAAGCTGAAGGCCATCAGGCCCGGGGCCGGGCTTGGGAAAGTATCCCGTTCGTCATGATGAACGCCCTGGCCATTGCGCGACAATATCCGGTGGGAGTAGCCGCCAAACAGCGTATGGGAGAGTGCGACAGGGCAGCACCCTATCGCTCAAAGCGGTCACGCGCTCTTCCAAGCGCGCATCCCCCCTTCAATATGACACGCGCCGGCAATGCCGGAATCCTGCGCCGCCTGCACTGCCATCGCCGAGCGTTCGCCAAAGGCGCAAAAGAACACCAGCCGCTTGCCGGTGGCCACCGCCAGCTCGTGCAGCACGCCACCGGCGCCGATGTTTTCCGCCAAATCCGGATAGGGCGCGTGCAGCGCGCCGGGAATGCAGCCATGGCGCTCGCGCTCGGCTTTCTCGCGTAGGTCGATCAGTGTCACCTCGGGGCGGCCCAACATGGCGCGCGCGGCTTGCGCAGTTACGGCCCAGCCGCGCCTGGCGACATCCGCCTGGTGCAGCCCCTGGCGCATATTGGCCGGCACCGCCACGTCCATCATCTTCGGATCAGGCAGCTTCAGCCCCGCCATCAGCGCCACATATTCCTCGACCGATGCCACCCGCAGGCGCGGGTTGTGCGCGCGCTCCTCGGCGATGGTGCTGACGGTGTCGCCCTTGTAGTCATGCGCGGGGAAGACCAGCGTTTCGTCGGGCAACTTCATGAGGCGGTTGAAAATGCTCTCATATTGCTGCCGCGCATCGCCATTCTGGAAATCCGTGCGGCCCGTGCCGCGGATCAGCAGCGTGTCGCCAGTAAAGACGCGGTCGGTCATGGTGAAGGAATAGGAATCATCCGTGTGACCCGGCGTATAGATCACTCCCAGGCTGATGCCCTCAATCCCCAGCCTGTCGCCATCCGAGACCCGCATGGAGACCACATCCACGCCGCTCTGCTCGCCCATCACGGTGATGCATTTGGTGTGGTCGCGCAGCGCGCCGAGGCCGGTGATGTGATCCGCATGCAGATGCGTATCCACCGCCTTGACCAACTTGAGGTCCAGCTCCTCGATCAGCTTGAGGTAGCGGTCCACCCGCTCCAGCACGGGGTCTATGATCAGCGCCTCTCCGCCGCGCCGGCTGGCGAGGAGGTAGGTGTAGGTGCTGGAGGTGTGATCAAAGAGCTGGCGGAAGATCATCACATGGGTTGCTTGGTGGTCCGCAGATAGGGCTTGAGCGTGGTGAAGCCCGGAAAGAGCTTCTCCGCATCCTCGTTGGTCACGCCCGGCGTGATGATGACATCGCCGCCCTGCTGCCAGTCGGCCGGTGTCGCCACCTTGTGCCTGGCGGTGAGCTGCATGGAGTCGATCACGCGAATGATCTCGTCGAAGTTGCGGCCCGTGGTCATGGGATAAACCAACACCAGGCGCACCTTTTTGTCTGGCCCGATGACATAGACGTTGCGCACCGTCTGGTTGTCGGCCGCGGTCCGCCCCTCCGCGCTATCGCCCGAGGCGGCAGGCAGCATGTCATAGAGTTTGGAGACGGCCAGCGCCGGGTCGCCGATCATCGGAAAATTCGGTGCGAAGCCCTGCGTCTCCTCGATGTCCTTCGCCCAAAGGGAGTGCTTGTCCACCGGGTCCACGCTCAGCCCGATGACCTTGACGTGGCGGCGGTCGAATTCCGGCTTCAGCCGAGCAACAGCGCCCAGTTCCGTGGTGCAGACCGGCGTGAAATCCTTGGGGTGGGAAAACAGCACGCCCCATGAATCGCCGAGCCATTCATGGAAGCGGATATGTCCCTGCGTGGTCTCGGCTTCGAAGTCGGGTGCGATATCGCCGATGCGGAGTGACATGCAGTTGATCCTTCCTGATGTTGGAGCAGGTGTAACGCGCCAAGCTGCTCCTTGGTCGTGCAGAACATCGCCAAACTCGTAAACATGGGCAGGACCGTCGGCTGCTTGACGCCATGGCGTTGGCGCTGAAGGCGAAGGATGCCAGCAGAGCAACCCTCTGCCAAGACAAGGCGCCAGGCGCTCTCAAGCCGGGCGGACGAGCAAACCCCAGCTGGCCCCATGGGCGGGAATCGCGCCATCGTATCGCGCCTGGCTGGCGGCCGCACCGCTGAAACTTTGCTTTGTCTTCGCTGATGCGTCAGCATTGAGGCGTTGAACCGTTGTTAAGTCCCTGACTGTAGCCTCGTCATCCTGGTCAAAACGGCCACGACGGGAGCCCAGGATGAGCATCGAAACCCACGCCCTTCTCAACCAGAACGTCTATCACTTCGCACAGGGCTATCTGCAGAAGCTGGGGTGGTTCCAAAGCCTGGACGGCACCCCGCGCGACCATGCTGGCTATGTGCCCTACATCACCTATCCGGCATTGCGGCAGTTGCGGAACATCATCCGTCCGGATTTCCGCGTGTTTGAGTATGGCAGTGGCGGCTCCTCGCTGTGGTGGGCGGGGCAGGTGGCAGAAGTGATCAGCGTTGAGCATGACCCGGGCTGGGCGATGCGCGTAGCAGAAGCAGCGCCGGGCCATCTCCAGGTCATCACGCGCGAACAGGGGGGCACGACCACGCCCAAGCGCCGTGCGCTGCTCAAGAAATTCCTTGCAACTTCGCCCGAACTGCCGCTGAGCCATCATGAGGGGCACAACCTCATGCACGGCTTGACCAGCGAAGATTTCGTGGCTTACGCGACCGAGATCGAGGCGCATGGTGCGGAGAAGTTTGACGTCATCGTCATCGATGGAATGGCGCGCTGCTTCACCGCCTGGCTCGCGCCGCGCCATCTGAAGGAGGATGGCTTTATCCTCTTCGACAACTCTGATCGCTGGCAGTACAATCAGGCCTACCGGACGCTTCGTGAGCAGGGCTTCTACCGGCTGGACTTCTACGGCCCCGGCCCGGTGAACAACATTGAATGGTGCACGTCAATTTTCACCCGCAACCTCGATGCCTTCGCGGGCAACATCGAGCGCCCGAAAGGCGATTGCGATCTGGGGTGGTAGCCTTGCCCTGGCGGGATTCGGGGCCTAATCCGGCAAGGCCAGGAGACACCAAATGGACCACGCCCTCATCACTGCCGACCCGCATGCCGAAATCCGCGAGGAGGTGCGAAAGCTTTGCTCGCGCTTCCCCGGCGAATACTGGCGCGAACTGGATAGCCGCCGCGGCTATCCCACGGAATTCGTGAACGCATTGACCGAGGCAGGGTATCTCGGCGCGCTGATCCCCGAGGAATTCGGCGGTGCGGGCCTGCCCCTTTCGGCGGCCGCAGCCATCCTGGAGACCATCCATGCCGAGGGCTGCAACGGTGCCGCCTGTCACGCGCAGATGTACATCATGGGCACCATCCTCAAGCATGGCAGCGCCGAGCAAAAGCAGCGCTACCTGCCCGGCATTGCCGAGGGCACGCTGCGGCTTCAGGCCTTTGGCGTGACCGAGCCCACAAGCGGCACCGACACGACCAATCTGCGCACCATCGCCCGACGTGAGGGCGACAAGTACATCGTCAATGGCCAGAAAATCTGGACCAGCCGCGCCGAGCACTCCGACCTGATGCTGCTCCTGGCGCGCACCACGCCCAAGGATCAGGTGACCAAAAAGACCGAAGGCCTGTCCACCTTCATCGTGGATATGCGCCAAGCATTGGGCAATGGCCTGACCATCCGCCCGATTCGCACAATGATGAACCACAATTCCTGCGAGGTCTTCTTCGACAATATGGAGGTTCCGGCGGAAAACCTCGTCGGCGTCGAGGGGCGTGGTTTCCGCTACATCCTGGACGGCATGAATGCCGAGCGGCTGCTCATCGCCAGCGAAAGCATCGGTGACGCCAAGTGGTTCACGCAGAAATCCGTGGCCTATTCGAAAGAGCGTGTGCTGTTCGGCCGGCCGATCGGGCAGAACCAGGGCGTGCAATTCCCCATCGCCAAGGCCTATGCGCACATGCGCGCGGCAGAAGCGATCGTGAAGGAGGGCCTGGAGAAGTTCGAGGCGGGCCTGCCCTGCGGCGAAGAAGCCAATATGGGCAAGATGCTGGCCGCCGACGCGGCTTGGGAGGCGGCCGAGGCTTGCGTCCAGACCCATGGCGGCTTCGGTTTTGCCGAGGAATACGACATCGAGCGCAAGTTCCGCGAAGCAAGGCTCTACCAGGTAGCCCCCATCAGCACGAACCTGATCCTGAGCTATCTGGGCGAGCACGTCCTGGGCATGCCACGAAGCTACTGAATGGATCGCAAAGGGCAGGCCCTTTGCCGGGGTCAGGTCGTCACACCACCGCGGTGACTATGATCTCGATCAAATCCTGCCCTTCCAGCGCCACACCAAGAACAGCCCGCATTGGGATACTCTCCCGATCCACCCATTCATCCCAGGCCTTGTTCAATTCGGGCTTGCGCGACATGTCAGCGCAGTAGCACAGGGCGGTCAGGATTTTCGCCGGACTGCTGCCAGCTTCGGTGAGGCTTTGGTTGATCACAGCCAATGCACCGCGCGTCTGCTCATACATGGAGTCGGATTTGATCGGCGCTGTAGCGACAGTGGTAATGATGCCGGCATGGATCACCGCGCGGCTGCGGGTGGGGTTGGCGCCCGGGATGCGTTGGATCAACCGCGGTCTCCTTCACGCAGCCTTGGCGGTTCTGGGGGCCTTTGCGGGCTTTTCGATCTTCTCGCCGGCGCGCTGTGTCGCCACAAACTCTGGCCCGCAGGAGAGTTTCTTCGCCAGCGGCCCCTCAGGGTCCACCAGGCGCCAAAAGGGGGGCACGGCAGTCACCGGCTCGCCCGCGGCCACTCGCTCCAGCGCGCACTCGGCGACGATGCGCACGAAGATGGCGGTGGAGGTGGGGCAGGTCGCCTCCGCCTTGTTCTTCTTGGCGAGTGCCGCGCGCATCGCCGCCACGTCCTTCGTCTTGCCTGGGGGGATGGCGCGCAGATACGCGTCAATCACCTTGGGCGAGGCGATAAAGAGGCGTGTTCCCTCGCGAAGTCCGGCGAAGGGCTTCTCCAGAACCGAGACATGCGCGGGCTTTGCGGCGCGGTATTTATCGCCCCAGGAGATGGTGGTCATGGGGTGAGGCGGTGGACGGGATGTGTCATGGGACAGGTTCCTGGGGCGAAAGGCACTTAATCCCCTCGCGCTGCTATGTCAGTCTGATGTCAATATGGTGCGGACTGGCACGCCGTGGAAGGCTTGACGAAAAATGGGTGCAGGTGGGCCGTCGCATACCGCCGATGCGTTGGCTGAGACCTTGGAGGCGGGGCTTGGGAATGAGATGCTGAGGGGGCGCTTTCCCCAGTTCTTCCCCGCCCCGCCAGCGGGGCTGGATGATGGCTGCCAATGGCTTGCTCGCAGCCGAGCGGAGGCGCTTTTATTCGCCGGGCGGGCAATGAACGAGAGGATCAAGTCTTGATCGGTAAACCTTTGGCGGGACTTCTGGTCGTCTCGATGGAACAGGCGGTGGCAGCGCCCACCTGCTCGATGAAACTGGCCGATGCGGGTGCCCGCGTCATCAAGATCGAGCGCGCGGAAGGCGATTTCGCCCGCGGCTATGACGCAGCCTGCAAAGGTCTTTCCACCTATTTCGTCTGGCTGAATCGCGGCAAGGAAAGTATCTGCCTGGACATCAAGCAGCCCCAGGACAAGGCGCTGCTGGCACGGTTGCTGAAGCGGGCGGATGTCTTCATCCAGAACCTCGCACCCGGTGCCATGGCACGCGCCGGCTTCGGCTCGGCCACGCTTCGCGCCAGGCATCCGCGCCTGATCACCGTGGATATCAGCGGCTATGGCGAGGACGGAGAATACGCCTCCATGAAGGCCTATGACCTACTGGTGCAGGCGGAAAGCGGACTGACCTCGGTCACTGGCCGGCCGGAAGGGCCGGGTAGGGTGGGGGTTTCGGCCTGCGACATTGCCTGTGGGATGAACGCGCACGCGGCCGTGCTGGAGGCCATCATCGAACGGGGCATCACCGGGCGCGGCAAGGGGATCGCGGTCAGCCTGTTCGACGGCATGGCCGATTGGATGAATGTGCCGCTGCTCTACCTGGAGGGCACCGGCAAGGAGCCGCAGCGTATCGGCCTCGCGCACCCCTCGCTTTGTCCCTATGGCGCATTTGAGACGAAGGATGGCGCGCTGATCCTGATTTCCATTCAGAATGAGCGCGAATGGGCGCAATTTGCGGAGTATTTCCTGGATGACAAAAGCCTGACCCAACGCGAGGGCTTCCGCATCAACGTGGAGCGCGTGGCGCAGCGGCCCATGGTGGATGCTCATATTGCCGGCGTTTTCAAGGCGCATGACCGGGCCGAATGCGTCGCCAAGCTTTCGCGCGCAAATACTGCCTATGGCTTCGTCAACAACGTGGCCGGGCTTGCCACGCACAAGGCGCTGCGGCGGATTATGGTGGAGACGGAAAAGGGGCCGGTGGCCATCGCAGCCCCGGCAGCGCGATTCAGTGATGGTGCGCGCAATTACGGGGCCGTGCCGGCACTGGGAGCGCAGAGCGCTGCAATCCGCGCGGAATTTGCTGGCTGAAGCGCGAAATTTCGTTGAATTTGTTTCGTGCGCCCAAAAGGCCAGCGCATGGTGCCAATTTCAATAAAAATTGGCTCCGGCGGTAGGATTCGAACCTACGACCAATAGATTAACAGTCTACTGCGCTACCGCTGCGCTACGCCGGATCACCTTGGGCGGGTGCCTCTAGCAGGCCATCGGCGCCAGCGCAACTGCACTCCAATTTGCTGGCCTGGGGCACCAAACCCAGGCCAAAAAGGCGAAGCTGATCAAACCATGAGGACGGAGATTTCTGGAGGTCCGGGGCGGAATTGAACCGCCGTAGCAGGTTTTGCAGACCTGTGCCTGACCACTCGGCCACCGGACCCCGTAAAGCGCTGTATCGGGCCACAAGCCGCGACGGTCAAGGCGGACGCTTTCCGCCAAGGCGCGGGCCGCCTATAATGTAGGGTAGGGCAATGCGTGCAGCACAGCCCAGGAGATTAAGGTGCTGACAATGGAGGTGGATTTCGCCCGGGCGCGGCGCTTCATGCGGGATGGTCAATTGACGCCCAATGGCGTGAGCGACTCTCTCCTGCTCGGCGCCATGGATGACATCGCGCGTGAGGCGTTCCTTCCGCACGAACTGCGCCACCGCGCCTATGCCGATGAGGCGGTGCCGCTGGGCGGCGGACGTGTGTTGCTTGCCCCGATGGTGCTGGGGCGCCTGCTCCAACTGGCGTTGCCGCAGCCTGGTGAGCGCGCCCTCGTTCTCGCTGCCGGCACAGGCTATGGTGCCACGCTGCTGGCGCGGATGGGCCTCCAGGTCCTGGCCATTGAAGGCGACCCTGCCCTGGCAGAATTTTCCAAAAATGTGGTGAGATTTGCTCTCACCGCGAACCGCCCTCAAATCCGGCAGGGCGACCCGCGTCTGGGGGCGCCTGAAGGGGCGCCATTCCAACTGATCCTGATCGAAGGTGCTGTCGAAAACCTGCCCAGCGCGATTCTCGCGCAATTGGGCGAAGGCGGGCGGCTGGTCACCATTCTACGCGAGGCTGGCACTGTGGGCCGCGCTGTTCTCTGCCGCCGCGCTGGTGGCGCGGTGAGCGAGATCATGGGGCTGGACGCTGTCGCCCCTGTGCTCGCGGAATTCGCCGCCCCTGCCGGTTTCATTTTGTGACCGGTGGCGCATTCCGCTAAGACGCCGCTATATTCGCGCCGAGGCGCAAAGAGGAATCTGGACGTATGCATCAGGGCATGAGGGTGGCGCTTCTGGCGGCGGTGACGATGTCAGGCGCCGGTGGCGGCGCGTTGCAGGCGCAGACGCTCCAGGAAGCCATGGCGCTGACCTACAACAACAGCCCAACGCTTCTGGCCGCCCGCGCCCAGTTGCGTGCCGTGGATGAGGGCGTGCCCCAGGCCCTCGCCGGCTGGCGGCCGACCGTGGTGATGGCTGGCGCATTTGGTGCCGCCGATACGCGCACCCGCTCTCAGGTGCAGCAAATTCGGCCCGACGGCAGTTTTTTCTTTCGCGACCCGGCCTTTCCGGCCTCCACGACCAACCGGCAGGAACGCACGCCGGCCTCGGCCAACATTACCCTGACCCAGCCGATCTACCGGGGCGGGCGCACCACTGCGCAGACCCGGCAGGCGGAAAACCTGGTCCTTGCCCAACGTTCACGCCTGCTCGCCATCGAGCAGCAGGTGCTGGGGGACACGGTCTCAGCCTATATCGGCATGATCCAGAACAGCGAATTGCTGCGCCTGAACATCAACAATGAGCAGGTTCTGGCGCGTCAGCTGCAAGCCACCAATGAGCGGTTCCGCGTGGGCGAAATCACGCGCACCGATGTGGCGCAGGCCGAAAGCCGGCTCGCTGGCGCACGGACCTCGCGCACCCAGGCGGAAGGCACGCTGCAAATTGCCCGGGCCACCTTCGAGCGCGTGGTCGGGGAAGCACCCCGCAGACTGACCAACCCCCAGCCGTTGCAAAGCGCGGTGCGAAGCTCGGCGGAAGCGCAGGCCGTTGCGGTGGCCAATAACCCCAATGTGGTGGCGGCGCTGTTCAGCGCCGCCTCGGCGCGGGACAATATTGACATCCAGGCCTCCGCGCTTATGCCGCAGGTTTCGGGGACCGCGCAGGCTTTTCGGCAGGACAATACCATCCTCCCCCATAGCCGGCAGAATGGTGGGCAGGTGACGCTCAATCTCTCGGCGCCCATCTTCCAGGGTGGTGCGGAATACGCGGCAATCCGGCAGGCACGGCAACTGGCGCAGCAAAACCTGACCCAGGTGGATGAGGCGCGGCGCTCTGCCGCGCAGGCGGCCGCCCAGGCCTGGGAAACGCTGCGCAGCGCAAGGGCGGCGGTTGACAGCGTCCGCTCGCAGATTCGCGCTGCGGAAATCGCGCTTGATGGCGTCCAGCGTGAAGCGATCGTGGGCAGCCGCACCACCCTCGATGTGCTGAACGCCGAGCAGGAATTGCTGAATGCACGCACCAGCCTGGTCAACGCCCTGGCGCAGGTTGTCACGGCCTCCTACGCGCTGGCTGGCGCGGTCGGCCGCCTCACGGCGCAGGATCTTGGCCTCGCCGTGGAGCTTTACGACATGACTGCGTATTACACTGCCGTTCGCAACCGTTGGGTGGGGCTGGGTGACTACTCCACCGCCTCAGTGCGGCGCTAGGTCATGTCAGGCAGCGCTTCGGCAGGTGGCGCCGACCCCTCGATGGACGATATCCTCGCATCCATTCGCAAGATCCTGAATGAGGATGACCCCTCCGCCGCGACCATCACGCCGGCCCCAATTGTGGCCGAGACCATTCAGCTCACCTCCGAGATGATGATCGCCCCGCCGGAAAGCCTGGCCGGCCCGGTAGCGGTTCCCGTTGCCGAACCGCCGCCCGCACGTGTGCCGACCAATATCATGCAGCCACTGTTTGTAGCGCCCCCGCCCCAACCTCGCCCGGAGCCCATTGTCACGGCGCCTGAACCGCCTGCCACGGCCGGTTTGCTGGACCCGATGGCAGCTGCGGCAGCCGTCGCCTCGCTGGGGCAGTTGAGCCGCGCCGTCGCGCATGAACGCTCCGCGCTCGTCACACGCAACGGCCCCTCCATCGAGGATGTCGTGCGCGAGGAACTGCGGCCGCTTCTCAAGGAGTGGCTCGACGCGAATCTTCCAACAACGGTGGAACGCATGGTCCGCGCTGAGATCGAACGCGTGATGGCCCGCCAGGGATAGGCTGATGCGCTTCCGCGGGGCTTGACGTTCCGCGCCGCGCGGTTGACCTGTTTGTCATGCTCGACAAGGCCTTTGACCCCGCCTCCCTGGAAGCCCGGCTCTATGCCGCTTCCGAAGCTTCCGGCGCTTTCAGCGCAGATTCGGCGCGTGGTGGCACGCCCTTCACCATCGTCATCCCGCCGCCCAATGTTACGGGCAGCCTGCATATCGGCCACGCGCTGAACAACACCTTGCAGGATGTGCTGGTACGTTGCCGCCGCATGCAGGGCCGCGACGCGCTGTGGATGCCCGGCACCGACCATGCGGGCATCGCCACGCAAATGGTCGTGGAGCGGCTGATCGGCACTGAGGGCCTGACCCGCAAGGGGATGGGCCGCGAGGCTTTTCTCAACCGTATCTGGGATTGGAAGGCAGAGAGTGGCGGCGCGATCACCCGCCAACTCCGCCGGCTCGGCGCTTCGCTCGACTGGCCGCGTGAGCGATTCACAATGGATGAGGGGCTTTCCAAGGCCGTCATCGAAGTCTTTGTCCGGCTGCATCAGGAAGGGCTGATCTACCGCGACACGCGTCTGGTGAACTGGGACCCCGTGTTCCAGACCGCCATCAGCGACCTTGAGGTGGAAAGCCGAGAGGTGCGTGGCAGCATCTGGACGCTGCGCTATCCGGTGGAGGGGCAGCCTGGTCGCTTCATCCATGTGGCCACCACGCGGCCCGAGACCATGCTGGGCGACACCGCCATCGCCGTGCATCCCGACGATGCGCGCTTCGCGGACCTTGTTGGCAAGCGCGCCATTCTGCCGCTGACCGGCCGTCTCATTCCCATTGTCGCCGATGAG
>Ga0105045_10003084_pt1 | contig 14206 bp, 13 predicted proteins | sample MAT02_FD_78089 | JGI IMG/M metagenome (GOLD analysis project Ga0105045, IMG submission 78089) | Freshwater microbial communities from Lake Fryxell liftoff mats and glacier meltwater in Antarctica - MAT-02 (megahit assembly) | ecosystem: Environmental > Aquatic > Freshwater > Ice > Liftoff...
GCTGCCCGACGCGCCGGACGCCACCACGACGGCGCTTCCGGGAGCGCGTGGCGCCGACGTCGACGGCGTCCCCGTGCATGCCGTCCGGCTGCGGGGGCTCCTGGCGCACCAGGAGGTCCTGCTGGGCGGGCCGGGCGAGACCGTGACGTTGCGCCACGACAGCCTGGATCGGACCTCGTTCATGCCGGGGGTGCTGCTGGGGGTGCGTCAGGTGGCCTCGCACCCGGGCCTGACCGTCGGCCTGGAGCACTGGCTCGACCTGTGATCGCTCGACCTGTGATCACCCGATCTGTGGCGGCACGCCGGTGAGGGCGACCAAGGTCGCCATCGCCGTCCTGCTCGCCGTCCTCTCGTTCTACCTGCTGGGCCTGCTCGCCCGGTCCTTCGCCGTCGTGCAGGACGGCGGTCCGCTGGGCTGGGCGCTGGCGGCGGCGATCGTCGTGATCGTGGTGGTGGGGGTCCTGGCCGTGGCCGCCGAGCTGCGGTTCGGGTTCGCCACCCAGCGCCTGGGCCGGACCCTCGGTGCCGAGGGAGCCCTGCCGGGCCCGGTGCCCCGCACCGCTGCCGGCGGCGTCGACCGGGCCGCCGCCGACGGGGTCTTCGCCGCCTACCTCGTCGAGGTCGAGGCCGACCCGGAGCGCTGGCGACCCTGGTTCCGGCTCGCGCTGGCCTACGACGGGGCCGGGGACCGACGACGCGGCCGGGCTGCGGCCCGGCACGCCGTCAGGCTCTACCGGGCCGAGCAGCGCGAGGGCTGACGAGCAGGGGGCAGGCTGAGGAGCGGGTCGCCCGCCGACCTCAGCGGCGGCTCCGCGTGGCGCCGTCGTCGGTCGGTCCGGGGTCGCGCGAGGGCCCGGCGGTCATGTCCACCAGAGCGGCCGTGACGGCCTCGATCGGACCGCGTCGGAACCGGAGCACCCAGACCGAGGCGAACACCAGGGCGACCGCCGCGTGGACCGCCCACACCGTCACCGGGCTGACGGTCGGTAGGTAGGAGGTGACGGCCAGCACGTGGGCCGTGTACAGCGTCAGGGTCATCGACCCGGTCGCGGCCAACGGCAGCAGCGCCCAGCCGGCGACCGTCCGGGCCAGCAGCAGGCACAGGCCGATGACGAGCAGCGCCGAGCCGGTGGTGCCCAGCAGGTCCGGTGGCGTCCCGGTGTGCGGGGTGTCGACCGCGAGCCACCAGAAGGACGACGTGGGGGTCGTGCCGAACCACGGACCGTCCGGGCCTCGCCCCGTGAGGGCGTCGGGCTCGGCCAGGGCCGCCTGCGCACCGGCCGTGCTCAGCAGGAGCCGCGACACCAGGGCCGCGCCCACGGTGAGCACGAGGCCCGTGCCGGTCAGGGCCAGGGCGACCGTGGTGCGGCGCAGCACCAGCCGACCCACGGCGGCCCCGACCAGCAGGTAGCCGAACCAGCTGATGACGGGGTAGTAGCCGGTGAGGAACAGGTCGCCGAGCGAGCCGAGCGGTTCCAGCAGCAGCCGGCTCATGCCTACCTGCGGGCCGGGGCCCACCAGCTCGGTCGAACCGCGGACGACGTGGCTGACGAACGGCGCCACGACCAGCCAGAGCAGTCCACCGCCGGCCAGCACCGGGGCGGACAGACGCATCAATGGCGCCAGGAGCAGGAAAGCCAACGCGTAGTACTGGAGGATCACGGCGACCGGGAGGTTGTCCAGGTCAGCCAGCAGCAGGCCGATGAAGAGGATCACGAGGGCCCGGACGACGGTGCGGGCCATCATCCGTCGGTAGGGGATCCGAGGTCCGTCGCTCCCGCCGTCGACCAGCGCCAGCCCGACCCCGGCCAGGACGGCGAACAGCGCGGAGGGACGGCCGTCGAGCAGGGGGTACACCAGCGACGGGTCGCCGTCGGCGTCATAACGCTCGAGCAGGTGGGCGCCCATCATCCCGAGCAGGGCGAGGCCCCGGGCGGCGTCGACGCCCACGAGGCGCCGGGAACGGGGGAGCGAGGGGAGTCGTGGCTCCGTGGTCGTCGTCGCGGTCACGACGTCGCGTCATCGCCCAGCAACGAGGCCACCAGACGCACCTCGGGCCAGACCGAACGGGAGTCCTGCGGGTCACCGCCGTCGACCGCGCGTCTACGGCGGGCGCCGTCGGTGTCGAACCCTGCCCCGCGGAAGAAGTCGGCCCGGGCCGAGTCGTCCATGTGCACCCACACCTGGACCTCCTCGGCGCCGTCGGCCCGGGAGGTGTCGACGACCGCCGCCAGCAGGCGCGAGCCGTGACCCCGTCGCTGGTGCATCGGGTCGACCTCCAGCGCGACGACCTCCACCGCCCGCGAGGCGGGCTCGTCGGTGACGACGTCCTGGGCGGTCGGGCCCACGCTCACCGACGCCGGGGCCGAGGCCACGAAGCCGGCGACGATGCCGTCACCGACGGCCACGTGCACCCGGTGACGTGGTGAGGGCGGGGCGGTGACGGCGGCGCGCCAGCCCTCGGCGAGGATCACGGGGGTGAGGGCCGCGACCAGCGGGGGCGGCAGGACCTGGGCGTAGGGACCGGTCCACGAGGCGGCGTGGACCGCCCCGACGGCCGGTAGGTCCGGCTCACGCGCAGGCCGCACGGAGTTGTCGGCGCCGGGGGCACCGAGCAGCGGGCTCGACATGGGGGTGATGGTGCCATGTGCTGAGGCCGTGCCTGCGTGGCACCCCAGCCGTGGCCAGAACCATGAACCGGAGGGGCCCCGACCGCGGTTGCGGTCGGGGCCCCTCCGCTGAGGCGCTGGGTGCTCAGGCCTGGCCGGAACCGACCTCTCGGCCGGTGCTGCCCTCTACGGCCGCCGGGTCGTCGTGACCCTCGATGGCGTCGTGGGCACCGTGGCTGTGAGCGGCCGCCAGGTCGGTCGGGGTGACGGGCTCGACCCGGTCCTCGAAGTAGAACCGTGACAGCCTGCGCTGGACGTTGCCGAGCAGGGCGCCCTTGCGCTTGACGCCGTTGGCGTCCGTGGCCGGGCCTGGCTCGAGCGGCACGTAGTTGTCGTGCTGGACGAGCGTCCACCGGTCGTAGTCCGACATCGGGGCGTGGCGCTCGAGCACCTCGCCGTTGTCCAGGCGGTAGACCTGCCCGGTCTCCACGCCGTGGAGCACACGCTCCCGGTCCCGACGCTGCAGGCCCAGGCAGATCCGCTTGGTGATGAGGAACGCCAGCGGGGGAGCGACGAACATCGCCACGCCGATGAAGCGCGTGATGTCGTTGATCGCCAGGTTGAGCTGGATGGCGATGATGTCGTTGCCGCCGTTGGCCCACATCAGGCAGTAGAAGGTGAGAGCCATGACGCCGATGCCGGTCCGGGTCGGGGCGTTGCGGGGGCGGTCGAGCAGGTGGTGCTCGCGGGAGTCGCCCGTCGCGAGGCGCTCGATCCACGGGTAGGCGATCAGCAACGTGGTCAGCAGTCCCGGCATCACGACCGCAGCGAGCAGGATGTTGCCGGACAGCACGTAGCCGAAGACGTTGACCTCGAGCCAGCCCGGCATGACGCGCACAGCACCGTCGAGCCAGCCCATGTACCAGTCGGGCTGCGACCCGGCGGTGACCGGTGAGGGGTCGTACGGCCCGTAGGCCCAGACCGGGTTGATCTGCACGAAGGCCGCGATCAGCGCGATGACGCCGAACACGATGAAGAAGAAGCCACCGGCCTTGGCTATGTAGGTCGGGAGAAGGGGGTACCCCACGACGTTGTTGTTCGTGCGGCCCGGCCCGGGGTACTGGGTGTGCTTGTGCAGCACCACCAGGAACAGGTGGGCGGCGATCAGCGCCAGGAAGATCGCGGGGAGCAGCAGCACGTGGATCGTGTACAGGCGGGGGATGAACGCCTCGCCCGGGAACTCCCCGCCGAAGGCGAAGAAGTGGATGTAGGTGCCGATCAGGGGGATGGCCAGGATGATGGCGGCCGCGATCCGCAGCCCGGTGCCGGACAGCAGGTCGTCGGGCAGCGAGTAGCCGGCGAAGCCCTCGACGATAGCGAGCAGGGCGAGGATGGCGCCGATCACCCAGTTGAGCTCGCGGGGGCGGCGGAACGCGCCGGTGAAGAACACGCGGGCCATGTGGACGATGGTCGCCGCCACGAAGACCAGGGCGGCCCAGTGGTGGATCTGCCGCATCAGCAGACCACCGCGCACCTCGAAGGACATGAAGATGGTCGAGGCCAGGGCCTCCGACACCAGCTTGCCCTGCAGCGGCTCGTAAGAGCCGGAGTACTCGATCAGGGCGACGCTCGGCACGTAGAAGAACGTGAGGAAGACACCGGTGATCAGGCAGATCACGAAGCTGTAGAGGGTGATCTCCCCGAGCATGAACGACCAGTGGTCCGGGAAGATCTTGCGGGCGTTGGCCCGGACCACCCCGGACAGCCCGAGCCGCGAGTCCGCGAACCCGCCCAGCTTGGCGGCGGTGCTCTGCGGGGCCGAGCGCGGTGCGGGTGCTGTCGTGGCACTCATCAGGACTCCTCAGTCATCCGGCGCAGGTCCTGCTCTCGCTCCCAGTAGCTGGGCCCGACCGGCTCTGCGAATCCGTCGGTCGCCACCAAGTATCCGTCACCGTCCACGTCGATGGGCAGCTGGGGTAGGGGACGGTCGCTCGGCCCGAAGATGACTTTGCAGTTCTGGAGCACGTCGAAGGTGCTCTGGTGGCAGGGACACAGGAGATGGTGCGTCGTCTGCTCGTAGAGCGCCACCGGGCAGCCCATGTGGGTGCAGATCTTCGAGTAGGCGACGATGCCCGCGAACGACCCGGCGAGGGCCTCCGGGGCAACCTCGTCGGGCTCCAGGCGGATGAGCAGCACAGCGGCCTTCGCCTTCTCGTCCAGGAAATGGCTGGACTCCTCGATCCCCTCCGGCTGCACGTGCACCACGCCGCCGATGGGGATCTCCTCCGCGCGGATGAGGGTGCCGGTGGGGTCGGTGACCAGTCGGGTGTCGGCCTGCCAGAGGGTCTCGGCCAGGACGCCCTCGGGGTTGGGGCCGGTGTCCTTGAGCAGGACGACCGCAGGCAGGGGAGCCAGCGCCAGTGCGCCGACCAGGGTGTTGCGGATCAGCGGGCGACGGCCGATGCCGGAGTCCTCGATGCCGTTGGACAGGATCCCGACGGCCTCGGCCTGCTCCTGCGGGCCGCCCTCGATCTGGTGGCGCTCGTCGATCTCCTCATGGTCCGGCATCAGGGTCTTGGCCCAGTGCACAGCCCCGGTGCCGATGCCGAACAGGGTGAGGAAGATGCCGGTGCCCAACAGGATGTTCGACAGCAGGACCCGGCCGGCGTCGGTCTCGTCACGCAGGGGGACGGCGAAGTAGCCGACGATCGTGAGGACGGTGCCCACGATCGACAGGAAGAACAGGAACGCCACCTGACGCTCGGCCCGCTTGGCGGCCGCCACGTCGGTGTCGGCCATCCGGGGGCGGTGCGGCGGCAGGCCCGGGTCCTCGAAACGGTCGGGGACCGGAGCGCGGCGCGTCTGCAGGTCGGTCCCGGTGCGGGTGGTGCCCGGTGCGTCGGTCCCGGAGTCGCGGACCGTGCTCACGGGGCGAGCCGTGTCGTCGTTGTCGTTGTCGTGGACGTCGCTCATGAAGACTTGGCTCCCAACCACACCGCGCAGGCGATGAGTCCAGTGATACCGACGACCCAGATGAACAGGCCGTCCCCGACGGGGCCGAGCGAACCGAGCGACAGGCCACCGGCCGACGGGGTGTTCTCGACGTAGTCCAGGAAGGTGATGATGTCGTTCTTCTGCTGCGGGGTGAGCGTGTCGTCGCTGAACACGGGCATCGACTGGGGGCCGGTGACCATGGCCTCGTAGACGTGGACCGGCTCGACGCCCATCAGGCTCGGCGCGTACTTGCCGCGGGTCAGCGCCCCGCCGGAGCCGGCGAAGTTGTGGCACATGGCGCAGTTGACCCGGAACAGCTCGTTGCCCTCCGCGACGTCGCCGTTGGCCGGGTCGAGGTACTCCTCGTCCGGGATCCCGGGGCCGGGCCCGAACTCGGTGGCCACGTAGGCCGCCATGGCTCGGGTCTCCTCCAGGCTGAACTGAGGATCGCGCTTCTGGATCTGCGGACCGGAGGCCTGGGCGGGCATCCGGCCGGTGCCGACCTGGAAGTCGACGCTGGCCGCGCCCACGCCGATGAGCGAGGGGCCGGCGACCCGGCCGTTGGCATTCTCGTACCCGCCGGCGCCGTCGGTGCCGTGGCAGGTGGAGCAGTTGGCGAGGAAGAGCTGCTCGCCCAGGGCTATCTGGTCCTCACCGGTGGCCTCGCTGGCCTGGGCGCGGGTGGGGACGACGGCGGCGTAGGCCATGCCCGCGACGAGCAACCCGCCCAGCAGCAGGACGACGAGCGCGAGCGGGTGGCGGCGGTGTCTCAAGACGGCGTTCACGGCGTGCGGCCCCTCAGCTGAAGTAGACGGAGATGAAGAGTGCGATCCAGATGACGTCCACGAAGTGCCAGTAGTAGGACGTGACGACGGCTGCGGTCTCCTCGGCGTGGCCGAAGCGCTTGGCGGCGAAGGTGCGGCCGATGACGATCAGGAACGCCAGCAGGCCGCCGGTCACGTGCAGGCCGTGGAAGCCCGTCGTCAGGTAGAACGTCGAGCCGAAGGGGGAGGAGCTGATGGTGAGGCCCTCGTGGACCAGCTCCGCGTACTCGAAGACCTGACCGGAGACGAACACCGCCCCGAGCAGGAACGTCAGGACGTACCACTCCCTCATGCCCCACTGCGAGAGCTGGAAGAAGCCTCCGGTTCGTGCCGGCTGGAGCCGTTCTGCGGCGAAGACGCCGAACTGGCAGGTCACCGAGCTCGAGACCAGGATGATGCAGTTCACCGCCGCGAAGGGGATGTTGAGCATCTCCTGGCCGATGGCGTACTCGTCGGGCCTGATTGAACCGAGCGTGAAGAACATCGCGAACAGCGCCGCGAAGAACATCAGCTCGCTCGCGAGCCAGACGATCGTCCCCACGGACGTGAGGTTCGGACGGTTCACCACTGCGGGGGCGCCGGTGCCGACTGCCGTTGCTGATGCCACGACGTCAGGTTAACGGGAACGCGCGCAGAAGGAGAGACCACCCCCCGGGTGCGTCGCCGGGCGGTGATCCGTTCCGGCAGCGAGCGAGCCTCCCGGTAGATTCCCTCCTCATGAACGCAGTCCCCGCCCCCGCTGACCCCGCCGCCGGCCACGGCGGTGCCGCTCCGGCGTCCGCCGCCGGCGAGCCGAGGCTCAGGATCGCCCTCTACAGCGACAAGTCGACGACCCGGGACAAGGTCCGTCGCGCCGTAGGGCGTCGTCCCGCCGCCGACCTGCCGCTGGTGCAGATGGAGGACTACGCGACCCTGCCGGCGCTGCTGCGGGCTGTGGACGCCGGGGGTTTCGACGTCATCGTGCTCGACGGCGAGGCTGCCCCCGCCGGGGGTCTCGGGGTCTGCCGCCAGCTCAAGGACGAGATCTTCGACTGCCCGCCCGTCCTCGTGCTGACCGGTCGTCCGCAGGACGCCTGGCTGGCCGCGTGGTCCAAGGCCGAGGCCGCTGTGCCGCACCCCCTTGACCCGCGCGCGCTCGCCGACGCCGTCGCCTCGCTGGCCCGTCGTCGCGCCGGCTCTCCCCCGGCGTGAGCGCCGTCCCCGCGGCCGCGATGACGGACGGCTCGTCGTCGCGCGACAGCCCGACTCCGCCCAGCTGGGCCACCGTGCTGGAGGCGCTCGCCTCCGGGCGCGACCTGGACCGTGGCCAGACCCGTTGGGCCCTCGACGAGGTCATGCGCGGCGAGGCCGACGACGCCCGGCTCGCGGGCCTGATGGTCGGCCTGCGGGCCAAGGGCGAGACGGTCGAGGAGGTCGGCGGGCTGGCGGAGGCCATGCTGGCCCACTCGGTTCCTCTCGTCGTGCCCGGGCCCGTGCTGGACATCGTCGGCACGGGCGGCGACGGGGCCAGGACGGTCAACGTCTCGACCATGGCGTCGCTGGTGGCGGCGGGTGCGGGTGCCGTCGTCGTCAAGCACGGCAACCGGGCGGCGTCGTCGAGCTGCGGCACCGCTGACGTGCTGGAGGAGCTCGGCCTCGACCTGGACCTGGAGCCCACCGCGGTCGCCACCAGCGCAGCGACCAACGGCATCACGTTCGCCTTCGCGCCCAGGTTCCACCCTGCGATGCGCCACGTCGGCCCGGTCCGCCGGTCGCTGGGTATCCGCACGGTGTTCAACTCGCTGGGCCCGCTCACCAACCCCGCGCGGCCGGCCGCCATGGCCCTGGGCGTGGCCGACGCCCGCCACGCCGGCATCATCGCGGGGGTCCTGGCCGGGCGTGGCACGGCCGCGCTGGTGGTCCGCGGCCAGGACGGTCTCGACGAGCTGACCACGACGGCGCCGAACAGCGTCCGCGTGGTCGTGCGCGGTGAGGTGGTCGAGACCGTGCTGGAGGCCGCCGACGTCGGGATGCCGACCTCGACGATCGCCGACCTGCGCGGCGGTGACCGCGGCGTGAACGCCGGTGTCGTGCGCGGCGTGCTGGCCGGGGCCACGGGTCCTGTGACGGACGTCGTCGTGCTGAACGCCGCGGCCGGGTTGCTCGCCCTCGAGCTGGCGCAGGACGACAGGAGCGCGGCCGACGTGGCGGCCGACCTGCCGGGCGCCCTGGCCCCGGGCCTGGGACGGGCCCGGGCCGCTCTGCGGGACGGCGCGGCCGCCGCCGTCCTGGCGGACTGGCTCGGCTGAACGCTCGGGCCGCTGGGCCGAGCCGCCGCTCGCACCCGACGGGCCCGCTCCTCGGCTCATCCCGCGTCACCGGGCACCCGCCACAACGACGCCCCCTGGCGGGCGCTCTCGACCAGGTGCAGCTGGGACCAACGCGCCGCCGCCCCCACGGGCAGCGACCAGCCGGAGGTCGACCGGACCAGTCGGGTGCCGGGGGACTCGAGCCAGCGGACCAGCAGGGCCGTCTCCTCGGGCAGGGCCGCGGAGCCCGGACCCGTCGGTACCGGGACGTCCTCGGCGGTGGCGACCAGTCCTTCGACGGTCGGCATCACGGGCTCGTGGGGACGTGTGACCGCGCTGCCCGCCAGCCGACCCAGCCGGACGCAGACCAGCTCCCACCCCCCGACCTGGCGGGCCCGGGCGGCGACCAGCTCACCGGTGCGCGTCAGGGCCGCGACCTGCTGGGCGCGGTCGACGCCCCGGACCAGCGCGGCCAGCCGGTCCCGCTCACCGGCGGCCTCCTCGTAGCGCTGCTGGTCCGACAGTGCGCGGACCCGCCGCATGATGTGCTCCACCAGCGGAGACAGGTCACCCGTCAGGCACGCGCGCACCTGTGACACCACGTCGGCGTACGTCTCGTCGGGTCCGGCCACGCACGGGGCCGAGCAGCGACCCATGCCGGCCAGGGCGCAGGCCGAGCCCCCGCCCCGTCTGGAGATCCGGGGGGTGCAGCGCCGAAGGTCGAAGGCGGTGTGGACCGCATCGACCGCCTCTCGCGCCCGGGCTCGGGAGGCGAAGAGCCCGACGTAGGACGCCGCAGGGTGGTCGGCGCCCGGCCGCGCCACCACCGACAACCGGGGAGCGGCCTCGTCGGTGAGCTTGAGCCAGGCGGCGCGGTCCGGTCGGGTCGAGCGTTGGTTGTAGGCGGGGCGGTGCTCGGCGATCAGGCGGACCTCGCGCACCTGGGCCTCGATGGCCGTGGCACAGACCACGTGCTCGACGCTGCGGGCGACGGACACCATCTCGGTCATCCGACGGCGCTTCTCCGAGGCGGTGAAGTAGCTGCGCACCCTGGTCCGGACGTCCAGCGACGACCCGACGTAGAGCACCCGGCCACCGGCGTCGACGAACCGGTACACGCCGGGCTCGTTGGGCAGGCCCTCGACCAGGTGCCTGCGGGAACGCCGGCCGTCGTCGGTCCGGCAGAAGTCCAGGAGGTCCTCGACGGTGCTGACCCCCCTGGCCCGCCCGAGCAGCGCGTGCAGGACGTCGACCGTGGCCCGGGCGTCCGCCAGCGCGCGGTGCTCCGGGGTCGTGGTGGCCCGGAAGAAGCGGGCGAGGGTGCCCAGCTTGCGGTTGGGGACCTCGTCGTCGCTCACCAGGCGCCGGGCCAGCAGCACGGTGTCCACCACCTCGAAGCGGGGCCAGGACCGCTGCTGCCGCTGGCACGCCGCCCGCAGGAAGGAGATGTCGAAGCCCGCGTTGTGCGCCACCAGGACGCTCCCCTCGGCGAAGTCGAGGAACGCCGACAGGGCCGCACCCATCCGCGGGGCGCCGACGAGCATGCGGTCGGTGATGCCGGTGAGCAGGGCGATCTGCGGGGGGACCGGGACGCCGGGGTCCACCAGGGTCTGCAGCTCGGCGAGGACCTCACCGCCACGCACGCGCACGGCCCCGATCTCGGTGACGGCGTCGCGCGCGGGGCTGCCGCCCGTCGTCTCGAGGTCGACCACCACGAACGTGGTCTCGTGCAGGGGGCGGCCCAGGTCCTCGAAGCTGCCCTGCACCTGCATCGGGACACCCGGCGACAGTGCGCCGGCCGGGTGCAGCAGGGGAGGGGTCGACATGGCGCAGACGCTAGGTCGGGGGCCGGACACATCGCCGCAGGCGCGCTGCCGGACGACCCCGCCAACCGTCTCCGAGGCGTCCGCCGCAGTTGTGTCCGGCCCCGTCCATACGGTCCTGACCATGCTCATCGACTGCGACTCCTGCACGGCCCGTCCCCGCGCCTGCGGCGACTGCGTCGTCACCCACCTGCTCTCCGTCGGCTCTGCGGCACCACCGCTGGAGCACTCCTCACCGCGGCCGGCCGCGGACCTCACCTCCTCCGAGATCGCGGCGGTGGGCGTGCTCGCGGCCGGTGGCCTCGTCCCGCCCTTGCGGCTGGTCACCGAGTCCCGGCCGGCCTGACACGTCCGGCGCAGGCAGGGCGCGGATCGCTTCGCGGCGAGTTCCCTGCGGCTACCGTGGGCCGGTGGCAGGGCGACGACGGCATCGGGTGCCCGACGACCCCGCCGCCACGCCCTCGACGGTGGCCGTCCTGCTTCCGGCCGCCGGACTCGTCGTGCTCCTCCTGCTGGTGGTGCTCGTCGCCTCTCCGGGCGCGCTCCTGGTGCGGGTCACGACCGGCCCCGAGAGCGCTCCCACCAGGGCACAGCCCGCGACCCCCTCCGGGCCGGCGGCTCTGCCACGTGCCGACCCCGGTCTGCGCCCGGCGGACCAGGGGGTGATGGTGGCGGCCGGCCTGGAGGACCTGCTCCGCACCCGGGACGCTGCCGTCGTCTCCGGGCGTGAGGAAGGGTGGCCTGCCACCGGTCCCGCCGAACCGGACGAGGGCTCGTTCGCGGTGCTGACCTCGCTGCCCGTCACGCGGTTCCAGTCCTCGCTCGTGCCGGACACCCTCGAGCTGCTCGACGGCGACGCAGCCGCCGGCGAGGGGGCCGACGCGACGGGCGCCGACCGGCAGACGTGGCAGGGGCGGGTCGAGACCGTCTACGAGCTGGCGGACGGTCCCGCGGTGCAGCGGACCGACACCGTGGTCGTCCGTCTGGCCGAGGACGGCGTCCCGGGGCAGGACAGCGAGCCGAGGCTGCAGGTCGTGTCCTGGACGCCGTACCCCGAGGCGGGCGAGATCGGGACGGCGGCGCCATGGGACCTGGGGCCCGTGACGGCGACCGTGGGGGAGCGCGCCGTGGTGCTGTCCTGGAACCAGGAGGACGAGGAGGCTCCCGCCGAGGCCGCCCTCGCCTGGGGCGAGCAGGTCGTGTCGTGGGCCGACACAGGTGCGGTGACGGTCGACTCCTATGTGGGCACCGGGTGGCCACGGTTGTCCCTGGTGCTCGTCCCCGCGACGTCGCAGCAGTACGCCGAGCTGGTGCCCGGACCCCGACCAGCGGTCGACGACGTCTTCGCCGCGGTCACGACGGACGTCGAGACCACGGACGGCAGCGGTGACGTCGTGGTGCTGAACCCCTCGGCCCGCGACCAGCTGGTCGAGGAGACCTGGCAGGTCACCGTGACCCACGAGCTGGTGCACGTGGCCTCGGGCGCCCGGTACGGCGACAGCCAGGAGATCTGGCTCGCCGAGGGGTTCGCCGACCTCGTCGGCTGGTCCGCCGTGGTCCCCGGGACCGTCGAGCGGGAGGTGGTCGCCGCGCGACTGCTCGAACGCGTCGCGGCCGGGACCGCCGACGTCGAGGACCTGCCCGACGCCGACGACTTCGGCTCCGCCGACGCCGACGTCGTCGGGGACGCCTACGAGGGAGCGTGGCTAGCGGCGATGCTGCTCGAGGACGAGATCGGGACCGATGCGCTCCTGACGCTGTACGGAGCCGCCTCCGAGGGGGAGGCGACATCGGCCGAGCGGACCGAACGCGCGCTGAGGGAGGCCACGGGGTCCGGTCGCGAGGCGTTCGTGGCCCGCTGGGGCGATCACCTGCGCGCGCTCGCGGCCGGATGAGTCCCCGTAGCGAGCCCACGGTCCTGGTCGTCACCAACGACTTCCCACCGCGGGCGGGCGGCATCGAGACGTACGTCGACCGGCTGGTGGCGAGGCTCGACCCCGGCCGTGTCGTCGTCCATGCCTGTGCGCAGGACGACGCCCAGGCCTGGGACGACACCCTGGCCTACCCCGTGGTCCGCGACCCCGACCGGCTGCTCCTGCCCACGCCGGCCCTGGCCGCACGTGTGCGCCGGACGGCGAGGAAGCACGGTGCGACGGTGGTGTGGTTCCCGTCGGCGGCGCCGCTGGCCCTGCTCGCGCCGGCGCTTCGCCGGGGTGGGGCCGACCGCGTGGTGGCCAGCACCCACGGTCACGAGGTCTGGTGGGCGCGCCTTCCCGGCAGCCGCACCGCCCTGCGAGTCATCGGCGACGGTGTCGACGTGCTGACCGTCGACTCCGCAGCGGTGCGTCGACCGATCGCAGCCGCGCTCAGCCCGGCCGCCGCGGCCCGGACGGTGCTCCTGAGCCCCGCCGTCGACGCCTCGCGCTTCGAGGTGGCTCGGCTGGCCCGGCACCGTCGGCCGCTGGACGGTCCCGTCGTCCTGTGCGTCTCCCGGGCCGTGCCCCGCAAGGGTCACGGTCGGCTGCTCGACGTCTGGCCGGAGCTGCGTCGCCGTCACCCGTCGGCGCGCCTGGTGCTGGCGGGCGCCGGTCCTGAGCTGGACACGCTGCAGCAGCGGGCCGCAGGGACGGCCGGGGTGCAGGTCCTGGGCCGGGTGGCCCACGACGACCTGCCTGGGCTGTACGCCTCCGCGGACGTCTTCGTCCTGCCGGTCGCGGACCGCCTGGGCGGTCTCGTCACGGAGTCGCTCGGCATCGTCCTGCTCGAGGCGGCTGCGGCCGGTCTGCCGGTGGTGTCCGGTCGGGCCGGTGGCACGGTGGATGCCGTCCTTCACGAACGCACCGGGCTGCTGCTGGACGCCACCGATCCCACGGCTCTGCTCGAGGCCGTCGACCGGGTGCTCTCCGACCCGGCGAGGGCGGCCGCCTGGGGCGAGGCCGGCGCGGACTGGGTCCGGCGGGCCTGGACCTGGGAGCGGACCGCTCAGCGGCTGCGCTCGGTGCTGGCCGGGGAGCCCGTCCCTCGCTGGTGATCGCCTGGCGGTGGTCGCGCCCCGCCCCGGACGGCAACCACCAGCCACACCGCGAGCGCGAGCAGCAGCACGTTGCGCGCCAGCAGGCTGGTGGCGGCGAGCCGGCCGTCACCGACCAGACCTCCCCACTGCAGCGGGAACGTCAGGTGGGTGAGGACGACCACCGCGGCGACCAGCGGAAGGGTGCGACGGGCGACGGCGCCGTCGGCACCGGGCAGCGTCGCGGCCACCACGACGCCACCGATCAGCCAGAGGACGAACTGCGTGGACAGCAACGGGCTGGTGGCCAGCAGCGCGGTCACCGCCGCGTACCAGCGCAGGGCGGGCGCGCGGTGCCGGGACAGCACCAGCGCGGTGCCCACCGCCAGCACCATGAGACCCGTGGCGAGGCGGGCCAGCACGGCCGCCCCGGGCTCGAGCACCTCGTACGTGCCGTTGACGAAGTCGCCGGCCACGGGCGACCCGATCGCCTGCTGCACCGTCCAGGGCAGCGCCATCACGGACTCCACCTGGATGCCGCGCCCGGACAGGTGGCCCAGGAACGCCCAGGTGTCGGCCAGCAGCAACGTGGTCACCGCACCGACCAGCGACCCGGTCACCAGGGCGCCGACCAGCCAGCGCCGCCGGTCCAGGAACA
>Ga0105045_10003085_pt1 | contig 14206 bp, 18 predicted proteins | sample MAT02_FD_78089 | JGI IMG/M metagenome (GOLD analysis project Ga0105045, IMG submission 78089) | Freshwater microbial communities from Lake Fryxell liftoff mats and glacier meltwater in Antarctica - MAT-02 (megahit assembly) | ecosystem: Environmental > Aquatic > Freshwater > Ice > Liftoff...
GCAACGCCGCTGGTCGCGCAATCGCCAGGTGCAGGAACGCTCGCGTCGCAATGGCCACATCTTTCACGCCAGCGGGCCGTTGCAATGGGGGCGTGATGCCGCGCTCGCGGTGATGGGCGCGCGGCTGATGGATCTGCCCTGGCTGTATGGAGAGTAACTTGACCGGGTAGGTCGGCGTTCGCCTTGCGTTTCCTTGCACGCTGGCATCTGGCTGCTACTGGTCTTCGCCTGGCGGTGTGTTCGAGCAGCGCGCTGACTTGCGGGGCACCCCCTTGGGCCACAGCCTCGCATGCGCCGACACGGTCAGCACTAAACTGATGCTGTAAAAAAATGGATCCACGATGAACGCTGACCCCACCATGCGCCAAGCGACGACGGACGACGCCTTTATGGGCCAGGTACTGGCCCATTGTCAGGAGGCTCTTCAGCGCGGCGACTGCCCGATCGCGGCGATTGTGGTGTGCGACGGACAGGTGGTGGGTGTGGGTTCCAATAATGTCGCAACGACGGGTGATGCCACCGGACATGCGGAGATCCAGGCGATTCGCGATGCCTGTGCCCGTCTGGGCAATGCCCGGCTGGATGGGTGCACGCTGTATTCGGCCATGGAGCCCTGCCCCATGTGCTGCTGGGCGCTGAAAGAAGCGGGCATAAAACGCTTGGTGCTGGGTGCCCGGCATGCCGGCATGCGCCGGCCCGACTATGGCGACTACGCGGTGGAAAAGTTGCTTGCGCTGACGCGCGCGAGCCTGGAACTGACCACCGACGTGCGAACCGCGGAGTGTGAAGCCATGCGCCGACGCTGGTCGCGATGGGTAGAACCGCCGATGGGTTGAGGGATGGAGCAGCGCAACGCCGCCCTGCGGCAAGCCGTCAGGTCGCTACCGGTGCTCCGGGAACCTTCAGCCTCCCCTTAAGGCGCAACGCGTCCATGCATTGCGCCAACGACTGGGTGCGGGCACCGGCTACCAGACGAACCGACTGCCCTGCCTGGATCGATCCCGGAACCTGCACCGCCAGGTAAAAGCCGCTGACACCTGCCTGCATCAACGTGGGAGCGGCTTTAGTGAAACCCAGCACCGCGTTGAATTTGAAGCAGGGCTGACGCGGCATCGTGACGCGCAGCACGCAGTCTGAAAAATGCAGCTCGTCCCCGATCCACACGGAATCCTCCACCAAGGCGGAAACCGGGAGGTTCTCACCCAGAAAACCTGGTGCCAGCGACTCGCCGGGCAGACCGACCCCGTGTTCAAGCCGTTGGTTCTGCCAGAAGGCGTAGTGTTCGATAGGATAGGCATAGACAACCTTGTCGATTCCGCCATGTACCCTCAGATCGGCATGTTCGTCACCGGCCAGACCCAGCGGCCCGACAGAGACTGGGCCGTCCACCGGTGATCGCCGGAACCCTGACGGTACGGTCCGCGTGCCTGCAACCAATGGCTAGATCTTGCCGGTGTTCACGCTGAGCGGCAGGGGTGAGGTTTTTGCGGGTATTTCCATGAAGTGGGTACGCTGGTCGGATGGTTTTGCCGTGATGGTCGCTTTCGGTTTCAAGGTCGCAGCTTTGCAACACCATCGTGAATTTACGCAATTGAACGCCAGCACCTCTGGGCTCCACTGTGGTTGAGGATTCAGCGACTGCCGTTGGTGCGGTCCAGCAGGTGGCGCATGGCCTCAGGCAAGCCGCAGTGGGGCTTGACCGGTGGCGGGGCAAAGCTGCCGCGGCTGGCCTTGGCCGGCACCATGGCGACCATGAATTGCGCATGGCGCACCGCGCTGGAGACACCGTCGACCACTGGCACCGGAAAGTCTCCCGCCAGCAAACGGGCCAGCCCGGCCAGCGGCGCGCCCGCCAGGATGATCACATCGGCACCGTCCTTGTCGACGGCGTCGCAGCACAAGGCGCGCAATGCGGGTGCGTGTGCGTCTTGCACCGTGCCGATGGGGCCTAGCACCTAGTCGACCGCCCGGATGCTGGCCAACCGCGCGATCAGGCCATTGGCCTCGACGACTTCGCGGTATCAGGCCCGTATGCGCTGCGAGATGGCGATGATCGAAAAGCGGTGTCCGAGCAGGCAGGCGCTGACCAGCGCCGATTCGGTCAGGCCCAGCACCGGGACCAGCATCACTTCGCGCAGGCCCGTCAAGCCGGGGTCGCCGAACGCCGCAATGGTCACTGCATCATGTCCCGTATAGTGCTGTGCGGCCAGCAGCGCGGTGGCATAAGCACCAATCAGCGCCTCGAACCGAGTCTCGACGTAGGCCACGCCGAGCTCAGCAGTGTGTATCGTGATCTGCGTATCGGGCAGCGCACCGCGCCTGGCCTCCGCGAGGATCAGGTCGGAGACGCTGGTGGAGATGTTCGGATTGATGATCAGCAGGCGCATACGCAATGCTCACGGGAAGGTTGTGGGGTTGGCCGGCGTCGGCAACAGGCTGGGACGGGCGCACGGCAGAAACTGCCCACCCGCGCTGCCAGTGAGACAATGGGTGCCATCCCACAGCAGCTCGCCGCGCAGGATCGTCATGCCCGGCCAGGCCCGCAGCCGCATGCCCTCGTTCGGCGTGTAATCGACCGCATGGTGCAGGTCCCGGTTGCGGATGATGCGCTCACCGATATCCCACACCACCAGGTCAGAGTCACCGCCGATCGTGATGCTGCCCTTGCGCGGATGCAGACCGCCGGCCTTGGCAGGGTTGGTGGCAGTGAGCTCGACAAAGCGGTTCGCGGTGATGCGCCCGCCGAGAACCCCCTCCGAATACAGCAGTGCCATGCGGGTTTCCAGGCTCGGAATGCCGTTGGGCACATGGCGGAACGCGACTGCCTGCCCACCGGGCTTCTTGCCCTCGGGGGCGTCGTAGCGAAACGGCGCATGGTCGGACGAAAAGACGGTGAAAGTGCCGTCGGCCAGGCCGTCCCAGATGACCTGCTGATTGCCCTTGTCGCGGGGCGGCGGGCTGCATATGCAGCGCGCGCCCTGGTAGCTGTCGTCGATTCCCAGGTCCTCGGCTGTCAGGAACAGGTATTGCGGACAGGTCTCGGCCAGGATACGAAGCCCTTGCCGCGTGCCCAGCGGATCTGCTCGACCGCATCGCGGCCCGAGACACGCACGATCAGGATCGGCACGTCGACTAGTTGCGATAGCGAAATGGCGTGATGGGTTGCCTCGCGCTCGACCAGCATCGGCCGCAAGTGGGCATGAAAACGGGGCGCGGTTCTGCCTGCAGCCTCCAGCCGTCGTGTTAGCCATTCGATGCAATCGGCGTTCTCGGCATGCACCATGGCCATCGCGCCGTGTTCGCGGGTCACCGCGAGTAGGTCCAGAATCTGACCATCGTCGAGTTTGAGGTCGTCGTACGTCATGTAGATCTTGAACGAGGTGTAACCCGTCTGGATCAATGCGGGCAACTCGACCTGCAGCACCTGCTCGGTCGGGTCGCTGACGATCAAGTGGACGGCATGGTCGACATGGGCCTTTCCATCGGCACGGCGATGGTAGTCGTCTACCGCGGCACACAGCGATTGCCCCTTGGTTTGTGCCGCAAACGGAATTACCGTCGTCGTGCCACCGCAGGCGGCCGAACGTGTGCCGGTGTCGAAGTCATCGGCCATGCGCGGGCGGTGGCATGGGCTGGTCAAGATGGCAATGGGCGTCGACCCCTCCAGGGGTGACGACCCGTCTTGCGGCATCGATCTCGCGGGTGCCTGGCCCCAGCTCGCGTGCCAGCGCGACGACGCGTCCGTCGCGGACTCCGATGTCGCAGTCCATGGTGTCGGCTTCGGTCACCACCTGCGCATTGCGCACGACCAGGTCGAACGGCGCGGTCACTGTCACAGCCTCCGTGCTGGGTACTGAGGTATTCGCCTTGGGGCGACCCTGCGGCGCATTACTATGACCTCCGTGCCGCGCCATGCGGGATTCAACTTGGGATCGGCTTTGTGGATCATTCTGTGGCTTCTTTCGCTATGGGTTCGGAGGATGCCTCCGGTCGTGGAATCACGGTATGGCTGTAGGTGGCGATGGCGCCGGCGGTGGCCAGCCAGCAGTCGTCGCTATGCCCCTGGATATGCTGGAGTGCCCGACGCAACTGGCGCAGCCGGAACGGCTGGCCGACGATCATTGCATGCAGCGCAATCCCCATCACCAGTGGCTGCGCGTGCGACTGGGCTCGGAGTTCGTCGAACTGGTCAATGATCGTGTCGGCGAATTCGGCTGCTCCCATCTGGCGCCCGATGATGGCGACGCTGTCGTTGACCTCCTGCGGATAGGGCAGGCTCAGAATATATCCGCTGCGGGTGGACAGCCAGACTGGCTGGTCATCCATGCACCAGTCCATCAGATAGTGGTAGCCGGCCTCGAGCAGCAAGTCGGGTGTGTGCAGCGTCTCGGCGATCCAGGGGCTGAGCCAGCCGGCTGGCGCTCGGCCTTCATGCGCACGGATGGTCTGGGTCACCTGGTGGATTAATGCCCGTTCCGTATCTTCATCCAGGTCGCCCTGATGTTCGGAATTGGTACGGCCATGGGCGGCGATCTCGGCGCCATAGGACCGGTAGGCACCGATCAGTTGCGGACAGGCCGCATATAGCTCGGAGTTGAGCAGCAAGGAAACCGGCAGATCGAACGCCCTGAACAGATCGAGCAGCCGCCAGGCACCGACACGATTGCCATAGTCACGCCAGGAGTTGTTCAGCACGTCGGGCGGCGGCATGTCGGGCACCAGGTTCTCTGTCAGGCCTTCCGCAAACGCGTAGTGCTCTAGGTTCAGGGCGATGAAGACCGCCAGGCGTTTGCCACCGGGCCACTGGAACACGGGTCGCTCGGTGATCGGTTGGTAGGCATATCGGCCGTGCTGGCGCAAGGGAGACTGCAGGTTTGTCATGGGAAAGGGGCTGCGGTGGAACAGGCGCTGTGGCCGAAGCGGCCGGGCAGGGCCGACGCGGTGTGGGGGTTGACCATCGGCAGGCGCAGGTCAGGAAGTGCGGATTTCACGAAAAGATGTCTTCTAGCGAGCGCTCGCGACTGGCGGGTGCATCGAGTTGCACGGAGCGCTCGACATGGGCCAGGTGATGGAGCATCAGCGCGGCGGCGCGATCCGGGTCGCGTTGCTCAATCGCATCCACCAAAGGCAGGTGTTCGCTCGGACAGGATTCGTGGTTCGGGGTACCGAACAACACGATGATCAGCGCCGACAGGGTTTCGAGTTCGCGCAGGGTGCGCGCCAAGAAGCTGTTGCCGGCCATATCGGCCAGCAGCAGGTGAAATTCACCCGACAAGGTGATGATGCGCCGTTGGTCACCGCTGGATCGGGCCTGCGCCTCTTTCAGGAGGTGTTCGCGCAGTTCAGCCACCTGGGCCTCAGTCGCCGTGCTCGCGAGTTGGCGGATCAAGGCCGGCTCAATCAGGCGCCGCGCGGCAAAAACCTCCTGCGCCTGTTCCACCGATGGTCTGCTGACGAATGCACCACGGTTGGGGATACAGATCGCGATGCAGTCATGTACCAACCGGCCGATGGCTTCCCGTACCTTGGTGCGACTGACCTTGAAGATGGTGGCCAGCCGTGCCTCGACCAGTTGGGTGCCCGGTGCCAGCTCGTGTTTGAGGATCGCCAGCATCAGCCGGTCGAATATGTCGTCCGATCCCGGAGGCGGCGCATGCCGTACGGGTCTGCGTGCGCGTTTGCTATGGACGGGGGTATCGGATCCTGGCATTTGCACGGTGGCTTCTTTCATGGGTTTGACGATAGCGCGTTGCGTCACCGGGGTGCGTAGAGACGCCTTACATCGCACTGCAGCAGGTTCCGTGCCTTGGCATCAATCATGCATTTGTCACGGTAGCAGTGAGTGGGATCGACTGTATGCACAAATTCCAACCGCAATGCGACACGCATGCACGATTCTGTGCGGTCTGCGTCGATTCCGGCACCCAGTTGGTGCATGTAAGTGGTTGAAATTAAACATGAAATGTGCATCGTCCGATTGCATGCCATCTTTCAATCTATTGAATGCAAATCGATTATTTTGTTAATCTTTTTTTACCTGAACTGGAGAAATTATCATGCGTTTGTCAACTATGAAGAAGTCTTTGCTGGCGATGGCGATGTACGCGATCGTGGTCGGTGGCGCGCAGGCCCAGGAGCGGCTGCGGGTCGCCGGCAATTTTGCGTCCGACCATTCATCGTCGGTCGCCATGCAGCGCTTCAAGAAGGAAGTCGAGACCGCTTCCAGCGGTTCGCTGGTTATCGAGGTATTCGATAACCAGCAATTGGGCGGCGCACAGGAGAACGTGACCCAGACCCGCGCTGGTACCATCGACATGACTTGGGTCGGCATGGCGTTTCTGTCGCGCACCGTGCCGGAACTCGAGGCGGTGAGCCTACCATTCATGTTTCCCAGCCGCGAGGTGGCCTACAAGGTGATGGATGGCCCGGTGGTGGACCTGATCGAAGACAAGATGGCCACCAAGGGTTTCACCTCGCTGGGCTTCATGGAGCTCGGTCTGCGCCAGGTCACCAATAGCCAGCGGCCGGTGAAAAGCATTGCCGATCTCAAGGGCATGAAGATCCGCATGCAGCCGATCGAGACGCATCTGGCGACGTTCCGGGCGCTGGGTGCCAATCCGCAGCCGATGGACATCAAGGAGGTTTATTCGGCTCTGGAGCAGAAGGTGATCGATGGCCAGGACAACCCGTTTGCGCTGATCCTGGCCAGCCGCTTTTATGAAGTGCAAAAGCATGTCAGCAACACCGGCCACTTCTTCGACTTCATTGCGGTAGTCGCCAACAAGAAGAAGTTCGACGCGTTGTCGCCGGACAAGCAGAAAATCCTGCGCACTGCGATGACCAACACCATTAACTGGCAACGCGGCGTGGCGGCCAAGGCCGATGGCGAGGCGCTGTCTCAGCTGCAGAAGAACGGCATGATCTACACGGAGATGCCGGCCTCGGAACGTGCCGCAATGAAAAAGGCCACGGAGAACGTGGTGGACGATGTCAAGAAGCGCCTTGGCGCGAGTTTTGTCGATCAGGTGCTGGCTGAACTGAAAAAGGCGGGCGGTTGATCGCACGGGCCGCCGCAATGGACATCGGCCCTGCCACGCCATGAGTGGATTTTTCCGCTATGCACCGATGCGCGTGCGCGGGGCGTTGCGTCCGCTGGCATCGCTAATCGCCGCCCTGGACGTGGCGGCCTGTGCGGCCCTGGTCGGCCTGGTCAGCGTGATGGTGGGCGTGGTGGCGGCCCAGGTGGTGCTGCGCTACGTATTCAACAGCTCGCTTGCCTGGGCCGACGAGTTGTCGCGCTTGTGCTTTGTCTGGTCGATCTTCCTGGCGATACCGCTGGGACTTAAGTCCGGCGCGCATATTGGTATCCAGGTGCTGGCCTCGCGGCTGCCTGCAGCGATCGGGGCGGCGCTGAGCCGGGCGACGGCGCTGACGGGTGCATGCCTCATGCTCCTGGTGGCCTGGGAATCGGCCGTGATCGCGTGGGACCAATGGGACGAGTTGCTGGCATCGATGCCGGCCAGCGGTGCATGGTTCATCGTGCCGCTGGCGCTTGCGGGTCTGCATTCCGCGCTGCATCTGCTCTGGCAGTCGCTGACCGGCGCGGCCCATCGTGTGGCCGACCTGCCGCAGGAGTCGCACGGATGACTGTTTTGGGTGCGTGTCCTTTGGCCTCGGAGGCGGCATGTCGCTGCTGATCGTCATCGTTTTCTTCTGCATAGCGTTGCTGGGCATGCCGCTGGCTTTTTCGCTGGGTGCCGCAGCGGTCGCCGGTCTGATGGCCAGCAATGTCGACTTCAATCTGCTGCCCTCGCGCATGATGAGTTCGGTCAACGCATTTCCGTTGATGACGATTCCATTCTTCATCCTGGCCGGCGAACTGATGCTCAAGGCAGGCATGATGGAGCGGCTGATCGATCTGGCCAACACCATCGTCGGGCGCCTGCGTGGCGGTCTGGGACATGTGACGGTGCTTGCGGGCATGGGTCTCTCGACCGTGTCGGGTGCTGCGGTGGCCGATGCCAGCGCGATCGGCGGGACCTTGTTGCCTTCGCTGCGCAAGCATTACGGCGTCGGGTTCTCGGCGGCCATCTGCGCTGCTGCGGCCAATTTAGGCCCGATCATTCCGCCCTCGGGGGCGATGATCGTGTATGCCTTCATGGCCGGGCCGTCGGTGTCGGTCGGCGGCCTGTTCATGGCGGGCGTGGTGCCCGGCGTGTTGCTGGGGCTGTGCATGTTGGCCATGTGCTCCCTGATCGCATGGCGACGCGGGTTTCCGCTTACCGGCAACCGCTTTGCATGGCGGGCGGTTGGGCGCGAGCTGCGGCGCTCGGCCATCATCTTCATGATGCCGGTGCTGGTCATCGGTGGCATCGTCGGCGGGGCGTTCACCGCCACCGAAGGATCCGCGATCGCAGTGGTGTATGCCCTGGCCATCGGCTTTTTCGTCACCGGCAAATTGCGCCTGTCCGATCTGCCCGACGCCATCGTGCGTGCATCGATCACGTCGGCTGTGGTTGGCGCGATGATCGCGTTCGCGTCGGTCGTCACCTACATGCTCACCATCGACATGTTGCCGCAGACCTTGCTGCAGTGGATCCAGTCCTTGACTAGCAGCCCGACCTCCTACCTGCTGCTGGTGGCTGCAGTGCTGATTGTCGTGGGCATGTTCCTGGAATCCAACGCGGCCTACATCATGCTGGTTCCGCTGCTGCATCCGATAGCCCTGAAGTTCGGCATCGACCCGCTACATTTCGGTTTTCTGTTCGTGTTCAACCTGGTGATCGGCATGCTGACGCCGCCGGTGGGTGTGGTGCTGTTTGTCATCTGCGGTATCGCCAATATTTCTTTGGGTGAAATAAGCAAACACATCTGGCCGTTCGTTGGCCTGATGTATGTCTTGTTACTGCTGTGCATGTTCTATCCGCAAATCGTGTTGACGCTGCCGCGCATGCTGGGATATTGACATGAGACCGCCCCCACGCTCACTGCGTTCGCTGCCCCCCAAGGGGGCCGTCAGTCCCTTCGGAACGGCCGGGCGGGACTGACATGCAGGCCGCCGACTGCTTGAGCGCCCATCGCCACTTTCTGGGCACGATCACGCCTTCGGGCAATACCGTGGTGGAGCGCGTCACGTTAGGGATCGCGCGCGCGCTGCCCTCGGTGTCGGTGCATTTCTCGCGTACACCGGTATTTGGCAGCACCGACCCGTCGCCGCAGGCGTATGCCAGTGAAGGCCTGCTGGCGGCCGCCGCGCTGCTCGCCCATGCCGCGCCGCAGGTGCTGGTGTGGAACGGCAGCAAGGCCGCCGACATCGGTTTTGCCCATGACCGTGCGCTGGTCGCTGCCATGGAGGTCTGCACCGGCATACCGGCAACCACCTCGATCCTCGGGCTGGTCGCCGTGCTCCAGCGCAAGGGCATCCGGCGTATCGGCGTCATCACACCCTACGATGCAGCAGGTCAGCGCAAGACGCTGGACTGCCTGGCCCGGGAGGGCTACACCTGTGTCGCGGATGCGCATGCGGGGCTGAGCGACAACCTCTCATACGCGGGCGTGGCTCCAGCCGACATCATGGCCATGGCACGCCAGGTTGCAGCCGCACGGCCGCAGGCGCTGGTGTGCCTGTGCACCAATTTCCCTGCGGCAGTTATTGCTGCGGCGCTGGAAGCGGAAACCGGCATTCCGGTCTATGACTCCACCGCGCTGGGCGTGTGGCACGGACTGCAACTGTGCGGGGTCGATACCGGGGCCGCAGCATTGGCCTGGGGTTCCCTGTTTGCGGAGACCCCCGCATGACCGACGCCGCCCTGGTAATCTGCGGCGCGCGGGTCCTGACCATGGACGACGCCGACCATGAATGGGCGGTTGCCGACGTCGTGGTCGCTGGCGGCCGCATTGAGGCTATCGGCCCGGATGCGGCAAAGCATTGGAGTGGGCCAGTGGCCCGCACGATCGATGGCCGGGGCCATCTGGTAATGCCCGGTTTGATCAACGGCCATTTCCATTCGCCAGGCAATCTGATGAAGGGTTGCCTGGACAGCATGCCGCTGGAGTTGTTCATGCTGCACGAGGTGCCGCCGCTGGCCAGCGATGCAGCCGATCAGCGCCTGGCTTACGTGCGCACGCTGCTGGGCGCGGTCGAGATGCTGCGCCGGGGCATCACCTGCGTGCATGACGACGCCTACCATGTTCCGATCGCCAGCATCCAGGGCGTGGACGCAATCATGCAGGCCTACCAGGACGCGGGCATTCGCGCGACCGTGGCGATCGACCAACCCAATGTGGTGGAGTACGACAAGTACCCGTTTCTAGCTGACCTGCTGACGCACGAGCAGCTAGCGGCCATGCGCGCCGCGCCCAGGCAGAGCACGCAGGAACTGCTGGCGCTGTACCGGCACCTAATCGATCGCTGGCACGGTGCGGCCGATGGCCGGTTGGCAGCAGCGGTATCATGTTCGGCGCCACAACGTGTGACACCAGACTACCTGACCGGTTTGTCGGCCCTGTCGCGCGCACATGATCTGCCTTTCAACGTGCATGTGCTCGAAACCCGTTTGCAACGGGTGCTGGGGGAGCACCGTTACGGACAGTCACTGGTCCGGTACCTGGCCGAGCAGGGCGTGCTGGATCCCCGCATGATGGTCATCCACGCGATCTGGGTCGACGCGGCCGACATCGCATTGCTGGCCGCAGCAGGCTGCTGCGTGGCGCATAACCCGGTGTGCAACCTGCGACTGGGCAGTGGCGTGATGCCGTGGCGTGCCTTGCGCGATGCCGGCGTACCGCTGTGCCTGGGCACGGACGAAATGAATACCGATGACACCACCAATCTCTGGCTGGTCGCCAAGACGGCCGCGCTGCTGCAGACGCTGGGCGATGCGGACGACCGGATGTGGCCTCGGGCGTCCGAGTTCCTGCATGCGGCGACACGCGGGGGTGCCCGCGCCATCCGCCGCGCCGACGATCTTGGCCAGTTGGTGGTAGGTGCGTGCGCGGACCTGTGTGTGCTCAATCTCGATACCCATGCTTTCACGCCGTTGAACGACCTGCGGCGTCAACTGGTGTACTGTGAAGACGGCAGTTCAGTGCGCATCACGATCGTGCAGGGCAGGGTGGTGTTCGAGGCGGGGCGCATCCCCCATCTGGACGAGGCGGCCTTGCGCGCCGAAGCCCGCAGCCTGATGCCGCAGCACCAGCACGACATAGCGAGCGCCCGCGCCCAAGCCGATGCGCTGGAGCCCGCTTATCGCGCCATGCTGGAGCGCGCGCGCCAGGTTCCGGTGGGAATGTCGCGTCGGCTGCACACGGACCCTGCCGACGAACGGCCGACACCCCATCATCGAACCCGCTGATTTCATCCACCTAATGCGTGAACGGGCCTTGATCGCGTCGGCGGTGCTCATGAACCTTTTCGTGGTGCAGGGCGCGCGGCGGGACTCGGGCGGTAGCGGCGATGTCATCCTGGGTATCTCGCCCTACGTCGCGATCATGATGGCCTTCACCCTGTTGCTGATGGTCTTCCCCAGGATCGTCACCCGGCTGCTGGGCGAGATGTAAGGCTGCCGGCGGTGTCCAAGCGCGTACTGGTACTCAATCCCAACACCTCGGAGTCGGTCACCGATGCGGTGGTTCGGAATGTCGGCAACTCTGTCCCGGCGTGGTTTCGGAGGGCGTCACCAGTCGCCTGGGTGCCAGCTACATCAGTGGCGAGGCGGCGTTGGCGATAGCCAGCCATGCAGTGCTGGAAACCTACGCGGATCACGTCGATGGACATGACGCGGTGTTTATTGCCTGCTTTGGCGACCCCGGCTTGCTCGCCTTGCGCGAAATCGCCACCGTGCCGGTGATCGGTTTGGCGCATGCGAGTTTCGTGGCTGCCATCCGGCTGGGACGCTTCGCCGTCGTCACCGGAGGCAAGGCATGGGAGCCGATGCTTCAACGATTCGCACGGCTGCATCAGTTCGACGCACAACTGGCGGGCGTTTTTGCGATCGATTGGACCGGTGCCCAGATTGCCCCCAACCCCAGTGAGGCCCTGGTCGCCTTGCGCCTGGCCGCAATGCAAGGAATCGCATCGGGCGCCCGAACCATCGTACTGGGTGGGGCCGCACTCGGCGGTCTTGCCGATCGTATGCAGGTGCATGCCAAGTTTCCGGTACTAGACAACGTGGCGTTGGCCGCGCATGCCGTGGTCGATGCGATGGCGGGCGATGGCGGACCGGCAAACGCCGCCCCTGCTGGAAACCGCAGTTCTGTGATCGGTGCTGGGGCCGCATTGGCCACGGTGATGGACGCAACTGACGCAGCCGCCGGCGGCATCCAGATCGGCCCCACTGTCACCCCTATCCTGCAGTATTGGGGCCTAGATCAGGCACCTGCGCAGGTAGCCGCCTTTCCCGATCGGCTGCGGGTGAGCAGTGCCCTGTCCGGGCGGGAACTGGCGGTGTTGCCGGCCTGAACGACCAACTGGTTGATTTGATCGAGCAATTCTGGCGTGAGCAGGCTGACGTTGTCCTTGAGTGTCTGATGGTGATGGCTGACATCCTCAAAAGCACCATGGCCGAGCATTTCGCGGATTGTGTTGTGGTGGTTGACCAATTCGTGCAAACGGTCGTAATCAATGTTCAGGTCCAGCCGGATCACACAGCAGACCAATATCGTCCACAGGGTCATGCCCGGGCGGCCACTGCTTTTGCTCACCCGTGGGGCGACCTGACGCGCCAGCAACTCGAAGAACGAGCCGCGAAGTGCGGGGTCCATGTACAGGTGCTGCAGGCCCCTCAAGATTTTGGGGATGTCGTCGCGTGATTTGGGATCGAATTTGATCTTGGAGACATCGACTTCGCCCATGGCCATCTGCTCATTCTGGACTACGCGCATGGTGTACTTCCTGTATCGAAGATTGACGGTTTGCAGTGCTCATGTATTAACGTTTGAGCAAGGCAAAAGGTGCACAGGAATTCACAATATTCGAGAAGACTTTCTGCCCCTACAGGGCCGCACATTCGATGCGAAGATTTCCGCGCAAAGGCCACTTTGGGCCATCAGTGCACCGAAAATCCCCCATAAACCCGCGTTTGCGAAAATCTTCGTCTTACAAAATCAGCCCGCTGCCATTGGGGAACGGGGGTTCTCGGTCAAGCACTAGCTACCAGACCGCTTGGACTATGCTGCACTGACTGCGTCATGCCATGGTTCGACCTGGACGCGAGCAGCTCAAAGGGCTGGTTGAAGTTGACGAGACCTATCTGGCCATCACGGACAGACTAAACCGCATCTCTCCCAGAGGCCGCAAGAGCAGAACGAGCAAGGTTTTGGTGGTGATGGCCGTAGAGATGCTGGACCCCAAAGGATTCAGCCGCATTCGCCTGCGCCGCATTGCCAATGACTCCGCCGCTTGCGTGATTCTGTTCGTGAAGGAGGTCATCGAGCCAAATGCACAGGTGCGCACGGACGGCTCGGGCGCCTATCTGTCACTTAAAGACCTGGGCTTTGTCCATCAGCGAACAGTGATGCTCCGTTCCGATGTGCCCGCCCATGTCTCGATGGCTGGCGTGCATCGGGTGGCCGCTCTGGTGCAACGCTGGATTCTGGGCACCCACCATGGCTCGGTACAGCCCGAGCACCTGGACGCCTATCTGGATGAGTTCGTATTCCGCTTTAATCGCCACACTTCCAGCTCACGCGGCATGTTGTTTTACAGGCTGCTGCAGCAAGCAGTCGTTACAGCCCTAAGACTTACCGGGACGTGGTGTTTTATCCAGTCTATATAAAGTCACTGGAGCTAAATGTATACCCCTTGGTTGCATACAGTGTATGCGGACCCTTGCTTTGCCGATCCTATATGTCTTGACTGAAGCAAATTGTTGAGCCTTTTCCAGATGAGCCTTGTCCAGATGGTGATTCTTGAAGATAACGGACCTTGGAGCTTTGCGAAGGCACGAAATTGTTTGGGTTCATCGAGGCCCCTGCTGGCTGTCAAATGTGCCCTCAACCCGCCGTCACCGCAATACTCTTGAACTCCCCCGTAGCAATCCTCTTTTGCCAGGTCGCCGGCCCGGTGATATGCGCGCTGGTCCCTCCCGCATCGACCGCCACCGTCACCGGCATGTCCAGCACGTCGAATTCGTAGATTGCCTCCATGCCGAGGTCGGCGAAGGCGAGGACCTTGGCGGTCTTGATGGCTTTGCTGACCAGGTAGGCA
>Ga0105045_10003086_pt1 | contig 14204 bp, 11 predicted proteins | sample MAT02_FD_78089 | JGI IMG/M metagenome (GOLD analysis project Ga0105045, IMG submission 78089) | Freshwater microbial communities from Lake Fryxell liftoff mats and glacier meltwater in Antarctica - MAT-02 (megahit assembly) | ecosystem: Environmental > Aquatic > Freshwater > Ice > Liftoff...
ATGAGGAATGATGAATGAGGAATGATGAATGATGAATGAGGAATGATGAATGAGGTAATTCATTTACCTTATAGTCTTAAACTTGTTCTGGGATTTTTGGGTGCAATCTGTTCTGCTTTATTTTAAAAGTATAGACAGTAATAGTCCATAATTTTTATGTGAGCCACTCCATTGTGGGGTGGTGGCTCACATAAAATTGTTATCCATTGTTATCAAATGTGATACATTCCTTTAATTCTTTCTCGGTGTAGGCCATGTTGTATTGCTTCAATACATCGTCTGGCACACCATTCCATTGGTTGGGCACATTACCTGCATAGCCAATATCTTTTACGCCTATTTCGGCAGTATAAAACCCGGTGGCGGTCAGGTTGCGCATGAGATTAAAAAATGCTACGCCTTGTTTCATATTTGCTTTGGCTTTATTGGGGTATGCTATGTCATCCACAATTTCCAGCCGCTGTTTTTCGGTAATGTCGCTGAAGGCATTTTCAAAACGCTTGAGCGATTCCATATCCAGCCAGCGTAAACCTCCACGCATGGGAGTTTGATGCTCTGGCATGTCTTTTACAATAAACTCAATAAAGTCGGGGACCTTCGCATCAGAGGCACTGCCGCTTACTTCATCTTTTGGAATAATGATGTCACCCAGAATGGTAATGGTCACTATTTCCTCCTTTGTAAAAAAGATATCTTCCCTTAGTTTTTTATTGGCTGATTTTTCTTCTACCATCCGGTCATCTTCATTCAATTTACCAGCCGCAGTTGGCTGTTCCGAAGCTTTTTTATCACCCGGTTTGCAAGAATCAACTAACAAGGCAGTGGAAGCGGTACCGATGATGAGTGCTTTGATTGATTTACGTCTGTCCATAAAATAAAATAAACCCCCGTCCCCTGAAGGGGAGTAGAGAATGATTGTTTAAAGTGTTTGCAATTTTCGCAATGTCTAAAATTTTATTGAGCCTGCCTTTATACCCCTTTTGTTACATCCCGATTTTTTGGGGAAGGGGTTTGGGCGCTCCTTACAAATTATTCTTCTTCAACTGATCAACAATGTATTCAGATGCACGCATTGATAAAGCCAGAATAGTCCAGGTTATATTTTTATCTGCCTGCGATACAAACTGTCCACCGTCTACATTGAATAAATTTTTACAGTCATGTGCCTGGCTCCATTTGTTGAGTGCCGATTTTTTAGGATCGTTGCCCATACGTACGGTACCAGCTTCGTGAATAATATTACCAGGATTTGAAAGGCCATAATTATTTTCCTTCGTGCCATCATCGCCCCAGGTAATTACAGCACCCATATTGTGCATCATCTCCCGGAAAGTTTCTTTCATGTGCTTTGCCTGGTTAATTTCGTAATCGCTGTTTTTGGTGTTGAAACGCAAAACAGGAATACCAAATTTATCAACTACGGAAGGGTCTATTTCGCAATAATTTGTTTCCATTGCAATGCCTTCACCACGGCCGGCCATGCCAACACCCGCTCCATACAAATACCGGAAGTCTTCTTTGAGTGATACCCCATAGCCACCCGCTTCTTTTGTTTTTCCGTTGATCGGAATTTTGCCGTTTTGCCCTTCTACACCAAAGCCAAAACCATAAGCAGGCTGGCTCATGCCGCCCCAATATTCAATGTGGTAACCCCGGGGGAAGTCGAGCTTTTTATTGTCTAGCCACCAGGGTGTGTACACATGCATACCGCCTACGCCATCTTCGTTGTAACGCTTTCTGCCATAAAGTTGTGGCAGCACACCACCCATGGCAGCGCCGGTAGAATCATGTAAGTATTTACCCACCACATTGCTCGAATTGCCAATGCCGTTGGGATGCTGAGCTGATTTTGAATTTAGCATTAAGCGGGCACTTTCGCAGGCACTGGCTGCTAATATAACCACCTTTCCCTGCACCTGGTATTCCTGCATATCTTCTTTGCCCACGTAGGATACTCCGGTTGCTTTTCCTTCTTTATTGGTCAATACTTCCCGAGCCATTGCATTGGTAACAAGATCTACATTACCCGTGGCCAGTGCTGGTTTTATCAACACCGAGGAAGACGAAAAGTCTGCATACACTTTACACGCTCGTCCACATTGGGCGCAATAAAAACAGGCCCCTCTGTCTTTGTTAATTTGTTTGGTTAGAATCGATAGACGGGATGGTATAACCGGAACACTCATGCCCGCCGCAGCTTTTTTGATAAACAGTTCGTGCAGGCGTGGTTTGGGCGGTGGTAAAAAGATACCATCCGGATCGTTGGGCAAACCTTCGTTGCTGCCAAATACACCAATCAACTGATCAATTTTATCGTAGTATGGTTTTATATCTTCATAGCCAATTGGCCAGTCATCACCCAAGCCATCAATGCTTTTTCTTTTAAAATCTTTTGGTCCAAAACGCAGTGAAATTCTACCCCAGTGATTGGTTCTTCCACCCACCATTCTTGCACGCCACCATTCCCACTTGGTACCGGCTGCATGCGTGTAAGGTTCCCCGTCTATTTCCCATCCCCAATAGCAAGCGTCAAAATCACCGAAGGGCCTGAACTTGGTACTAGCGCCACGACGGGGAGATTCCCATGGGTTTTTTAACTGAGATGAATTTTTTGCTGGATCATAATCCGGTCCCGCTTCCAGCAGGCATACTTTTAAGCCTGCATTGGCCAATACATAAGCTGCCATTCCACCACCAGCACCTGATCCGACTATTACCACATCGTATTGTTTGGCTTGTTTTTTAATCTGTAGGGAGTCTCCCATAGTTCAATGTTTAATAATTGATTGACCGTTAATAAAAAATGAATATAGCATTTATTCTATTTCCAAAAATGAACTGTTGCATGATTATGAAAACATTTTTTTCAGCATAGTGTAGCACCCGCTATCTTGAAACATTTATAAACAGCTTCATTCGGTTGAATGATTCGGTGAGCATACTATATTAAAAAAATATCAATCTGGTTTATGAGCTTATGATTGGTGTATTTTTTATTTTAAGGATTATGTCAAACTCATTTTTAACATTTAATAACTCAATTAAGATGGATGCTAAGGGGGATATAATTGCTGCTCCAATTAATTATTTTAAATCATTTAATAGCTTGAAAAGAGAATTAAAATTCTTAATTAGATAATTGGCTAATGTACTCATTATAGATAAGAAAAAAATCCCCTCAAGATTGCTCTTTCGGGGATTTTTTTTGTTTGGAATTCCTTATTTTTTCTTAAGTGCGTATTGAATACCACCTAATAAATGTTGAAGAAAAAAAGGCTCACTAAACGATTCGTTGGTGTGCCCGAGTTCGGTATAAAAAGCCCTGCCACCATCATAGTCATGATACCATGCCATTGGATGGTTGTCTCCATTTTGGCCTCCCTTGTATGATGTTTCATCAATTTTTAATATTGGGTGTACATTTGGATTCATATTTTTAAAATTGTACCACTCGTCTTTTCTTTCCCAGATTTCGGGTAGATGCCTGGTGGCTTTATTGTTCTTGTCAACCACTACCAGTTTTGCCATTTGTTGTTCCGGGTGCGAAAGAAAACTGGCACCAACCATTTTTACATACCAGGGCCAATCGTATTCGCAATCGGTAGCCGCATGTATGCCCACAAATCCACCGCCTTTCTGTATGAAATTTTCCAACGCTTTTTGCTCAGCCTCGCCCAATACATTACCGGTTGGACTTAGGAAAATGACAGCTTTATATTTAGCCAGGTTTTCATCCGTAAAAGCCAGCGAATCTTCGGTGGCATCCACAGAAAATTTATTGGCACCGCCGAGTCGTTTAATGGCCTCCACACCAAAGGGGATGCTCTCGTGTCTGAAGCCATTGGTTTTAGAAAAAACTAAAACTGCGGGGTGTTTCTTTTTAAAAGTAAAGGCAAAACTGCTCAATACCACTAAAAAAAAAATGGCTTTTTTTATCAGGTGATTTGTATGCATGGTATTAAATTTTTTATTTTATGATGAAGGTAAAACGTTGGAAAAATTGCTAAGCGATAGCGTTTTTTACGGCTATCAATAATCCGAAAAGGTTGTTGTCTGAAGAAAAAAGCTGGTATTTTTTGATACGTTATTTTGATATTCGGGCAGTGCGGACATCTTTTTCCATTCCGGCGATGAACCAAAACTTTTCCAATGCGCATCTCTGTCTGCCATGTTTTCAAAACTGGTCATATACATCAGGTTGGGCATATTGCAGCCTGCAATTACCGACGAATAAAACACAGCGTTAAAGTTTAATTGTTTAAACAAAGCAATCTCACCGCCTTCATTAAACATTTTTACTTTATTGGCAAAGATTTTTTCGGTGGCACTTTCATAGCTGCGCAATTCATACACACGTTCGCTGCGAGGACCGGTAAGTGTTGGTAGATTTAAAAACGGAGCAAGCGGAAAAGCCTGCGCCAGTATATTTTCCAATCTGCTATAAGGTGGGGTTTTGTAACCAGCATCCAAATAGGATTTGCCATTGGTCTGGTAATCGTTGTCAGCAATTAACCGGGTAGCGATTTCACCAAACTGCTGCAACGATTTTACCGGAATGATTACATAGATGCGTTTATCGGTTGCGGTGTCATTTGCTATGAGTGTGAACACGCCAACATTTTTAATTTTTTGCCTGTGTAGTGCAGGCAGATATGCATCTTTCAGATATTGTTCAATCAGTTGTTGTTGTTCGGCAGTTGAAAAATGATAGACTGTGATCTGGTAAAATTCACCTGTTTTTTTGCCTTGTTCAGCAAAAGTAAAAACTGGAATACTTAATAGTAATAGGAGTAAAATTTTAGCAAGCATTTTTTTCATGGAATCAATTTTTAATGATTGAAGGTAACGTTATAAAAGCATAAAAAAAGAGCCAGTTTAAAAGGGGGCATTCCGAATTATCTACGCAGTACGGCTTCAAAAAAACAGCCTACCCCCAGACTTTAACCTCGCTCCCAACCACTCTCCTTGAGGAGAGGGGAGCTTGTCTCTCAAAATTTAATACTGTATTCGATTGATTATTATTCGGCTCTTAATGGTGTTTATATAATTTTTTGCCTCAACAAGTGGCGGTGTGAACACCGACCGAAATAAGTAACGACATTTTGGGATGCACCATTTAAAAGTTGGCTTTTTTTCGATAGATTGTTGAATGATTTCTATAGGATTTAGTGCCCACCATCAAATTCCTAATAAAGTTCTGTTAAAAGCTTCATCACTGCCCGTTCCGGCAAAATCGTCAAATGCTTTTTCAGTTACTTTAATGATATGGTTTTTAATAAACGGCGCTCCTTCAGCAGCGCCATCTTCCGAATTTTTGATGGCACATTCCCATTCCAATACCGCCCATCCTTTGTAATCATAAGCTGCGAGTTTGCTAAAGATGGATTTAAAATCAACCTGTCCATCTCCAAGAGAACGGAAGCGGCCTGCACGGTTTACCCAACTTTGATAACCTCCGTAAACACCTTGTTTTCCGGTTGAATTAAACTCGGCATCTTTTACATGAAAAGCCTTGATGCGGTCATGGTAAAAGTCGATGTAAGCAAGGTAGTCGAGGCTCTGCAAAACAAAATGTGATGGATCGTAAAGCAAACAGGCACGGGAGTGGTTGTTTACTTTTTCTAAAAACATTTCGTACGAAATGCCGTCATGCAAATCTTCACCGGGATGCACTTCATAGCAAACATCCACGCCGCATTCCTCAAATTCATTTAAGATGGGTAGCCACCGGTTGGCCAGTTCAGTAAAGCCTGTCTCTACCAATCCTGCCGGGCGTTGAGGCCATGGATATACTGTATGCCAAAGCAATGATCCGCTAAAAGTAGGATGAGCAGTCAATCCCAGGTTTTGGGATGCTTGTGCAGCATACATCAGTTGTTGTACCGCCCAAGCCGTTCTTGCTTTAGAATTTCCATGCACTGCTGCTGGTGCAAAGCCATCAAACTGTGCATCGTAAGCGGGGTTTACTGCAACCAGTTGTCCCTGGAGATGAGATGCCAGTTCGGTTATTTCCAGTCCTGCTTCTTCTACGATGCCTTTGATTTCATCCGCATAAGTTTTGCTTTCAGCAGCTTTTTGAAGATCAATCAGACGGCCATCCCAGGATGGAATTTGTACACCGGTAAATCCTTTTTCTTTTGCCCATTTGCAAATGGCAGGCAATGAGTTGAAGGGAGCTGTATCGCCAGCAAATTGTGCCAAGAAAATGCCGGGACCTTTTATTGTTTGCATAAATTAATGAGTGAATGAGTGAGTGAATAAATGAATGAATGAGTGATGAGTAATGAGTAATGAATGAATGATGAGTGATGAATGTTTGATTAATGATGAATGTTGAAAACGACAAATGATTAGATGATGATCCGATAGCTATCAGATTTTTGAATGATGTAAATGTCGTTTGTGTATATGAATCCAAATAATAAATATTAATAAATGAGTTACAATCAACCTCAGATTTTTTCTCTGTATGGTTATTTTGCAGAAGTGAAGCAAAAAATAGGCGCTTTTAACTAAACCAATTGTTGAAAAGTGATAAGCATTCATTTCATTCTCCCAACCCCACTAACTCACCCATCACTCATCACTTATCACTGATCGCTCATCATCATTAAACCTCGTATTCCGTCCACTTCAAATCCGATTGTGCCGATGCAACTACAGTATCAATAAACGCCATTCCTCTCACGCCCTCATCAACCGTTGGAAAATCAAGTGCTTCTTTGGAAGGTTCGGTGCCATCCAGTTTGGCAGCCAATGTGGTGGCAAAGTTTTTATAAATGTTGGCAAATGCCTCCAGGTATCCTTCTGGATGCCCACCGGGTGTGCGGCAATTACTAACTGCAAATGAGGAGAGGCGACCGCCATAATTTCCACCCGCTCTTAAGATTTGCGCAGGTTCATCCAGCCATTTTACAACAAGGGTATTGGGTTCCATCTGTGCCCATTCGATGCCGCCTTTTTCTCCGTAAATTCTTATTTTCAAAGCGTTCTCTTCGCCGGCCGCAACTTGCGATGCCATCAGCACGCCCGCAGCACCATTGTCAAATTTCAACAATACATTGCCATCGTCATCCAGCGCCCTGCCGTCTACAAAAATGTTGAGGTCGGCACATAGGTGTGTTATCTTTAAACCGGTAATGTATTCTGATAAATGTGCAGCATGCGTTCCAATATCACCCATGCAACCACTTTTGCCACTGCGTTTTGGATCGGTTCTCCAGGCAGCTTGTTGGTTGCCCTCCCTTTCTGATAATTTGCTCAGCCAGCCTTGTGGGTATTCAACCCATACTTTCCTTATTTTACCCAATGCACCTTCACCGACCATCGCTTTTGCCTGCTTCACCATCGGGTAGCCCGAATAGGTGTGCGTGAGGCAAAGGAGTAAACCGGATTCTTCTACCAACGCTTTTAATTCTTTGGCTTCATCCAATGTGAAAGTGATGGGCTTTTCAATTACTACATTAAATCCTTTTTGTAAGGCCAGTTTTGCCGGAGCAAAGTGGGCAAAATTGGGTGTAACAATGGTTACAAAATCTATGCGTTTATCGGCCGGCATCAAACTTTCATTCTCCAGCATTTCTTCATAGTTCAGGTAGATACGGTCTTCTTCCAGAAACAGCGATTGCCCGGAATCTTTTGCAATTTCCGGGTTAATACTTAGTGCTCCACAAACCATTTCAACCAACCCATCCATATTAAATGCATAGCGGTGTATGGCTCCAATGAAAGCATCTTTCCCGCCACCGATCATTCCCATCCGTAATTTTCTTTTCATATCAGTTTATTTAATTTTATGCAACCTGTTTATTTTTTTTAGACTTTAAATCTTCTACAATTTTACGCATAAAATTTTTCTGCATTTGATAAAATATTTTCAGGGCGGTATCTGTCCACCTTTTTTAAAGGTCATTACCAACCTTTGGTTGAAGGATGGCCTTACCTAATAATCGTTTGAGATAAATGCCACAGCAATACACTTGTCTATTTTTTGTAATTCGTTCATGCGAAAAGTGCATTCCCTTTTGAGGTGATTCCTGCCATTCAAAAAAAATAATTGTTAATTTAACTTTTTTTCTATCTAAAATTCAATAATATTACATCTCATAATTTCTACACGCTATTATTGAATTAAAATCGAAAAACGATTATGCCTGCCAATATTCAAACGGAAAAACTTTTTCTTGCTGCCCGTATTTCACTAATTGTTACTGCGATGACCTTTGCATTTCGTGCTGCATTCGAAGGCGTTTGGGGAAACGAATTTGATCTCAGCAAAGAACAAATAGGATGGATATTCGCACCAGCATTCTGGGGATTCACCCTTGCAATGATTTTTGGTGGACCACTATGCGATATCATTGGAATGAAAAAATTGTTGGGTATAGCCTTCATTTGTCATCTGGCTGGGATTTTCACTTATTTAATTGCGAAAGATGCGACTATGCTTTTCGTTGGTACCGTATTTATTGGTATTGCGAATGGTATGGTGGAAGCTGCTTGTAATCCGTTGGTGGTTTCACTTTACCCTGAAAATAAAACTACGATGTTAAATCGATTCCATGTGTGGTTCCCGGGCGGGATTGCATTAGGTGGACTGTTGTCTTATTTTTTATTGGATAAGATGCAATTGGATTGGCGGATATTAATTGGGCTGCTAATTATTCCCTCAATTATTTACGGCCTGCTTTTTTTTAGATTGGAATTTCCAAAAACGGAAAGAGTCTCTAAAGGGATAAGTACGAAAGAAATGTTTATCAGCTGTCTAAATCCATTGTACTTAGTAATGATAATCTGCATGTTAATGACGGCTGCAACTGAGCTCGGAACTGGTACTTGGATTGTAGCATTATTAAGCGGGGCAGGAGTTTCAGGAATTTTAATATTAGTTTTTATCAATGGTATAATGGCATTCGGGCGTTCCTTTGCCGGTACTTTCGTGCATCGTTTTAATCCTAATGGTATGCTAATATTCTCAGCATTATTTGCCGGGATTGGATTGTTATTACTTAGTCAGTCAAGCGGATATTCTGCCATTGCATCAGCCTTTGTTTTTGCCATTGGAATTTGTTTTTTCTGGCCAACAATGCTTGGTTTTGTTTCAGAATATCTTCCCAAAACAGGGGCTTTAGGATTGTCGCTAATGGGCGGTGCAGGTATGTTTTCTACGGCGCTAATTATACCTGTTATGGGTAGGTGGTTTGATGCAGCGAAGTCGAAAGCTGTAGCTGAAGGCGTAGATGCAATTAAAGCGGAAGCTGTTGCTGGTTCTGATACTTTCATGAAAGTAGCAATTATGCCGGCGATATTATTTATAGTGTTTATTGCAATTTATCTTGTAAGAAAGAACAGAGTATCAGCTAAATCACCATCATTTTCCAATTCAATCGTTCAATAAAATATTTTTCCTATGTCAGATCATCAAAACAGGCGGAGTGCCATCAGGAATATCCTGGTTGGATCCGCTGCCCTCGGATCAACTTCAATGTTGTCCTCTTTTACAGAAACAGAAATAACAAAAGATACCCCGTTGGCATTAAAAGGAAATATCAATCATTCGGTTTGCGCCTGGACTTACGGCCATTTGTCTCTTGAAGAATTGTGCCTTGCAGTAAAAAAAATCGGTTTTAGCGCCATCGACCTGGTAGGTCCCAAAGGCTGGCCGGTATTAAAACAACATGAGGTATTTTCTTCTATGTGCAATGGCGCAGAAATTAATCTGGTGGATGGTTTTGCGGAAAAGAATTTTCATGCAGAACTGGTAAAAAGATATGAAGAAGTAATTCCATTGGTAGCGAAAGCCGGGTATAAGAATTTAATTTGTTTTAGTGGAAACCGACGTGGTATGGATGATGAAACCGGTCTGAAAAATTCGGCTGAAGGCTTGAAAAAAATTATAGGATTGGCTGAGAAAAACGGGGTAATCCTCCAAATGGAATTACTCAACAGTAAAGTAGATCACAAAGACTATATGTGCGACAAATCTCACTGGGGTATCGAATTGTGTAAAAGGGTAGGATCGGAAAATTTTAAATTGTTATACGATATTTATCACATGCAGATTGATGAGGGGGATGTAATCCGCACCATACAGGATAACCACCGGTACTTCGGCCATTACCATACCGGAGGTGTACCGGGAAGGCATGAAATAGATGACAGCCAGGAATTATATTACCCGGCAATTATGCGGGCGATTTTGGCAACCGGCTTCAAGAGTTATGTGGCCCAGGAGTTTATACCCATAGGTGAAAATAAGATACAATCACTAAAGGAAGCGGTGATACTTTGTGATGTTTAGCCTGTATAATTAAAATTAAAAATGAATCAACATTAAATAGTGTTCGCACTGCTGCTTCAGTTAATGGTAAATGTTGAACACAAATAATACGAACCACTAATTCGGCCTATATTTCATTCTATATTCAAAACAATAATCTCTATACAAGGCTTACCGGAAAGCCGCTGTGAAAATGTACCTGCGAAGATCAATTACATCACAGTCGGCAAGGGGGGTAAAAAAAAGTAAAACGATGGCAGAAAACACGTATGATGCAATTGTAGTTGGCTCTGGAATCAGCGGAGGATGGGCAGCTAAGGAACTCACTGAAAAAGGGTTAAAGGTTTTGATGCTCGAAAGAGGCAGAAACGTTGAACACAAAACAGATTATGTAAACGCCAACAAAGACCCCTGGGAATTTCCTCATGCCGGCGGACGCACTCAGCAGATGATTGAAGATTATCCGGTGTTGAAAAGGGATTATCCGCTAAGTGAACAAAATCTTGAATTTTGGGTAAAAGACAGCGAATGTCCGTACACTGAAGTAAAACGTTTTGATTGGTTTAGGGGTTATCATGTTGGTGGCCGTTCATTAACATGGGGCCGCCAGAGTTACCGCTTTAGCGATTTTGATTTTGAAGCCAACTCAAAGGATGGCTTTGGTGTTGATTGGCCGATCCGCTACAAAGACATTGCACCCTGGTACGACTATGCCGAAAAGTTTGCAGGTGTCAATGGTTCAAAAGAAGGTTTGCCACAATTACCAGACGGTAATTTCTTACCGGCAATGGAAATGAACTGTGTTGAAAAAGATGTGTCCAAAAGATTAAAGGAGCATTACAACAATGCCCGTACCATGATCATTGGAAGATCGGCCAATCTTACCCAGGAACACAATGGAAGAACTGCTTGTCAGTATAGAAATAAATGTTCACTCGGTTGTCCGTTTGGTGCATATTTTAGTACACAATCGGCTACGCTTCCCGCTGCCATGGCAACAGGGAATCTTACGCTTCGTCCATTTTCAATTGTTACTAAACTTATTTACGATAAGGATACTAAAAAAGCAAAGGGTGTTGAAATACTGGATGCAGAAACCAACAAAACCTATGAGTTTTTTAGTAAGATCGTTTTTGTAAATGCATCAGCTTTAAACTCCACGTGGTTATTGATGAATTCTGTCACAGACATTTGGCCAGACGGATTAGGAAGCAGCAGCAATGCTTTGGGGCACAACTTAATGGATCACCATCTTGGAGTAGGCGCTGGTGGCGATGTGGATGGTTATGAAGACTTGTACATTTATGGCCGCCGTGCCAATGGTATCTATGTACCAAGATACCAGAATTTGTTTAACGACAAACGTGATTACCTGCGTGGATTTGGCTACCAGGGTGGTGCAAGTAGAGACGGTTGGAGACGTCAGGTTGCTGAATTAAGCATCGGTGCCGATTTCAAAGAAGCGCTGACTGAGCCAGGTAGCTGGAAAATGGGCATGGGTGGATTTGGAGAAATTTTACCTTATCCTGAAAATAAAGTGACGTTGGATAAAACTAAAAAAGACAAATGGGGATTGAATGTACTGGCCATTGATTGTGAGTTAAAAGAGAACGAATTAAAGATGCGCAAGGACATGCTGAATGATGCGATTGAAATGCTGGAAGCGGCTGGCGTTAAAAATGTAAAGGGGCACGATGGTGATGGTACGCCAGGCAGAGGTATTCACGAAATGGGAACAGCACGCATGGGTAAAGATCCAAAAACGTCGGTGTTGAATGGTAACAACCAGGTATGGGATGCAAAAAATGTTTTTATTACTGATGGCGCCTGTATGACCTCTGCAGCATGTGTTAATCCATCACTGACGTATATGGCATTGACAGCACGAGCAGCAAATTTTGCCGTGGAGGAATTAAAAAAAGGGAATCTTTAAAAAGATATTATGCCAGGCGATACATCCAATATCAATAATAAAGCAACGGTTCAAAATTCGTACGATGCAATTGTAGTCGGCTCTGGTATTAGTGGCGGATGGGCCGCCAAAGAATTGACAGAAAAAGGATTGAAAGTATTGATGCTGGAACGTGGCAAAGAGTACGAGCATGTGAAAGATTACAAAACTGCCGGGAAAGATCCCTGGGAACTTCAGCACGGTGGAAGAACGACTGAACAACAAAGAAAAGATTATCCCTCTATTCATCGTGGTTGGGCAGCAAGCGAAGCAGTTATGGACTCGTGGACGAACGAAAAAGATTGTCCATATACAGAGGTAAAACCATTTACCTGGTGGCGCAGTTACCAAATGGGTGGCCGCTCTATTTTATGGGGCCGGCAAAGCTACCGCTGGAGTGATTTCGACTTTGAAGCCAATGCCAAAGATGGTTACGGTGTTGACTGGCCAATCCGCTATAAAGACATTGCACCCTGGTACGATTACGTAGAAAAATTTGCAGGCATCAGTGGCTCAATGGAAGGATTGGCACATTTACCAGACGGACAATTTTTGCCACCGATGGATTTAAATATTGTAGAGAAGGATGTTGCAGCTAGAATAAAACAGCAATTTAAAAATCGTTCCATGATTATTGGCAGGGTAGCCAATTTAACAGCAGCTATACCCGGCAGAACAAAATGCCAGTTTAGAAACCGTTGCTGGGAAGGCTGTCCATTTGGAGGATATTTCAGCACACAATCATCGACATTACCCGCCGCACAGGCCACTGGGAATTTAACCGTTCGCCCGTTCTCAATCGTAACAAAAATCATCTACGATAAAGACACTAAAAAGGCGAAAGGCGTAGAAGTGTTGGATGCCGAAACCAATAAAACGGTGGAGTATTTTAGTAAGATCGTTTTTCTAAACGCATCTGCTCTAAATTCAGCCTGGGTTTTAATGAATTCCGCAACAGATGTTTGGCAGGATGGATTGGGTAGCAGCAGCGGGGAGCTTGGCCACAACATTATGGATCATCATTACAATCTTGGTGCTGCTGGTACGGTAGAAGGCTTTGAAGATGTAACTACCTATGGCCGCAGAGCCAATGGATTTTACATCAGCCGGTTTGCCAATTTGTACGGCGATAAAAGAGACTTTTTGCGTGGCTTCGGTTACCAGGGAGGCGCCTCAAGAGCGAGCTGGAGCAGGGAAATAGCAGAATTGAATATTGGTGCCGATTTTAAAGAAGCCCTTACAGAGCCCGGTGGCTGGACAATTGGTGCCTCTGGCTTTGGCGAAATTTTACCGTATCACGAAAACAAGATTACTCTCGATAAAACTGTGAAAGATAAATGGGGCTTACCGGTGTTGTCCATGGACGCAGAGCTGAAGGAGAATGAATTTAAAATGCGGAAGGCCATTGTTGATGACCTTGTGGCCATGTTTGAAGCATCCGGAGTTAAAAATATCAACACTTTTAATAGTGGACATGCAATGGGCCATGGTGTACACGAAATGGGGACGGCACGTATGGGAAAAGATGCCAAAACATCGGTGCTCAACGAATACAACCAGGTATGGGATGCAAAAAATGTTTTTGTAACAGACGGTGCCGCTATGACATCCTCCGCTTGCCAGAATCCATCGCTTACTTACATGGCATTAACAGCAAGAGCTGCTGATTTTGCTGTGAGTGAATTAAAGAAAGGTAATTTGTAAATAATTTAAAATCAAAAGTATGAATATGACTAGAAGAGACCTGTTGCAAAATGTAGCAGTTTTGCTGGGCGGTTCAATTGTTGGCGGATCAGTTTTCAGCCTCTCCGGTTGCAAATCAACAGACAAACCGGTAAATGCTTTGTTTAGCGAAAGTCAGGTAGCTTACCTGAATGAAATAGCAGATACCATCTTGCCTGCCACAAGCAGTCCTGGTGCCAAAGCGGCCAATGTTGGCAACTTTATGTCGGTGATGGTATTGGATTGTTATAC
>Ga0105045_10003087_pt1 | contig 14203 bp, 13 predicted proteins | sample MAT02_FD_78089 | JGI IMG/M metagenome (GOLD analysis project Ga0105045, IMG submission 78089) | Freshwater microbial communities from Lake Fryxell liftoff mats and glacier meltwater in Antarctica - MAT-02 (megahit assembly) | ecosystem: Environmental > Aquatic > Freshwater > Ice > Liftoff...
AGATCCTATTTACAGATAGTGTATGGTTCACAAAAGCCGTGTAGATATCTCGTAGCTCCACAGGAATATCGGTTGGTTTTTGCGAAGCAGTGTCAGCTTCTTTTGCCTCACTTTCTAATTTAACTAAGGTTGTTTTAGCAATCTCAAGATGATTGGGTGTAACAACGGTGCTGGAGGATGAAGGGTTGCTTGCTACTACGGGTTTATTTACTTCTAATTGCGCTATGTCCAGCTTGGCATGCTCAATCTTATCGGTTAACGCTACCACAAGCATCCTTGCTTGAGCTTTGTTGTCAAATTGCGCCTTCAGTGATAGTAAGGTTGCTTTAACCATATCTGGCGTAATTTTAGGGGCTGGAATATTTCTTCGAATGATCTCTAAAAATCGATTAATGACACGTTGCTTTTCTATGAAATTGTTGTTCAAACTTCTGGCTTCAATTAATGCACTAGCCTGTTGTTTGGCTCTGCTGGTTAATTTATCTTTATTATCGTCTGTTAATTGTTCGCGTAGTGCTTGAACATGGAAGAGCCTGTTGGGTTCATCGCGATGATTAAGTAGATGTCCCGTTATGGCTTCGTGAAATGAAACAAAGATGTCATTTATGCTGCTGTGCGGTGATACTGATGACGGATTATCTAAATCACTTGAGCTTGAAGAACTTCTATTACGTGCATTTTTAGGTCCAAATTTACTCATGCCAATCTCCTTTGGGGTTGTAGAAGTGAACTACCACCAAACTATCATGCTTCAAAGCGCTAAGGGAAGACTAAAAAAAAGAAAAGGCGACACACTAAAATGGTTTGTCGCCTTGCAGCAAAAAAAAGATTATAGGTTAGACATCAACTCACGTTCTTTGGCTGAAGGCTCAGGCGATCTTTCACGTTCACGATAGAATACTTCAACCGCTTCAACAATTTGTTCTGGCGTATCAGCGATTTGAAAGAGGTCAAGATCTTCTTCTCGAATCGTGCCTTCGGCCACCATTTGGTTTTTAAACCATTTAATGAGGTCGCGCCAATAAGATTCAACGGCGAGTACAACGGGAATTTTGCGTGTTTTACCCGTTTGTATGAGGGTTAAAATTTCAACCAACTCGTCTAAAGTACCAAAGCCACCAGGCATGACCACGTAAGCAGATGCATATTTCACGAACATGACTTTACGGGTGAAAAAGTGACGAAAACGAATAGAAATATCTTGAAATTCATTGGTATTTTCTTCATTTGGCAGCACGATATTTAAACCGACGCTTAACGAAGGGCCTTCTTTAGCACCTTTGTTAGCTGCTTCCATTAAACCTGGCCCGCCACCTGAAACCACGGAGTAACCCGCTTCAGATAAGGCTTTAGCCGTTTTGCAAGTTAAATCATACCAACGATGTCCAGGCCCTAAGCGTGCTGAACCGAATATACTGACAGAAGGGGGAATATGTACTAGGCGTTCATAGCCTTCAACGAATTCAGCCATGACTTGAAAAATTTTCCAAGATTCGCGTGCCATGAGAGAGTCGTTAATCGTTTTGATCTGCTTTTGTTTGCTCATGGAAAGCCTCAATTATTGTAATGATACATATTAAATATACCACACCCTGTTAGACTTGCCAGTTTACCCTGCGTAGTTAGGCGTAGCCTGACGAAGCAGGGTTGCAAGGAAGAACATATACCCATTACACTCGCAAGATGCGAAGCATAGAAGAAGTGCAGCCTTACGCGATGGGGGTTATCAGGGGGAAAAACGCAATTTTCCCCCTGATTGCAAGCGCGGATAAATTCGCGCGCAGCATTCAATCAAGATTATATCGTTCGCACCTTCAAGTGCGATCGGTATATAATAAAGTTAACACCCCTTTATGGATCATTACATGGACGAGCTTGATCCCAATGCGCCGCTTCGACAGGACGTACGACTACTGGGTGAATTATTAGGTAGAACTCTCAAAGAGCAAGTTGGCGCTTTACTTTATGAAAAAGTCGAAAATATTCGGCGGTTATCCAAAGAAGCCTATGATGGCAATTTGCAAGCTATGGCGGAGCTTAATCAATTACTCGGTGCATTAGCGCCACAAGAAATGTTGGGCGTCGTGAGAGCTTTCAGCCATTTTTTGAATTTAGCGAATATTGCCGAAAATGTGCATCGAATTCGTCGTGCCAAATGGTATCAACAACATTTACAAACCTCGATACAACCTGGTTCTCTTGAAGATCTCTTTGTTACCTTTGAAGGCCATAACCTCAGTAAGCAAGATATTATAGCGAAGATTGGTGCACTCAATATTGATTTGGTGTTGACCGCGCATCCCACCGAAGTGATGCGACGAACCATTATGCAAAAATTTGATAAAATAGCGAATTATATTAGCCAACCCGACCGAGATGCAGTAACCATAGAAGGGATCTATCGCGAACTGACTGCAATTTGGCAAACGGATGAAATCCGTCGCCGCAGACCCACACCGGTTGATGAAGCAAAGTGGGGCTTTGCCGTGGTTGAAAATAGCTTGTGGGTTGCATTACCCCAATTTTTAAGAGAACTCGATGAGCATCTCACCAAAGCAACGGGACAACGACTCCCTTTAACAGCAAATCCCATTCGTTTTAGCTCATGGATGGGCGGAGATAGAGATGGTAATCCGAATGTCACAGCGCCCATTACTGAGCAAATTTGCTTAATGGCGCGTTGGGTTGCTGCAGATTTATATGAAAAAGATGTTAATAATTTAAGTGCCGCTTTATCAATGCATGTTTGCAATGAAAAGGTACAAGCTTTAGTAGGCGATGAGCATGAACCTTACCGGGCTTTTTTGCGACCCTTAAAACGAAAATTAGCGCTGACCAAACGATTTTTAGAAGATTGCTTAGCCAATCGGCCTGCTATTGCAGATGAGATCATCTTAGACAAACAATCGCTATTGGATCCCTTATTAATGTGTTATGAATCGTTATTAGCTTGCCATGGGAAACCGATTGCAGAAGGTGAGTTGCTGGATCTTATCCGGCGGGTGAGTGCTTTTGGGATCACCTTGTTACCGCTTGATATTCGAGAAACGGCAGCCAGGCATACCCAATTATTAACCGAAATCACGCAGCATCTGGGCTTAGGGGTTTATGCGGATTGGTCTTTGCAGCAACGACAAGATTTTCTGACCGCTAATCTGCAAAAGAAAGAACGCTTGATGTCAACGACATTCGCCTTTAGTGATCCCGCGCAAGCCGTATGGGACACGTTTAAAATGATTACCCGACAACTGCGCGCGTCTTTAGGCGCTTATGTGATTTCGATGGTGCATGAGCCAACTGATATATTAGCGGTTTGCTTATTACAAAAAGAAGCGGGTATTAAAGAACCCTTACGGGTGGTGCCCTTATTTGAGACACGCACAGCGCTCCTTCGTGCAGCAAGCTGTTTAAATACGTTACTCAATAATGCATGGTATAAAAATGTTATTAGAGGTCACCAAGAAATCATGATTGGCTATTCTGATTCCGGTAAAGATGCGGGGATCATGGCGGCTGGATGGGCGCAATATCAAGCTCAAGAACAATTGGTTGAGGTTGCTGCCAGGCACGATGTCCATTTAACCTTGTTTCATGGTCGAGGCGGTTCGATAGGTCGAGGTGGTGCACCAGCTCACACGGCGATTTTATCATTGCCCAAAGGTGCCGTGAATGGCAGTTTGCGGGTAACAGAACAAGGCGAGGTGATCCGCAACAAATATGGCTTGGCAAAACGCGCCAGACGTTCCTTAGAAATTTATACCACGGCCACACTCGAGGCGATGATTCAGTGTACACCCTCGCCACAGCCCGCTTGGCGTGAGGTGATGGATCTGTTGAGTGAAACCAGTTTCAAGGCCTACGCCCAGGTGGTTAAAGAAGATAAACAGTTTGTCCCTTATTTTGAAGCGGTCACGCCACAGCAAGAAATCGGCTCATTAATGATGGGCTCTCGCCCTGCCAGACGGAATGTAGGGGCTCACGATATTGAAAATTTGCGTGCGATCCCATGGGTATTTGCTTGGACACAAAACCGTTTATTACTACCTGCTTGGCTGGGAGTGGGCGATGCACTAAGCATGGCTCTAATGCAGCACAAACAAAATGATTTACAAGCAATGGCCGATCATTGGCCGTTCTTTCGTACCTTGCTGAGTATGATTGAAATGGTATTGGTTAAAACGGATTTATCGATTGTATCGTTATATGAAAATCGTTTAGCGCCAGATAAAACAACTATGGGCAATCGATTGCGAGAAAATTTCAACTTAACGGTTTCGCAGTTAAAAGAAGTTCTCGCGACTAAGAAATTATTGAATAACAACCCCGTCTTATTGCGGACTATAATGCTCCGATCGCCTTATTTATACCCCTTACATGCGCTCCAAGCAGAATTACTCTGGCGGGTGCGTACTCAACCTTTATCGTTAGCAGATGCGGATGTATTGCGAGATGCGTTAATGGTGAGTATTTCCGGTATTGCTGCGGGTATGCAGAACACCGGCTAAAATTGGATCTTTTGTTAGCTAGTTTATACCATTATCATATAGATAATTAGTTTACTATCAAACAAATAATCTATAATTCATTGATTGACAGTAGGCCGGATTGTAAACTCTGGTTATACTCATCGCAATTGAACTGTTAAGTCTAAAAGGAACCACAACATGCGGTTAATACTGCTTGGACCTCCGGGCTCTGGCAAGGGAACACAGGCCCAGTACATTATGGAACGTTACGAAATACCGCAAATTTCCACAGGGGATATGTTGCGAAAAGCCGTTGCTGAAAAGACGGTTTTGGGAACGCAAATTCAGACCATTATGGATACGGGTAATCTGGTTTCAGATGACATCATTATTAAATTAGTCCAGGACCGGATCAAAATGCCAGATTGTAGCAAAGGTTTCTTGCTAGATGGATTCCCGCGAACCCTTAAACAAGCTCAGTCCTTAACCGGTTCTGGCGTTAAAATAGATAAAATTATTGAATTAGAGATCTCAGACGACGAAATTGTACGCCGTTTATCGGGTCGTCGTGTGCATCCTGGTTCTGGCCGTGTTTATCATATTGAACACCAACTGCCTTCACGTCCAAATATGGATGATGTGACGGGTGAAGCACTGGTTCAGCGCGAAGATGATAAAGAAGCCACCATTAGAAAGCGCTTAATCATTTATCATGCTCAAACCAAGCAGGTTTCTACTTATTATATGGGAATTTCCTTAGCAGCTGCTGAGAATGCCCCAGAATACGTCAAGGTGAATGCCGAACAGCCACCCTTGGTGGTTTGTGATGAAATTTTTCGTCATCTCTCATAAATGCCACAATTTGAGGGGCAATTAGCCCCTCGTTCTTTCGTGTTTAACCCCTCAAGTATGATCAGTAAAATAGTATAAAAATATGGAATTCAGCTAACATTGTGCTATGTTATTTATGTGCACCTTTTTGCAGGACTGTTAATGGGAGACAAAACATGACATTAACAAAACATAAAACAAAGCGTAAAACGAAAGCTAAAACGAAAACGAGTACTCAGTCGAAGAAAAAAACCACACTAAAATCAGTGCTGATGCAAAAAATGCGTCAAGCTAAAGCAGCTGAAAAACGTGCGGTGAATGAGCTCAGCGCATTTATAAAAAAGCATAAAGCAATATTGCTCAAAATGCGTAAACAATTGCTTGCAACTATCGCTAAAAAGGCGAAGCAGGCACAAAAATTACGTGTAAAATTGACGACAAAGCATACCAAAACTGTTTCTATATTAAAAAAAGAGCATGCTAAAGCTTTGACAAAAGCTCAAAAATTGACCAAAACCAAAACCAAAACCAAAACCAAAACCAAAACCAAAACAAAGGCTAAAGCGACACCTCGTAGAACAAAGACGAGTCATCGTAAAACGGCTGGAAAAAAGGTGATTCATTTGCGTCACTACCGCCAAATCAGAAAAGCTGCCTAATAGGTCTTTTTTTGGTTATTAATAAGTTCAAGCCGTTGGCTTTTAAGCCAACGGTTTTTTATTATGGTGGAGATGTCCGTGACGGTTTTCTCAATTGATAAACTCATGCTAGAAACACGGCGCTTGGCTGCAGAATATCGCCAAAGTACCGGTCAAGTGTTGCCTATTAGCGGTGAGTTGGCTCGCTATGATTCCGCACGTCTGCTGAAATTAGTGCCCTTGCAAACGCCCCTTAAAAGCGTTGATTTTGTGGGCAATGAAGGTCCTTTGGCTAATCAACTGATTCAAATTAAAAGTAGAGTGATTTTTGATGAACAAAAATCGGGTTACCGAATTGGTCAGTTAGATCTGGGTGCGAGCTGGCAGGTATGCGCTTTAGTGTTATATCAAGCCAACTATGAGCCCTTTGCTATTTATCTTGCGACTCAAGAGGCGATTTTAGAAGCGATTGCTAAAAAGCCTGATGCTCACAGAGCAAGGGGATTGATGTCATTAGCTCAATTCAAACATATGGCCAATCTCGTATGGACACCAGAAAACGGCCTTGAGTGGGATGAGTTGTGGTCTAACGCTTCATAGAGCGTACGCTATGGTGACTTAGGTAAGCACGGCCCTTGCATCTCATCTAAAATATTTTTACTGGATACCCCTAATGTTAACGTTTGCTTCACTGCCCAGCTTCCCACCCAATTTTTAAATTGATTCAACACCGTTCTTGGTTCAAGATTTAACTCACTACGGCAGTACGCATCAATGGCAAGTTTGGCAACTTCAAATCCAGCATAGGCTTGTGATCCACCTGCTAAATAGCAATAATCCTGCAAGGAAAAAGGCATCATATTGGCGCAAGTTGATGTCACTTTATATAAACCTGAAAGAACATGAAAGACAGTCAGCGCTGTATTGACGGTTTGTTTAATTTTATAGGATAAATGGTCCTGGATGGTTTTGTGTTCTTCAGGGTTTTCATTTGAATAGGTCATATTGTTGTTACTGATTTGAATCATTGCAGGAATGCTATCGTCAATCGTATCTTCTGTCGTTAATAGAAAATTTTGAAGGTAATGACGCTGACCCAAGTTCTTTTGACTTAGTTCGTTATCAATCACCATCATGGTAATGGCAACTTTATCCTTCAGCAAGCGCATAAAAATCATATCTTGACACGAATATTGAACAACGTCTCCTGTTATGTAACCAAAGTTGGCTTTGATCGTTAGTGGCTTTCCAAGCTCTGCTTGCTTATTCACTAACGCATCTGCTTCTCTTTGCGTTGAAACATGTACACCAGGATCGTTAAATGTGGTCATCGTTAGGTCCGTAAATTCATCAAAATCGGATGTATTAGCGCGTTCTTTTAAGAAGGCAGTGATAAATAATTGGCATATTGAAGCGCCTTGACTATGGCCGGTGACGTTTAATTTAACACCTTGAACGTGTTGGCCAAAATGGGTTTGAAGTGATACTTTGATAAACGCCATTACATCGCTGTTAACCGCAGGATAACTAGTCGATCCTGGGCCATAAAATTCAGTATTGATCAAAGCACTTCTTAGATCAGAAAAATCAGTGCCGCGAAACACCACACGAACATTACGATCATTTTTATCATTGGGCAAAAGCAAATAGCCATACATGCCTTGAACAAGCGGTAATTGTTTTATTTGATATTTTTGGAAAGTGCCTTCTTCAGTCAGAATATATGTTTCTTTGGGGTGGAACATCCCTTTTTGAGCAAGCTTGTAAGATAATTTGCTGTGCATCTGGTTGGCAGCAAATTCGCGGATCGTTGAGGGCAGCTCAGCATTTTTTGCTGCAATTTGTTCAAGTGTTGCATTTGTTTCTTTAAAAATATGATCATAGGCTTCTTGTTGGATGACATTTTTGCTTATTTTACTAAAGTGGTTGAAGTTACAAACAATTGGTTTATTGTTAATAGGAGTGCAGGTTCCCTTGAAGACCATAGAAGGTTCTTCTTGTTCTTTGAGACTATCTAGTGAATTAAAGTGAACACAACGAATAGCATCAAAATTCTTTGAGTTTGTATAGGCTTTTTGTAAGGCTCTAAAAAAGAACTGACTACTGGATCTCTCGTAGCTGTTGCCATATAGACTTAAAGTTAGCGGTGTATTTTGCAGTGAATATGTTTGAATGGCCTCTTTTAAACATGCCATGGTGTGGGCTTCTACTAATTCAAAGCTATCCATGATGTTGCCATGTTTTTCAAACTTATCCGCGCCACGAAATACGGCTTTGACATGGGTACTATTTTTATCAAGTGGAAATAACAAATAACCATGATTCTCAACACCCAATGGTAAGCGTACGATGCGGTGAGGAAGGTATGTGCCATCAGTCTCTAGCACGAGGATCTCTGAATGGGATGCCACATCTTCTGCCAAAAAATTGGGCAGGTGGGTTAAAAAATGGGTGCTGGCATGGGCCCTGCTATCAGCGCTATGTCGCTGGTTTAATTGTGTTAGTGCTTGAAAATCAGGTGTAATGCCTTGGGTTGCCATGCCGGTACTCACTAAATAAGGTAGACGTCTAAATACTTACGGTAGCCTAATGGAGCCTATCTCTGATTGATACCAAAAATCGATAAATGGCTAGACACTCCCTATAAGCTGACTTAATATCAACGGCATGGCAGATAAACCCACAATTTTAGCAATAGATACCTCTACCGAGGCTTGTTCTGCGTGTATTTTGCAGGAAAGCAGCTGTGTATGGCGTTTTGAGAAAACGGCTAATAAACATACGGCGTTATTGCTACCGATGATTTCCTCATTGCTTGATGAGACAGGGCTGTCTTTAGAAGATATTGATGCAATCGCAGTGACACGCGGCCCGGGGAGCTTTACAGGTGTTCGCATCGGAATAGGGGTTGCGCAGGGCCTGAGCTTTGGTTCGCAAAAGCCCGTTTATGAAATTTCTACCCTGCAGGCGATTGCACGCACTAGCGGGATCACGGGGCGCGTGAGTGTAGCGATTGATGCCAGAATGCAGGAAGTGTACACCGCCATTTTTGATTGCGAGCCACAAAATACGACCAGGGTGGGCAATGAAACACTGTGCTCACCTTCGCAGTTATTTCTGCAATCGTTGGAAAACCAAAAACCCCTTGTATTGATAGGAAGCGGCTGGGATGTATATCAGCAAGGCTTAGCAATCCCTAAAGAATGGCAGCATTTGCCCATGCAGTTACCTCATGCTAAAGCGGTTGCCGAATTAGCCTATAATGAGTGGCAAAAAGGGACGCAGGGGATATTGGCGGCGCAGATTAAGCCCGTTTATTTGCGGGATAAAGTGGCAGAGAAAGCGAAAACGTTACGCTAACAATTCCACCAAAATTGCCTCATATAACTCCGACAGCCTATCTAATTCATCAACGTTAATATTTTCATTCACTTGATGAATAGAGGCATTCAACGGCCCCACTTCAACAACTTCCACGCCATATTCTGCAAAAAAGCGTCCATCGGAGGTACCGCCTGAGGTGGATTGTAGGGGGGCATAACCGAGCGTTTTTTCAATGGTATAAGAAACGGTTTGGATCAAATGACTAGAATCAGGCGTGTAAAATGGTTTGCCACCCACTTGCCAGTCAATCTCATAGTAGCAGCCATGTTTTTTAAGTACATTTTCGATAGTTTGTTTAATGAAGTCAGGCGTTATTTGCGGTGAATAACGTAAATTGAAATTCGCTTCTAACACGCCTGGGATCACATTCGTTGCTCCCGTTCCAGCATGAATATTCGCAAATTGCAGTGAGGTAGCGGGGAAAGGGTGAGTTGCTGTATCCCACGTTAATGCAGCAATTTCAGCTAAAGGGGTTAATCCCATATGAATAGGATTATTCGCCAACTGCGGATAAGCCACGTGTCCTTGTTTGCCGATGATTTTTAAATAACCGGTCATCGAGCCGCGTCGGCCAACTTTAATAGTATCGGCTAATTTATCGGCGCTAGAGGCTTCGCCAACTAAACACCATGTAGGGATCTGGTTGCGTTCTTTTAAGATTTTTAAGACTGCATGGGTTCCATCAATGGCCGGGCCTTCTTCGTCACTGGTAATTAAAAAAGCGATACTCCCTTGGTGATGAGGGTGGTTTGCAATAAACCGCTCGCAAGCGGTCGCCATGGCTGCGATGCTGCTTTTCATATCGGCGGCGCCTCGCGCATAGAGCTTATTATTTTCAATCGTGGGGGTAAAGGGCGGATATTTCCAAGCCTTCAGATCGCCCGTAGGGACCACATCGGTATGGCCTGCAAAACACAAGGTAGGTTGCGCTTTGCCTTTGATGGCAAAGAGGTTGCTTACTTGGTTCACCGTGATATGTTCAATCTGAAAACCCAAATGTTCTAAATGGCCTGCCAATAATTGTTGACAACCTTCATCTTTTGGGGTGATTGAGGGGCGGGCTAGTAGGTCGCAGGCCAGCTTAACGGTCTTGGATTTCAAGCGCTTTCCTCTGCAATATTGCGCAATAGGGTATTAATGCCTATTTTTGCGCGCGTTTTTTCATCGACTCGTTTGACAATGACTGCACAATACAGCCCATATTTACCGTTGGTCGAGGGCATCGTTCCTGGAACGACAACGGCGTTTTTGGGCACGCGGCCATATAAAACGGTATCGTTTTCTCTATCATAAATGCGGGTGCTTTGCCCAATATAAACCCCCATTGAGATCACCGCACCTTCTTCAACAATTACGCCTTCAACGATTTCAGAGCGCGCGCCAATAAAGCAGTTATCTTCAATGATAGTGGGGGTTGCCTGTAAGGGCTCTAACACGCCGCCTATACCCACACCGCCTGAAAGATGCACATGACGACCAATTTGAGCACAAGAGCCCACAGTGGCCCATGTATCGACCATGGTGCCTTCTCCGACATAAGCTCCAATATTGACATAACATGGCATCAACACCGTATTGGGGCCAATGTAGGCGCCTTGGCGCACGCAAGCAGGAGGTACAATTCTTGAACCCATGCGAGCAAAATCAGTCGCGGTATGTTGGCCAAATTGCAGCGGCACTTTATCATAAAACTGCGTAAAACCGCCTTCCATTACCTGGTTTTCTTGCAAACGAAAATTCAATAATATGGCTTGTTTTACGTAGGTGTTGGCTTCCCACACCCCGGGGTTTTGGCAAGTTGCTGCGCGAATATCGCCGCTTTCTAATTGCGCAATAACCACAGCAACGGCTTCACGCAGTGGGGTAAGCGCTGTTTGCGGCGTTAGCTTTTCACGCTGTAAAAAGGCTTGTTCGATAAGAGTAATGGCTTGTTCTATTTTCATCATGACAGCATAAAGATCTAGGGCAATGTTGTAAATGATAGGCGAAAAAATTGAAATGTTAATTTAATGGGTTAGAATACTTTCAATGAGATAAGGGGTAAATCATGAGCCAACTAGCTTTAAAAATTCGTTCTCTTGTAGGCCAAAGAACAGCCTTACAGCATTCAGTCGGTGTGTGTGATGATTTTCCAGCCCTTCGAAAAGGCCTTAGTCTACAACAGCACCTCAATACATTTACTCAGGAAGATAAGCCTTTATTGGGAAACCCGCAGCATCCTGAGTTGATATTTGATGAATGCGAACAATTGGTGGTGCCCATCGCATTTACAAACCATGTCGCTGTGGCGGTTATCAAGTTAAAGTTAAAAAAAGAGAGTAAAAAGGCTTTTATTCAATATTTTGATCCGACTGGGGCTGATTTACCAGATGATCTGTTAATTTCCCTGAGTGCCTTTTTTACTGAAAGTTGTTATGAAGTGCTTTACCACTGCATCAGTGAGGCCATTAAGGAGAAGGGGATCAACCATGTAACCCTCACAAGCTGTAAAGCGATTGATCTGGCGAGTGGGAATGCTGGTGTTATTGAAAATCTCTGCGCAAGCTTGATAGAAGTAGCAGATGAACCACCCGTAGCAACGCAGGTTTTGCCTCCAGAAGAATCGATACCTGGTCATACGTGGCTGTTGGTATGGTTAGCAAGTGGAAGTGCAATGTATATGGGATTTGATATCTTGCAAACGACTTTGCGGCCCTATGTATTAACCGTTATGGCTTCTATACCGGCTAATCCCATATTAGCCTTTATGGCTTGTGGTGCGGTATTTTGTGGCGCTTGGCTGATAGTGGGTGTTTTGCAACATCTTACCCGCAATAGCGCTGTTGCTTCATTAAAAAGCGTTGCTGCGAATGGCTTATTACCTGCGTCAGCTGTAGAGACCGTAACACCAACCAAAGCCTACTTAAATGTCTTTGATCAAGCGAAAAATGCGTCACAACAAAAAAATAAGGCCCCCAATAAAGAAGCGACCGCAAATGTGCAGTCGCTTCGCCTCAATTGAAGGAGAACCTTCTTTGGTCATTACGCAAGGGGGCGGTTAGTTACTACCACCCAGCTCACCACTACCTTTTGCGTCTACGCCTGCAGTAGCTGAATCCTCACCCCAAACCGTTTTACCGGCTGTTTTGATCAAGCTTGGTAAGAACACTAAGCCCGCTGCAATCGCGAGTAATACGATTGGTTGACTAAGTGGTACTTGGGTTGGGTTATCTTTATGCGCTTTTAATTTTAACATACCCATTAACGCAAAACCGACCCCGGCCACATAGCTGGTGGCAGTGATTAATTTTGCAACTCCGCCCATGCTGCTCGCAATCGTATCAGCAGCGGCACCTAAACTCCCTTCTGGGGAACCGGTACCACCACCGGCCATTGCCACGTTGGTGATTAAAAACAGCGCCAGTAGCGTTCCAAAATATGCGAACATGGTCCATACCGCTTTAGACATGGCCGGGTTCGTTTTTATCATTGTCGTTTTCATAGTATTCTCCTTTATTGAGGTCATCAATATCTTCAATTTTTTAAAGAGGAACCTTGGCAAATACGGTTTTTTTCCAGTAGTCGATTTGTACAGAAAACGATTTCCTGGAAGGCAATAGCCGTAAATGTCGCAATACCTCATGTTGTAATTCATCCTTGCTCAGTGATGCATCAAGTAACCCTTGACCAAAGACACGTGGGTCACTTGAATCCGGTCCAAAACAGTTAGAGACTTCTTTACTGCGGTCTTTCAAACTTAAATAAACCGATTGAAGTTTGCCTTTATAGGCGGATTCTTTATCTAATGAGCAGTAAAGTACTCGGCAAAAATTATTGAGATCTGCTTGGCTAACTTCTGGAATATGAACAACATTTCCACCCGTGTTACCGTCTAGCCCTACCGCATCAATAAAAAAGCATTGCGCACAAAAACAGCAAGCCGTTGCCAAGTTATCAGCTTTGTTGTTTTTATAGTTTTGATCAATGTTCACAATATCTTGAAATTCTTTGGCAAAAAATCCACAAAAACGACAGGTGTAGTTGTCGCGTTGCAAAATACGCTTTTTTAACGATAAGAAAGTATTATTGCGTTTACGTGCAGAATAAAGTCTCCAAGCGCCTCTTTGTGCGGTTAATGTAACCGGCAATAGATCCATCGTTACCCTCCTCCGCCGCCGGTGTAACCCAGTGTTGTTGCCAAAATGTTGAAGGTGTCGACAATGTTGATGAGGAACACCCCACCCACCACGTGGATAATGCCTTTACCCAAGCTACCAGGTTGCGCACCAGAATGCCCCATCTTAGATAAAATGACCCAGCCTCTGACAAAGGCAATGAGACCTATTAATTTCATATATTTAATGACAACCGAGCTAATCGCTGCCCATTTATCGACCCCATCAAGGGCTTCATAAGCAATTAGATCCGTAGCGCCGGCAATGTTGTCGTCGCCAAATACCGTAATTAAAGTAGTTTTGAGGGTGCTTGGAAAGTAGAGCAAAAAGGTACCCACCAAGATAAATACCATGGGACCTGCAATTTCACCCTTTTGGGCAGAGCTCATGGTTTGCGAAGCAAAAATGCGATACATCATTACGCCGCGTACAATCAGCGTTAAGCCAATGATGTAAGAAAAGGTAATGACAAGCGCTTGCAGGCTATTAAATGACGCTGATAATTGATTCAGTGCTAGGTCGATACTAAAATTACTTTCAACTGCTGAAGCTGCACCAGTCATACTAAACCACCGTTCTTTTACTGATATATGAATATAAGTTTAACACCAAACTAATATTTATTATCATCACGAGACCTCTTTTTTTTACAAGTAGCACGGTGCAATAATTTGCTAATCTAACGAATCTGACTGCTCTCTTAGTGTAAAGTTCATCAAATGTGCGCAAA
>Ga0105045_10003088_pt1 | contig 14203 bp, 19 predicted proteins | sample MAT02_FD_78089 | JGI IMG/M metagenome (GOLD analysis project Ga0105045, IMG submission 78089) | Freshwater microbial communities from Lake Fryxell liftoff mats and glacier meltwater in Antarctica - MAT-02 (megahit assembly) | ecosystem: Environmental > Aquatic > Freshwater > Ice > Liftoff...
ACCTGCTGACCGCGGAGATGAATGTGCTGGAGATCGGCTGCGGCACCGGCAGCTCCGCTCTGCGGCTCGCGCCATTCACCCGGCGGCTGCTGGCGACCGACGTGTCGGCCGGCATGATCGCCATCGCCCGCGAGAAGCTGGCGGCCGAGCCGGTGCCGCAACTGGCGTTTGGGGTGGCGGACGCCGACGCGCCAGCGGCCGCCCCGGGCGATTACCACGCGGTGCTGGCCTTCAACCTGCTGCACTTGGTGAGCGACCTTGACGGCGCGCTGGGGTCGGTGGTGCAGGCCCTGCGGCCAGGCGGCCTGCTGATCTCCAAGACCGCCTGCATCTCGGAGATGAACCCGCTGATTCCCTGGCTGGCGATTCCCGTGATGCGCGCCATCGGCAAGGCACCGCATGTGCTGTGCTTCGACGCCGTGGCGCTGCAGGCGGCGATGGTCCGCCAAGGCCTCGAAATCGAGGCTGTCGAACGCCACGGCACCAAGGGCAAGGACATCCGCGTCTTCATCGTGGCCCGCAAGCCGGGCTGAGTTTTCCCCACTTCTCGCCAGACCCTGGTCCAGACCAGGGTGAAGCTTCGTTCGCCGTGACGCTTCCCAAGACCGCATTGTTCCCCTTCCCCTCCCCATCTCATTTGCCACAGGAGCCCAAAGTGCCGATCTTCCCCGCCCCTTCAAACCCTGTTCGAGCGTCCGCCTGGGCCTTGGTCTTGCCAGCCGCCATGGCATTGGGTGCCTGTGGTGGCGGTGGGAGCGGCGATCCGCCGGACGGCGGCTCGGGTGGCACGAATCCTCCACCCTCAATCAACGCCCTGGAAGGCGACTGGGTGCAGAGAGGTTGCGTGAGGACGGGGAGCCAGTCGTTCAAGAAGATTCTCCGCGCTCGCATCACCGGCCCAGCCACCCTCGATTACTCCGAAGGGGTGCTGACATTCAACAACAACGGATGTACCGGCGCATTCGCCCAGGCCGGACCGTCCAGGCTGGGTGACGTGAGCTTCAACCGGTCCGAGGCCAACCAGGAACTGGCCGCGCATTGGGGGGAGTTCCGCACCGTGACGGGCACGCGCTTTGGGGCCATCTGGGCGTTGAAGTCCTCCAGCCAGCTGTGCCTTCTGGGCGACGACATTCCGACCAGCCAGCGTTCCCTGTCGTCGGTGTCGGCCAGCCTGGCCACCGTGCCTGCAGACAACTGCTTTGTCCGGTGAACCCCACGAAACTTATGGAGCCCTTCATGTACCTTCGATCTACTTTCACACGGTGTGCACTCTCAGCCGCGACCCTGGCCTTACTGGCCGGATGTGCATCCACCATGAGCCAGGAAGACATTGAACAGCGCACCGCACAAGCCGTCGGGCGATCGGTCGGCCAGTTCACCATCCTCGATCGCACCGAGGAGACGGGCGGTCGCATCAACTACACCGTCAACGTCCGCAACGGCGGCTCTTACCGCTGTTACCTGTATGGCGCAACGGGCTTCCAGAAGGTCATGAGCTTCGGGCAGACGCCTCACTCCGATGCAGTCTGCAGCGCTGTGTCGGGAGGGAGTCAAGCGCCGTCGGCGGCTGGACACCGTGGTGGCAGCGGGGGCGGAGCATGCAGCGCCTTGATGAAGGCGGCTGGGCGGTGCTGAATCTGGTGAGTTGGCGCCAGCCTCACTGCAGCGAACACATCTCCTACGCTTGTCGATCTGAAGTTGTGATCTGGGCCGGGACGACCCTTACCAGCGAGCAAACTCAAAGGGTGTTCACACTTGAGTGCGAATACTGGGACCAGCGACCATTTTCTCTTTGTCGCGCCGCTTAGAGCACATGAGAACATTCATCATGCAGCACACATCAAAACTTCGCGAAATGAAACACCTGATCGGTCTCGCATTGGCAATCTCTCTCGGAACCGGTGCTTCCTCTGCACGCGCTCAGTCATACAGTGAGTCCATGAGTGCACTTTCTGCGCAAGAATTCCACAGGGACGTTCAGAGGCGCATCAGTGCGTCAACCCACGATGGCCCCACCTACTACCTACGTGGTTACGACGCTGTTACGCCGGAACAAAAACGTGCCCTTGAAGAGTCCAATCAGATCCTTGAACAGACACGTCAGAACCGAGAGAAGCTCGATCAGCTTCGCAAAGACCCCGTCCTTATGCGATACGTGAATGGCTACTGGGAGCACTATCAGGCAAGGAGTCCAGCATCCCCTGGCGAATTTTGCGCGGCTACCTACACGAACCTTCACGGTTCTATTACCTTGAACGGGGTCGACAAGAGTTGGGAGGGTGGCCTGCTCACCTTCATCGGCAAAAACATTCCCAAGCCAGATCGATTTCGAGAAATTTCGGCCACGCTCACGCAGTCAGGGGAGGCGCCTGCAACCGTCAAAATTTTCAATGCCCAGTCCACCCCCGCGATGAGTGGTTTCGGGACCCTCATATTCGCTGTGCCGAGCATGAATGCCGCCCTTGCTGGCATGTCAGACAAGCAGGAGTTCGCGATCATCATTGACGGGAAAGAGGTGTTCAGGATGGGTTGGAAAGAAGGCGCTGGCGCCCGTGAAACCTTGCGCCGCTGCATGCGTGAAGGCTGAAATGTTTGTCCTGGCCAGACATGAGGAAGCTGCCCAGTTTTTGCTGGCTGCCGGGGTCAACCCCACCCTGCATCTGAGTTCGATGGCCTCTGTGCAAGCCGCGAGGCGCGTTGGCTGGCCCGCGCTCGAGGACAAGCTGGTGGCGCTCGGTGCCCAGCGGCTTTCAACCGTGGTGGCGGTGGCGGGCAAGAGCTGGTTTGGCAAGCTGTTTTTCGGACTGTTGCGCAAGTCTGTCGCGTGAAGGCGTCTTCGATCGAAAGCTTCAACATGCAACCCATGAACTCACTCAAAGTTGTCATCACATGTTTGCTCGCCTTGGCCGCCACATCGAGCCTGGCCGCGGATGCAGGAGAACGCAAGTTCATTCGAAAAGGCATGGCCGAAGGAGAGGTGGTGCTGAAGCTTGGCAAGCCCGACCATGAGGCCTTACAGCGCGTCGTCAGGGGCCAACCTGAAGAAAAAAGCTGGACCTACTTTCCCCACGTGCGGGACCCTCAGACGCTGACGATCATCACCTTCCACGCGGGCTTGGTGACCAGAATTGATCGCAAGATCGCCAGGTAATGTGATCGTGCGCGTCGCAAAGCATCCCCGCTTACCCGGTGGTGCCACTTTCACCTAGCTATTTTTCACTTGCCTTTCTCCGACGGGGCGAGCCATTCAAAAGACTCGAAGGCCGTTGAGGTAGGGGCCTACCTCAGCAACGCCCCTGCTACTGGTCGATTGGAGTAAGCCAGTCTTGCCCGACAGCATCACGCTAGGGCATTCCAACCCTGCCCGGAAAGCTGAGACAGCAAATCAGCGTCAGAAAGGTATTTCTGGCTACAACCCAATGGCTAAGCAAGGCGGATGTTGCCCTTCGGTCCTCTTGCAGGCCAGTGTGCAGCGACGGCCGTCCGTGGGTGCGGCTAAGCGAACTCAGATTGACTGCCGCGAAGCGACTGTCGGGTACGGCAACCGGCGCTGGCCCGCGTGGCCTCTGTACAAGGTATTGCGGCCATAGGGACTCCACGACTAGGCTGGCTACGCGGCACCGACCACTTCCAGTTCACCTGGACTGCCGGTACCGACCGGTTCCCGATCTTCGCCAAACTTGAGCGGGTGACTGCATTGCAAAGCGATTGCTGTCTTTGGATGCTCCAAGGGGAACCCCCGGGCCACTGTACCGCTGGCGGATAACTATTCACATAGTCGTTCCGTACATTTGAGCAGCTTCAGGTCTCTCTCAAGCCAGCCCGAGCGAAACGAGCCATGCGCCGCACGGCGGTACGCCCTTCGGGCACGCGTGCGGCGTGCATCTGAAAGTCGTGCCACAGGCTGTGCCATTCCTGCCATGTCACGCTCACGTCCGCACCCAGCAGGGCTGTGTACAAGCGCTCTGCCTCTTTACAAAACAGTTCCTGGCTCGACGACTGAATGAGAATGGGCGGCAAATGGCGAAGGTTGGCCTGGATCGGAGACACCAGCGGCGTGCTGCGCAGTGCCGGGGCAACGAAGCCATCGCGCGTCCATGTCACCCATCCGAGTGTCAGCAGTGCATCTGTACTGGTGGTGGGCAGCCTGGCAAGTGTCCAGTCCACACACGGTGAAACCAGCATCAGCGACCGAGGCATGGACAGCCCCAAGTCTCGACGCCGAATGGCGAGCGTCAGCGCCAGATGGGCACCCGTGGAGTCGCCGGCGAGGATCGTATCGCATACGTCAAGGCCCTCCCTCTCCAGCGCGGCCACCGAGGCCAGAGCATCCTCCAACTGCGCCGGATAGGGATGCTCAGGCGCGAGCCGGTACGCTGGCACATGGACCACCATCTGGGCCTCCAATGCCAACATGCGCGTGAGGCTTCGATGCGTGTCTGGGGAACACACGGTGTAGCCACCGCCGTGGAAATAGACGATGGCAGCGTCGCTGTCGACGGGGGACACGGGCACATGCCGGTCACAGGGTCGACCATTCAGCTGCAGGCGTTGCGTCACCACACCCTTTCCCTGGGGCAAGGTCCACCGCAGCAACCCCGTCAGGAGCCGTTGGACACGAAGTGATGTGCGTGGGCTCATCCAGGGGCGAACCAGCCAGCGCAGCTGGGCGCCGACAAGACTGGCCTGAAGAGTCCGCCTGCGTCCGGCATTGACCGACTCATGGCTGGTTGCGTAGCTCCGTTGCCATGCCTCATCTCGGGTCGAGGCGGCTTCGATGCTGCGGTGGATGGTCGTTTTCACGGTTGGGGGCGATGGTTGGACCGGTGGTTTCAGAGCGGGCCGGCGGGCCGGCAGATCAACGTGCTGTTGCAATTGATGGGCCTGATGTACAAATTACGAGGGATACCTGGTTGCGAGAAGCCACCCGGGAAGAACATGACTGGTCCGTAGAAGACCGAACCCAGATCACCCTCGGCATTGGCCTGTGTCACGAGCGCCGCAGCGCTCGCGGTGGCGGGCAGTGCCTGGTGGTCGAACGTGGCCGACTGCGTAGCGTCCTTCACATAGACGTTTCTGAATCCGTCGTTTCCAGGGTTGCCGGAGAAGGCGTATTCCCCGATGAAGCGGTAGCCCTGCTGGCCCTGGGCATTGGCTTGCGCCAGAAAGGCGTCGGGCATGGCGGCGGTTGTGGAGGCCTGCATCTCGTAGGTGTAGCGCGCATTGCTGCTGTCCTTGCTGTAAATCGCGACGGTGGCGCCTTCGATAAAAAACTCACCGAGGAACAGAAAGCCCCGTTCGCCTAGTGCATTGGCCTGGGTCAGGAGGCCTGCGCTGGTGGTCTGGCTGGGCAGCAGCTCATAGCTGTAAGGTGAAAACCCTCCAGCCTCCCTCACGTACAGCACGCTGTCCACCAGGAAGGTGCTGTGCGCGAACCCGCGTGCCCCCTGTGCATTCAGCTGCGCCTGCAGCCCTGCAACGGTGTTCTGCGGGTCGAGCGCTTCCCAGGTGTAAGTGGTGGGCAGGTCCCTCGCATAGAGGTTGACGAAGTCGTTGGGGCTAGCGGCAAAACCGGTGAGGTAGGCGTAGCCGTTGGCGCCCTGCGCATTGGCCTGTGCCAGCAGGCCAGCGCGGTCTTCGCGGTAGGTGTCGGACAGATACACAGGCCTGACGACGCCGGCCACCAGATTGCGGCAGGTGAGTTCCACCGATGAAACGCTGGCGCTGGCCGTGCCGGAAGCTTGGGTCAGAACACAGTTCTGTCCCGCTGGTTGGGTCAGCACGGAAACAGCGTAAGCAGCATTGGCCGCCACATTCGTCGGGAAGGTGAATCCCCCGTTGGCGCTGACCGTGAGCTCGTCGGCTCCATTGTTCTGCAGCACTACGAACTTACCTGCCCCGAGGCCGCTGACATTTCCACCAATGGTGACCGTGTTGGGGGCCAATGCCTCGCAACGCACTTCCACGGTAGCGACGTTGCCCAAGGCGTTGCCGCTGCCCTGGCTCACGGTACAGCGCTGGCCGGAGGGCTGCGTGCGAACGGTCACTGCATACGCAGCATTCGCAGGCACGACCGCCGGGAAGTTGAACGCCCCGTTGCTAGCCAGTGTGAGGGTGTCGGTGCCGTTGTTCGAAATGGACACACTCTGCCCTGTGGCCAAGCCGCTGAGCTGTCCTCCAATGGTGTAGGTCACTACCGGCGGGGTACCGTCGTCTCCTCCACCGCCGCATGCCCCCAGAACGGCGGCCAGAAGAATCAACGAGATGCCTTTGAAAAGACCTTGAGAGCGACGCATTACAGTTCCTTGCCTTGAGAGTGACCGATGCATTCTCAAATGCGGCGAAGACCACGTGAACCCTGCTGAAGTCGGGGATCCATCGAACATCCTGGACCAAGTGGAAAGTGACCCGACCTCAGTAGGGTTCCCCAGTGGGCCCGGCCAGCCGAAACTGCGAACCACCTGCCACTCAACGGGGCTGCTTTTCAGGCCACGATCCACATGAAATCCATCCGACTCTTGTTCGCCTCTGCGCTTGTCACCGGCCTCGCTGGTTGCGCCGGCAACGTCAAAGGCCCGCATATCTACTCCCCTGAGGAAACCCGCTCGGGAGGCATCGGAACATCGATCATTCCCAAGGGTTCAACTGGTGAGATCTCCTACTGCGATGCGGGCATGGCATTTCAGGTGAAGTCCAGGCGGGATCAGGCCTACGCCGCCATCGCCGCAGCCTGCAAAGGAGAAGACAAATACACCATCGTTGGCGACTTCTCTTCAGGCGGTCAGGCGCGAACCGTGGTGGGTGGGATCGAAACCAGCTGCCCTGGATTGGCTGGCCGCAAGATCGTTTTCAAATGCACCGGCGCGGCTCCGCGACCCAGCGGACTTCGCAGCAACCAATAGGCTGAAGAATCATGAAAAGGATCAGTCTCCTTCTGGCGGTTGGCTTCCTCAGTGGATGCGCGCTCACAACGGTCAACGAAGAAAGCGTCAAGCAAGGCATGTCCGAGGCCAAAGTGTTCGAGCTGCGTGGATCTGGCTACACCTACGACCGGGTCTGGAAGGCAGCCATGAGCGCGATGGGCAACGGGATGGTCATCATCGACAGCCACAAACCATCGGGCGCGATCAGATCCCGCATGACCAAGCTGCCTACGGGAAAAGTGGTGGGATTTTTCATCAGGCCCACGACGCCCACGGCCAGCGCATACCAAATTGAAATCGTGAGCAGGGAGCCGGTCAGTGTCTTCAAACTGCCTGAGCCCACCAGCTGGGAGCCATCGGTTCTGGCCGATTTCAAGGCGGCACTTTCTCAAAAATGATGTGCTGCAGAAAAACCAGCTTCACCTCTGCAGTTCTGCTGGCATCGTTTCTTTTTTCGATGGCAGCAACTGCTCAGACAAGGGAAGAGACCGAGGCCTGGATTCTGGAACAGGCCGCAGGGAACCGATTTGAGTTGCAGCATGCGATTGAAGAAGGACAGTTCATCAGTCGCTTGACCCTCCCGGGGATCATGAGAGACACAACCATCGAGAAGGCCATCCCGATCGACAAGGTCACGCGCATCACAGTTGTCCATACCCGCCGCTACCTCTCCTACTCGCTGATGTGCGACGAGCCTTGCGCCTACCTGCTGGATGAGCCTGAACTGAAGCAACCCAGGTTTCTGTTTGAGATCTACGTTGAATTGGACGCCAGCTTTCCTCCGCGCATGAGCACGGCTCTTTTGCACTTGATCAAGTTGTACGGAGGAAAAGCCCAAATCGAGAAAGCAAAGGTTGCGGCCCAGCCCTTTTAGCGGCTACCGAGGAAGCTCACCTGCATTTCACAGGCGATTTAGCGAGTTAACCGGCGGTGATGGGAGGCCGCCTGCACTGCTGTACCCTGCGCACACTGGCTTTGTGGAGCTTTAACCGATGTATTCCCCTGTCGTAGACGGATTTTCGGTTCGTGGCGCGGCGGTGCGCTATTGCGAGTCTGCCCCCACCGACAACCTTTCCGATGTCGTCCATTGCTTCTGGGAGCTGCGGACGCTCGACGTGCTGCCGGAGAACTTTCACTATCACGCACTTCCAGACGCATGCGTGAATTTGCTGTTCAACGTGGTTGACCCCGAGATCGCTGGCGTCACAGCCCTTCATACTGAAGCGACCACACTCAACCTTGGCAGATCGTTTCACTACGTGGGGGTGCAGTTCTATCCGGGAGCCTGGCGTGGACATCGGGGCGAAATTTTGGACAGATTTGTGGGTTCGCCCTACCGTGGCGCGTTGCCGCTTGTGCAAACGGGTCGACAACTCTTGGGTCTCGATTTTTCAGCCATGGCGCCAGCCTTGGCGGATCAGGTGCAATGGTGCATAGATCATGGCTACGCCAGCGCAAATGCAATGGCCGCTTGCATTCTGTCGAATCTTGAAAACATCAGGTCAGTCGCCGACATGGCTGCATTGCTCGGGCTGTCCACCCGACAGTTGCAACGCACGATCCGGCGACTGACGGGCTTTGCCCCGCATGACCTGCTCAAGGTTTTACGCGTTCAGCAGTCGTTTCGACGGCACCACCTCGATCTGTACGCCGATCAAGCCCACTTTACCCGCGCGTTCCGGCAAGCAACCGGCTACTCGCCGGTCCAATACCGCAAACGCTTCGATGTCCGATCCATACAAGACAGCCAGGTTTGACCGCTCTAACCTCTCGGCTTTTCTCACAGTAAAGGAGTTTTCAATGAGCAAACCGAACGCAATTGGATGGTTCGACCTGTACGTGGACGACATGAAGCGAGCCGCCATCTTCTACGAAACCGTCTTCCAGCTGGAGCTGGAGCCAATGGGAGACCCGACCGGAGAGACACTCATGCTGGGCTTCCCAGGGAACATGAGCGCCTATGGCGCAGCTGGCGCACTCGTCAAGTCGCCCAACGGTCGTCCAGGACTTGGGGGCACCATGATTTACTTCAGTGTCGATGACTGTGCTGCGGAACAGGCGCGCGTCGTGGCGGCTGGTGGCAAGGTGGCGCGTCCGAAGTTCTCAATAGGCCAATTTGGCTGGGTGACCTTGTGCATCGATACCGAAGGAAACATGTTCGGACTTAACTCGATGCAGTAGCTTGCTCCCGATGAATATCACCAAGCTTTCCCACCCCAACCCGACCGCTTCATGCAGCCAAGCTCTTACGTCATCGTGCTCGACGACCACCCGCTGGTGGGCCGCGGTATGGCGCAATACCTCCAGTCCATTCAACCCGCCTTGACGGTGAGCGTGGCCGCCAACTGGGACGAGGTGACAGTGCTCCTGCAATCCATCGGCTGTCCGTTGATGCTGGTGGCTGACGTCTGGCTGGCCGACAGCAGCAGCCTGGGTTCACTCGCGCAGTGGCGCCTGCATTGCGGCGAAACGCCGTGGCTGGCCATGAGCGGGGACGACGATCCCACTGTGCGGCAGCGTGTGCGGATTGCGGGGGCACAAGGCTTCGTGCACAAGCAGGCTGCACCCGAGGTGTTTGGCCAGGCATGTTCGGCCCTGCTGGACGGCCAGCGCTGGTTCGAGCCCGACGCATCGGAGTCAAGCTCTGCACCCCGCACTCGGGAATGGGACGTGACGCCCAGGGAGCTGGGCCTGACGCCGCGACAGGGCGAGATCCTTTCCCTGGTGTTGCGAGGCCTGCCCAACAAGCGCATCGCGTTGGCGCTCGACGTGTCTGAAAGCACGGTGAAGGAACACCTCACGGGCATTTTGGAGCGCTTGGGCGTGAAAACTCGGGTCGAAATACTGACCCACCTGCGTGGGCGGCGGCTGGTGCTGGAGCCTCCTCCGTGCGAATGACCGAAGCATTCGGACCAATGCGGCCTGTCGACACCCACGACTTGTCGGCCGCAGGAAAGGTCCACATGCTGGACATGACCTTCGCTCGCCACCGCCTAGGCATTTCCATCATGCCCTTCGTGGCCGTGCCGCTGGTGTGGTTCCTGTCGGAGTTGCAGGAAGCGACCTGGTTGGCTGCGTGGGCGGTGTTCTTTTTTCTGTTTGCGCTGGTGATGCTTGTCGTTGGGCAGCGCTTTGCCCGCGACCTGAAAACGCTCGACGCCGAGGTTGTGTTGAGTAAGTGGCAGCACCGCATCGAGCACATCGCGCTTTTGCACGGTGCGGGTCTCAGCGCGTCTGTGGTGCTCACGGCGGGGCACGCCCCCTATGAATTCGAGTTACTGCTTTTTGCCGCGCTGGCCAGCATAGCGGCCGCCAACGCCACACATCAGAACGCGACGATGAGCGTTTTTTTGCGATTCTTCTTCACCGGTTGGGTCACCTGTACCTTGCTCAGCGTCTGGGCGTTTCCGTCACACTGGCCATATGTTTTGCCCTTGTGTCTGCTGTTCAGTCTCGGGGTGTACCGGGATGCCCTCATCACCCACCGCTTCTTCGTGGAGCAGGTGCGGCTGGAAGAACGCAGCCGGCAGCTGATTGAACAGCTCAGGGCGGCCCGGCAAGGCGCCGAACTTGCGCTTCAGGAAAAGAACCTCTTCCTGTCCACCGCCAGCCATGACCTGCGCCAGCCGATTCACGCCATGTCGTTGCTGGTGGAAGCAATCGCCCAACGCAATCTGGACCCGAGTCTCAAGCCACTGCTGACCGATCTGAAGACTGGCATGGATTCGATGAACTTCATGTTCACCTCCTTGCTCGATCTGACCAGGCTGGAGAACGGCATCGTGGAGCAACGCGCTGCCCCGGTGGCACTTCATGGCCTGCTGCGCGGCACCGCCATTCTTTTCAAGGAGCAAGCGAAACAGCGGGGCCTCTCGCTGCGCATTTACTTGCCGCGTCAAGAGGCCCATGTGTGGGCAGATCCGTCTCTCCTGCGCCAGGCCCTCGTCAATCTGGTGCACAACGCGCTGCGCTACACGGAGCGCGGTGGCATCCTCATCGGACTGCGCGAACGCGATGCGCATTGGCAGCTCGAGGTGTGGGACACGGGCGTGGGTATCGCAGATGAAGACGGACCGCAGATCTTTTCCCCTTATTTTCGCAACGAGCACGCGTGGCGCCTGGACAGCGCAGGCCACGGTCTCGGTTTGGCCGTGGTGACGCGTTGCGCCAGACTCATGGACGCCACATTGGGCTTTCAGTCCCGCCTGGGCCAAGGATCGCGTTTTTGGCTGCGACTGCCAGTACATGCGGCGACGGTCCATCGGCCCATGCCTGAGGGTGGGCCCCTGACGCTGCTGCCGCAACTGCCCGGCCGATGCTTGGTGCTCGATGACGATCCTCAGGTATTGGCTGCGTGGAAGGCGCTGCTCGAGGGGTGGGGAGTGACCGGCCGCTACGCCACCACAGCCCGGGAAGCACTGCAACACCTCGACGCTGGTTTTGCCCCCAATGCGGTGTTTTGTGACCAGCGACTTCGCTCGGGTGAAAGCGGATTCGAGGTCCTCAAGACGGTGCTTGGCCGTTGCCCGTGGGCTGGAGGAGCCATGGTCAGCGGTGAATTTTCGTCACTGGACTTGCAGGACGCCGAGCGCGAGGGCTATCTGGTGTTGCATAAGCCTCTTGACCCCGTGGTGTTGCACACCTTGTTGTCAACCTGGCTCTGATCCGATTGGAGAACTTATGGATGGTGGAAACTGGAAAGAAATGTTCGCGGCCGCCGAAGCGGGTGATCTGGATTTGGTTGAGTACCACGTCAGCAGGGGCGTCGACGTCAACTATGCCCATCCAGAATTTCTGTCCACCCCCTGGTGGCGACCATCCTAGCAAGACAGGAGGCAGTTGCCCATTTCTTGCTGGCGGCCGGGGCTGACCCAGCTTTGCATTCTGAGTTCGATGGCCTGACCCCTGTGCAAGCTGCGCGGCGTGTCAGCTGGCCCGGGCTAGAGGACAGGTTGATGGCGTTGGGAGCTCAGCCGCTTCCTCCCGAGGCGGGGCGCACCAGCTGGTTCAGCAGACTTTTTCGCAGGGCTACCTCATGAAGACGGCTTCATCCAAAGCGACAACTCTCAACTCCTGATCTCACGCGTCAGTGGCCAATGCTCCACCTTGGCGAATCGAAAAGATGGCTTTCAGTCCAGCGCAGTATGGGGTAGCCACCGCATCGAAAGCCGCGTTCATCTTTGCGCTGCTGAACTCATAAGGCCGCTCGAACTGATACATCATCTCCTGGTTCTCGCGGATGACGGGCTGATACATCGCCATGAGCTTCAAAATCCACCAAGGCGCCGCCTGCATTTTGAAAGGTCGCCCTGCCGCGCGGCAGGCCAGTGCGACGAGCTCGTTGCCCGTCAGGGATTCGGCACAGGTCAATGCGTGCCAGGTATGTCCCCATGCAGTCGGGCTGGTGGCCAGCATTGCCAGCGAACGTGCAATGTCCGGCAGGTACGAAAACGAATGCATATGACGTGAATCGCCCAGCCACTGTGGTGTTTTGGCCTGGCGCAGCCGATCGATTACAGCCGTATCGAAGAAAGAATTTCTGGGTAAGGCCAAATCAATCCCGTAAAAATCAGCCGAGCGAATAATCTGCGCCGAGATCTGACCGGCGTGCATGGCTGACAAAAGGGTATTTGCCACTGCGGCGCGCACCTCCCCCTTTCTGCTGCAGGGATTGAAGGGTGTGTACTCGGTCATCGGACCCTCAACCAGGCCGTAGGCATACACGTTGTCGAAGAACACCAGCCGGGCCTGGTGCCGAATGCAGGCGTCAATGACATTGGCCATCACCCTTGGCCACTGCTCCTTCCAAGCCTGCAAGTTGTACTGCAGCCCAACGACCAGATAGACAACCTCGCTCCCCTCGACCGCACGGGCGGTGGCCTCAGCGTCCATCAAATCTGCGGTCACGCAGGAATCCGTCGCGTTCACTTTTGTGGGGTGGCGACTGACTTGGCGAATCTGAAGACCTGCAGAAAAGAGCTGCCGAGACAGAGCTAATGCCAGCGGACCATTGGCCCCAAGGATGGTGTGTAACGTCATGGAATTCATTAAGGCGCAGCACTTGTGTCTGCGCGGGTTGACCGTTCAAACCCGAAGCGTCAGTGGTCTGCTGTGATGAGAGGAACTGCGATCTTGCCCAGACCGACGCGATTCAGGGACCCTCCTCAGGTAGGGAGCGGTTGGAAATTGCTCAACGATTCGATGACAAACAGCTTCTGGAAATCTGAAACGCAGTTTCGGTCTCATCACTTCGCAACAGGCCTATCTCGCCGACTTTAAGAGCCATAGCTGAACGGCTGCTTTTCGGAGGCTTGCTGTCTTTCAGCTCCGAAATCTCCAATGACCGCTTGCTCGCCATGCGATTTTTAGCCTTGACAAGGGCGGATGTCTGTAACCAGCCTGAAGCTGACGGCCGCGGAAGTTTAAGGAGTATCTGCTTCTGGCCGGGACAGCCAGTTCGCAGGTGATCCCGAAAGCGATCCTTGGTTATGCACCGAATCAAAGGACCGGTCTCGACGACCATTGCGATCGCCAGCCGATCCAAACCAGGCATCTGACCGTCGAAACTGTCAACCGTACAAAAGTCGTATCCAGGTTTCAGCGCTTGCGCCATACGCTGGCCAGCCAGGGCTGTTGCTCGATCGGTAGGCCCGACGGACGGTAGAAGTGCTCCAACTCGTCGAAGCCGGCGGCCGTCACCAGCGCTCGCCAAGTTGGCCAGTCGTGAAATGCACCGTAGCGCTCACCATTCCACCCCTCCTGACCAACGCCACGCGGGTTGGAGCTGAACAGCACTCCGCCCGGCCGCAGGCAGGCCTGCAGTTGTCGCAGCACCTGCGGCAGCACTTGGCTCGGAACATGGAACAGCACGGCATTGGCAAACACCCCGTCGTAGCGCTGCGCGGGCAGTTCCAGGTGCATGAAGCTCTGCTCCAATACTTCGCAGCCGCTGTGGACGCGCGCCAGCGCCGCCGCGCTGGGCGCGCCCTCCAAGCCCACAGCGTTATGGCCCAACGCCTTGAGGGTGTGCAAGTCGCGCCCGGGTCCGCAGCCGAAATCCAACAGGTCGAAGGGCGGTGGCCCGGGTATGTGCTTGAGCAGCGCCGCGATGTTCTGGCTGACGTCGTGGTCGCGCGTGCCTTCCCAGTAGCTCTGGGCGTGCTGTTCGTAGTGCGCCAGGGTGCGCGCGGCGACGTGTTGCAGGTCTTCGGAACTCAGTGGCATACCGCATCATTTCACACAGCACCGTCTTGATCCTGGACACCAGACACCACAATACT
>Ga0105045_10003090_pt1 | contig 14200 bp, 10 predicted proteins | sample MAT02_FD_78089 | JGI IMG/M metagenome (GOLD analysis project Ga0105045, IMG submission 78089) | Freshwater microbial communities from Lake Fryxell liftoff mats and glacier meltwater in Antarctica - MAT-02 (megahit assembly) | ecosystem: Environmental > Aquatic > Freshwater > Ice > Liftoff...
ACGGGCTGGTCCCTCGGCGGGGACAACAGCTGATGCCGGACGACCGGGCCACCAACAGTGCCGATGACCCCACGGACGCCCGTGCGGCACAGCCCGCGCGCGGTGGCGTGTGCCGAAGCCCCGGACCGGTGTTCGTCGTCGCGACCCCGCCGGAGGGAACGACCACCGAGGCGGTCCTCCCCGACGACTCCCCGCTCGTACGGGCGCTCCTGGACACCATCGCCGAGGCGGGGGTCCCGGCGCCGAGCGCCCGGGCGACAAGCTTCGACGACGGATTCGCGGCTGTGTCCGTCGCGGTGGAGCTCGCCCCGGGGGCGGGCTCGGAGCTGGGAGAGGTCTCGGTGCTGATCGACACCGCTCCGGGCCGCGCCTGGCCCGACGCCTACCTGGACGACGAGACGTCCCGCAGCAGCCTCGGCATCCCGCCCTGCGCGAACCACGACGCCGGGACCGGCCCGACGACAGGCTCCACGGCGGACGTCGTGGTCCAACGGGACCCGGGCCGTACCCGCGTGCTCCTGCGGGCCCCAGGGGCCCCCCTGGTCGCGGTCAGCGCCGGACCCGACGTCGGGGAGGACGGGTTGTGCGTCCTGGCCGAGCTGGCCGCGGAGGCGGTCGGGTCCTGAGGCGTGGTGTCGACCGCATCGACGCACCCCCGGTGGAGCTCGGGAACGTCTCCGCCGGGCCAGTCAGGACACGACGCGGAGGCGCTACAGACCACAGCGGTCGCCGTCGTCAGCCCCGCTGCACGACCCCCGACCCGGATGACCGACAGCGAGCCGCAGCCGACCGGACGCCCAGCGAGGAACGCGAGCAGCTGGGTGGTCCCGGTAGCCACCCGGTCCGCGGCCACGAACTCATCGCTGGTGGTCCTGTCGGCGCCGTCGGCCAGCGCCCCGTCGACCATCGCGTCGGATGCGTGAGCGGCCCAGGTCGCGTTGTCTCAGCAATCCGTCTGTGGTCTCGACCGTTCGCCGGGACAGCTGTGCCACCAACAGGAAGGGGGCCGACGAGTGGAGGCCCACCACCGCGGCCGCCCGCCTCAGGTGCTGCTCTCGGGCAGGTCGAGCACCGTGAGCAGCTGCGCCGCGGTGGAGACGGCGATCGCGGCGGGGCTCTTGCCGGGAACGCCCTCGACCCCGATCGGGGTGGTGACCCGGGCGAGTGCATCCTCGTCGTGGCCGAGGTCCACCAGCTGCCCCCGGAAGCTTCGCCACTTGGCGGAGCTGCCGATCAGCCCGAGGAAGCCCAGGTCGTCGCGGCGCAGGCAGACGTCGAGCACGGCGAGGTCCTCGGTGTGGTCATGGGTCATGACGAGGACGTGGGCACCGGCGGGCAGGTCGCGGGCGACGACGTCCGGCACCGGTCCGGGAACCGTGGACACGTCGGCCGCGCCCACCCGACCGGTGGCGACCAGCGCCAGCTCGTCGGACCGGGAGTCGATCAGCCGGACGTCGACGGGCAGCACCGCCAGCACCTGGGCGAGGGCGCGACCGACGTGCCCGGCGCCGAACACGGCGACCACCGGACGGGCGGGGTGGACGGGCTCCAGGAGCAGGGTCACCTCGCCCCCGCAGCACTGCACGCCGTGCTCACCGGGGCTGCGGTCCAGCCTGGTCCGTTGCAGGACGGGCACACGGTCCCCGGCCCGGACCATCCGGCGGGCCTCGAGCACCGCGGCGTGCTCGAGGCTGCCGCCACCGACGCTGCCGACGACCTCGTCCGCGGACACGACCATCTTGCTGCCCGCCCCGCGAGGGGTGTGACCGCGAACGTCGGCCACGGTGACCAGCACGAACGGGGTGCCGGCCGTGGACAGGACGCCGACGACCTCCCACCATGCCGGCCGTCCCGGCGCGCCCTCGGGCCGTGCGTCCGGATCGAACCGCCCACCATCCGTCATCCAGCCCTCACTGCTGCGCCGACAGCGCGCCGACATCCCGCCCGCTGCGGGACCGGACGGCGTCAATCGCCGCGAGCGTCGCCTCCGGGGTGGCCGGCACGGCCAGCTCGACCCGCTGCCCGGGACCTGCAGCAGCGAAGCCGGCGACGGCGTCACGCAGCGCCTCGCGCACCGACAGCGCCAGCATGAACGGCGGCTCCCCGACGGCCTTGCTGCCCAGGACGGTGCGGTCCTGGGCGGCGTCGCCCAGCAGGTGTACCTCGAAGTGCTCGGGGATCTCGGCGATGGTCGGGATCTTGTACGTGCTCGGGGCGAACGTCCGCAGCCGACCGTCGTCGTCCCAGACGCACTCCTCCATCGTCAGCCAGCCCATCCCCTGCACGAAGCCGCCCTCGACCTGGCCCAGGTCCACCAGCGGGTTGAGGGAGTCGCCGACGTCGTGGACGACGTCGACCGCCCGCAGCCGGAAGGTGCCGGTGAACCCGTCGACCTCGACCTCGCTCAGCGCGGCACCGAACGCGAAGTAGTGGAACGGCGTGCCCCTGCCCGCGACGGGGTCCCAGACCAGGTTGGGGGTCCGGTAGTAGCCGGTCGCCGACAGCGAGACCAGCTGGTCGTAGGCGGTGTAGGCCAGCTCGGCGAACCCGATCCGGCGCTCGGGCTCCTTGGCCGGGAACACGTGGTCGTCGGCGAAGACCAGGTCCTCAGGCCCGTTGCGGCCCAGCATCCGTGCCGCGACGGCGGCCAACCGGTCCCGGATGGTCTCGCAGGCCGCGCGCACCGCCTCACCGTTCAGGTCCGACCCGCTGCTGGCCGCGGTGGCCGAGGTGTTGGGGACCTTGTCGGTGGACGTCGGCATGGCCCGGAACCGGTCGGGGCTGACGCCCAGGGTCTGCGCGGCGACGTGCAGCATCTTCGTGTGCAGGCCCTGACCCATCTCGGTACCACCGTGGTTGAGCTGGATGCTTCCGTCCAGGTACACCAGCACCAGCGCGCCGGCCTGGTTGTACTGGCTCTTGGTGAACGAGATGCCGAACTTCACCGGGGTGATGGCGAGACCGCGCCGGTGGGAGGTGGCACTGCTGTTGAACGCGCTCACCTCGGCCCGGCGGGCGGCCAGGTCGGTGCGCTCGGACAGCTCTCGCCAGATCCGGGGCAGCCGGTTGTCCAGGACGCGCTGGCCGTAGTGGGTCGTCGAACGGTCGACGTCGCCGCCGTCCTCGGGGCCGCGGTACAGGTTGCGCTCGCGCACCAGCTCCGGCAGCAGGCCCAGGTGCCGCGAGACCCGGTCGAGGACCTCCTCGGCCACGAGCATGCCCTGCGGGCCGCCGAACCCGCGGAACGCGGTGTGGCTGACGTGGTTGGTCCTGGCCACCTGACCCGTGACCCGCAGGGCCGGAACGAGGTAGCCGTTGTCGACGTGGAACATGGCCCGGCTGGTCACCGGGTCGGACAGGTCGAGGCTCCAGCCGCCGTCGCTGACCAGCTGGGCGTCCAGCGCGAGCAGCCGGCCGTCCTCGTCGAACGCCACCCGGTAGCGGCCCAGGAACGGGTGCCGCTTGCCGGTGATGGTCATGTCCTGCTGCCGGTCCAGCCGGACCCGGACCGGCCGACCGGTGACGTGCGAAGCGAGCGCCGCGACGGCCGCGAACGGGTGGCACTGCGACTCCTTGCCGCCGAACCCGCCGCCCATCCGCAGGCACGTGACGACGACGCGGCTGCGGGGCAGGCCGAGCACCTTCGCCACGACGCCCTGCGTCTCGCTGGGGTGCTGGGTCGACACGGTGCAGGCGACGTTCCCGTCGGGGTCGACATGGGCCCAGGCGGCGTGGGTCTCCAGGTAGAAGTGGTCCTGCGCGCCGGTCCGGACCTCGCCCTGGAGGACGTGGCCGGAGCCCGCGTGCGCCACCTGGGCGAGGACCGCGTCGGGGTCGCCTCTCAGGATGGTCTTGGGCTGGGTATGGACGCTGCCGGAGGCGAGCGCGGCTTCGATGCCCAGGACTGCGGGCAGCGGCTCGTAGTCGATCCGGACCGCCTCCGCGCCGAGCCGGGCGGCGTCCTCGGTCTCGCCCAGCACCCAGCGGACGGGGTGGCCGACGTAGTGGACCAGCTCGGTGGGCAGCAGCTCCTCGTCGGCGGCGTGACCGGTGCAGTCGTTGACGCCCGGGACGTGCTCCGGGCCCAGGACGGTGACGACGCCGGGGACGGCGAGTGCGGCGGTCGTGTCGACGGCCAGCACCCGGGCGTGCGCGTGCGGCGACACCACCGGCCACGCCGTCAGCTGCCCGGCCGGACGCAGCTGGTCGTCGGTGTAGACGGCGCGGCCGGTGACGTGGCCGACGGCGCTCTCGTGGTGGCGGGCGGGGCCGCTCACGCCAGGCCCCTCGGGGCCAGGTCGCTGCCACGCGGCGCCGGCGCGTGCTCGGCGCAGAACTTCTGGAACAGGGTCCCGACCAGCCTGCGGCGGTAGTCGGCGCTGCCCCGCAGGTCGTCCAGCGGGGTGAACGTCTCGCTCAGCAGCTCCGCGACGCGGGAGACCGTCGCCTCGTCCAGACGCTCGCCGACCAGTGCCCGCTCGCCGGCGAGCGCCCGGGCCGGGCTCGCCGCGACCCCGCCGTAGGCCAGCCGCGCGTGCACCACGACGTCGTCCTCGTCCAGGTCCACCGTGAACGCGGCAGCCACGACGCTGATGTCGTCCGTGCCGCGCTTGCCCACCTTGTAGGACTGGCTGAGCCGCGTGGCCGCACCCCCGACCGACCCCAGGGGCAGGTCGACACGGACGACGACCTCGCCCGGGCGTCGCACCGTCTCGCGGTAGCCGGTGAAGTAGTCGGCGACGGCGACCGTGCGGGGCCCGTCCGGACCGGCCAGGTGCACGTCGGCGTCCAGCGAGAGCAGCACCGGCGGCAGGTCACCGATGGGCGAGGCCGTGCCCAGGTTGCCACCCAGGGTCGCCCGGTTGCGGACCTGACGGGCGGCGAACCAGTGAAGCATCTCGTCCAGCGCGGGCAGCAGGCCCGCCGTCTCGCGCTCCAGCCGAGTCAGGGTCACCCCGGCCCCGACCTGCAGGTGCGTGGCCGAGCGCTGCAGCTGCTGCAGCTCGGCCACGGCCTCCAGCGACACCACGACCTCGGGGTCCAGGGTGCGGTGCGACAGCTCCAGGCCCAGGTCGGTGCCACCGGCGAGGACGGTGGCGTCGGGGTGCGCGGCGAGCAGGTCGAGCGCGTCGGCCAGGGTCGTGGGGCGGTGGAACGAACAGCCGCCGGAGACCACGGTCGGGCGCGGGGCCCCCGCGGGCCCGTCGGCGCCGGGCACGACGGGGTCCGACGCACCAGCACCACCACCGTCGGCGGTCGCGGCGCTGCCGTGTTCGACCGCGGGCCCGAGTCGTCGACAGGCCCGCCGGATCGACGTGTACCCCGTGCACCGGCACAGGTTGCCCTCGACGACGTCGGGGTCGACGCCGCCCGGGCCTCGCTGACCGGGATCGTGGTAGCCGGCGAACATGCTCATCACGAATCCCGGGGTGCAGTACCCGCACGGCGAGCCGGCGGAGTCGACCATGGCCTGCTGCACCGGGTGCAGCTGGCCGTCGGGGCCGGCCACGCCCTCGACGGTCACCACGTCGTGGCCGACGACGGAGCCCACGGGCACCAGGCAGCTGTTGACCGCGCGGTGCACGTCCTTCCCGTCCGGGCCCGGTGACACGACCACCACGGTGCAGGCGCCGCAGTCACCGTCGCCGCAGCCCTCCTTGGTGCCGACCAGGCCATGGGCTCGCACCGCGCGCAGCAGCGTGGCCGTCGGCGGCAGGTCCGGCACGGGCACGTCCCGCCCGTTCACCCGGAGGACCAGCGGCACGTCAGCGACCATGCACCAGGGTACCCAGGCGCGGGGGTGACGGTCATGGTGCGCCCGGGGTGGCCCGAGGTGACCCCGGTCCGCCGGTCGACGCGGGTGACGGGCCGAAGGTCGAGGTGGTTGGGTGACCCGATGAGCCGGACCCCAGCCCCCGACGACAGCGAGCACGTCCCGCAGGTGACGGTGGCCGGGCTGGAGTCGGTGGTCCCGGACGCGGCCGCCCACGCGGGCTGCACGCCCGCTCACCTGCTGCGCCTCGCCCCGCGCGCCCCCACCGGTGGCGCCGCGTGAGCGGCACCGACGACCCGGGCCTGGGCACCCACCAGCTGGACCTGCTCCTGCTGGCCCGTCGGGCCGTCGTGGCCACCGTCGACGGCCCGGTCGAGCGGCCCGCCGTGGTCGGGGTCCGGGACGGCCGCGTCGTGCTCGTCCACGACGGGCACGGGACGGTGGACGAGTGGTCGGCGTCCGGCGGCGGGACCGACCTGACCCACCTGCCGGCCCTGACCGACCTGCCGACCGCGGACCGGGTTGTCGAGCTGGGCGAGGACGAGGTCCTGCTGCCCGGCCTGGTCGACAGCCACGTGCACGTCAACGAGCCCGGCCGCACCCGCTGGGAAGGCTTCGCCACCGCCACCCGGGCCGCCGCGGCGGGCGGCACCACCACCCTGGTGGACATGCCGCTCAACTCGGTCCCGCCGACGACGACGGTGGCGAACCTGCAGGTCAAGCAGGACGCCGCGCGCGAGCAGGCCTACGTTGACGTGGCGTTCTGGGGCGGTGCCGTCCCGGGCAACCTCGACGACCTGGCCCCGCTGCACGCCGCCGGGGTGTTGGGCTTCAAGGCGTTCCTCGCGCCCTCCGGCGTGCCCGAGTTCGACCACCTGGACGAGCCTGCGCTGCGCGAGGTCCTGGCCCGCGTCGCTGCCCTGGACGCGACGCTGGTCGTCCACGCCGAGGATCCCGGTGTCCTGTCCCGGGCACCCGCGGCCCGCGGCAGGCGCTACGCGGACTTCCTGGCGTCCCGACCCGACGCATCCGAGGTGGTGGCGATCGAGCGGTTGCTACGCCTGGCCGCCGAGTCGGGCGCCCGCGTGCACGTCCTTCACCTGTCCAGCGCCGCCGCGCTGCCGGCGCTCGCGGCCGCGCGTGCGGGCGGTCAGCCGGTGACGGTCGAGACCTGCCCGCACTACCTGGTGCTAGCCGCCGAGGACGTGCCCGACGGTGCGACGACGTACAAGTGCTGCCCGCCGATCCGCGACGCCGTCAACGCCGACGCGCTCTGGCAGGCTCTGGCCGACGGGGTGATCGACTGCGTGGTGAGCGACCACTCCCCCTCGACGGTGCAGGACAAGCGCCTGGACACCGGCGACTTCGCCGACGCGTGGGGCGGCATCTCGTCCTTGCAGCTGCTGCTGCCGCTGCTGTGGACCGGAGCCCGGGCCCGCGGGTTCACCCTGGCCGACGTGGTGCGCTGGGCCGCCGTCGGACCGGCGACGGTCGCCGGGCTGAGGAGCAAGGGCCGCCTCGCGGTCGGCGCCCCCGCCGACCTGGTGGTCCTGGCGCCGGACGAGCCGTTCGTGGTGGACCCTGCCGCGCTGCACCACCGCAACCCCGTCACCGCCTACGCCGGTCGCACCCTGACCGGCGCCGTCCGCAGCACCTGGCTGGCCGGCGTCGAGCTCGATCTCGACGCCGAGCCCCGCGGACGCCTGCTCAGCCGAGGAGACGCTTGAGCACCGACGTGGACGCGAGCAGCGTCTCAGCCGCTCGGGTCCGCCGGGCCCGGCGGGTCCGGCGGGTCCGGGGCTTGGCTGCCCCGGCCGGCCGTGACGGTGGTGCCCGCCTCGCCGCGAAGGATGTCGGCGGCCTCGGCCAGGGCACCGATGGCCGAGCTCCGTCCGGTGGCGCCCGTGAACCGGGCGCACGCCTCCACCTTGGGACCCATGGACCCCTCCGGCAGCTGCAGGTCCGCGAGCTCGGCCACGCTGATGCGGTTGATGGGCTCGGCCTCAGGGGTGCCGAAGCCCCGGATGACGGCAGCCACGTCGGTGAGCAGCAGCAGTCGATCGGCGCCCAGGTCGAGGGCGATGCGCGCCGAGGTGTAGTCCTTGTCGACGACGGCCTCGACGCCCGACAGGTGACCGAGCTCGTCCCGCGTCACGGGTGCGCCGCCGCCGCCGGCGCAGATGACGACCGCGCCGGAGTCGAGGAGCCGCCGGACGGAGTCCTGCTCGACGATGCAGAGCGGTTCGGGCGAGGCCACGACCCGACGCCAGGCCGGGCCGTCCGCGTGGACCTGCCAGCCGTTGCGGGCGGCCAGCTGCTCGGCCTCGCTGCGGGTGCACACACGGCCGATGAACTTCGAGGGCGAGGCGAAGGCCGGGTCCGCGTGGTCGACGACCGTCTGCGTCACCACGCAGACGACGGGGCGGGTGACCCCGGCGTTGTGCAGCTCCTGGGCCAGCCAGTAGCCGATCATCCCCTGGGTCTGGGCCCCCAGGGCGTCGAGCGGGTAGGCGGTGCTCAGGGCCGGGTCGTCTTGGCTCTCCGCCGCGAGGAGCCCGATCTGCGGGCCGTTGCCGTGGGTCAGGAGCAGCCGGCCCTCCTCCGCCAACGGTGCCAGCGCGGCCGCCGCCCGCTGGATGTGGTGGCGCTGGATGACGGCGTCAGGCTTGTCGTCCCGTTCGAGCAGGGCGTTGCCCCCGAGAGCGACGACGGTCAGCACCTCAACCGCCCGCAGCCGCTGACAACGTGGCGACGAGGACTGCCTTGATCGTGTGCAGCCGGTTCTCGGCCTGGTCGAACACGATGGAGTGCTCCGACTCGAACACCTCGTCGGTGACTTCCAGCTCGGCGAGACCGGTCCGCTGCCACAGCCCCTCGCCCACCTCGGTGGCTCGATCGTGGAACGCGGGCAGGCAGTGCATGAACTTCACGTCGGGGTTGCCGGTCAGGGCGAGCACGTCGGAGGTGACCCGGTAGTCCGACAGCAGCGCGATGCGCTCGTCCCAGGCCTGGTCGGGCTCGCCCATCGACACCCAGACGTCGGTGTAGACGAAGTCGACGCCGGCCACACCGGCCGCGACGTCCTCGGTCTGCGTGATCCTGCCCCCGGTTCGGGCGGCGACCTCCTGGGCCGCCTCGGTGACCCCGGCCGGGTTGAGCAGCGACGCCGGGGCGACCATGCGGACGTCCATCCCCATCATGGCGCCCGCGACCAGCAGCGAGTTGGCGGTGTTGTCGTGAGCGTCGCCGAGGTAGGCGAACGAGATCTCGGCCGCCGGCTTCCCGGCGTGCTCGGTCATGGTCAGCATGTCGCACAGCGACTGTGTGGGGTGCCACCGGTCGGTCAACCCGTTCCAGACCGGCACTCCGGCCGCGCCGGCCAGCGCCTCGACGGTCGCGTCGGCGAAGCCGCGGTACTGGATCCCGTCGTACATCCGACCCAGCACGCGGGCGGTGTCCCGGACGGACTCCTTGTGCCCGATGTGGGACCCGGTGGGATCGAGGTAGGTGACGTGGGCGCCCTGGTCGAAGGCGGCGACCTCGAAGGCGCACCGGGTGCGGGTGGAGGCCTTCTCGAAGATCAGGGCGATGTTCTTCCCGGCCAGGCGGTGCTGCTCGCGGCCAGCCGACTTGGCGGCCTTGAGCTCCCGGGCCAGCTCGAGCAGGGCCAGCCATTCGGGCACCGTGAGGTCGAGCTCCTTGAGGAAGCTCCGGCCGGAGAGCGCGGCCAGTGGCATCGACGTCATCGTGGCCAGGTCCACGGCTGCGGTCCCGGTAGCACTGGTCGTGTCGGTGGTGCCGGCGGCGGTCATGCCGACACCGCGTCGCGCGCGATGGGGCACGTCATGCAGCGCGGCCCACCGCGGCCTCTACCGAGCTCGGACCCGACTACCGGGACGATGGTGATGCCTTCGCCCGTCAGGTAGGCGTTGGTCGTCGTGTTGCGCTCGTAGCCCATGATCACGCCGGGTGACAGGGCGAGGAAGTTGTTGCCGTCGTTCCACTGCTCGCGCTCGGCGCCCCGGCGGTCGATCGGGGTCTGCAGGACCCTGACCCGGTCCAGGCCCAGCGCGTCGGCGACGACGGGGAACAGCGTCGAGCTCTCCTCGACCTTGTACTCGCCCCCCTGCCCGACGGGGGTGAGCAGGTACGACCGCAGCTCCTGGGGCAGGAACGGGTACACGCAGAAGGTGTCCCGGTCGATCATCGTCATCACGGTGTCCAGGTGCATGAACGCACGGGACCGAGGCAGCTCCACCACGATCACGCGGGTCGCGGTGTGGGTCTCGAAGAGCCGTCGGGTAAGGAACTCCAGGCCCTGGGGGGTGGTGCGTTCCCCCATGCCGATCATCACCGTGCCGTTGCCGATGACGGTGACGTCGCCGCCCTCGATGGTTGCCGGCTCATGGTTCAGGGCGTCGTTGCCGTAGAGGAACGTGTTGATCGTCCCGGCGAACATCGGGTGGAAGTTGTAGACCACCTGGGAGTTGATCGTCTCCCGCTTGCGGGCCTGCTTGGCCATCGGGTTGATCGAGAGCCCGTCGTAGATCCAGGCCGAGTTGTCACGCTGGAACAGGTGGTTGGGCAGCGGCGCGAGCAGGAAGTCGTTGTCGTCCAGGTGGTCGATCAGCAGGCTCGAGGTGTGCAGCAGCGGCAGGATCTCACTCTTGAGCAGCCCGCCGACGAGGATCTCGGCCAGCTCGACCGCCGGGGTGGAGGCGACCAGGACGTCCAGCGGTGCGTCGAGCGCCGGGCCGAACCGGGTCGCGGTGGTCAGCTGCTCCTGCAGGAACTCCCGGGCGCCCGGAACGTCGAGGGCCTCGACCAGCAGCTGGGAGAACTCATGGACGACGACCCCGTGGTCACGCAGCTGCCCGCTGAACAGGTCGTGCTCCTCCTTCGCCCGGGTCGCCCACATCACGTCGTCGAAGAGGAGCTCGTCGACGTTGCGCGGGGTGAGCCGGTCCAGCTCGAGACCGGGTCGGTGCACGATGGCCTGGCGCAGGACGCCGACCTCTGAGTTGACCGAGAAGTTCATGGCTGCGGCCTTCCTGGTTCTCGTGGTGACGAAGGAACGAGCGGTGGAACGGTCTCCTCAGTGGTAGGCGGACACGGGTTCGGGCGCGGTCATGTGCTTGCGCTGGGCCAGGTAGACAGGCACCCCTATCAGCAGCGCTCCACCGGTCATCAGGAACGGGCCCCAGACGACGTACCAGGTGTTGCCGGTGTTGCGGGAGTAGTAGATGAATGCAGCCGCGAACAGCAGGGAGACCCCGCCGACGACCACGTCGCGCACGAACCACGCCGTGGGGAGCGAGCGACGGCGGTCCTGCAGCCGCCACACGATCTGGGCGAGGGCGGAGAAGCCGAACGGGACCGCGGCGGTGATCCCGGTCATGAGGACCAGCGTCGTGAACACCGTGGAACCGCTCGTGCCGAGGTAGGCGATCACCACCGCGACCGAGGCCAGGGCGGTCGAGGAGACGATGCCGAACGCCGGCGCACCGCGCGAGCTGAGCGTGGCGAAGCGCCTGGGGAACAGGCCGTCCTTGGCCGCGGCGAGCGGCATCTGCGCGCAGATCATCGTCCACCCGTTGAGGGCGCCCAGACCGGAGACGATGACGGCGAGCGCGACCAGGTTCCCGGCCCAGGAACCCCCGACGATGGTGTCGGCAGCGACGGAGTACGAGGCCTTGTTCGCGTCCTCGGCCAGCACGTTGGCGGGCAGGATGCCGAAGACCGCGATCATCGACAGCAGGTAGACCGAGGCACTGGCCAGCGTGCCGTAGACGGTGGCCCGTGGCACGTTGCGCTCCGGGTCACGGACCCGGGCGGCGGCCACCGCAGCGGTCTCGACGCCCAGGTAGCTGAACAGGCAGATCGCCATCGCGCCGCCGATCGCCGACAGGCTGGAGCCGCCGCTGATGTTCCACGGGGTGAAGTTCGCCCCCTGGACGAAGAACAGCCCGACGGTGGCCATGAGCAGCAGCGGGATGAACTTGAGCACGGTGGTGACGACCTGCGTGCTGCCGACGTTCTTCAGACCGGTCAGGTTCACCAGTGCGGGCACCCACAGGCCCACCAGGGCGATGAGGATGGTCCAGACCCTGGCACCGTCCTGGTTGACGAACTTCTCGACGTAGTAGACCCAGCCCACCGCAATCGCCGCGTTGCCGGCCCAGGCGGTGATCCAGTACGTCCAGGCGTTCCCGAAGCCGATCACGTTCCCGAACGCGGCGCGGGCGTAGGCATAGGGCCCACCGTCAGCGGGCATCCGCCGGGTCAGCGCCGCGAACAGGGCGGCGAACGACAACGCCCCCACCGACGCCACCGCCAGGGCGACGAGGCTGATCGGACCGTAGGAGGCCAGCGAGTACGGGAGGCTGAAGATCCCGACGCCGATGATGCTGCCCACGATCAGCGCGGTGGACTGGGTCAGCCCGAGGCCGCGATCCACCCCCGGTGGTCCCTTCGTCGAGGGGCTCCCCGATCCGGGGCCGACCGCGCGTTCGGTGCCGGCTTTCGCGTCGTCGAGGTTGGTCATGGCTGCTCCTGACTCGATGCTGATCGGCCGTTTCTGGCTGGTACCGGTCTCGGACCGCGGCAGGCGTGCGTGCGGAGGCTCCTGGGGTGCGGCGGCGGACGGCCGCCCCCTTCCCGAGCTGGCTGGTCTTCTCAGCGATCGAGACGCTACGCCGGGCCACGGCGCCCGACCCTGGACGAAGGTCCTACGTCTCGATGGTCCTGCGGCGGTCGTCCGCCGGTCCCCGCTCGGTGACCCGGGCTCGCGCTCGTGGCACAGTTGGGGTGCCGGTCGAGGTCGTGGTGTGGCAGCCGGACGGCGCTGTGCTGGACCCGGTGCGCAGCGTGACGACGAGCGTGGAGTCGACGATGACGGACGTGGCACCACAGTCGGAGCAGTCAGCCTGGCCGCTCGCCCAGAAGCGCCCGACCGACGAGGACAGCGGGACCGACGAGGACGAGCTGCGGGCCAGCCTCACCGACCTGGCGGCTCTGGTCATGGACAGCCGGACCCTGCACGAGTTCCTGGCCTCGGTGGCCACGTGCGCGGAGCATGCCATCCCGGGCGCGGACGGTGCCGGTGTTGCGCTGCTGCGCGTCGGTCAGCCTGGCCACCACGTCGCAGCGCGGGCCGCGAGCCGCCCGTTCGTCGCGGAGATCGACGAGATCCAGTACGGCGTCCTCCACGAAGGCCCCTGCATCACCGCAGCCCTCGAGTGCCGCGTGGTCCGCTCGGGGTCGCTCGGCGGCGAGAGGCTGTGGCCTCGCTTCGGGCCTCGCGTCGGCCGCCTCGGGGTGCACAGCGTGTTGTCGCTCCCGTTGCTGCTGCCCGGCCAGGTCGTCGGTGCGATCGACGTCTACGCCCGTAGCCAGGACGTCTTCGACGAGCATGCGGTGCAGCTGGGCGAGCAGTTCGCCTCACCCGCCGCGGTCGCCGTGCACAACGCGCAGGTCCTGGCCGCCGCACGGGAGCTGGCGACGCAGCTGCAGACCGCGTTGTTCACCCGCCCCGTCATCGACCAGGCAATCGGTCTGCTGCGTGGCCGCAGCGGGGGCAGCGCCGACGAGGCGTTCGCCCAGCTGCGCCGGGTCAGTCAACGCGAGCACACCAAGCTCGCAGTCGTGGCCGAACAGCTGATGGACGAGGCCGTCCGCAGAGCCCGCGCCCGGCACGCCGGCTCCAGCGCTGGGCGCAGGCCGGCTCAGGGGGCGGTGACCGCCGTGGTGACCAACGACTCCACGGTCACGTAGCCGCGCACCCCGCCGGAGACGTCGGTGACCAGCAAGGGCGACCAGCGCACCTCCCGGCTGCGGGCCACGGCGCGCAGCAGGGCCTCTCCCACGGTGGTCTCCGGCGCCACGGTGGTGGCCCGGCGCCGGGGCCCGTCCAGCCAGGCCCACCACACACCGCCGGTGTCCCGCTCCCAAGCGACCTCACCGTCCCCCATCAGCAACAGCGCCACGGGCGTGGCCGCACCTACACCCCGGCCGTCCTGTCCGGCGGCGCCGTGGTCTCTCAGCAGCCGCACCTGCGCCGCGCCCGGCCCCTCGGGCCACGGCTGCTCACCCGCGCCGAGGAACCAGCCCTGGGCCAGCGGCACCCCCAGCCTGACCAGCACGGCGAGCTGCCCCCGCCGTTCGACGCCCTCCGCGACGACCCAGGCGTCCAGCTGCCCACACAGCCGGCCGATGGCCTTGACCACCAGCTCGGCGCCCGGGTCACGGCCGAGCTCTGCCACCAGGGCGCGGTCCAGCTTGACGAACTCCGGGCGGAGCCGGCTGATCTGCGCGAGGCCGGCGAAGCCCGTGCCGACGTCGTCGACGGCCAGCAGCGCACCCCGCTCGCGCAACCGTGCCAGCGCGTCCTCCGCGGGGCCGCTCGCCAGGGGCCATCGCTTCTCGGTG
>Ga0105045_10003091_pt1 | contig 14199 bp, 13 predicted proteins | sample MAT02_FD_78089 | JGI IMG/M metagenome (GOLD analysis project Ga0105045, IMG submission 78089) | Freshwater microbial communities from Lake Fryxell liftoff mats and glacier meltwater in Antarctica - MAT-02 (megahit assembly) | ecosystem: Environmental > Aquatic > Freshwater > Ice > Liftoff...
CGCCTCCGATGGTGGGGGCTCGATCCGCATCCCCGCGTCGTGTTGTGGCCTCGTCGGGCTCAAGCCTTCGCAAGGCCGGATCTCGATGGCACCGGACAGGCCGAAGTCCATCCTGCCGGTCGAGTTCGTGGTGACGCGAAGCGTCCGCGACACCGCGGCGCTGTTGGATGCCGTCGCTGGTCCCGCGATCGGTGACAGCGTGATCGCCCCGGCACCGTCGAGGCCGTTCGCCGACGAGGTCGGCGCTGACCCAGGTCGCCTCCGCATCGGTCTTCTGGACCACCGCCCGGGTGGCGCGCCGATCCATACGGATTGCGTGGCGGCCGTGACCGAGACCGCCGCCCGGCTGGAAGGCCTCGGTCACGACGTCGAGCCGGCGTGGCCGTCGTCGTTGGACTCCCGTTCGTTCGATCAGCAGTTCTTCGTGCTGTGGGCGACGAGCCGGGCGGTCAGCCTGGCTCGGCTCGGGTCGATGATCGGCCGTGCGCTGACCGAGGATGAGGTCGAGGGGCACAACTGGGCGATGGCCCAGTTCGCGAAGGTGCTCGATGCCGTGGCCTACGCCGAGGCCCTCATGGCGGTCTCGGACTTTCGGCGTTCGACCTTGTCATGGTGGGCGGGCGGGTACGACCTGTTGCTCACCCCGACCCTGGCGCAGCCCCCCGTCCGGATCGGGGCAATGGAGCCGCCGGCGGACAACCCGCTTCAGGCCATGGTCTACGCCGGTGACTTCACGGGTTTCACCGGTCAGTTCAACCTCACGGGCCAGCCGGCGATCTCGGTCCCTGGCTGCTGGAACGGTGCCGGCCTCCCGATCGGCGTCCAGCTCGTGGCCGACTACGGGCGCGAGGACGTGCTCCTGCAGGTGGCGTCGCAGCTGGAGACGGCGTTCCCCTGGAACGACCTTCACCCTGTCGAGACCGTGTCGCCACGCCTGCCGGAGAACGAGGTTGCACCGGGGCAGCTCGTAGTGTGATCGCCGCATTGCGGGAAGCTGCGCCATGAGGCCTACCGGGGACGGAACGCGACCCGACATCGTGATGGTGGTGGCGGACGACCACGGGCGCGAGGCCGTTGGTTGGTTCGGCAACCCGATGGTCTCGACACCGAACATCGAAGAACGCCTGGACTGTCCGAGCCGACGGGCCGAACAGCTCGATCGTCGACGGCCGGATCCACGCCGTCACCAAGGGCCTCATGGGCGCCTCGGTGCGATCCCGACGAGACGCATGCTCGGCAAGGGAGCGATCGGCCTCCCCGCCGACCTCGAGACCTACCTCGAGCGCCGGGCGAATTCTGTGTGACGACAGGAACTGCAGGGTCGGACTGGAATTCGCTTCGCATCGGACATCCACCGCTCGGCACTGGCGGGCTTGCCTGCTGCGTTCCTCGACACCGAACCGGTCGAACCGCCTTGTTGTGGTTACAACATCTGTGGGCGCGGAGGGACTCGAACCCCCGACTCCCTGGATGTAAACCAGGTGCTCTGACCAGCTGAGCTACGCGCCCGGGACCGGAGATGCTACGTCAGCAGCCCTCCGGCACCCTCACGAGCTCGACCTCGGGCAGCGCGGCGTCCGACGGAGCTTCGAGCAGCAGCATCAGGTGGCCCCGGTCGTCGGCGGTGCTCACGCACCCGTCGCCGACGACACGCAGCTCGACGGTGACCCGCGGCGGCCGGGCATCCGCGTCGAGCCCGGCGAGGGCGACATCGAGGCGATCGGCCCCGGTCCCCACCGCCAGGTAACGACGGTCCGGGCGCACCACGGGTGCTGCTGCCTCGGCCGTTCCCGTCCCCGTGCCCAACAAGCGGCACTGCCCTGCGGCGAGCGCACCGGCCGGGTCGTCGCCCAGGTCGTCCACCTGACCGGCGTCGGTCTGTGTGAAGGGCGCCGCCAGCCGGTCCATCTCGTCGAAGTCCTGACAGAGCATGGCTTGCCCCGCCCACCTGTCGCGGGCGACCCGCTCCAACGGCTCCGGGCCGCCGCAGGCCACAGCAGTTGCCAGAAGGACCGGCAGCAGCACCGTCAGCAAGACCGCCGAACGGCGCCGGGCTGAACGCCGCATTCCTGAACGCCGCACCGCCCAACGACACGTTGCGCGTGTCGCTGTTAGCTGTCGCAGAGCTGGCGTTGCGCGGGTGCATTTCGTCTCCGACGATGGCGAGCCGTCGCTGGTTCCCCACCGGGCCGAAGGGAGCACGGCCCCGGCGAGTTGTTCCGGAGTCAGCCGGGAAGCGCTGCACCGGTCAGGTCGATCGCGCCGCTGCGTTCCAGCGCTCGTAGCGCGGTCACGGTCTCGATCTGCAGCTTCGGAAGATCGGCCAGTGCGAACCACTCGACGCGTTCGATCTCGGGCGACGTCGGCGTGGCACGCTCCGCTGACTCACCAGCGGCGGGGCGGGCGGCGAAGACGATGTCGACCCGGTGCAACCGCGACTCGACGACCACCACCGGTTCGCCGAGCAACTCGACGCGCAGGTTGACCTCTTCCAGGGTCTCGCGGATCACAGCCACCTCGGGCTGTTCGTGACGTTTGGCCAACCCACCCGGGGTGCCCCACTGGCGGTAGTAGGAGTGACGCACCAGCAGGATGGCGCCGTCGTCGCGCTGCACGATGCAGATGGCGCCGACGGTGTACTTCGGTGAGCCGAACCGCACGATGAGGCGACGGGCCCTGCGGGGCAGGACGCCGAAGACCCGCAGCGCCAGCAGGTGCACCTGGTAACTGACGCCGGAACGCCGGACAGAACCCCCGCCGCTCGCGCCGGTCGCGCCGCTCATGTCGTCACCGCTCATGTCGTCACCGCCCGGCGGGCGGCCAGCAGGTGCCCGAACAGCTCCTCGGTGCCCGCCGCGACGGGGGTCCGACGTGCGGAGTGCTCCAGGCAGACCAGTTCCCGACCCTGCGCGTCGGCCAGGTGGGCGCCGACCTCGGACAGGACCAACATCGCACCCAGGTAGTCCCACGGCCCGAGCGCGCTGTCGGCCCAGTCGATGGTGCCGTCAACGCTCCCGTCCGCAACGCTGCACAGATCCAGCGCGGTTGCGCCCAACGCCCGGTACTGCCGCCATCCCAGGTGTGACGGGGCATAGCCGTTCAGCACCACCAGCGCATCGCCCAGGTCGGTGGCGGTCGACGGCTGGATCGGGCGACCGTCGCGGGTCGCTCCCCCACCGCGCACTGCCTGGTACCGGGTACCTGTCGCCAGGTTGACCACGAGGGCGGCGCGGGGCCCGGAGGCGTCGACCGCGCACAGGCTGGTGGCGTACCAGGGGATGCCCCGGCTGGCATTCGTCGAACCGTCCACCGGGTCGACCACCACGACGATCTCGTTGGAGCCGTCCTCGAGGCCGGACTCCTCGGAGAGCACCCCGACCCCGGCCGAGCGCAACACCCCCAGCGCCGCATCGTCGGCCACCAGATCGATGCGGTACTGACCGGGCCGCTCACCCCGGTCACGGCGCTCGTCGGGCCGACGGGTCAGGTCGGTGTCCAGCGCGACCCGCACCGCGTCAGCGGTGTCGTCGAGCAGCCGCACCAACTCCTGATCGTGCACCGTCTGAGGGTACCGGCTCGCCCCCGGACCCCGGTGCTGGCAACCTGTAGGCGTGTCTCTGCTCGACGTCTCCGGCTTCGTCGCCGATCTCAAGAACCACGCCGCCGATCACGGCTTTCACATCCATGACGAACGCCACTTCGTCGAGACCTACTCGATGCGACAGGCCTGGGAGGTCGACCTCCACCCCGAGGAGGCCTGTGGCGGACCGCTCGAGTTCCACCTGGCGCTCGAGATCGATCCACGCATCGTCCTGGCCTTCGAGGACCAGGTCATGGCGCTGCCCGAAGACGACGAGCCCGACGAGCAGCACTTCCTCCCGCTGACCTTCACCTGGTCGCTGCCGCCACTTCCCCGCTGCCCCGACCTGTTGCTGCTGGCCACCGAGATCGCCGGCATCGGCGGTCCCGACCTCCCCGTCGAGGTGTCCGCGGTCGACTCGTTCGCGTCGGTGACCGATCCTTCAGAACGCACCCTGACGGTGGTCGCACGCGTCGTGGTGAGCGTCACGCAGGTGTACCTCGGCGAGGAACAACTGTGTGACACCCTCGAACGATGCCTCGACGTCAGCCGGTTCCTGTTGGACTCGTCGCCGGTCTGGCTCGACGACCGCGGCTGAGCGGGCGAGCCTGGTTGGTCAGGCCAGGGGGTTCTCGGGGAGTACGCCCTCGACGGCGCCCTGGATCGTCTCTCCGAGGCCTCCGGGCAACGACTCTCCGACTCCGGTGATCGTCTCGGTCACCTGGCCGAGGTCGCCACCGAGGGACTCGGCGATACCGCCGCGGTCTCCGAGGAACCCCTCGACGTGTTCGCCCAGTCCGGTCGACTCCAGGGCGTTCTGGATCGTCTCGCCTCCGACGAGTCCCTTCAACATGTCGAACAAGCCCATCCTGGCCTCCTGGTGCGTCACCGTGATGAGCGGAACCTAGTCCGAGAGCGCCTACACCCCAACGCGATTTCCTGAATCCAACTTCAGGAAATCAGCTGCGCCGGACCTGGTCGGATCAGCGCTCCTCCATCCCGGTCGGCGACCCGTACTCGGCGATCAGGTCGAGGAAGGGCACGGGCGGAAACGCCTCCGGGCCCAGGACGCCGGCGCCGGACCACGAACCTGTTGCCAACAACTCCATCGCGACGACCGGATTGATCGCCGTCTGCCAGACGACCGCCTGCGAGTCGTCCAGCTCCATCGTCTCGGCGTTGTCGACCAGGTGGTACAGGTACACCTCGCGAGGGTTGCCGTCCTTCCCGGTTCCCTTCACCCAGGTTCCTGCGCACGTGGCACCGCTCATCTTGTCGCCGAGCGTCGCAGGGTCGGGCAGGCACGCCGCAACAACGTCGCGGGGCGACACCGACATGCCACGGACGCTCACGGGGTCGACCCGGTCGAGGCCCAACTTGTTCAGCGTCTTCAACACGTCGATGAACTCGTCGCCCAGCCCGTACTTGAAGGTCACCCGGTTGCACTCGACCCAACGCGGAATCAGCACGACCTCCTCGTGTTCGACGTTGACGCACTCGACCGGGCCGATGCCACCCGGGAAGTCGAACACCTCGGGCTCGGAGAACGGAGCGGTGGTGAAGAACCCGCGCTCGCGCTCCCAGATCAGCGGCGGATTCAGGCACTCCTCGATCGTGGTCCAGATGGAGAAGCTCGGGGCGAAGTCGTAGCCGGCGACCGCCAGGTTGGCGCCGTCGCGCACCCCGATCTCGTCGATGTCGCTGAACAGCTCGTCCGCGGCGTACCGGGCGAACACGTCGGACACACCGGGCTCGACGCCCATGCCCACCAGCGCCAGCTGGCCCTTCGACTCCCAGTCCCCCGCCACCGCCCACTGCTCGTCGCCGAGCATCACGCCGGTCAGCTCGTAGGGCCGCTCGGGGTGTGGGTGCGACAGCGACATGGCCATGTCCAGGTAGGTCGCCCCCGCATCGAAGGCCCCACCGAAGATCGGCATGACGAAGCGTGGATCCGCAGCGTTGAGCACGACGTCGCACTCGTGTCGTGCGACGCACGCTGCGACCGCAGCCCGGTCGCTCGCATCCAACTGGTCCGAGGTGAACCGTGCATCGCCGGTCTTCGCAGCAGCCGCAGCGCCGCGTGCCGGGTCGATGTCGGTCATCACCATCGAATCGAAGAACGACCGGCGACGGGCGATCATCGCGGCCGCCGTGCCGACCCCGCCGCTTCCGACCACGAGTACCCGCATCATGCACCTACCCTCTGCTCGTGACCGAGCCATCGCCGCCCCCGGAACGGGTGCGGATACATCGACTTGCCGAACTGGCGGTCTACGACCGCGACCGGATCTACGAGTTGCTCGACCGTGCCACCCTGTGCCACGTCGGGCTGGTCGCCGACGGGCAGCCGTTCGTCATCCCGACGCTCTATACACGCATCGGCGCCGAGCTGGTCCTGCACGGCTCGGTGGCCAGCCGCCTGATGCGACATGTACGCACGTCCGCGCCGGTCTGCGTGACGGTGACCGAGGTCGACGGCCTGGTGCTCGCACGTTCCGCGTTCGAGACCTCGATGAACTACCGGTCGGTCGTGGTGCTCGGTCGCGGACGAGAGGTGACCGACGACGCGGAACGCCTTGCGGCCCTGCGGGCCATCAGCGAGGCGGTGCTGCCCGGACGCTGGGACGATGTGCGGCCGCCGAGCGACACCGAGCTGCGCCAGACCGTGGTCGTGGCTGTCTCCATCGAAGAGTGCTCCGCGAAGGTCTCCAGCGGACACCCCGAGGATCCCGCCGTGGAGTTGGAACTGCCGGTCTGGGCGGGCACGGTGCCGTTGCGCAGGGTCGCGGCGGACCCGGACCCGTCGCCGGACCTCCGCGAGGGGATCGCCGTACCGGAGTACCTGCGCACATGGGTGGAGCACCGCAGCTGAGTTCATCGGTCCAGTCGATCCTGGGCCCGGAACCACTCGCCGACCACGGGCAGCCACGCCCGCTGGAGTCGCCGCAACGGAATGGGTCGGTGCCTCACCTCGGCGAACGGCGGGAGCGGTTCACCGCAGATGGCGCCGGCCATGCGGTGCCCCATCCAGGTGTTGAGCGCCACGCCCGAACCGTTGCAGCCTGTCGCGTACCACCGTCGATCGATCCGACCGCAATGCGGCAACCGGTCGAGCGTCAACGCGACCTTGCCACCCCAGACCCGATCGACCCTCGTGCCCGCCAACTGCGGATGTGCGAGCAGCATCGAGGCGTAGAGGTGGTCACGAGCTTCGGCCAGCCCGACCCGGCCCAGACTCCGCCGGCCGCCGAACAACAGGCGACCGTCGGGCCCATGGCGCCAGTACCACAGCAGGTTCCGGTCGTTGAAGGCCATGCGCCGCGTCGGCAGCACGGTGGAGGCGAGTTCGGGATCGAGCGGTTCGGTGGCGATGATGAACGAGTCCATCTCCAGCACCCGGTCGCGCAGCACCGGGTCCACCTCGTCGGCATACGCGTTGGTCGCCAGGAAGACCTCGGCGGCACAGATCTCTCCCCGACGGGTGCGCACCAGATGTGCGCCCTCACCGGCCGACCCGATCGAGATCGCAGGGGTGTTCGGGAACAACATCACCCCTGCCGCCCGCGCCCGCTCAACCAACCCCGCATGCAGGCGAGCGGGGTGCAGTCCCCCGGTCCGCTCCACGACCATGCCTGCGGCGAACAACGTGGAACCCGCCTCGGCGACCAGCTCGTCACCGGTGACCAGCCGGGCGTCGCCACCGGTTGACCGGTGCTCGTCGACCAGCCTCCGCAGCGCGGCGGCACCCCGACGTCCGTGGGTCAGGTAGAGCTGCCCGGAACGCTCGTAGTCGCACTCGATCGGCGTCAGCCCATCGGGCGGTTCGGCACTCGGTGCCACACCGACGAGTGACTCGATGTGGTCGAACGCCGCCTCGACCTCGTGATGCAACCGGATCCCGAGCGGGCCGTAGCGCGCCTCGAGGGTTCGCGGCCCTGCCTTCAGCTCCGGGATGACCATGCCACCGTTCCGGCTGCTCGCACCCCATCCCAGATCATGGCGGTCGACGACCACCACGGAGCGCCCGCGACGAGCCAGCTCGATCGCGGCCGACAGGCCGCAGTACCCCGCTCCGACCACCACGACGTCGACCTGCGACGGCGCTCGGGGCGCCGATGGACGGTCGAGTCCGGCGGCGACCGGATCGACCCCCTCGTGCCAGAGGACCCCCTCGCGGTACCCCGCTCCGAGCACTGCCGCGCTCAGAGCGCACCCCAGCTGTAGGTCTGCTTGACCAGATGCAGGTAGGAGAAGATCTGGGTGCCCCGCACGCCGTCCAGGACACGGATGCGGTCATTGACGAGCTCCAGCAGGTGCGCCATGTCCAGGCACACGACCTCGGCGAAGATGTCGTAGCGGCCCGCGGTGATCACGACGTACTCGGCCTCGTCGAGCTCGGTCAGCGACGCGGCGACCGCACGCACGTTGCCGGTCACCTCGATCCCCACGAGTGCCTGCACCGCAAAGCCGAGGGTCGCGGGATCGGTGACCGCAACCACCTGCATGACCCCGCTGTCAATCAGCCGCTGCACCCGCTGACGCGCCGCCGCCTGCGACAGCCCCACCGCGGGTCCGAGCTTCGAATACGGCATTCGCCCGTCGAGCTGCAGCTCCCGGATGATCGCCTTGTCCGTCTCGTCGATCTCGAGCGTCGGCGCCGGCGTCTGTGGATCGGACACGGCGTCAGGCCGGCACGGCGGTGTCGTGGTGCGCAGCGGTTCCGTCGAGCTCGGCGAGCGCACCGGCGACGACCGGGTTGACGACGGTTCCGAGCCGGGTGTTGAGCCCGTGCGCCAATGACTCGTCGCGGGCGCACGCCTCGTCCGGCCCGAACCGCGCAATGGCCACGAGGTACGGCAACGTCGCATTGGTCAGCGCCGAGGTCGAGGTGCGGGGAACCGCTCCCGGGATGTTGCCCACGCAGTAGTGGAGCACGCCGTGGACCTCGTACACCGGGTCGCGGTGCGAGGTCTCGCGCGAGGTCGCGAAGCAGCCGCCCTGATCGATCGCTACGTCGGCGAGGACCGAGCCGGGTCGCATCGCGGCGATCATCGACTCGTCGACGACCGTCGGGGCACGACCACCGGCGACGAGCACGGCGCCGACGACCAGATCGGAGTCCGCAACCGCCCGTGCGACACTGCCGGTGTTCGACGCGAGTGTGGTGATTCGCCCGGGAAGGCTGACCTCGAGCGCCCGCAACCGCTCGATGTTGCGGTCGAGCAGGGTCACTTGGGCGCCCATGCCTGCGGCGATGATCGCTGCGTTCCATCCGACGTTGCCGGCACCGATCACGGCGACCTGCGCCGGAGCGACACCCGGCGCCCCGGACAACAGCACGCCGCTACCACCCTGGGGAGCCTCCAGGAACCTGGCACCCGCCTGGGTCGCCATCCGACCTGCGATCTCGCTCATCGGAGCCAACAAGGGCAACGAGCCGTCGGCGCGCATCACGGTCTCGTACGCGATGCCGGTGGTGCCGGCCTCACAGAGGGCCCGAGCGACCTCTGGGTAGGCAGCCAGGTGCAGGTAGGTGAACAGCGTCAGGTCCGACCGAAGGTGGCGGAGTTCGTCGCGCTGGGGTTCCTTGACCTTGCAGACCAGACCGGACGCGGTCCAGACCTCGTCCGCATCCGCGACGATCCGTGCCCCGGCCGCCGCGTAGGAGTCGTCGGCCATGCCGACGCCGTCTCCCGCGCCGGATTGCACCAGTACGTCGACGCCGTGCGAGCGCAGCTCGGTCACACCGTCGGGCGTGACCGCCACGCGTCGTTCGTCGGGCTTCGTCTCGGTCGGCACACCGACCACCAGGGCGCTCACCTGCCGAGTTCCTTCCAGGCTTCCTGCAGGGTCTCCCGGATGATCGAGGCGATGCTCTCGAACTCCTCGGCGCCCGCCACCAGCGGCGGCGCGAGCTGGATCACCGGGTCGCCACGGTCATCGGCGCGGCACACCAGCCCGAGCTCCAACAACCTGGTCGAGAGGAATCCACGGATGAGCCACTCGCACTCGGAGTCGGTGAAGTCGGCACCGTCGTTGGTGAGCTCGATGCCGTAGAAGTAGCCCATTCCGCGAACCTCGGCGACGATCGGCAGGTCCAGCAGCGTCTCGAGCGCAGCCCGGAACTCGCCCTCGTGTGCGCGGACCCTGCCCGGCAGATCCTCGCGTTCCATCACGTCGAGGTTCGCAAGGGCTGCGGCGCAGCTCACGGGGTGCCCACCGAAGGTGATCCCGTGCAGGAACGAGTTGGTGCCCTCGAGGAAGGGCTCCGCCAGTCGGTCGCTGACGAGCAGTCCACCGAGCGGGGAGTACCCCGACGTCACGCCCTTGGCGAAGGTCAACATGTCGGGCTGGTAGCCGAGGCGGCTGGCACCGAACCAGTCGCCGAGGCGCCCGAACGCGCAGATGACCTCGTCCGAGACCAACAGCACGCCGTACCGATCGCAGATCTCGCGCACCTTGGCGAAGTAGCCGTCCGCCGGAACGAAGCAGCCGCCCGAGTTCTGGACCGGCTCCAGGAAGACAGCGGCGACCGTCTCCGGACCGGCGTCGAGGATGGCGCGCTCGATGTCGTTCGCGCAGGCGAGGCTGCACGTGGGCTCGGCTGAACAGAACTCGCAGTGCAACTTGTTGGTGGTGGCTGCATGGCTCCCGAGGCCGTTGAGCAACGGCAGGAACGGCTCCTTGATGGAGTCCAGGCCGGTGATGTTGAGCGCACCGATGTTGGAGCCGTGATAGGCGGTGCGCCGCGAGATGACCTTGACGCGCTCGGGCTGTCCGACCTCGAGGAAGTACTGGACGGCCAGCTTCCATGCGGACTCGACCGCCTCGCCCCCTCCGGTGGTCAGGAAGACTCGGTTCAGATCACCCGGCGCCATCGCGGCCAACCGGTCGGCGAGCTCGATCGCGGTCGGGTGGGCGTAGGTCCACAGCGGGAAGAAGCCGAGCTTCTCGGCCTGCTGGCCCATGGCGGTGGCGATCTCCTTGCGGCCGTGGCCGGCCTGGACCACGAACAGCCCGGCCAGACCATCCAGGTAGCGTTTGCCGCGGGTGTCCCAGACATAGGCGCCCTCGCCGCGTTCCATGACGACGAGGTCGTCACTGTTGTCGTCCGCGAGCCGCGAGTAGTGCAGCCAGAGATGCTGGGCCGAGCGGTGGAGGTCGGGGGTGGACGCTTCGGTTCCAGAACCTTCGATCAAGGTCATGAGATGGGGCTCCCTGAGAGCGATTCCGTCGTGATCGGCGAATTTCGCCATCGGATCGCTCTGATTCTGACAGAATCACAACCGAAACGCTCACTAACGGAGGTGTGCAGTGCCTGAGGGGAACTACATCGGGAACGCGTGGAAGCCCGCTCGCAGCGGCGCCACCGACGACATCATCGACCCCGCCACGGGCGAGGTCATCGGATCGGCCCCTGCCAGCGACGCCGCGGACGTCGACGACGCGGTCCGTGCAGCGGCCGCGGCATTCCCGTCGTGGTCGGCGAAGACCCCGCGTGAACGCAGCGAGGCGTTGCACGCCCTGGCCGACGCGATCGAGGCCGACATGCCCGAGCTGACCCGCATCGAGTCGCGCAACGTGGGCAAGCCGATATCGATCATGGAGTTCGAGATGGACCTCACGATGGACAACTGGCGGTTCTTCGCGAGCGCCGGCCGTTTCCTCGAGGGCCGTGCCGCCGGCGAGTACATGGAGGGCTACACCTCGATGTTGCGTCGCGAGGCGCTCGGCGTCATCGCCTCGATCGCACCGTGGAACTACCCGCTCAACATGGCCACCTGGAAGATCGCTCCGGCGCTCACGGTCGGCAACACGGTCGTGCTCAAGCCGTCCGAGCTGACGCCCTACTCGGCGCTGCGGCTGGCGGAGCTCGCCGCCGACATCCTGCCGCCGGGTGTGCTGAACGTCGTCTGCGGCCAGGGCGAGACGGCGGGCGTGGCGCTGGTCGAGCACCCCGACGTCGCCATGGTCTCGATCACCGGCAGCGTCGGTGCCGGCAAGGCGGTCGCCCGTGCCGCGTCGGACACGGTCAAGCGGGTCCACCTGGAGCTGGGCGGCAAGGCGCCGGTCGTGGTGTTCGACGATGCCGACCTCGAGGCACTCGTTGCCAACCTCACCGAGACCGGCTACTACAACTCGGGCCAGGACTGCACCGCCCCGTGCCGGGTGATCGCAGGCCCGCGGATCCACGACGATCTCGTCGCCCAGCTCGCGTCCAGCGTGTCGGGCATCGTGACCGGCGACCCGACCGATCCCGATACCGCGATGGGACCGGTGGTGTCGGCCGAGCAGCGCGAGCGAGTCGCCGGCATGGTCTCCAGGGCGGTCGACGCAGGGGCCGAGGCCGTCACGGGCGGATCGATCCGGGACGGCGCCGGCTGGTTCTACGAGCCGACGCTGGTCGCGAACGTCGCACAGGACTCCGAGATCGCACAGCGGGAAGTCTTCGGTCCGGTCGTCACCGTCCAGCGCGCCCCGGACGAGGCGACCCTGCTCGAGTGGGCCAACGACGTGGACTACGGGCTCGCCGCGTCGGTGTGGACCACCGACGTCGGTCGGGCGATGCGCATGGCGAAGGCGCTCAGATTCGGCACCGTCTGGGTCAACGACCACATTCCGATCATGTCCGAGATGCCCCACGGCGGGTTCAAGCAATCCGGCTACGGCAAGGACATGTCCATCTACGCCGTCGAGCACTACACCGAGCTCAAGCACGTCATGGTCAAGCTCGGCGAGGCCCCCGACAGCGATGGGGACGCGTCGTGAGCGACCCCTCCCCCACTGCCATCGGCCACTTCATCGACGGCAAGGTCTCACCCGGCAGCTCCGGGCGGACCGGCCCGGTCTTCAACCCGGCCACGGGCGCGCAGACCAGCGTCGTCGACCTGGCCTCAGCCGATGAGGTCGACACCGCTGTCGCCTCGGCGACGGCTGCACTGCCCGAGTGGCGGTCGTCGCCGTTGGCACGCCGAACCGACATCTTCTTCCGCTTCCGGGCGTTGCTCGACTCGCACCGCGACGATCTGGCTCGTCTGATCACCGCCGAGCACGGCAAGGTCCACTCCGACGCGCTCGGCGAGGTCGCGCGGGGCATCGAGAACGCCGAGTTCGCGTGTGGCATCCCAGCAGCACTCAAGGGCGACTTCACCGAACAGGCCGCGACCGGTGTCGACGTGTACTCGATCCGTCAGCCGGTCGGCGTCATGGCCGGCATAACGCCGTTCAACTTCCCGGTGATGGTGCCGCTGTGGATGCTGGCCACCTCCATCGCATGCGGCAACACGTTCATCCTCAAGCCGTCCGAGAAGGACCCGTCACCGTCGCTGTTCATCGCAGAACTCCTCGACGACGCGGGATTGCCGCCCGGAGTGTTCAGCGTGATCCAGGGTGACCGCGTCGCTGTGGACCGCTTGGTCGAGCACCCCGACGTGAAGGCGCTCAGCTTCGTCGGCTCGACGCCGGTGGCGCGCAGCGTCTACGAGCGTGGCACCGCGGCCGGCAAGCGCGTCCAGGCGCTCGGCGGCGCCAAGAACCACATGGTCGTGCTGCCCGACGCCGATGTCGGTGCCGCCGCAGACGCGGCCGTGTCGGCGGCATACGGCTCCGCCGGCGAGCGGTGCATGGCGATCTCGGTCGTCGTCGCTGTCGGCGATGTCGCCGAACCGCTCGTTGCGGCGATCGCCGAGCGCATCCCCGACATCGTGGTCGCCCCCGGCGACCAGCCCGACGCCGAGATGGGACCGCTCATCACCGCCGAGCACCGCGACAACGTGGCCGCCCACATCGGCGCTGCAGCGGCGGCGGGGGCGACGCTCGTGGTGGACGGCCGGGATCTGCGGGTCGACGGTGACGGTTACTTCCTGGGCGCGACCTTGGTCGACCACGTCACTGCCGACATGGACATCTACCAGCGCGAGGTCTTCGGCCCGGTGCTGGCAGTGGTGCGTGCAGGTACCTACGACGAGGCCGTGCGCCTGGTGAACGAGCACGCGTTCGGCAACGGCACCGCCATCTTCACCCGGGACGGCGGGGCGGCACGCCGCTACCAGTTCGACGTCGAGGTGGGCATGGTCGGTGTGAACGTGCCCATCCCCGTCCCGGTCGCGTACTACTCGTTCGGCGGATGGAAGGCGTCGCTGTTCGGCGACACGCACATCTACGGGCCTGACGGGATCCGCTTCTGCACGCGCGCCAAGGTGATCACCTCACGCTGGCCTGACCCGTCGACCAGCTCGGTCGACCTGGGCTTTCCGCAGAACCGCTGAACCGCACTCCGGCCGCGGCTTGACCGTGGTTCAGGCCCCGTCGACGAGCGACGGGTTGCACACCCAGGCGTCGGCCGGGAAGCCGGGGTACTCGGCCCGGATCTGTCCGACACCGTTGTCCAGCCCGAGCGTCGCACAACGGTCGACCGCCGCTTGCTGATCATCGGCACGCACGAGGGTCAGCGAATTGGGGGCACCGAGCGGCACACCGGCACATGTGCCGTCATCGGCCAGGGTGAACGTGGCGAGATCGAGCGACACCGTCAGATTGCCGCGAACGTTCTCCGACCCGCTGAAACGGAGATCGGGGGTGCCGGATCCCGGAGAGTCGTAGCAGCCCGCAGCAGCCCA
>Ga0105045_10003092_pt1 | contig 14199 bp, 15 predicted proteins | sample MAT02_FD_78089 | JGI IMG/M metagenome (GOLD analysis project Ga0105045, IMG submission 78089) | Freshwater microbial communities from Lake Fryxell liftoff mats and glacier meltwater in Antarctica - MAT-02 (megahit assembly) | ecosystem: Environmental > Aquatic > Freshwater > Ice > Liftoff...
AGCCACGCCCCTGCTCAGGCTGGAGAACAACCGGGGCCGGGCCCAACTGGCCGGGCTCGCCGGCGCGGCCATCAGCCTGCCAGTCGCGGCGCTCGCTGCGCTCTTCGCGCACGACCTCGCGGCGGCCGTCGCCGCGCTCTTGGCGAGCTTCACCGCGGCCTTCATCCCGGGCTTCGCTGCGCCCGTCAGCGCGACCCTCTGCGCGGCTTTCAACGCCGGGTGCGAGTTCGGCGTCGCTGGTGCCCCACTGGCCGGGTTCTCCTGACGCGTCTGGACCAAAAGAGCGCAGGTCCTGGGCCTGTACCGGCAGGGCTGCAGCGCCGGCCAGCAGCAGGGAAACGGAAGCGAGCGTCCACTTGTTCATTGTCCACCTCAGGTTTCGGGGTTGCGGGCAGCATTCTGTCCACGGCGCGGATCATCGCTCCCGGGTTCTGAATTCGTGTTGAATGCGGTTGGACCAGCCCCGCGCCATTTGCCCGCCAGTCAGCTGCCGGCGGCCGACGCGCTGGGCTAGAATCCAACCATCGCCCCTGAGAGCCAGCCGCCATGCCCTCCTTCGACGTCGTTTCGGAAGTCGACAAGCACGAACTCACCAATGCCGGGGACACCGCCAACCGAGAGCTTTCCACCCGCTTCGACTTCAAGGGCCAGGACGCCAGCTTCGAGCTCGACGGCTTCGTGGTCACCCAGAAGGCCCCCAGCGATTTCCAGCTCAAGCAGATGCTCGACATCCTGCGCGGCCGGCTGGCGGCGCGCGGCATCGACATGCGCTGCATGGACGCCGCCGAGGCGGAAGTGAACCTGGCCGGCGCCCGCCAGAAGGTCACCATCAAGCAGGGGATCGAGCAGAAGCTGGCCAAGAAGATCGTCGCCAGCCTCAAGGAGGCCAAACTCAAGGTCGAGGCGCAGATCAACGGCGACAAGCTGCGCATCACCGGCAAGAAGCGCGACGACCTGCAGGACGCGATGGCGCTGTTGAAGAAGATCGACCTGGAAATCCCGCTGCAGTTCGACAACTTCCGCGACTGAGGCCAGCGCGGCCGGAGCCGGCCCGGGCCTCAGTTCCCGCCGCCGCCGAACACCCCCGCACGGTCCGTGTCGTCCAGCAGCCGCCACTCCCCCGCCCCCAGCCCGCCCAAGCCCAGGCCGCCCAGCGTATGCCGGTGCAGGGTTTCCACGTGGTTGCCGACGGCAGCGAACATGCGCCGGATCTGGTGGTAGCGGCCTTCCACCAGGGTGATGCGGGCGCGGCGCGGGCCCAGTGGCTCAATGAGCGCGGGCGCCAGCGGCGTCTTCTCCGATTCCAGCAGCAGCGTGCCGCTGCCGAACACCTGCGCCTCGTCGCCGCGCAGGTCCGAGGCCAGCATGGCTTCGTAGACCTTGGGCAGGTTCGCCTTGGGCGAGGTGATCCGGTGCAGCAGGGCGCCGTCGTCGGTCAGGAGCAGCAGGCCGGACGTGTCGCGGTCCAGGCGGCCCACGGTGGACAGCACGGGGTCGCGCAGGCGGTAGCGCGGCGGCAGAAGGTCGTAGACCACGCGGCCGGGGTCCTTCGTGGAACAGGTGTAGCCCGTGGGCTTGTGCAGCATCAGCAGCAGGCCCTGCGGCGGGTCCAGCGGGTCGCCGTCCACGCGCACCTGGTCGTAGGCCACGGCGTCGTCGGCGTACAGCACCTCGCCCGCGGCATCGGTGATGCGGCCTTCGCGGAACATCAGCGTCACCTGTTTGCGGCTGCCGTAGCCCAGGTTGGCGATCAGCTTCACCAGTTTCATTGGCCAGGCTCCCTGGTGGCTTCGATGACCTTGAAGCCCGCGTCCTCGCGGACGGTGCGCACGTGGGCGAAACCGCCGGACAGCGCAGCTTCGTAGGGCAGGTGCCGGTTGGCGACCAGCCACAGCCGGCCACCGGGCCGCAGCGCGCCGGCGGCGGCGGCGATGAAGCCCAGGCCCAGCGCGGGTTCGTCGGCGCGGCCCAGGTGGAAGGGCGGGTTGCTGACGATGACGTCGTAGACCTGCGGCAGCCCGGTGGTGACGTCATGCCAATGCAGGCCGACCGGAACGCGCGCGCCGGCGAGGTTCTCGCGCGCCAGCGCCAGCGCGCGGGCCTGGGCTTCATACAGGTCGATCGCCGTCACGCCCGGGCAGCGCGCCAGCACCTCGCTGGCCAGGTAGCCAAAGCCGGCGCCCAGGTCGGCGCAGCGGCCCGCCAGGTCGGCAGGCAGGCAGTCCGCCAGCAGCGCCGAAGCGCTGTCGATGCGGTCCCAGGCGAACAGTCCAGGCCGGCTCAGGAAGCGCCCGCCATGGATGCGGCGCGGCGCGTCCAGCGCCTGCCACTGCTCGACCAGCGCGCGGTCGATGCCCTCGCCCAGCGGCGCGGTCCAGCAGACGCGGCAATGCCGCTTGGACAGCGAATGCAGCGGGCCGGCCAGGCGCGCCAGGTCGGCCTGCATCGAGCGCGCGCCTTCGTTGTTGGCCGCGCAGGCCAGCACCACGCCGCCCGGCAAGGCCTGGGCCACGGCCCGCGCCAGCAGCGCGCGCGATTCCATGCGCTGCCGCGGCGCCAGCACCAGCACGCGCGCGAAGTGCCCGCCCTGGGCGTCCACGACGCGTTCGCCCGCCGCCGCCAGCGCGTCCGCCCAGGGCTTGAAGCCCTGCTCGCAGGTGATGGCGTGCCCGCGTGCCGCAGCCAGGGCCGCACCGGCGCGCGCGCGCAGGAACAGCGCGCCGCCCGGTGCCGGCCGCCACGCAACCGCGCCCGAGGCCAGCGGCAGGAACAGGGTATCGAGCGCGGGATCGTCTGCGGCCGGGGCCAAGGGCGTGCTCGCCGGAAGGGGAGTCGCGATTTTAGCCCGCCGCGCCGCTCAGGCGTTGGCCGGCTGCAGCGCCTTCACCCGGTTGCGGCCCTGGCCCTTGGCTTCATAAAGCGCCAGGTCCACCGCGCGGTACAGGCCGTCGCCATCGCCATGGCGCACCGCGTCGAACGCGCCCACGCCCATGCTGGCGGTCACCGTGATGCGCTGGCCGTCGCAGTCGAGCGGGCGCATCACCAGGTCGTGGCGCAACCCCTCCGCCACGGCGATGGCCGCCGCTTCGTCGCCCTCGAACAGCACGCCGAACTCCTCGCCGCCCAGCCGAGCCAGCAGCGCCTGGTGCGGCGCGAACGCCACCTGCAGGCGGTCGGCCAAGTTCTTGAGGCAGGCGTCGCCGACCACGTGGCCGTGGCGGTCGTTGACCTGCTTGAAGTGGTCCACGTCCAGGATCAGCAGGCAGAAGCCAGCGCCACCCTGCTGGGCGCTCTGGGCCAGCTGGTCCAGGCGCGCGGTGAAGTGGCGGCGGTTGAACACCCCGGTCAGCGCGTCGGTGCGGCTGAGGTGTTCGTACAGGTCGCGCTGCTCGCGCAGGTCCAAGTCCAGGCGCAGGCGACGGCAGTACTCGGCGTGGCTGCGCACCAGCGCGCCGGCCAGGTAGAGCGCGTAGAACGACAGCGCCAGCGCCAGCGCGCGATCCGCCGGCTGGCTCCACAGCACCACCAGCGTCGGCACGAAGAGCACGCACACCCCGACCGCCGCCAGGTGGCGCACGGTGGAGTAGACGTTGGCGAACACAGTGGCGTAGCCGATGGTCGCAATCAGCGACACCATCCGCGTGTCCCCGTCGTAGCGGCCATCGAGCAGGATCCAGGCCTGCACGCCCGCCCACAGCGCCGACGCCAGCGGCAGCACCAGCCCGAAGCGAACCAGCCAGCGCCGGTAGGCTGCGCTGTCGCCGTCCGCCGGCGGGCGCATCCAAAGCCGCAGCCAGGCCAGCAGCACGAAGCCCGCGAAGATCGCCACCGTCACCCAGGGCGCGAAAGCCATCACTTCGCCCAACCAGGCGATGACGGCCCAGCCGAACAGGTAGAGGAACCCGCCCACCTTCGACAGCTGGTAGGTGTCGCCCACGACCTGCCGCAACCGCCACTCGGCGGTGTGGTTTTCGGACAGGCGCAAACCGGTCTTGTTGTCGGATGGGATCACGGGTTTCGGGTCCGCGGTTCCAGGCAGCGCCACCCCTGTGGCGAGCGCTTCCCGACACAGTCGGCCAGGGCGTCCGCCGCGTCAAGTCGGCGCCACGCGCGCGTGTTCGTGAAAGGCACCGCCCTCACCCGCCGGCGTCGGCCTCGGGGGTCGGCTGGGCCGGCGCCTGCCACTCCAGCTGCCGGTAGTCGAAACCCTGGGCCAGCCTTGGCTTCACCACCTGGAAGAACGGCGACACGTCGAAGTCGCGCGGCGCATACAGGCTGTGGTGGCGGATGAAGAGGATCTCGCGGACCGCGCGCCGCGCACCCTTGGAGTCCACGTCCACCAGCGCCACCTCGGGCAGGATCGGGTAGCGGATCGATGCGAACGCCTGCGCCAGCAGGGTCGAACAGATCGCCTTGGTCGGCTCGCCGCTGCCCAGCGACAGCATGCGCCGCTTCATCGAGCCAGGCACCGGCGGCGTGCGGATGAAATAGCGCGCCAGGTCGAAGATGTTCTTGAGGTCGTAGGTGATGCCCTTGCGCGAGAGCATGAACTGCACCAGCGCATCCACCTCGGCCTCGCCCAGCCCCACAGGCCGGCAGATGCGCGTGTGCAGCCCGGCGAAGGCGCTGAGCGGGATCGTGCGCACGCCTTCCACCACGTCCACGTCCACCAGCAGCCGCGGCTCTGCGCCGGGCGCAGGCGGGCCCAGCGTGTCGCCGATGTAGAGCGCCGCGTGCGACCAGGTGGACTGGGTGAGGTACTTGATGGCGCTGGCGAAACGGCTGCTGCCTTCCACCAGCACCACGTCGCCCTTGCGCAGGGTGGCCGCGAACAGGGCCGCCGGGCTGGTGGGAATATGGCTGTTGCGTTCGCGCGGCTTGGCCAGGAAGGCGGCCAGCCGGCGACCGATGGCTTGCAGCGGCGACATACCCGCTCCCCGGGGGACGACTGTTCCGAAGCGTAACGCAAGCCAGCCCCGCGCGGACGCCGCCTACCCGCAAATCCCGGGCCGCGCCAACGGCGCCGGGCTCAGTGCCCGGCGGCCGAAAGCTCCGCCGCCAGCTCCGGCGACACGCCCGGGATGCGGGTCCAGTCCACGGCGTCGATTTGCGCGGGCGCCAGGAAGCGATGCGCGTAGTCCAGGTACACGCGCTCGCGCAGGAACACGTCGAACAGGTCCGGGTCCACGTGGTGTTCGAGCTTCATGCGGCCCAGGATGGTCAGCGATTCAGTCAGCGTCTTGCCCAGCTTGTAGGGCCGGTCGCTGGCGGTCAGGGCTTCGAAGATGTCGGCCACGCCCATCACCCGCGCCTGCACGCTCATCTGGTCGCGGCTGAGGCCGCGCGGGTAGCCCTTGCCGTCCATGCGCTCGTGGTGGCCGCCGGCGTACTCGGGCACCTGCGTGAGGTGAGCCGGCCATGGCAAGGCCTCGAGCAGGCGGATGGTCATCACGATGTGGTGGTTGATGACCTCGCGCTCGGCGGCGGTGAGCGTGCCGCGGCGGATGCACAGGTTCTCCACCTCGTCGGCCGACAGGAACGGCTGGTCGCTGCCGTCGGGCGCGCGCCAGCGACAGGCGGCGATGCGTTCGACCTCGGCGATCTTGGCGTCGGCCATGAACTCGCCGCCGGTGTTGCACTGGCGCAGGAACGCGCGATCGGCCTGCAGCTGGGCCACGCGCGCGTCGTAGGCGGCGGCGTCCAGCTCGCCCTTGAGCTGCGCGATCTCCGCATCGCGCAGCAGCACCTCGAAGCGCGTGTCCACCAGCGCGATGCGGTCGAACAGCGTCTGCAGCTTGGTGGCCTTGTCCACCACGTGCACCGGCGTGGTGATCTTGCCGCAGTCGTGCAGCAGGCCGGCGATCTTGAGCTCGTAGCGGTCTTTCTCGCTCATGGTGAACGCCGCCAGCGGGCCCACCTGCGTGCGCACCGCCGCTTCGGCCAGCAGGTTGGTCAGCACCGGCACGCGCTCGCAGTGGCCGCCGGTGTAGGGCGACTTCTCGTCGATGGCGGTGTTGATCAGCTTGATCAGCGCCTCGAACAGGTTCTCGAGCTGGGTGATGAGGATGCGGTTGTTGAGCGCGATGGCCGCCTGCGACGCCAGCGATTCCACCAGCTGCTGCTCGGCGTGGCTGAAGGCGTCCACGGCGCCCGCCGCGTTCTTGGAGTTGATGAGCTGCAGCACGCCGATCACGCGCCCGTCGTGGTCCTTCATCGGCACCGTGAGGAAGGACTGCGAGCGGTAGCCGGTCTTGGCGTCGAAGGCGCGGGTGCCGGAGAAATCGTAGCCGTCGGCGGCGTAGGCGTCGGGAATGTTGACCGTGGTGCCGGTCAGCGCCGAATGCGCCACCACCATGCCGTGGTTGGGCTGGCCCCGGGCGTCGTGCATCGGCAGCGGCGGGAAGTTGATCGGCTGGCCGTTGCGGCCGCCCATTACGTAACCCAGGGAGTGGTTGCGCAGCACTTCGAATACCAGGGTGTCGCCCTGCACCCGGTAAAGGGTGCCGCCGTCGGCGTTGGCGAACTCGCGCGCCGCCTCCAGGATGCGTTCAAGCAGCGTGGGCAGGTCGCGCTCGTGCGAAAGCGCGGCGCCGATGGCGTTGAGGGTCTCGAGGCGGCTGAGGATCTGCTGTTCGCTGGTCACGGCGGCATCGGGAGGGATGGGTTGCGGCACGATGTACCGAAACCCGCGCTTCTGCAAACCGGGCGATTCGGGGTCAAAATTGTCATATAAAATTCATGGACTTGTGGTGCCGCGCGCCGTCATACGGTTGTAATCTGCGTGTGCTGGGCCCTTGCCCGCGCTGGAGACACCCATGAAGATTTTCCTCACCGCCCTCGTCGCCGCCTCGGTCGGCGCCGCCTCGCCGGCCATCGCGGCCCCAGCCGAGGCGAGCAACTTCAACCTCACCTACGCGCTCGACCTGGACCGGGACGGCAATATCACCGCGCTCACGCCCACCGCTTCTCCCGACCTGCCCCTGATCGAGGCCGCGGTGGAAGCCGAAGTCCGGCGCTGGACGTTCCGTCCCGCCAACGTTGATGGCGCTGCGGTTCCCACCCGCACCTACCTGCGCCTGGGCATCGCCTCGCCCGGTATGGACCCCGCCCAGACCCGCATCGTCTCTGCCGCCACCGGCCCCGCCCTCACCAGCATGACCTCGCCCGGCTACCCGGCCGCGGCGCTGCGCCAGGGCGACGGCGGTGTGGTGGTGCTCAAGCTCAAGATCGACGCCAAAGGTGCGGTCCGCCGCGTGGTGGCGGTATCGAGCTCAAGCTCGCGGCGTGACTTCACCGAGGCCGCGGAATCCGCCGCCGGCAACTGGCGTTTCCTGCCCGAGCTGGCCGATGGCAAGCCGGTGGCCGGCACGGTGCTGATCCCGGTCTGCTTCCAGCCCAGTTCGCCCGAACCGCAGGCCTGCGACTGGAAGGGTCCCGATGGCAAACAGTTCTCGCCGTCTTCGCTGTCGGTGGCGCTTGATCCGGCCGCGCGCATCACCAGTGACTTGGCGATCGTCAGCAACTGACCCGCCGCGCAGCAGCTCCCCGGCCGGCCCGACTCGTCGGGCCGGTTTTTTTTCGGCCGCGCTGGCTGCGCGGGGTGGGACGCGCTAGGGTCTGCGTAACCTCCGCCGCCGGAATCGTCCATGGCCTGCTGGCTGCTGCTTGCCCTGCTGTTGTCGGCCGCGCCGGCGTCGCCTTGGGAAGCACCCGGACGCTCCCTCCGAACGTGACGACCCACGCCATCCACCTCGACACCTCCCTCGCCTGGGCCAAGGGCGGCTACACGGTGCAGGTGCATCTGGGCAGCGACCGGGCACCGGCCCATCTGGTGCTCGACACCGGCAGCAGCACGCTGGCGGTCAGCCCCGGCGCCTACAACCCGGAGCGTGACGCCACCCTGGCCGCCACGCCCTGGGCGCAGGACATCCAGTACGGCGGCGGCGCCTGGGCCGGGCCCGTGCTGCGCTCGTCGCTGGCGCTGGGCGAAGGGCGGCACGCGCGCCGTATCGACGACGCGCTGTTCGCGCTGATCGAAACCCCGGGAGAACTGTTCCGCCAGGCCCACGGGATCTTCGGCCTGGCCTACCGTGCCCTGGACCCGGCCCACGACATCAGCGGCCTGCTGCAGCAGCGGGGCGTGCAGCCGGCGCTGAGCTGGCCGTGGCGGCTGGGCGCGGACGCCGCTTCGCTGCGCACCGAGATACTCCAACAGCCGCGCGTGGACCTCACGCCGGCCTTCAGCGCGCTGGAGGAAGAAGGCGTGGTGCGCGACCAGTTCGCGCTGCTGGTCCAGCGCGCGGTGGTGCACGTGCAGGCCGAAGGCCTGTCGGACCACGCGCTGGCTGCCGATCCGCTCAACCGCGGCACCCTGGTGCTGGGCGGCGGCGTGGAGGAACAGTCGCTCTACCACGGCGGCTTCCAGGACATCCGCGTCGTGCACGACCTGTACTACAACGCCCACCTGCGCGGCCTGAGCGTGGGCGACGGCCCGCGGGTCGCGGCGCCCCCGCTGGCGGCCAAGGATGTAGACCGCCACGGCAGCAACGCCCTGCTCGACACCGGCAGCAGTTTCCTGGTGCTGGAAGCGTCGCTGTACGCCGCGGTGATGGCCGCGTTCGCCGCGCACGACGCCCGGCTGCCGGCGCTGGTGGAGCGCTTTGGCGCGGCGTTCAAGACCGGCCAGGGCCTGCCCAACCACGCCATTGACCACCGCCACTGGCCCGACCTGCACCTGCACTTCGAGTCGCCCACGGGCGGCGACACCGCGGTGCGCATCGCGGCGTCGCACTACTGGCCGCACAACGCGCTCAACGCCGGCCAGGCGCTGTTCCTGCTGATGCCGGGGCTGGCGCATTTCCCGAGCCAGTCCATCCTGGGCCTGCCGCTGTTCGCCGGCCGCTACGCCGTGTTCGACCGCCGCGCCGGCGGCCTGGGCACGGTGCGGCTGGCGCAGGGGCGTAGGCCGTGATCGCCACGCCGCGCGGGCCGCGGCTGGACCTGCGGCCGCTGGCCGAGAGCGACGAGGCGCTCTACGTGCAGCTGTACACCAACCCGCTGGCGATGCAGCACATCGGCACCGCACAGGACGCCGGCACCGCGACGCGCGGCTTCCGCACCGCGCTGCGATTCAACGCCGCCACGCCGCCCGTACGCCTTTTCTGGGTGATTGACGACCGCGCCGCGATGCAGGCGTTGGGGCTGATCGGCCTCTCGCTCGACGAGTCCGGCGGCGGCGAGGTGGGCGTGCTGCTCCCGGATCAACACCAGGGGCGCGGCGTCGCCACCGAAGCCATCGCGGCCCTCGCCGAGCACGCGTTCACGGTGATGCAGCTGCAGCGGCTGCACACGCGCCATGAGAACGGCCACGCCCTTGCGGCCGGCCTGATGGCCACGCTGGGCTTCGAGCAGATCGCCCCGGCGGCCGGCACGGGCCGCTGGCGCTGGCAGCTGACGCCGGACCGCTGGGCCGCCTCGCCCCGGCGACTTTCCAACGCCAATCCGCTACCCTCAGGCGGCCTCTTTCAAGACCGCGTTCGGGGACATGGATAAACCGGGAAGCTTGGCCTGCGTCGGCATCGGCATGACGCTGGGCGCGCACATCAGCCCGCGTTCGCGCAGCCACATCGAGCAGGCCGACGTGGTGTTCGCCGCCGTGTCCGATCCATTGGTGGAACTGTGGCTTCAGCAGATGAACCCGGACGTGCGCAGCCTGCAGCCGCTGTACGCGGAGGGCAAATCCCGCCACGACACCTATCGCGAGATGGTGGACGTCATATTGGCCGAGGTGCGCGCGGGCAAGACCGTCTGCGGCGCGTTCTATGGCCACCCCGGCGTGTTCGCCCAGGCGCCGCACCGGGCGATCGCGCAGGCCCGCGCCGAAGGGTTTCAGGCGCACATGGAGCCCGGCATTTCGGCCGAGGACTGCCTGTACGCCGACCTGGGCATCGATCCGGGCACCGTGGGCTGCCAGCACTACGAAGCCAGCCAGCTGATGTTCTACCAGCGCCGCATTGACCCGTCGGCCTATCTCGTACTGTGGCAGGTGGCCATTTCCGGCGACCGAAGCTTCCGCCGCTTTTCCACCGAGCCGGCCTATCGGCAGCTTTTGGTGGAGCTGCTGGCGAAGGACTACCCGCTGGACCATCCCTGCATCGTCTACGAAGCCGCAACGCTGCCGATCCATGTGCCCCGGCGCGACACGATCGCCCTGCGCGACCTGGCGCTCACCCCGCTGGACCTGACGTCCACGCTGGTGCTGCCCCCAGCCGTGCCCTTGCAAGGCAACGCTGCCATGATGGCGCGGATCGCCGAACTGGACGCATCCCTGGCGGTTGCCTGACACCCACACCATCCACCACAACGAGGATTCGAACATGTCGAACGTGATCGCGTTTCTGGAATCGCTGGGCAACAACGCCGCCAAAGCCCAATTGACGGGCGAAGCCTACGTCGCCGCCGTGGACGCCGTGGGCCTGGACGACGCCCCGCGCCAGGCGCTGCTGAACCGCGATGCCGACGCGCTGAGCGGGCTTTTGGGCGGCCGCAGCAAGATGATCTGCGCCCTCTTCCCGGCCGACCAGGAGCCGCAGAAGGAAGGCGACGAAGAACAGGAAGACAAGGATCCGGATGAAAAGAAGGAATCAGTCCGCAGCACGGGCCTGCACTGAATCCGGCACCCCCTTGGCTCGAAGCTCGCCATTGGCATCGGTCCTGTTGGCCATCGCGCTCTTTGCGATGGCCAACCCGGGCAGCGCCTCGGATTCGTTCGAGGCGCTGCTGGTCAAGGCCGAACAGATCCGAAGCACCGACATAGCCGGGTTCCGGGTCCTACTCGGTCAACTCAATGGCAGGATCGCTGAAGCCACCCCCGAGCAAAGCCAGCAGCTTCGATATCTGAAGATCTACGACCTTGGCTATACCGGGCGCTACGACCTGGCGGTGAAGGATGCCACGGCGCTGTTCGACGAAGTCGACGACCCGGATATAAAGCTCCGCGCCGGTGCCCTGATCGTCAACTCTTATGCGGCTACCCGCAACCTTTACGATGGGCTGCGCTACCTGGACCTGACCCTGCAGCTGATCGACCGGGTGCAGGACCCCGAGCTCCGCAGCCACGGGTGGTTCGCCGCTTCGACGCTTTACAGTCAGGCCGGCCAGTATGAACTCAGCCAGCACTATGCCGAACAGATCCTCGCCATCAGCACCAACCCGAGAACTCGCTGCTTCGCAGGCCTGCAGCGCGTGGAATCACTGCGCCAGCTCCGCCAGCTTGATGAAGTGGACGACACCATCGAGTCGATCCTGCAGGAGTGCGAACGAACCCAGGAGAAGGTCATCTCTGGATTCCTTTGGGTCATCCAGGCACGGCTCGCTTCTGCCAAAGGCGACAACGCCGGCGCTATGGTTGTGCTCGAGCAACACTTGGCGGAAATCGAGAAGACAGGTTATCCGCGCTTGGTCGGGGAGGCCCAGTCGCTACTTGGCGAACTCCACCTGGAGGCAGGAAGCCTCGTTGAAGCCAGTCGCTACGCCAACTTGGCATTGTCTCGAAGCAGCGACCTGGCTTTCTCGCTTCCGTTGGTCAATGCACACAAGACGCTTTATGAAAGCACAAGGCGCCGAGGCGACCTAGCGGCAGCGCTGAAGCATCACATCGCTTATGCCGATGCTGACCGCGCCTACTTGGACCAGATCAAGACGCGCGAGATCGCCTACCAGGCCGTCCGCCAAGAGACCCTGCAGAAGACCCAGACCATTGAACTGCTCAACAACCAGAATCGTGTCCTGCAGCTTCAACAGCAGGTCAGCGCCAAGACCAGCCAAGCCAACCAGCTGCTGATCGTGCTTCTGGCGGTACTGCTGGCCTCGATCGCCTACTGGGCGTTCAAGGTCAAGCGCATGCAGGTGTCGTTCCGCAAGCTGGCCGAAACCGACGCGCTTACCGGCATCAGCAATCGCCACCATTTCAACCGCCGGGCCGCGGCGGTGCTGGAACAGTGCCGCAAGGCCAACGAACAGGTGGGCCTGGTGATGGTGGACCTGGACCACTTCAAGTCCATCAACGACCGGTTCGGCCATGCCACCGGCGACTGGGCGCTCAAGGCCGTGGCGGATGCCTGCCGGCAGGTGTGCCGGCGCGACGACCTGCTGGGCCGGCTGGGCGGCGAGGAGTTCGCCTTCCTGCTGGTGGGCAGCGACGCCGATGCCTGCGTGTCGCTGGCCGAAGACTGCCGCCAGCGCATCGCCGCCATCGACACGCTGCCGTCGGGCCATCGCTTCCAGATCACCGCCAGCTTCGGCGTGGCCGGCTCGCGCAGCTGCGGCCACGGCTTCGACGCGCTGCTGGCCAAGGCCGACGACGCGCTGTACCTGTCCAAGCGCGACGGGCGCGACCGGGTGAGCGTGCAGGACGCCACCGGCGAGCCGCAGGCCGCGCTGTCGGGCTGAGCCGGCGTCGGCGGGGTATATAGATTCGTCGTCCCGCCGCCCGATGCCGCGGATTTCGTGGCCAGGGACGACGATCGCCGCGTGAGCGAGTCCGCGCGTCGGGGGAACGGCGCACCGCATATCGTGACGCACGTCCGATCCAGGCATGGAACTGTGACGTGCACCGTTGCGAAAACGTGTCCAAGCGCAGGAAACCTATGAAAACGTGCGGTAAATCCCACTCCCTGCAACTGTGAGGCAGACCGCATCGCTGCCGAATATGACTGCCTAGACTCCCCTGCAACGAGCCACCGCAGTCCGCGGCCAGGCCACTGCACCGAGGGAGGCCACCGTGGCAATCAAGCGCAGCGTCACCGGCGTCGCCCTTTGCGTGATCATCGCGTTCGCGTGCACCGCAGCAGGCGCCAATGAAGTTTTTTCCGATGCGCCTACAGCCGACGTCCCTGCCGCCAGTGCATCGCTGGGTTTCAGGATCGTGATCCGCGAGGCGCTGCGCTTCGATGGCCAGGCCGAACGCCGTCACCCCGCCGCCGCCAAGACCTCGCGCGTCATCACCACGCTGGACGACCACCCACTGGTGACCATCGTCCGCCCCTGAACCGGTTCGGCTTGCGCGGGCCCGCGGGCGGCGCTTAACTGGCAAGGTTCCCGCCCTCGGCCATCGCGCCCATGCTGATCCTGGAAACCGCGCGGCTGCAGCTATCGGAGCTGCGCCCGTCCGACGATGGCTTTATTGTTGAACTGCTCAACACGCCTGGATTCCTCGCCAACATCGGCGACCGCGGCGTGCGCGACGCGCAGGACGCCCGGCGCTACATCGCCCAGGGCCCCGCCGCCAGCTACGCCGCCCACGGCTTCGGGCTTTGGAAAGTGGCGCTGGCCTCCGACGGCACGCCGGTCGGCATGTGCGGCCTGATCAAGCGCGATGAGCTGCCCTTCGCCGACCTGGGCTACGCCTTCCTGCCGGCCCACGAGGGCCGCGGCTACGCCAGCGAGGCCGGCGCCGCGGCGCTCGACTTCGGCTTCCGGTGCAAGGGCCTGCCGCGCATCCTGGCCATCGTGCGGCCCGGCAACGCAGGCTCGGTGCGGGTGCTGGGGAAACTGGGCATGGCCGACCGCGGCATCCGCCAGATGGACCACCAGGTGCTGCGCGTATTCGGCATGGATGCGTACCGGCAGGCGGGGACACCGGACGCCTAGACGGCGCCAAGCGCCGCAAAAAAACGGGGCGTGCCGCTTTGCGCGACCCGCCCCGCTTTTTCCAGCAGGAGCGCGGCGAAAGCCGCGCATCCTCGCGACATCAGCTGATCGCGGCGTCCTTGAGCTTCTTCATCGGGCGGACCTTCACCTTGACGGAGGCCGGCTTGGCGGCGAACCACTGCTCTTCCTTCGTGAACGGGTTGATGCCCTTGCGCTTGGCCTTGGCCGGCACGTTGACGACCGAGATCTTCAGCAGGCCCGGCAGGGTGAACGAACCCGCGCCCTTCTTGCTGACCGAACCGTGCACGGCGCCTTCGAGGGCAGCCATCACCGCACGGACGTCCTTGGCGGCAATGCCGGTACCTTCGGCGATGTGGGCGACGAGGCCCGATTTGGTCAGCGCTTCTTTGATGGCCTTGGGCGCGGCCGGCTTGGCAACGGCCTTCGGAGCAGCCTTCGGAGCAGCCTTCTTCTTTGCAACAGCTTTCTTGGTAGCCATGTTTTTTTATTCCCGTTGTTGCTTGATTGGGTGATTGGGGTGCCTGGAAA
>Ga0105045_10003093_pt1 | contig 14197 bp, 14 predicted proteins | sample MAT02_FD_78089 | JGI IMG/M metagenome (GOLD analysis project Ga0105045, IMG submission 78089) | Freshwater microbial communities from Lake Fryxell liftoff mats and glacier meltwater in Antarctica - MAT-02 (megahit assembly) | ecosystem: Environmental > Aquatic > Freshwater > Ice > Liftoff...
AAATTATGATGACCTTGGTTTTGGCCATTTCGTTTGTTTTACTGGGCATTTTATTCAGCGATGAGATGCTGTTGCTCTTTGGTGCTCAAGGAGATATTGTTCCACTTGCAAAAGAATTCTTTTTTCCAATTATTATTTCGGTTCCGTTTTTGGCACTTTCAATGATGGGCAACACCGTAATTCGAGCGGAAGGCAAAGCGAAATTTGCTATGTTTGCGATGATAATTCCCGCTTTTGTCAATATATTATTAGACATTGTATTGATAAAATATTTAAACATGGGAATGTTCGGAGCTGCATTGGCAACAGCCATTTCCTATTTTATTTGCTTCGTGTTTATCCTTTGGTTTTTTGTTTACAAAAGCGAATTGCGACTGAAATGGCATCATTTGAAATTTCATTTTCCATTGGTAAAGGAAATTACTTCGTTGAGTTTTGTTACTTTCTCCCGACAAGGAATTGTAAGTATTCTAGCTATTATTTTGAACCATACTTTATACACGCACGGCGGCGAATCGTCAGTTGTAATTTACGGAATTATCAGTCGGATGTTAATGTTTGCGCTGTTTCCAGTATTGGGAATAACACAAGGATTTCTGCCGCTTGCTGGATATAATTACGGAGCAAACAATCATAAAAGAGTTCGAGAAACAATTTTCATTTCTATCAAATATTCCGCCATTTTGGCAACCGTTATCTTCATTGGAATTTTGGTTTTTGCTAAAGAAATTGTAGGCGTTTTTACTACGGATGCATTTGTAATAGCAGAAACACCAAATGCTTTGCGCTGGGTTTTTGCTGCATCGCCTATTATTGCAATTCAACTTATTGGTGCTGCCTATTTTCAAGCGGCTGGAAAAGCAAAAAAAGCGCTATTTTTGACGTTGAGCAAACAAGGATTTTTCCTAATTCCGCTTGTTCTCATTTTACCCAATTTTTTTGGTATTTTTGGAGCGTGGATTGCCTTCCCGATTTCGGATGTTTTATCCACTATAATTACCTATTATTTTCTAAATAAAGAAATAAAAACCGTCCTAATCAAGAACTAAAATGGAGTATTACAATTACATCAAATCACTGCATTTAATTTTTGTAATCACTTGGTTTGCAGGTTTGTTTTATATTGTTAGATTATTTGTCTATCAAATTGAAGCATCTGAAAAACCTTCTCCTGAAAAGGAAATTTTACAAAAACAATACAAAATAATGACCTATCGGTTGTGGTACATTATCACTTGGCCATCAGCTGTTTTGTCAAGTATTTTTGCGTTTTGGATGATTTTTTTCACAGAAATAGGCAATGCTTGGTTGCATCAACCTTGGATGCACGTCAAACTTGGCTTCGTTTTTGCACTCTATTTGTACCATTGGAAGTGCCAACTCATCTTCAGCGAACTGCAAAAAAATAAGGTAAAATACTCGAATACGTGGATGCGGTTGTGGAACGAAGGAGCAACCATTATTTTATTTGCTGTTGTATTTTTGGTTGTCCTAAAAAATGCTGTAAATTGGATTTATGGCGTAGTAGGAATTTTCTTGTTTTCGATTATAATAATGCTGGGATTCAAATTCTACAAAAAGATTCGGGAGCGAAATCAGTCGTAAATTATGCTATTAAAAAGAGTCAAAATAAGAACCATTTCTTTGCGAATTCGGATTTTCCTTTCGATGATTTTGCTGACTTTGATTGCCTCGATATTAATTGCTTCCATTTCTATTTATCAATTCAAAAGAGAAGCCAAAGATTACCACCAAGAACGTTTGGAACGAAAGGAAAATGCCATAAAAGAACACATTAATTTTGTACTTTCCACAACGACTTATCCCTTAACCGAAGAGAATTTACCACTGATTTTCAAAGATAAAATCCACGAATTATCGGATATTCACAGTTTGCAAATCAATATTTACAGCCTCAAAGGAACGCTCTTGAAATCATCAAAAGCATCATTTTCAATTGATACGGTTGCGCCACCAATTCCCAAATATATTTTGGGGTTAATTCAATCTTCGATAGACAAAAGATACGTTGACGTCAAAACCATTGACGACAAAAAATACCGCGCTTCTTTCAGTCAAATTAAAGATTTAAAGTTCAAGCCTTTGGGAATTTTGAATTTGCCTTACATTCAAGACGACGGATTTTACGAACGAGAATTGCGGAATTTCTTGATTCGGTTGGGGCAAGTCTATAGTTTTATGTTGGTCATTGCCTTTGCATTGGCCTATTTTCTGTCGAGTTATATTACAAAATCGCTAAAATCTATTTCGTTGAAGATTACTTCTACCAATTTGAATCAGAAAAACGAAAAAATTGAAAACGACGACAGTAGCCGGGAAGTGAGTTTGCTGATTGATGCTTACAATGGAATGGTGGATAAATTGGAAGAAAGTGCGTTGCTTTTGGCACAAAGTGAACGCGAACAAGCGTGGCGCGAAATGGCAAAACAAGTGGCACATGAAATTAAAAATCCGCTGACACCGATGCGATTGACGGTACAAAGTTTTGAACGAAAATTCGATGCAAACGACCCTGAAATCAAGCAAAAAATCAAAGATTATTCGGGAACTTTAATTCAGCAAATTGATACGATGAGTTCGGTAGCGTCGGCGTTTTCCAACTTTGCATCCATGCCTGCTCAACAAAATGAAACCTTAAATGTGGTTTCTGTGATTGAATTGGCATTGGAAATTTTTAACGAAGAATTTATATCGTTTGAAGCCGAAGAAAAGGAAATTATCACGCTTATGGATCGAACACAACTGATTCGGATTATTACCAATTTAGTCAAAAATGCCATTCAGGCGATTCCAGATTTGCAAATGGAAAAGCAAATTTATATCAAAGTCAAAAAACAAGACAACGCTGTTTTGATTGAAGTTATTGACAACGGAAGCGGCATTGATGCACAAAATATACCGCGTATTTTTGAACCTAAATTTACCACAAAAACAAGCGGAATGGGTTTAGGATTGGGAATTATCAAAAATATCATCGAAAATTATAAAGGAACGATTACTTTTGAAAGCGAAATTGGAACTGGAACGACTTTTACGGTAACACTTCCTTTAATTAAAAACTAAATTTAAAAATCAATATAATGACTTTCGAAAATATTTTAGTAGCAACCGAAAACAGCATTACAACCATCACTATTAATCGTCCAACGAAGTTGAATGCGTTGAACAAAGCGACGATTTATGAATTGCATGAAGCTTTTAAAAACGCCGAATCTGATGAGAATGTAAATGTAATCATATTGACGGGTTCTGGCGAAAAAGCATTCGTCGCTGGAGCTGATATTTCAGAATTTGCTCATTTTTCAGTAGAAGAAGGTGCTCAACTTTCGGCACAAGGACAAGAATTATTGTTTGATTTTGTCGAAAATTTGAAAACACCTGTAATTGCCGCAATCAACGGTTTTGCTTTAGGCGGCGGATTGGAATTGGCCATGTCCTGTCATTTTAGAATCGCATCCGAAAATGCAAAAATGGGATTGCCAGAAGTTTCATTAGGTGTAATTCCAGGTTACGGTGGAACACAACGTTTGCCACAATTGATTGGAAAAGGAAAAGCAATGGAACTGATTATGACCGCTGGAATGTTGAATGCGCAAGAAGCGTTGGACTGGAAATTGGTAAATTATGTAGTGCCGTCTATCGAATTAATTTCATTTTCGACAGAAATCGCCAATAAGATTTTGAAAAATTCACCTGTTGCTATTTCAAAAGCAATCAAAGCGATTAACGCTAATTTTAAAGATGGTGTAAATGGTTTTGAAACTGAAATTAAAAACTTCGGAAAGTGTTTTGGAACAGAAGATTTCAAAGAAGGAACAACGGCATTTTTAGAGAAAAGGAAAGCGGTATTTACAGGAAAATAAAATAGTGTTAGGTACTATATAATTTTTTCTCTTGCCACGAATTACACAAATTAGCACGAATTAATTTTACAGAATTTTTGCTCTAATTGAATTTCAATGTTCTAAATTAGTGAACATTCGTGTAATTTGTGGCAAAAGTTACAATTGATTAGAAAAATTCTAATCAGAAATAGTTTCGGAATTTTGTATTTTTGTTTACTAATCTTGTTTCATGGAGAAAATCATCTCATATCCTATTTCATTCATCAGTATGTTGCTGTTTTTACTGGTTTTATTAATTTTTCAACCCATTCAATGGATTTGTTTTAATGTTTTTGGTTATCAGGCTCACAAGAAAAGTGTTGATTACCTCAATTTAATTTTAGTGCGAATCGGTCATTTATTAGGAACTTCCTACCAAGTTGATAACCGAGAATTAATTCCAAAAGGCGTTCCGATAATTTTTGTGGCCAATCATCAAAGTCTTTATGACATTGTAGGAATCATTTGGTTTATGAGAAAATTTCATCCTAAATTTGTCAGCAAGAAAGAGTTAGGAAAAGGAATACCAAGTATTTCTTACAATTTGACACACGGAGGCTCGGTTTTAATTGACCGAAAAGATCCGAAACAAGCCATTCCAACGATTACGAAATTGGGTCATTACATTGAGAAATACACGCGCTCGGCAGTTATTTTTCCAGAAGGTACGAGAAGCAAAACGGGCAAACCGAAAGAATTTGCGCAAACAGGATTGAAAATACTTTGTAAAGCGGCACCTTCGGCTTATATTGTTCCGATAACTATCAACAATTCTTGGAAATTTGTTAAATACGGATTTTTCCCTTTTGGTCTTGGAAATCGTCTTATCTTTACAGTCCATTCTGCGATGGCAGTTTCGGACTTTTCGTTTATAGAATTGATGGAAAAAACGGAACAAATAATTGTAGATTCAATTCAACTTTAAAATAATAAACAAAATTTTAGCTGTACCGATGATCAAATCCTACTTCTAAAATCCTAAATCTAAAATCGAAATGTCAATACAAAATATCAGATTAGAAGTAATGCAATTTTTGGAGAAGAAGGTCAACACTTTTGTGGATGATTACTTGATTCCAGTAGAGAAAATTTGGCAACCTTCCGATTTATTACCCAATTCTGAAAGCGAAAATTTCTTTGAGGAGGTAAAAGAATTAAGAGAAATTGCCAAAGATTTGCCTTATGATTTTTGGGTAACCTTGGTAGGAGATACCATCACGGAAGAAGCGCTTCCAACTTATGAATCGTGGTTGATGGATGTAGAAGGCGTGGATCAAATGGAGCCAAATGCGTGGTCAAAATGGGTGCGAAATTGGACTGCCGAGGAAAACCGTCACGGTGATACACTGAACAAATATTTGTATCTATCTGGTCGTGTGAATATGCGCGAGATCGAAATGACAACGCAACATTTGATTGCTGATGGATTTGATATTGGAACGGGTCGCGATCCCTATAAAAACTTTGTTTACACGAGTTTTCAGGAATTAGCAACGTATGTTTCGCACAATCGGGTTTCGCAAATGGCTAAAAAATACGGAGATGCGAAATTGGCTAAAATCTGTAAGTTAATTGCTGGAGATGAAATGCGTCACCACCAAGCATATAGCGAATTTGTAACTCAAATTTTTAAAGTAGATCCAAGCGAAATGATGTTGGCTTTTCAGTACATGATGAAGCAAAAAATTGTAATGCCCGCTCAATTTTTAAGAGAATCTGGTGAAAAAATCAGTTCCGCTTTTGAAAATTTTTCCGATTCAGCACAGCGAATTGGTGTCTATACTGCCGCCGATTATGTTGATATTATGCAAAAATTGAATGAAAAATGGCAAATTGATAAAATCACAAATTTAACTAACGAAGCCGAAAAAGCGCGCGATTTCTTGATGAAATTGCCTGCGAGAATGGCCCGAGTTTCAGAACGATTGGTCATTCCTGAACAATCGTATATTTTTAAATGGGTCGAGCCTGCACGAATTTAAATAAAGAATGGTTTAAACATAATGTTGGATGTCAAAATAAAAATTTGACATCCAACATTTTTTATTTCACAGAAATGGAAAACGAAAAATTAATAGAAAATACAATTGCATTTGTAAAATTGCAGTTAGCAAATGCCGAAGGAGGACACGATTGGTTTCATATCGAACGGGTTTATAAAAACACATTGGCTATAGCCAAAAATGAAAAATGCGACTTATTAGTATGTCAACTGGGTGCTTTATTGCATGATATTGCCGATAGCAAATTTCATAATGGTGATGAAAAAATCGGACCTGAAACGGCAAGAATATTTTTAGCCAGCGAAAGCGTTTCAGAAGGAATTATCGAAAACGTCATTCAGATTATAGAAAACATTTCGTTTAAAGGCGGGAATTTCCAAATGCAATTTAACTCTATTGAACTTCAAGTGGTGCAAGATGCTGATCGTTTAGATGCCATCGGAGCCATTGGAATTGCACGAGCATTCAATTATGGAGGATTCAAAAACAGAACAATTTACAATCCCGAAATTAAACCGAATTTGACGATGTCAAAAGAAGAATATAAAAATGCTGATGCCCCAACGATTAATCATTTTTATGAAAAATTATTATTGTTGAAAGATAAAATGAATACTGAAAGTGGAAAGAAGATTGCCGAGAAAAGACATGAATTTATGGAGGAGTATTTAGAGCAATTTTATGAGGAATGGGAGGGGAAGAGGTAGGTTTGTTTTAACATAATCGCTATTTCAGCTCGTCCATTTTTTTTAGACAATTCAATCAATTACTTTGTCTTAAGCTCCGTGCCAAAAATTCGCTTTTCACGTTCGGCACTGTCTTTTCCAAAATAGTAGGACTGTACGATTAGCACCATGCAGCTTATTGTTGTGAAGTCATTGATAAAACCAGAAAAAGTGAAATCAAAGAAAATCCGATCCTCATAAAACAAAAATATCTAATAATGAAAAGTGAAGCGAGTAGAAAAGAAAATCAATAAAAAGTATTTGCGCAAATAACTAAAATGAATTTAAAAACATCAGAGGCGTGGGCAATTAGAGAAAATATTAAAACTATATTCAGTCATAATCATTGGTCGGATTTACCTTATCCTAAAATAGTTTTGCAGCCAACCATCGGATTAAAATGGTAGCGTCTTGATTTAGAATGCATCGTTTTTAGCCCAGTTTCATCATGACTAAATGTTGAGGTCTCATATGAAACTTTATGTTTTTATAGTTTCGTTTTTTATACAATATGAAAAAAAGATATAGTGTCCGGCTGGCTCAAGTCACTTGAATTGACGAAGCTAAATTACCTGGAAACGAAAAAAACCACGCCTTGACGTGGTTTTAAATTATAACTTGTCGACAGAATTAACAGTTTTCGTTGTCTGCTTCTTTGCAGCGTTGCAACAATTCATTCAACCAAGAATCTTTTAATAGCGCGAATCCCTAACAAGTGTTGCGTTTCGGAATCAACAGTAATTTCATCACTATTATTCGTTAATATGTATTAGTGCTTCTGATTTTTCTATTATTTCCCCTATTGGTTCTGCGTAAAGCCCTTTGCTCCTTAAAAGGGATGCTACTTTTTGAGCCGCTTCTTTTCTGACAGCGATTAATAATCCGCCACTAGTCTGCGGATCACACAAAATAAACCGTTGCTTTTCATTCTCAATAATAAGCTTATGACCATAACTATCCCAGTTTCTTAACGTACCGCCAGGCACACATTTTTTGTCGATGTATTCATGAATTTCATTGAAAACAGGCACTTTGCTATAATTAATACTCGCAGAAACATTGCTTCCTTCACAAACTTCAAGCAGATGGCCCATAAGTCCAAATCCAGTTACATCCGTTAATGCGGTTACTTCTTCCATTTCTGAAAGTTCCAATCCAACATCATTTAAAATAATCATTGAATTGGTAGCAACATCTTTATGATCTTCTTCCAAAAGGCCTTTCTTTTGTGCCGTAGCCAAAATCCCAACACCTAAAGGTTTTGTGAGATACAAGATATTTCCAGGTGCTGCTTTATCATTACGCTTTAAGTTAGAGATGACAACAGACCCTGTAACTGCTAGTCCAAAAACAGGTTCTGGATTATCAATACTATGACCGCCGGCGATTATTATTCCTGCATCAGCACACGCTTTTCTTCCGCCTTCCATTACTTGAGCAGCCACCTCCGGAGACAACTTATCAATCGGCCACCCTAAAATTGCAATCGCCATTAATGGTTTGCCTCCCATGGCATACACATCGCTCAACGCATTAGTAGCGGCAATTCTCCCAAAGGTAAAAGGGTCATCTACTATGGGTAAGAAAAAATCAGTAGTACTTATGATTCCTATTCCGTTGCCCATATCATATACCGCGGCATCATCTCTGGTGTCGTTGCCTACTAAAAGGCGTTTGTCTTCTATTTTTGGCGCGTCGGATTTTAATATTGCAGTTAACACTTTTGGTGATAATTTGCAGCCACAACCTGCTCCATGACTAAAACTGGTTAGTTTTATGAGTTCATTCATTTTTTTTAATTTATTAATTGTATTAAAAAGTCTGCCGTTTCATCGGGATTTACGGTTGGGATTTGATATTTCAGAATTTCAGCATCTGGACGCTTTAGTAATCCTTTTAAGTAATATTTATCGTAATATATAAGTGAAATTTCCACCACTTTATAGTAATTCTTGTTTTCAAGCGCTTCCAACGCGTATTTAGCGTTATCATACCCTAGCCTTTTAGAGATTCGGACAATTGCATCGGCTAATTCTTGTTGATTCAAATTTGAATAGGTAGTTACTAGATGCGTGGCTCTTTCGGCAAGGGGAACATCCAAAAAATAGACAGGCATCTCTCTCATTTTAGCATAAAATGCGTTCGGAATTTCAATTTGGCCAATTAACCTACTTTCATCTTCAACCCATATAGGCATATTATGATTGAAGCTCTGAACGATTGAAAATAAATTGTTTTCAAATTGCTCTGTTGTTGGCTGCTGCGGAAGGTCTATTCCTCCAAAAGCCGAACCTCTATGATTAGCCAATCCTTCCAAATCAATCACTTGTTGCCCTTTCTTTTTTAAAGAATGCAGTATTTCAGTTTTGCCCGTACCCGTATATCCACCTAGAATTTTAAGATTTAAGGGTTGCTCAAAAAATTGCAATACGTAATTGCGGAAAGCTTTGTACCCTTTTTCGATAACATACACTTTTTCAAAACCATTTTCGATAAGATGATCGGCAAAAGCATTACTTCTCATTCCGCCACGCCAACAATGTATGGCAACTTCTTTTTTAGGTGCAATTGCGAGTGATTTGGTTATAAAATCATTTAATTTGGGTTTTACATATACTAATCCAATTTCAATAGCCCTTTCTTTGGACTCTTTTTTATAAGCAGTGCCGACTACTGCTCGTTCCTCATCCGTAAATAATTCAAGATTAACAGCATTTGGAACGTGTCCTTTCACAAACTCTCCAGGCGATCTTACATCAATAATTGGGATATGCTGTAAATTTTGAAAGTAAAATGCAACGGATATAATTTGTTTCATTTTTATATGAGTTTTAAAAGGCATTCTTGCGATAGAACGAGTGCCTTTATATTTAAAATAAGCAAGTGTATTAGTTTTAGAATTGAAGTTAATAATTGGACCTATAAAAAATAGTAGTGTTTCACTATCGAATGTAAAAACGAAAAAACGGCTTAATTTGTCAATAACAATAACCAATCCTGATGAAATATGCAATTATTGTAAATCTAACAAATATCACCAATTATACGGCGCTATTTTGTGTTAAATATCAGTTGGGATTCAAATTATTTAAGTTGCTTTCAGAATAGTATTTTAGCTTACAATCACCAATATTTTAACCACTACAATTGTCTTTTCCAATGAAACTGTACACCCTATCCCGATGCAAACGCTACCGTTTTTTGAGCTAATTTCACGGGCTGATATTCGATGTTTTTTTTAGTTATTTTTCCTATTTAAAAGGTTTGAAAATGATACTTCATAGATATAAATTCAACAAAATGGCTGAATTACATTGCCGTGCAACATTGAAGTAGTGCGTCCTAGATTCATTAATTATTCCCACAAAAAAAGGCTTCAGATAGATACCCAAAGCCATTTATATAGAAAACTTAATTTACAATATTTACGAAATAGCTTCATAAACCACTTTTCCTTTCACGATACTCAAACCTTTGTTTAAGTCTGGATTTAGTTCGCAGGCTTTTTCCCAACCTGCTATCTGAAGTGGTTGCAACGCAATGTTGCTCTGCAATAGTCTGCGAGTTTGTAGCATTTATGTTATCCGGGTTTTATTACTTAATAATGCCCTTTTAGGCTGTAGATATGAAGTTGGCTCTTTTCTATATTGTAAACGAAACGGTTTACTTTATCAATTTTGCGCGACCATTTTCCAGAAAGATGGTGTTTTAAAGGTTCAGGGTTGCCAATTCCTTGCTAGGGATTTAAAATAATGGCATTTTTTAGCGCTATAATGCGTTCTTGAATTTTTAGGTTCTTGGTTTTTTTCCAGAATTCGATGTCTTTTTGCGCTTGTTCTGAAAGTATTATTTCCATAAATCGTCAAATCCATCAGAAGTTACTTTTAATCCTTTTCCTTGTCTAATTTCTTGTTCAGCTTTTAAAACCATATTTACAAATTCAGGGTCGTACTGTTGATTGTTAGAGACCTCAAATCTGATTTTTAAAGCGATCATAAAAGCTTTAATGGCCTCTACTTGTGAAGCATCTTCGGGGTGGATGGTTATATTTATTGATGACATAATTAAATGAGTATAAAATGGAGTGTTTTCTTCTTACAATAAAAGCTTCAAGAAATCTTTTTACAAATAGAGTGCTTTTGTTTGAAACAAATTTAATCATTTTTTATCAATTTCAAACTAAAGCGCAACTCCGTTTATGTAGACAAAAGAAAAGATTGGTACACGAGAATTTTATGAAAATCCCGCTACCTTATGTGTTTATGAAATTCATTGCGGTAATTATAGGTGTTCGAACGTTGTTATGGATTTTGATGAAAACTTCGGGGAGCTGATTATTTCCACAAAAAAAAGGCTTCAGATAGATACCCAAAGCCATTTATATAGAAAACTTAATTTACAATATTTACGAAATAGCCTCATAAACCACTTTTCCTTTCACGATACTCAAACCTTTGTTTAAGTCTGGATTTAGTTCGCAGGCTTTTTCCCAACCCAGGTTGGCAATCTTTAAAACGTAGGGCAAAGTCACATTTGTAAGTGCCAAAGTAGAAGTGTAGGGAACTGCACCAGGCATATTTGTTACACAATAATGCACTACATCGTCAATAATATAAGTAGGATCCTCGTGCGTGGTAGGTCTTGTAGTTTCAAAACAGCCGCCTTGATCTACGGCAACATCCACCAGAACCGTTCCGGGATGCATGTCTTTGAGCATGTCTTTTGTAATTAATCTTGGTGCCTTTCCGCCAGTTACCAAAACCGCACCGATGATTAAATCATGGTTTTTGATGTGGCGTCGGATGTTGTATTCACTAGAAAATTCGGTAACTACGTGACTTGGCATAACATCATTTACGTATCTAAGTCTTTTCATATTGATGTCTAATATAGTAACGTGGGCTCCAAGACCTGCAGCCATTTTAGCTGCTTGAATTCCTACAACTCCAGCGCCTAAAACCAAAACTTTACCAGGAGGAACGCCAGGTACGCCGCCAAGCAAAATGCCTTTTCCCTTAATTGGTTTTTCTAAATATTTGGCGCCTTGCTGAATGGCCATTCTTCCTGCCACTTCAGACATGGGTGTTAATAAAGGCAAGGTTCCATCTGCATCCTGAACGGTTTCATAAGCAATACAAACGGCTTTGCTGTCAATCATTGCCTGCGTTAATGCATCGCTTGACGCAAAATGAAAGTAGGTAAAAACAATTTGGTCTTCTTTAATCAAACCATACTCTTGTGCAATGGGCTCTTTTACTTTAATAATCATATCGCTAATGGCATAAACGTCTTCGGCTTTTGGCAGTAAAACAGCTCCAGCACCTAGATAATCTTCGTCAAGAAAACCACTTCCTTCTCCTGCTTTACTTTCAACAAGTACTGTATGATTGTTTTTTACTAGTTCAAAAACACCTGCTGGAGTCAAACCCACGCGACTCTCATTATTCTTTATTTCTTTGACCACCCCTACTTTCATTATGTTTATTTTAAATATTCGTCAAATATAAACATATCTACCCTAAAAAATATAGGGGTGTAGCGTTATTTTTTAATAATTTTAATGAAATCTTCTCTGTTGATTTCTCTAGCTCCTAAACTTTCTAGATGATCATTATGCACTTGGCAATCAATTAAAGTGTATTTCCGAACTTTTAAATTTTGTACTAAAGTTATAAACGCGACTTTCGAAGCATTGGAAACTTTTGAGAACATACTTTCGCCACAAAACACATTTCCCAAATCAATGCCGTATAATCCGCCAACTAATTCATCGTCTTGCCAAACCTCAACCGATTTTGCATAACCCAATTCGTGTAACTTCACATAAGCTTCAATCATTTCATCATTTATCCAAGTGCCTCGCTGGCCGTTTCTAGAAATGTGACTGCAATTGGAAATTACCGCTCGAAAATCTTTATTGAAAGTCACTGTGAATAGTTCTTTTCGTAAAACATTCCGCATACTTTTAGAAACAACCAATTCATCCGGAAATAAAACCATTCTCTTTGGAGGCGACCACCACAAAATAGGTTCGTCACTATCAAACCATGGAAAAATTCCACTTCGGTACGCCAGCATCAAACGCTCTGGAGACAAGTCGCCACCAACAGCGAGGATGCCGCTTCTGTCAGCTTCGGAAACGTCGGGGAAGAAGAGTTCTTTGAGGAGGAAGTACATGGGAATTATGAGTTATGAATTATGAGTTATGAATTGGGATTTAAGAATATAGAAAAAAGAGTATAGAAAAAAGAGTATAGAATATAGATAAAAGACTCAAATAAGACAAAAAACAAAGTCATTCTGCAATGCATAAACATCCAGAATGACTTGTACTTTCAATTCGAAAACAAGAGACCGCTTAAAAAATAGTTTTCATGTCGCTTTTTTGCTCCACACTTTATACTCCACACTCTAAACTCTATACTCCGTACTCCGTACTCCATACTCCATACTCCATACTCTCAACTCCATACTCCATACTCCATACTCTACACTCCATACTCCCTACTCAAAACTCCCTACTCCCTACTTTCTATACGCATCAGAATGAACGTTTGCAACTGCTCTACCGGAAGGGTCGTTTAAGTTTTTGAAGGCTTCGTCCCATTCTAATGCAATTTTGGTGCTGCACGCCACACTTGCTTCTTGTGGCACAGACAAGGCTGCGGCATCGCTCGGAAAATGTTCAGTAAAAATAGAACGGTAATAATATTCTTCTTTTGAAGTAGGTGTTTGAATGGGGAATTTATAGTTGGCATTCGCCAATTGTTCGTCTGAAACTTCTTTAGCAACCACTTCTTTCAAAGTGTCAATCCAGCTGTAACCAACGCCATCACTAAATTGCTCTTTTTGCCGCCAAGCCACACTTTCGGGCAACATGTCTTCAAAGGCTTTTCGCAAAATCCACTTTTCCATGCGTTCGCCGTTTATCATTTTGTCTTGCGGATTAATTCGCATTGCCACGTCTATAAATTCTTTGTCTAAAAATGGCACACGACCTTCGATTCCCCAAGCGGCTAAACTTTTGTTGGCACGCAAACAATCGTACATGTGCAATTTGCTTAATTTTCGAACGGTTTCTTCGTGAAATTCCCGCGCGTTTGGTGCTTTGTGAAAATACAGATAACCTCCAAATAATTCGTCCGAACCTTCGCCAGATAGTACCATTTTTATGCCCATCGATTTGATGACTCGTGCCATTAAATACATAGGTGTCGAAGCACGAATGGTGGTCACATCATAAGTTTCGATATTATAAATCACATCACGAATGGCGTCTAAACCTTCTTGAATAGTAAATTTTATTTCGTGGTGAATGGTTCCTAAATGAATAGCCACTTTTTGGGCAGCAATTAAGTCGGGCGACCCTTCTAAACCCACTGCAAAAGAATGCAATTGTGGATACCAAGCATCAGAATTGTCATCTGATTCGATGCGTTTTTGCGCAAATTTCTTGGCAACAGCCGAAGTTATCGACGAATCTAATCCGCCGGAAAGCAAAACACCATAAGGCACATCGCTCATCAATTGTCTTTTAACCGCTGCTTCAAGCGCTATTTTTATT
>Ga0105045_10003094_pt1 | contig 14196 bp, 13 predicted proteins | sample MAT02_FD_78089 | JGI IMG/M metagenome (GOLD analysis project Ga0105045, IMG submission 78089) | Freshwater microbial communities from Lake Fryxell liftoff mats and glacier meltwater in Antarctica - MAT-02 (megahit assembly) | ecosystem: Environmental > Aquatic > Freshwater > Ice > Liftoff...
AAATCCAAACTGCATCCAAAACCAATATTATTAAAGATTGCTCCAGATTTGACTGATTCACAACTTGATGATATCATTGAGATTGTTGACTCAGTGAAAATTGATGGCGTCATTGCTTCGAATACAACTATCTCTAGAGAAAATTTAAAGACTGATAAGGCAACGATTGATTCAATTGGAGCTGGCGGCGTTTCTGGAAAACCTGTAAGAGAAAGATCCACAGAAGTAATTCGGTACTTGGCAGAAAAGTCCAATAAATCCTTTCCTATTATTGGTGTTGGAGGAATTAGTTCGGCTGAGGATGCGCTTGAAAAATTAAACGCAGGTGCAGATTTGGTTCAAGTTTATACTGGTTTTATTTATGAGGGTCCTAGACTCATCAAGAAAATCAATCAAGGTATTTTGGATCAAACAAAATAAGTACATTTATACTATGAATGAATTAAAAATCATTGAATGTCCAAGAGATGCAATGCAAGGGATGGAAACATTTATTCCAACTGAATTGAAGGCGAATTACATCAATTCTATTCTGAAATGCGGATTTGATACGGTAGATTTTGGGAGTTTTGTTTCACCAAAAGCAATTCCTCAAATGCGTGACACTGGAGATTTGCTGAATAAATTGGAATTAAATGCAAAAACAAAATTATTGGCAATTGTCGCTAACGAAAGAGGAGCTCAGGATGCTTGTAATTTTGAACAGATAGATTATTTAGGTTTTCCATTTTCTATTTCTGAAGAATTTCAGCAACGTAATACAAATAGTAGTATTTCAGAATCGCTTTCAAGGGTTGAAGTGATTCAAAATCTAGCAGTTAAGAACAATAAAGAAACGGTTGTTTATTTGTCCATGGGGTTTGGTAATCCGTATGGCGAAGAATGGAATTCGGAAATTGTTATTCAATGGTGTGAAACTTTGTACAACAAATTTGGAGTAAAAATTCAAGCACTAAGTGATACAATTGGTGTTTCGACGCCTGATACCGTTTCATATTTATTCGAAGAATTGGTCCCGACATTAAAAGAGGTAGAATTTGGAGCACATTTGCACACAAGAATAGAAAATGCGAAATCGCTTGTGTCTTCAGCGTTTGAAGCTGGCTGTAGAAGGTTTGATGGAGCAATTAAGGGTTTTGGTGGTTGCCCCCTTTCTGGTGATTCACTCACGGGAAACATGCCTACCGAAATCATGTTGGAATGGTTCGAGGAGAATAATATTTTGTTACCAATTGATAAATCTGCGTTTAATGATTCCATGAATGTATCATCAAGTGTATTTACCTATGTTCAACATGTTTAGAAAAATCTTATTTATCAGTTTTATTTTGTTTTCGTTTGTATCTTGTCAAGAAGACGGCGCAGAAAAGGCAATCGAAAAAAAGATTACGGCAGATAAGTCCGACGAATTTGAATCACTGGAAATTCTTTTCGATGAGAATGATTTTGAAGACCCTAAATCGGTTGAATTGTTGCGCGAAATAAATATCTGCAGTGAAGAAACGCTAAAAGAAATCGGATTAAATATTCCCGATTGTTCGCCTAAATTTTTTAAATTATTCTCCTTGAAATCTGGAGGTAAATTAGATGATGGCTTTCTTGTACTGACGAAAGCCAACGTTGGTGGAGTCGCACTTCGTAGAATAATTATTTTCCAGCGAGAAAATGGTGTATTGGTAAAGCTTAATGGTTTTGTAGCGAATTTGATTGGTAGAAAAAAATCAAAAACTGGTTATGATGATTTATTGGTGCGTTTCAAGGATGTTGAAGAAGGTGACGAAGTATTTTTCAATTGTATTTTAAAATGGAATGGAGCAAAATATGAGTTTAGAACGGTTGAACTTATTCATGTTCCTGCATCACAATGGTCAGCGCCTGTTAAAGCAGAACTTAAAGATTCTGTCTCAAAAGAAATTTTGAAAACGATTACTGAAAACGAAATGATTTTTTAATTCAATGGCTAAATTTTATTCGATATTTTTTATTTACATTCTTGCTGGCTGTGGCTATGGAATTGAAACGAAACCTGTTTCACTAGATACTTTTTTAAATGACAACTCAAGCAAAGTTTGGCTTGTTAAGCACAAATTTGTAAATGGAGAAAAAGTATCTGCAGGAAGGTCAGGATTTAGGGAGGTATTCATTTTTTACCATTCAACGAAAGTCATTGTGCAACCTTTAAATTCGCTTGGAAACGCACCAAACTTTCAAGGGTATTATGAATTGTCAACCGATAATTCAAAAATCAACTTCGAAATGCCAAAAGAAAACTGGTATTTTAAAATAGACTCTTACGGTGAACATCAAATTGTGCTAATCGGCAATGGTGGAGTAAGAAAGAATGAGAAATTGATTTTGATTCCGCTACCAGATGAATTCTAGTTTTTCACAAATCGTTTGACAGCTCTTGAATTACCAGACAGGAGTTCTAAAAAATAAACGCCCGATTGAATTTCTGATAAATCAATATTTTTAGTATTTCCAGCGAAAATTTCCTTTCCAGCTAAGTCTAGAATACGAACTTTCTCAATTTCTCCTACAAAATTAAGGTTTATCGATTCATTTGTTGGATTTGGATATATCGAAAAATCTAGGTCGTTCGTTAAATCATTAATTCCTGCGGGATCATCTTTTTGAACTTGAATAGAATCCAAATAAACTATGTATCCATCATAGGTTCTCAAGCCAAAAGCTAAATAAATAGTTTCGTTATCATATCCTTTCTCAGACAAGTTGATCGTGTAAGTAGTCCAATATTCTGGTTCATCAAATACCCAACCCAGCGTATCGGTGAAGCTTGCTAAATCATTCGATGTTGTTGAAAGCAAAACGATATAGTCTTCAGGATACGACGCATCATGAGATTTTCCATTCCAAGATAAGCTATTTCCATAAGCACCCAGCGTAATCTGAGGAGTAAATAACCAGCGATCTGCTCTACCAATAGGATTGAAATATGAGGTTGAGCTTGCTACTTTATTGGTTGGGTCATCAGGGTCTGTTGCAGATATCCAAGCATTTGTGTATTCACTCACAGCAGTATTCGGCGTAAATCCATCACTATTAAACATCGTATAATACAATGGGATGCCGGATTGAAATGAATCAAATAAAAGCGTTGTTTGGGAAAATGAAAATGAGCTTAGGAATAAAAATAAGATACTTAAAAATTTCATAAATTAAATTTGTTTTTTGTGCACAAAACGACACATTCCTCAAAAGTAAGGAAAATGTTTATTGCATTAACGAAATTAGGATTTCTTTGTATTCTTGATAAAAACGATCGAAGCCTAATAAATGCTTGCGAAGAAAATCATAAGTTTGATTTATATCTTCTTCCAAGAAATAGTTTAGTGACTCGTTTCTCCACGAAATCCTAGAAATTTCTTTATTCGTTTCACCAAAAAATCGCTCGTGCCAATCGCCTGCTGTAGGCATTTCTGAAGTTAGAACAGTTTTTAATTCTCCCATTTGTTCCCAAAGTATTGCTCTAACTGAATCATCTTTTGGTTGCATATCAAAATTAAGTGCACAACCACGATTTCCTGCTTCTAATCGTAAATAAATATCTTTTACTTCGGTGTTATAACTCAACCAATTCATTCGTTTTCCATTGGCAGAAGGAGTTTTGCGCATGTATTCTTTAAATCCATCCCAGAAGTCTTTATTCTTTTGTTTTTGTTCGTCTTTTGAGAGCATAATTTCGTTTTGTGGAATACGAAGATAGAAAAATTACGATTCGAACATGGTTAAATTACTAATATGTTCACCAACTAAATTATCGTTTTTTGTTGATGAAGGCAAAAAATATATTTTTAGAATTTAGCGAGCGAAGTTTTTAAGAAAAAATTAATCAATTTTTAACCACAACTCATGTTTCATGTAATCGTGATAGATACTTTCTAATAAATCACGACCAAGTGCCTCGTGCAGCTCAATGGCAGAAAGATTTATTTGATAAACCAACTCATCCAATTTTTTCTTCATAAAATACAGAGATTAAAATTTCAACATTCTTTATCACCCAAATTTATAAAAAATTAAAAGCTATTGCAATGTCAATCGAAAATTTTTATGTTGCCAACTTACTGAATGGAATTTTTGAAAATTTGGCAAGATTCATTGTACAACTCATGTTGAAATAATTCATTCATGGCGTAAAGTTCATTACTTTTGATCAACTTTTAAGAAATGCAAGTAAACAAAACAACTCAATTTTATCAGAATCAGCTAGAAAAATATGAATTAATTCTAAAAACAGCGAAAAGCAAGGTTCGATCTCTTGGATTTGCAAGATTAGCGATGTTTTTAATTATTTGTGCAAGTATTTATTTTCTGGGAAATGAAGTAATGCTCTTTGTAGTATTGCCAATCGAACTTGCTGGATTTTTGTTTCTAGTCCATGCATTTCTGGATGCAAAAGATTTGCGAAAAAAAGTATCGCTTATTATTGATCTAAACAAAAATGAACTATTGACTTTAGAGGGTAATTGGTCTAATTTCCCTGATGGCTTTGAATACAAAAACGGTGCTCATCCATTTTCTTTAGATATGGATTTGTTCGGTCCAAAAAGTTTGTATCAGCTAATAAATAGAACAGCATTGAAGGCAGGAAGTAATAAATTAGCATCTGTTTTATCCTATGGGTCGCAAAATATAGAAATAAGTAACGAAGCGATAAAAACCTTTTCTGAGCAAGTTGATTGGTGTCAGAATTTCATTATTGAGGGACAATTGCGTGTTCAGGAAGGAAAACAACGTTCAATTACCGAACTTAAAAAGATTGATTTCCCAAATAAAATTGTTTTAGTTTTAAAATGGTTGATTCCAATTATGTCTTTCGGAACACTTGGATTATTTCTAGCGAATCTTATTCCCATAAGCTTTTTGATAATTTCGTTAGTTGTAGTTATTTCGATTGTTGCGCAATTCTTAAAATCTTCAAACAAAGTTATTTTGCCCACAACTGGACTTGAAAATGAAGTAAGTGCGATGATTCGACAGTTGGAATTGTTGCGAATAATGGAAGTTCAAAGTCAACAAACCAAAGGATTTATTGCTAAATTGACAGAAGGAGAGGACAGTTTTTTAGCTGCATTCGCATCTTTAGCGCGCATTCAAAAACGAATGAGTTACCGTGAAAATATTTTGGTTGGAACCGTTCTAAACGTATATTTCGCTTGGGATTTTTTGTTCATAGATCTATTCAAAACTTGGTTAGAAAAATATTCAAGTAAACTAGAATTCTGGGAGAATCAACTTGCGGAAGTTGAAGTTTGGATTTCTGGTGGAGTTTATCATTTCAATTTCCCTGAATCGAATTTTGCTTCTTTTACTGATGGAAATGATTTCACTATTTCTGAACTGGCTCATCCCTTTGTAAATCAACAAAAACAGATCAAAAATGACATTAACATTGATTCAAGTGAGAACTTCCTTGTAATTACAGGTCCAAATATGGCAGGAAAAAGCACGTACTTAAGAAGTGTTGGAGTTGCGATTCTATCCGCAAATGCTGGTTTCCCAGTGTTAGCAAAAAGATGTGTTATTCCAAAAGTTGAATTATATTCAAGTATGCGAACATCCGATGATCTTACAGTTGAAAGTTCTTATTTTCACGCTGAGTTGACTCGATTGAGATTCATTATGGATGCAATAGAAAGTGGAAAGAGCACGTTTATAATATTGGATGAAATTTTAAAAGGCACGAATAGCAAGGATAAAGAAATTGGTTCGGCTCGTTTTTTAGAGAAATTGGATAGACTAGGAGCGAGAGGAATTATTGCCACGCATGATTTATCTTTAACAAATTTGTCGGAAAAGAACACGGCATTTCGAAATGTGTATTTTGATTCTATTATAAGTGGTAGTGAATTGAGTTTTGATTATTTGGTGCGTGAAGGAGTTTGTAAAAACATGAACGCATCCTTTTTGTTGAAACAAATGAATTTAGTCGATTAATTATTAAACCGTGACTTCATTTTTTTTTCTTAGTTTAGCGCAATGGCTGGTTTGAATAAAATTCTAATTTTTATTTTTCTATTCTATGGTTTTCTGAGCTATGGTCAATTAGTTACTCCAAAACACACCTTTAATGTTGAATTGGGATTACCCAACACAGCCTTGAACAAACCGTTTAATAGGATGATGCAAGGACTTGTTAACACAAGTTTATACTATCAATTTGCACTTCCTAATTCAATAGCGTTTGGAGCTGGAGTTCGGTATAGCTTTTTCGATGTCAATGAGTTCAACGTACCTGATTCAATTCGGGGAGGAATGCACTCTATGGGGGCATTTATAAAAGTGAGTCATGAAAAATTTCATGGTGAGCGCTTTGGAACTGATATTGGCGTTAAATTTGGTTATTCCGCAAATCTTATTACTACAAATTTAAACCGTCAAAAAGGACAAAGCCCAGTTTATGTTGGTGGTGTATATATTGAACCATGTATTGGATTAATTCTCTCGGCGGATGAACAAACATCCTACCGTTTAAATATTGGTTACGCAATTCAAGGGTTTGGTTTTGATCCGAAGCAATTGGGAACAGACCAAACAGGAGGTTATAATCCATCTGAATTTAGCAGGGCAACGCAATATTTTATATTCGGATTTGGCTTCACTTATTACTTTGGCAACAAGACTTCAGAATAATGTTCGTTCAAGACAATACGGTTAAATCGATTAAAAATTATTTTTTTGATCGATTAGCTCCAAAATTTTCGAATTCTGAATTGAAATTGATGTTCAATGAATTTTTAATTGATCATCTAAAAATTTCACGTTCCGATTTAATTTCTGCAGATTCTCTTAAACTTTCTGAATCAGATTTATTGCATTTTAGATCGATTGTGAAACGACTTGAAACTGACGAACCATTTCAATATGTTCTTGGTTCCACCGAATTTTATGGTCTTGAATTGTATTGTGATGAACGAGCGTTAATTCCACGACCAGAAACAGAAGAATTGGTAGACTGGATAATTAAAGAATCTAAGAATTCGAAATCAATTATCGACCTTTGCACGGGATCTGGTTGCATAGCTTTGGCGTTAAAATCTGTTTTAGCTCTTGCCGAAATTATTGCTGTTGATATTTCCGAAGGTGCAATTTCTCTGGCAAAACAAAATGCGCATAAAACTGATTTGGCCGTTCAATTCCAATTACTGGATGTCTTGGTTGAAACAAATGAATTTTCGAATCAGCAATTTGATTTAATTGTTTCAAATCCACCATACATTCCAAAAAGAGATAAATCCGAAATGCACAAAAACGTGCTTGATTTTGAACCCGAAATAGCTTTGTTTGTGGAGGATGAAGATCCTTTAATTTTCTATCGTAAGATTTCAGAATTTGGATTGAAACATCTCAAAAAAGGAGGGATACTCTATTTTGAAATTCATGAAAAATTTTCAACTGAAGTTCATGAATTAATGATTCAATTGAATTATCAAAATGTGCAAACGAGGAAAGATATGCAAGGAAAAAATAGAATGATTTGTGGTGAATTGATCTAAGACCAACCCACCATTTAATCAAATAATCTTATTATTTCTTGCGATTTTTCATTTGTTCTTGTTGTGCTTTTTGCATTGTTTCTAAACGCTCTTGAAACTTAGATTTTTTCTTAACTTTCGTTCCTTCAGCAGCGCGATTTGCTTTACGCTCCGCCATTTTTAATTTCAATTTATCTTCATCAACAAAAAACTTTTTGATTAATAACATAATCACGATTGACATCAATGTTGATATGAAATAGTAATAACTCAAACCAGAAGAATAGTTATTGAAGAAGAAGATCATCATGAAAGGGAAAATATACATAATCACCTTCATGTTTGGCATTCCTGGTTGCTGTGGTGCTTGCATATTACCACTATTCATCATTGTATAAATCAATGTGGTAATAGCCATTAATAAAGTAAATAAGGAAACATGATCACCATATAATGGAATATTGAAGCCTAAATTCCAAATAGAGTCATACGAAGATAAGTCTTCTGCCCATAAAAACGATTTTTGACGCAGGTCAAATGTTGAAGGGAAAAATCGGAAAACTGCCAATAAAATCGGCATCTGTACGAGCATTGGAACACAACCAGCTAGTGGACTTGCACCAGATTCTCGATACAAAGTCATCATTTCCATTTGCTTTTTCATTGCATCTTCCTTATTCGGAAATTTAGCCGTTAATTCGTCGATTTCTGGTTTCAGAATGCGCATTTTAGCAGAAGACGTGTACATTTTCCATTGAATCGGCATTAAAATGAACTTCAAAATAATAGTCAGTAAAAGAATCGCCCATCCAGCTCCCATCCATCCAAAAGATGACAAGAATGTGTAAAGTGGTTGAACTGCATATAAATTTATCCAACGAAAAATTCCCCATCCATAGTTGAGCATGTCGTCATAATTCTCATTGTAACTGTTTAGTACTTCGTAGTCATTAGGACCAAAAAACCAATTCATCGTGAATGAATTATTATCAACGTTGCTCAATCCAAGATTTAATGTTGACTTATAACCTTTCAAATGGGTCCAGTTTTTTTCTTCACCTTCCTTGTAAGCATTCACTTCAAAGCTTGTTCCTTTTTTTTCAAATGCTTTTTCAGGTCGAATGATTGATGAAAAATAACTTTGTTTATAAGCAATCCAGTCAACATCATCTTCAGCAGCTTCATCATCCGAACTCATTTCACTTAAGTAATCAAATCCTACGTCAGAGTATTGGTAACAAGCAGTTGAAACTCTTCTTTGTTCGCTAAAAAGTCGCTCTGTTCTTTGGTAATCAACATCCCAATTTAGTGCAACACTTTTCGCTTCAACGTCACCATCAAAACCAATCATTTTAACGGTGTAGTCAATGTCATAAGCGCTGTCCTTTAATGTATAGCGATTCTCTACCGAACGGCCTTCTCCTAAATTTGTTGAAAAAACAATTGAGTTTTTTGTTTGAGCTTTAATCGTAAAAGGCAATTTACCAGTTTTGATAATTTTACCATTCATGGTAAATACCAATTCATTCACAGCGTCACCATTTCTGAATAATTTTAAGGGGGTTATTTTACCATCATTTTTTGCGTATTCATTATACGATTCAAACTCTTTTAAGGCAACTGAGGCAACAATTCCACCTTTCGTATTGAAATAGATTGTGAATTTTTCGTTTTCAAGTGTTACAAGTTGCTCCTTGACTTCTTGTTTCGTAATTTCAGGTTGAGATTCAGAAACTGGAGCTGGGTTTAAAGCTTCAAGAATAACAGTGTCTTTTTTCGTAACTGTATTTGTGAAAATTAAACCACCGTCCTTCTGCTCTTGAACACCTTTAGAGTCAAGCTTTGGAACTAAAGTCTTTGAGGTTTCTTCGACTTTTTTAGTTTCTTTAATAATCTTATCTTCAAGCGCTTTTTTATCGTCAATCATTTTTTGCTCCTGCTTCGCTTGCTTGTCCAACTCTTCTTGAGAAGGTTGATTCATGATTGTGAATACGGAAAGAATTGCTCCAATTAACACTAATCCAATGATGGTATTTTTATCCATTTCTTGTTTTTTTCTTTTTTAATAAATCGAATAATTATTAAATCTACGATTTCTTGTTTTTTTGATCAATAACAGCTTTAACAAACCCTACAAACAGAGGATGTGGTTTAGCAACGGTACTTTTATATTCTGGGTGAAATTGAGCCCCAACAAACCACGGATGTTCAGGTATTTCGACAATTTCTACTAATCCTGTTTCTGGGTTCTTACCTGTGGCAATCATTCCCGCTTTTTCAAATTCTTCGAGATAAGCATTATTAAATTCATACCTGTGTCTGTGGCGCTCTTTAATAACATCTGTATTATATGCAATTGCAGATTTAGAGCCGGGTTTAAGTTGACATTTGTAAGCGCCCAATCGCATTGTTCCGCCCATATTTGAAATAGTTTTCTGCTCCTCCATCATGCTTATAACAGGATGCGGAGCGTCTTCCGCTATTTCAGTTGTATGCGCATCTTCATAACCTAGTTTATGTCGTGCAAATTCAATTACTGCGCATTGCATTCCCAAACAAATACCAAAAAATGGAATTTTGTTTTCACGCGCAAAACGTACAGCTTGAATTTTTCCGGAAATTCCACGAGAACCGAAACCAGGTGCAACTAAAATTCCGTGTACATCGCTCAATTCATTTTCCATGTTCTCTTCTGAAAGTTGCTCGGAATGAATCCATTTCACGTTTACCTTGCAATCATTGGCTACACCAGCGTGAATAAATGATTCTGAGATTGATTTATAAGCATCTTTTAATTCAACATATTTCCCGACCAAACCAATCGTAACCTCCTGCGAAGGATTTTTCAGTTTAATCAAAAACTCTTTCCAATTATCTAGATTTGGTATTGATCTAGTTGGTAAATGCAATTTTTCAAGCACCACTTTGTCAAGTTCTTCAGCTTGCATCAGCAGCGGAACATCGTAAATCGTTTCAGCATCGCGCGCCTCAATTACAGCGTTCATGCTTACATTACAAAACTTGGCAATTTTCTTCCGAACCGTTAAATCCAATTCGTGTTCTGTTCTGCAACATAAAATATCTGGTTGAACACCTAACTCAAGAACTTGTTTAACAGAATGCTGCGTTGGTTTTGTTTTTAATTCGCCGGCAGCAGCTAAATATGGAACTAATGTTAAATGAATAAGAATACAATCATTTTCTAATTCCCAATTCAATTGTCGAACGGCTTCAACATAAGGAAGTGATTCAATATCGCCGATTGTACCTCCAATTTCTGTAATTACGATATCGTAATCGCCGCTATTGCCAAGGATTTGAATGCGTTCTTTAATTTCGTCAGTTATGTGCGGAATAATTTGAACCGTTTTACCCAAATATTCGCCACGCCGCTCTTTGTCTATAACAGATTGGTAAATTTTACCTGTAGTAACATTGTTGGCCTGTGATGTTGGCACATTTAAAAAACGCTCGTAATGTCCTAAATCTAAGTCTGTTTCAGCTCCGTCGTCGGTAACGAAACATTCTCCGTGTTCATAAGGGTTTAGTGTTCCTGGATCAATATTGATATAAGGGTCTAGCTTCTGGATTGTTGTTGAATAACCGCGTGCTTGAAGCAATTTAGCCAGCGAAGCCGAGATAATTCCTTTACCAAGAGATGAAGTAACACCGCCTGTTACAAATACGTATTTTGTTGAGTTTGCCATTAATTGAGTTGAATTGTAACTACGGAGCGCAAAGTTAATAGATTCAAACGAGTGACCATGTAAACGTTGATAAATATTTATAAAAGTTGATTTTTTGTTTTACGCGGGGCTTAGAACAAGAGCTTTTTTAATCAAATTTGAGTGATGGAATTTTGATTGAAAGACTTAAAATTGAGCTTAAATTGTTTAATTATTTAGAAATCAATACAATAGATTCTGATTGCACATAATAATAATAATAGGGTGCTGCAAGGCTTAATATGCGTCATAAAATTGAACTTTCTAAAGTCACAAAAACCATCAAATTAAAACGATTAATCAGTCGGATTACTTTCAATCCTATTCCCATATTTTTTCCGCAATCGTTTCGTTTTCAAATCTTCTTCTTGCCAACGTATATTTTGTCCCATTGTCCCTTTTAGACGCTTGAAAAAAGATTCTCTTTCTTTTATTGAAACAAAGTTTTCTCTAATCGCAGCATTACCATCTATTTTCGGAGAAATCATCTCAACCGTATTCAAGGTGTCATAAACAATAGGCAATAATTCAACCGGAAATTCAAATTTTTTAATAAAAGATCGAAGGGAATTTGTTTGGAAAGGATCGGTTGCTAAACCAATTTTTTTAAATCCGTTTTTCACTGCAACACGATAAGAATAGTAGACATTTTCAGTGCTATGCTCTGCGCGTGGGTCAGTGAAAATATTTTCTTTCGGAATTCCAAGTGTCTCAGCATAAATTGCCATCGTTTGTGCTTCTTCGTAATGAGAATAAACCGCTGAACCAGAATAAATAATATTTTTGGTGAATCCTTTATCGTATAAATATTTAGACCAATGAACGCGCTGCATCATGGTCTCACTCCAATGCTCACCACCGAACGGAACCCCCGGAACTATGATCACATCGTAAGGAGCAAATGCTAAGTTTTTGTTGGTTGTTTTAGCTGCTGAAGGAGCAAATAGTCCGCAACTTGAAAGAATCAAGGTTAAGGAGAAAAAGGATAAATATTTAGGCATAAAAGAATTTTAAATAAAGGAGAAAATTAAGAATAATTTTTTTAAAAGTTTAATTACCCCATGAATCATTCATTCCAAATTGCATGAAAAAACGACTTTTTCGCACATTTTTTGAATCAAAGGTTGGACAACCAAGCTCATCTAAACGCGGATAGTGCGGCGTGTTTCGTTCTATTTTCTTGGGCATCAGAATTAAATCATGCGCAAAGCGATTTTGAAAACCATGACGAATTCGTTCGCTGTCAATTCCAAGTCGAAGGTGAGCGACATTTCCATAAGGCATGTTTACCTGCAGACCTCCGTATAGGACACCGTGACTTGTTTTGCCATAAGGTAAATCTTCTAAAGCTCGAAATCCGCTTGGTTGCTTTTCATCCGAAATATGCTCCCAAACAGATCCTTTCGTTTCTCCTGTCCAAATGTAAAGTCCTGTAGAAAATTTAAAATCCTTGGTCTTGTAATTTGCTTGCAAATGTCCCGTTCTGAAACGATCTCTTGCTTGACCGCCAAAAACATCATTTTCAAAGCGCAAACTAAAATTCTTTACATGAATTGCCCATGCACCGGAAAGTTGTGAAGTTCCTACATTGTCGAAATAGGCTAAATAATTGAACCCTAAGCCATAATTGAAATTCGTTTGATGATTTAATCCATCTAATTCAAAATCTCTAACACTTTGTTTCTTTCCCGCAAGCAGAATAATTCCGACCGTACTCCGATTTTCAAAAAAGTTTTTACGATTTCCAAATGATGAACCATTAAAAGTAAATGTTGTCCCAGCATTTATTTGATAAAAATAATCTGTGTAGTATCCACGTAGATTCAAACCAACACTATTTTGATGTGAACCAAAATTTAGTAATAATCCAATTGAAGCTCCAAATTTGGAATCAGAATAGGATTGAGCAAACAATTGGCTCGAAAAAAATAATATGATGAAAATGATGTTATTCATTATAGTCAAAGATGACAAAAAACATTCCAAGAATGGTTATTTGGGTTAATATGTTTTAACGAAAACCTAGGTAATTTTAGATTTTCATCTCGAACATTGTGATTATAGCATGTTTTATTTTAAATTTTTAGCCGCCAACGGGAGCAATGATGTCAATTTGGAAATTTTAAAATATTAAAAGTTTTGACCAACTATTGAAACTTGCTCATGCGATTTGAATCGATTTGTTCATAAGTTTAAAATTATTCACCATCTCCAATCAAACTATTCCTCCTATAAACCAACTTTTTTAACCAATCGTCATCCAAGAAGCTTAATCTTTCAAAATCCTCTTACTTTTGTTTCATGGGTAATTCAGCAAAATTATATTGGGGTTTTCAAATCATTGGTTGGTTTGCGATTGCTTCATTAATTTTCTTTGCCACTTATAATGATGATCCAAGCGAGATAGACATGCAATTTATGTTACAGCTTGGAGCGCTCTCTTTCGTGAGTATCGCTGCTACCCATTTCATGCGACAATTACTGTTAAAACTGAAGTGGTTAGACTTGAAGTTTTCAGCTCTCATTCCACGACTTTTATTAATTTCTTTTGTTTGTTCAATTTTCATCGTGGCTACATTGTTTTTGATTAATTTAGTTATGAACGCTCCAGAGCCAATCAAAATGGGGCGGAGTATTGCTAACATTCTATCAACTTCAATTCTTGTGTTGTTTTGGAATGCAATTTACGTAACATATCATTTCTTTCAAAAATCTAAGCGACAAGAACTAAATAACTTAAGTTTAGAAGCATCAAAAAACGAAATTGAGCTAAAAAATCTTCGTTCACAGCTAAATCCACATTTTTTATTCAATTCACTGAATAGTATTCGTGCATTGGTGGATCAAGAACCTATAAAAGCAAAAAACGCAATTACTATTTTGTCAAATTTATTGCGAAAATCGCTGATTATGGGAAAGGAGAATTTAGTTTCTTTAGAATCAGAATTACTCATGGTGTCAAATTATCTTGA
>Ga0105045_10003095_pt1 | contig 14195 bp, 11 predicted proteins | sample MAT02_FD_78089 | JGI IMG/M metagenome (GOLD analysis project Ga0105045, IMG submission 78089) | Freshwater microbial communities from Lake Fryxell liftoff mats and glacier meltwater in Antarctica - MAT-02 (megahit assembly) | ecosystem: Environmental > Aquatic > Freshwater > Ice > Liftoff...
AAGAAAAATAGTTTTCATTCGTGTTTTTGATAAAATTAACGAAACGAATATAAAACTAAAAATCCAAAGTGTCAAATGGACTTTTTATTTGATCTAAACCTTTGGTTGTGATGTGCGTGTAAATCTCGGTTGTTTTGCTGTTTTCATGTCCTAACAGATTTTGAATATAGCGCAAACCTACTCCGTTTTCGAGCAAATGGGTTGCAAATGAATGCCGCAGGGTATGTACACTCACTTTCTTCGTGATTTTCGCAGCTTGAGCCGCTCGATGAAAAATGACTTGGATACTTCGTGCGGAATACTTAGCTTCAGTTGGACCCTCAAACAAGTACTCTTTTGGCCGATATTCAAGGAAGTATGCACGCAAGATGCCAAGAGTTTTGGGCGATAAAATCGTGTAGCGATCTTTCTTGCCTTTAGATTGTTCTACACGTATTTGCATGCGCTGTGAGTCTATGTCTTTGATGCGCATATTGATACACTCAGAAATTCGTAAACCTGCAGAGTAAATAAGGGATAGAATCGCCTTGTGTTTCAGATTCTCGATACTTTTTAGTAGTGCACTAACTTCCTCAGTACTCAGCACGTTTGGTAAGGACTTTTCTTTCTTTGGACGATCAATAAAATAAGTTTTTCTCGCACCATGAAGTACTTTTTCAAAGTAGAATTTCACTGCATTAATCGCTTGATTTTGATAGGAAATTGAAACCTGACGCTCCATCACCAAATGTCGCAAAAAAGTTTGAATGTGTCCTTCGTTTAAATCTTGTAGAGCTATGGAATTGTGGTAGTTGATGAAATCTTCAAAAGCACTTTTATAGGTTTTCAACGTGCTCTTGCTGTATCGAAGTTCTTGAATTTTTAACAGCATTTCTTCCGGACAAGTCTTGTAATGCGGACTATCAAAAGGCGTTTTTTTCTGTGCAGCATCGCTGTTTTTCCTCGGTTCTTCCTGTTCAACTCGGAAAGAAAGTGCCATTTGCTTCAATGCAAATTCTAATTGACGTAAAAATTCTTCGGAATAGGGAATGCTCCACCATTTGTTGGCGCTGTCCCAAGAATGATAGGGAATTTTCTTTACAAATTGCATCAGACCCAAATGGTATGCAGCCAAAATTCGAATGCGCTTGGTTTGGGTAAGAAACAAAACAACTTCATCCGTTTTTCGCTCTACTCTATTTTCGCCATGCGTTTCAACGACGGTTTGATGCTGTGTATATCGATCTATTCTTCCCCGGAAATGAGCGAGAATTAATTCCAAATTACCAGGGTAATTCGGAATTTTCCAGTGATACCATTGTTTTGACCATGCGCTGTACTTCAAAAACCGAACAAAGGAAACATCGACTTCATTTTTAGGCATTTTAAGAATGATGTGCTTATCAAAAGTTTCAATGGAAATGACCCTTCTTTCGTTTTTTATTTCGGGTACTTGCGCAAATTCTGCTTCGGATAAGACTGACCTTAGCAAGGTTCGATTTTCAAGCGTGGGTTTTATTATCCAAAAATTTAATTTTTCATCTCGTTCAAAGTCTGCACTATTTTGAATTTTCAAAAAACGATTATCCATTTCTATTGAACTGATAATCCACTTATTTTCAATATTATAAGCTGATGTCTGTAGGTTCATTTATTTCGATTTTCACATTAAGATAGTGAAAAACATCATTTCGATACAAATAAATAGTAGCGGAAACCCATTCAATTGTGAAGATAGACGCAACAGTAAAAAAACCTATTTCACCAAAAAAACATCTCCATCATTCACAAAAACGGAATTTTCAAAAACTTCCCTCGCCTCTGCTTCATGCTCTGCACCATCATCGTACCTTGCACTCAAATGCCCCATCAATAATTGTCCAACTTCTGCCTTAGCTGCAACTGTCGCAGCTTGTTTTGCCGTTGAATGCATGGTCTTTTTTGCGTTAGAAATGTGTTCTTCTAAAAATGTTGCTTCATGATATAAAACGTTTGTTCCTTCCACGGCTTTGATTACATTTTCAGAATATGCTGTGTCAGAACAGTACGCGTATGATAATGATTTTTTTGCCTTCTTAGTAAAAACGGTACTTTGAAGCACAACACCCGAATCGGCGACAACGTCTTCTCCCCGCTTCAATCTATGTATGTGTTCGATTTTCATGTCTGGATGGAGCATCGCATCTTTTTTTAATGCACGTTCCTTTGTTTTCTCTTGAATACGGAAGCCTGAAGTTGGGATTTTGTGTTTTAAGGGAAAAGAATGAATTTGGATGGCATTGTCTTCATAAACTAAAATTGAATCTTTTCCTGTAAGTTCAATGAATTCTATTTCAAAATCTAGCACAACATAGCCAATTTGTAGTTGTGATAAAATAATGGTTTTCAATCCTTTTGTACCAATGATTGTTAGATTTTTATCACGCCCCAGCAAGCGCATGGTGCTGATTAATCCAACGAGACCAAAAAAATGATCGCCATGCAAATGAGAAATAAGAACGATGGAAATGCGTTGAATTTTTACGCCAAACTTGCGCATTTGAAGTTGAGTTCCTTCACCGCAGTCAATTAATATATGTTTGTTTTGAACGGTAATGTATTGAGCCGTGCAATTTCGCAGAAGTGTTGGAATAGCCGCACCACTGCCAAGAATTGTCACTTCAAACTTCACACTATTTGATTAATTCGTGTGCTTCTTCATGATTTTTCGCAATCGTAAATACGCGATCCAATTGGGCAATTCGTATCAAACCCGCTACAGTATCGCTGAGTCCGCAAAGCACAAACTTACCGCTTGAGTCTTTGCATAGACGATTTGCAGCTAACACGGCACTTAGTCCAGAAGAATCGCAATATTTAGTTGCTTCCATATCCAAAACGATGGTGTTAACACCGTTTTTATTCAGAATCAGCAACTCGCTCTTCAATTCGGAAGCATTCGTTGCATCGAGCTTCTCAACCAATGTTTTGATGGTTGCAACTGTATTCTTTTGGTTCGTTTCGAAATTCATTTTTGCAGTGTTTCGTCCAAAAGTAAGAAAAATTTATTGACGTTCTATTTTTGATGCTAACAAATAAATTACCGCCATGCGAATTGCAACTCCATTTTCAACCTGTTGAAGGATGATTGATTGCTTAGAATCCGCTACATCACTCGTTATTTCAACTCCACGATTGATTGGTCCAGGGTGCATTACAACAATTTCTTTGCTCAAAGAATTTAAAATTTCTTTGTTCAATCCAAATTGCATGCTGTACTCACGCAATGAAGGGAAAAATTTAATTTCTTGTCGCTCTAATTGAATGCGGAGCATATTTGCAACATCGCACCATTCAAGCGCTTTTCGGAGATTATGCTCAACCTTCACTCCTAATTCACTTATGTATTTAGGAATTAACGTAGTTGGTCCGCACACCATCACTTCTGCTCCCAATTTTTGCAAGCAATAAATGTTCGACAATGCTACGCGAGAATGAAGAATATCACCCACAATCACCACTTTTTTTCCAGCAACGGATCCAAGTCGTTCACGAATTGAATAGGCATCTAGCAAGGCTTGTGTTGGATGCTCGTGCGTTCCATCACCGGCGTTCACTACTTTCGCATCAATGCGTTCAGATAAAAATTTAGCCGCTCCAGGATTCGGGTGTCGCATCACCACCAAATCAACTTTCATTGCCAAAATATTGTTTACTGTATCAATCAGCGTTTCGCCTTTGGTCACAGAACTGCTCGAAGCACTGAAGTTAATGATGTCGGCAGAAAGTCGTTTTTCGGCTAGTTCAAAGGATAAACGTGTTCGTGTAGAATTTTCAAAAAACAAATTGGCAATCGTAATATCTCGCAAAGACGGAACTTTCTTAATCGGTCTGTTGATAACTTGCTTGAAATTATCCGCTGTTTGAAAAATCAATTCAATGTCCTCTGGTGTGAGGTCATGAATGCCTGTAAGATGTTCTACGCTTAAATTATTCATTCACTTCTGGTGTGTACAATACAACTTTATCTTCTCCTTCCAATTCATTCCATTCAACCGAAACACGCTCTGTGCTTAGCGTATCAACCGTTTTACCAACGTAATCGGCCTGAATAGGTAAATCGCGCTTAAAACGCCGATCAACGAATGCAAATAATTCTACCTTGGCTGGTCTTCCATAAGCCAACATCGCATCCAATCCAGCACGAATCGTTCGCCCGGTAAACAGCACATCATCGACTAGAATGATGTTTTTATTTTCAATTGAAAAGTCAATATTTGTGACACTCGGAATGAGTGGTTTTTCTCTTCTTCGGAAATCATCTCTGTAAAAAGTAATATCCAAACTTCCGCACATGATTTCTTTGTGAAGAATTTTTTCCAGCTGACTTTTTAATCTCGAAACGACATGCACACCTCTGGGCTGAAGTCCAATTAAAACGGCGTCTGAAAAATCATTATGGGATTCGATGAGTTGATAGCAAAGACGATTTAGTGTAAGTTCAAAATGTCGTTTATTTAAGATGACTTGCTTTTCCATCGATACAAAGATAGATAAAAAATGAGTTATGAATTATGAATTAAGAAAGGCTGAGACAAAAAAACGATGGCTGAGGAATTAGATGCTGAGCTTTTCGAAGTATCGAACCCAAAGTTTTATAACCCGAAATGTAGTGAAGCCATGAGAAGTAGCATCTGCCCAGAATCTCTTAACACTGAAAGTATGAAATAAAAAAAAACTCAAATTCAATTTTATTCGTACTTTCATCCATGAAAACTAATTCTTTTTGTATTGAAATTGCAGTTAATTTATGAAAATTAAACAATCCTTGTTTATTGTAATGTGTCTTTTTTGCAGTCTAATTTCTATGGGGCAACAATCGAAACAGCGCATTTACGCTTCAAAAGATGGTTTAACTTGTGAAACGATTTACATGGTTTTAGAAGATGATAAGCGTTTCATTTGGGTTGCAACGGATAATGGCATTTACAAATTTGACGGACAAAGATTTAAGCGTTTTAGTACAGAAAATGGTCTGCCCGACAATGATTGTCATAGCATAGAAAAGGATAATTCGGGTAAGTTATGGGTTTTGTGCTACAATGCAAACATCTGTTACATCGAAAATGATCGGGTTTACAGTAAAAAAAATGATCCTGCACTGGCGAAAATTAAATTAAATTCGCATTGGAATTACGGCTGTTTATTTGATGATTTCATCTTGTTTGTTGAGCAGGAGACAAACGTAAACTACCGAATTTATAAAAATAAAAAAATTGAAATGGATTCAAGAAAAGGCGAATTCATTCAACTCAAGCGATACAATGTTCTACTTGGAAAAAAGAGTATCACGGCTTACTCAAAAAAAAACATTAAAATAGCTGAATATCCTTATAATAAGAAAAGCAATGATCAAATTAAAACCTTGAATGAAAATTGTTTTGTGCTCTTTAGCGAAGGAAAAACGATTCGTTTCGAGATTAAAAATAATAGTTTTGCTTTAAAAACTTTGCCCATCAAAAATCTAAAAGCGGATGAGTTCATAGTCATCAACCATCATTTATGGACAAAAAAGGAAAAAGATTTTTTATATCCTTTAACACGTGAAATGCAAGCAATAAAAACGCAAAAGATTGCTAAAGATCAAAATACAATTAATAATATTTACCAAGATTTTCAGGGAGGCTTCTGGAAAAGTACTCGTGGTGATGAGTTGTATTATTACACATATTCCAAAAATAAATACATTGATACGCAAAATGGTCTTACTTCGACTACTTTCGACGCCAATTTTGGGAATAGAACGGAGTTTTTTGTGGCCACCGAAATGTCGGTCATTCAACAAATAAACGATAATGGCTTATTGCCTTTTCGATTGGCGCACACTTTTCAAAGTCCGAATCATGTTATTACCATGGCTTCTAATAAAAATCACATTATTTGTGGCACAAATTTAGGAAATACTTGGATTTATAACCGTCAAACAAAAAACGCTCAAACATTACAGAACCTAGGAAGCTTCAAACAAATTGATTACGTAAATGATTCTATTATTCTTGCTTCTACATCAAGCTCTTGCTCCAGAATCAATTTTATTTCCAAAGAAATTCAAAAAATATTTACTGGTCGAGCAATTTCTTCCCACATGTACCGCGAGAACAACTATTTCATTGGCACTATTAAAGGAATCCATCAAGTTTATAAAGATACGATTTGGAAAGAATTACCGCTTAATAAAAGTAATTTTAAAGGATTGGAGCAACTTCAAAATTGGTCTATTAGTGACATAAAACATGTTGGTGATATATTAATTGTCACAACATCACAAAAAGGAATATTTCTATTTCAAAAAAACAAAACCATCCATCTTACGGTTCAAGATGGATTGATTGAAAATAATTGTAAAGGAATTTACATTCAGAACGATACATCTATTTGGGTGTCAAGCTCCTCTGGAATTTCAATCATATCTTTTCGAAAAGATTTAACAAAAATAACAATTAGAAATCTGACAAAATTTAATGGTCTCGTTTCCTCTAACATTCAAGGTATTCATTTCTTAAACCCCTACATCTATCTTGTAACAACAAGAGGAATTGTTGGGTTGCACAAGGACGAACTGTTTTCCAAGGAATCAAAACCCATTGTTTACATTACCGATGTGAAGGTAAATGCGAAAGAAATTTTATGTAAGCAAGCAAACAATGTATTCGCTTCGGCAACAAATTCATTAGAATTATCTTTATCCGCTATTGATTATAGAAGTGAAGGCAACATCCGACATGCTTATCGATTGAAAGGATTAACGAATATATGGAAATTAACTTCAAATAAAGAAATCATTTTTGAAAGACTTGCTCCGAAAAAATACATTTTAGAAGTAAAAGCTCAAAACTCAAATAATCAGTGGTCCGAAAAGCCTGCTCGTTTAGAATTTGAAATATTACCGGCTTGGCATCAAAAACTTTGGGTGCGTATTTTAGCGCTAGTATTCTGTATCTTGTTGATTGGCTGGCTCGTTTTCTATTTTCAGCAACGCAGATTTCAAAGCCGACTAAAGGCAGAAGCACAATTGAAACATTTGAGTGAAATTGAATTAAAAGCAATCAAAGCACAAATTAATCCTCATTTTATTTTTAATACGCTTAATGCAATTCAATATTTTATTCAAAATAACGAAAACGAAAAAGCAGATGAATATTTGAGCCGCATGTCTAACGTAATTCGCTCTACCTTAAATTTTTCCAATGAAACTTCGATTGCTCTTAATGATGAAATTGATTACCTCACGAATTATTTAGAACTAGAATCTTTGCGTTTTGATGATGACTTTGAATATTCAATCATTAAAAATATAGCTGCAATTCATTTAAGTATTCAAATTCCTACGATGGTGCTGCAACCGCATATTGAAAATGCGCTTAAACATGGATTAAAACCAAAAAAAACTGGAAAAAAGATTCTTTCTCTAAAAATCTACAAGCATCTCAATTCCATCTATTGTGAAATTAAAGATAATGGTATCGGACGAAAAAAATCTTTAGAAATGAATGAGTTGAGCCAATTAAAACATGCTTCACAAGGAGATTATTTAGCCAATGAAAAACTAGCCCTATTCAAAACAATGCACAAAATAAATGCAACTATCGAAATTATAGATTTAGAAAATAATGGATTTGCTTGCGGAACAAAAGTTATTTTAAAAATTGACTCATGACATTAATACGAACATTACTGGTAGATGACGAACCAATTTCTACAAAACATTTAAAGAATTTATTAAGCATTCATGCCCCTGAAATTGAAGTTATTGGCACTGCCAAAAATGTAGATGATGCATTAGAAAAAATTTATTTACTCAAACCTGATCTCGTATTTCTAGATATTGAACTAGGAGGTGAAAGTGGCTTTGATTTACTCACGAAATGTGGAACTAGAAAATTTGAGCTAATTTTCGTTACAGCGCATAATCACTATGGAATTGATGCTGTAAAAGCAAAAGCACTCGATTACATTTTAAAACCAATTAATAAAGTAGAATTATTAATGGCAGTTGAAAATGTGGTACAAAAAATCAATAACGCAATAAGCATTCCTTCACTTCAAACAACATTGACGCGGATTTCTTTATCAACCATGGAAGGCTTAACTTTTGTCGAGTTAACGGATGTAATCTATGTAGAATCTGATGGTCGATATTCCCGTTTTCATCTCGTGAACGACAAAAAAATGCTCGTGACCAAAAACTTAGGCAAATTTGAAACGGAACTTGCTTCAAGCGGTTTCATTCGCATTCATAATAGCTATCTAGTTAATTTATCGTTCGTAGAAAAATATGTAAAAGGTAGAGGAGGAAATGTTGTGCTTAAAAATGGTAAATCGCTAGAAGTTTCTTCCCGAAAAAAGGACGATTTTTTTGATAAACTCTAAAATCTGTTCACTTATTACATGAACCCACACACCTGTTTCATTTAGCTTGTATTTTATTTCAAATTCGATTCTCTTTACAACAGTAGAGGGAAATTCTGAACACCCTAAATCCAAAGTAGGACGGTAAGAGGCCTGTAGTTTCTTAAAAACAAAAATGACTATTATGAAAATTTTTTATCCTTCGAACAAAAATTTGTTCACGCGTCTGGTAATGATTATCTCATTCACACTCTTAAATTTTATGGGGACAGCACAGGTGTTGAATCCCAGTTTTGAGTTGAATCCGTTTATACCTATGCCACCACCCTCTTCAGCATTTGTGACCTATGTACCGGGACCCGCGATGACCAATTGGATGAATACTTCAACAACTGACGATGTTGATTTACATCATTCTTTATATTTGGGCATGGGAAGCGCAAATCTAGATTATCATGTAGATTTAAATGTTTCTGGAGAAATAACCCAAACCGGGATTTTTTTGACAGCAGGTGCTTCTAGTATCTCATTCAACGCTAGTTTACACGCAAATATAGGCTTGGGTGGTTCGGCGTCAGCTATGGTCCAAATTATTGGCACAGGAGGAGTTCTTTTTAGTTTTCCAATTACAATGTTTAAAACAACACCTGTTGGCGTTCCACAAGGTTGGTTGCTTCCAACATTCACTTTACCTTTTACTGCGCCAGCAACTGGCCTCTATACTGTTGAAATTACGGGTACGGGTTCGTCTTACGGTTTAGGAGGCATATTAATAGACAATGTGATTATTCCTTGCCCAACCGTTTTAATTTCAGGACCAACGAGCGTTTGCGCAGGTAATCTTATAACACTTGATGCACTTCCAAATTTAAGCCCAGTATATTCTTATTTTTGGACACCTGGTGGAAATACATCACCAAGTATTTCACCTATAATCTTCGCTACGACCACCTATATGGTTACAATGAATGATCCTATATCGGGGTGCACTTCAACAGCAATTCATACCGTTAATGTTACACCACCAGTAACTCCAACATTTAGTTTCGGTACAACTTATTGCACAGGAGTAACGATTCCTCCTTTACCAACGACTTCCGATAACGGAATTACTGGAACTTGGTCGCCTGCATTGAGTAATACACTATCTCAAACTTATACTTTTACTCCAAATCCTGGACAATGTGCATCTGCCTACCCTGCTGCAATAACAATAGATAAATGTTGCTATGATGTAGATTTTTGCTATACAGTTGAAAACAAAACATTGCGATTTACGTCCGTAACTCCGAGTGCAAATGTAGCTCCTTGCACCTATAATTATAGATGGATTTGGGGTGATGGAACAACCTCGGCAACCTTTAGTACAGCAACTTTAGCTAGAGCAGCAACAAAAACTTATGCTGCTGAAAGTAATTATACGGTTTGTTTAGAAGTTCGTAGAGTTTGTTCAGGAGTTGTTACTTGTTGTAAATCAATTTGCAAGGAAATCAAAATGGTTCCAAATTGTGGTGCTGCAATTATAAATGCTGAACTAGGTTTGTCATTAAGAAGCACAGCTACAGGCACAGTCGTTACTCCAGTCATAACTTCTCCCGATTTTAGAGCTTTGCCAGGAACTCAATTAACAATTTCTTATGGTTTTCCAGGTTTACCAAATTACGTTGTTAATACAAGTTTAAACACTTTCAATGTTGCTTTAGCAAGAAGAACTTATACAATTCCTGGAATTTACGAATACTGTGTAACGTTAAAATATATGAATCCACTTGGTGATTCATGTGTAGATAGAAAGTGTAAAACGATTGTTATTGAGCCTTGGTGCGCTACGCAAGCTAATTTTAGATTGGCAAGCTGTGCACAATCAAATACATTTACTTATACGCCTCTAGGAAATACAGCTGTTACTAATGTAACATGGGATTTCGGAGATGGAACAACGGGCGTGTCGATTGGTAATACACCAGTTACGAAAACCTATACAAGCTCTGGTTCATATCAAGTTTGTATGAGAGTTCAACAAGGAAAATGCTACAGTAGCGCTTGTTATATAGTTTATGCTACTCCTTTTGTAAATTCAAATTGTCCAGTACCCTTATCGATAGGTACATCTGGTAATGAAGACAATGGTGTAAATATAAATGACATTCCATTGAATGAAATATTGATACCAACAGATGAGGGTAAAAACAATGTTTCAACAATGGTATATCCAAACCCAGCTTCAGAAAGTGTAAATGTAATTTTGAATGCACCAAATGAATCAGAAGTGAAAATTGAATTGCGCAATATGGAAGGTCGTTTGTTATTCTCAACTACTAAATCAATAGGTAGAGAAAATTCAAAAGAAACGATTGATGTTTCAACCTTGGGCAATGGCTTGTACGTAATCAGCATAGAAGCTGAAGGTCAATTGAATACCCACAAAGTTGTGGTGAATAAATAAAAATCAAAAATTAGTTGCTACCTGCTAAAATTGTAGGCTGTTCTTGGAGCAGCCTACTTTTTTTATTCTAAACAATTCCAGCCCTAACATCCTATCGTCGCAATATCTTAATGTCCTAACATCCTAAAATCCTCTTAAACATACTCTGCCAATTCCAACCAACGATCTGTTTTCATTTCCAAATCGGCAACAATTTTGCCAAGCTTCTCGCCTGCTTCCATAACTTCGTTGTTGGAAGATGTTCCGCTAGAAAGTATTGCTGTCATTTTCTCTTTTTTGCTTTCAAGTGTTTCGATTTCCTTTTCTAAAGAATCGTATTCCATCTTCTCTTTGAAACTCAACTTTTTCTTTTCTGTTGAAGTTGTCGTCATTTGAGTGACTTTCACTGTTTCAATTACGATTTCTGAGTCGCTTGCTTTTTTGTCGCGCTTTGAATCAAGCGTTACTTGTTTTCTATATTCAGTGTAATTTCCTATAATGTCTTTAATCGCTCCATCGCCTTCAAAAACGAATACATGATCAACCATTTTATCCATGAAATATCTGTCGTGCGAAACAACAATCAAACATCCTTGAAATGAACGCAAATAATCTTCCAAGACGGACATTACGAAAATATCAAGGTCGTTTGTTGGCTCATCGAGAATCAAAAAGTTTGGATTTTGCATCAAGATGGTCATCAATTTCAAGCGTCTTTTCTCACCTCCACTCAACTTATACACGAAGTTGTAGTGCATATCGCGTGGAAATAAAAATTGCTCCAAAAATTGAGCCGCCGACATTTGTTTTCCTTTTTCCAAAGGAATAAATTCAGCAATATCTCGAATGACGTCGATTACTTTTTTATCGTCTTCGACTTTCAGCAATTCTTGGTTGTAATACCCAAAATGAACCGTATCTCCGACAATAATTTTCCCACTATCCAAAGGTAATTTTTCGAGAATTATATTTAGGAATGTTGATTTCCCGGAACCGTTATGACCAACAATTCCTAATCTTTCTTGACGTTTGAATGTATAATTGAAATTTTTAATCATGACTTTATCGCCAAATGATTTTCCAATTTTATGCAATTCAAGAATCTTAGAACCCAGTCGTTCCATTTTTACTGGAATTTCAATTTCATCTTCGTCAAATCGTTGACCAGCAACTTTTTTCGTTTCATGAAACGCCTCGATTCGTGCTTTTTGTTTCGTTCCTCTTGCTTTCGGCTGGCGACGCATCCAATCTAATTCTTTCCGGAATTGATTTTTTGCCTTTTCAACAGTTGATTGACGTGCATCTTCACGCTCCGCTTTTTTCTCCAAAAAGTAAGAGAAATTTCCCTTGTATTTGTAAATGGTTCTGTCTTCCATTTCAAGAATCGTATCACATACTACTTCAAGGAAATAACGGTCGTGCGTTACCATCAAGATTGTTGATTTCGACTTTGACAGATATTCTTCAAGCCATTCAATCATGTCCAAATCCAAGTGATTCGTTGGCTCATCGAGAATTAAAAAATCTGGTTCAGCAATCAGTACTTTTGCTAAAGCAACACGTTTTTTCTGTCCACCAGATAAAGTGTTGATTTGCTGACTTGTATCATCTAATTTTAAAACAGACAAAATTTGTTGAACGCGCACTTCAATATCCCAAGCGTTAAGCTCAGAAAGTTTTTCAAAAGCATCGTGCAAAGCATCTTGATCGCCAGAAGCCATGGCAAGATTGTATAGTTTCACAGCGTTAAGTTCAGGCAAATCATGACGAAAAACTTCTTCCAAAATGGTGTGATCACCATGCATTTCCTCACTTTGCTCCATGAACGCAACGCGAATGTCATTGCGAAATACGATGCGACCAGAATCAAGCGTTTCCAAGCCTGTCAAGCAACGTAAAAGCGTTGTTTTCCCCGTTCCGTTCTTCGCAACAATAGCAACTTTTTGTCCCTGGTCTATGCCGAAAGCGAGTTCTTCAAAAATCATTCGATCTCCGAAGGACTTGGTAATATTTTCGACTGAAAGGAAATTCATTTTTTTTAAAATTGAAAATTGTCAATTGAAAATTGACAATTGTGTTATGAGAAATAAGTTTAACGAAGGCGGTTTAAAGATTCCAGTAATTTTTTATCTCTTTTGATGCCAGTATTTGCTAAAAACGAAAACGGAAATCCGATTACGACAAGTAAGAATCCTAATCCCATTTTGCGCGCTGTTGTTTCTTCGGTCACTAATTTTGAACCGTAAATACTCAAGACAAATAAAGAGATTAACAAAACGAAATACAATCCAAAAACCATTCTACCAAGTTTGAATTGTCGGTTCAAGTTTTTGTAAGACATCAAGGTCAAGAATCCCAATAAAATCAGGGCTATCAATCCTATAAACAAAGGAAAAGAGATTGTTGAAATATAGGTATTTGATTCAATATTTCGTTCTATAATTCCCATCGAAGTAAATTCAAATTTTGAACTTGCATTAACGAAGCTGAAAAAAGTTGTTCCAATAGTTACAATCGCCAAAAGAATCATCATAATGGCTAAATAAAGAGATTGAATGCGTTGAATCATGAATTTTTGTTTTTGCAAAGATAGCATTTAGACCTAGTTGAAATAAGTCGAGGGGAAGAAAAAACTGCCTCCACAACAATTCATCGTTTAAAAATCAAAAAAAATTCTATAAAAATGAGGGTAATTTTAGTCTAAAAAAGCTTTTTTACCGTTTTTCATGAATCATTCCTGATTTGATTGAGCTTTGCTGGACGAAAAAATACTTTTCAGAAGAAACAGACCAACTGATCGAATTTCAGCAGCGTGGCGCATTACATTTCTCGAAACTACCATTTCAACAACATTTCCTGCCATGTTTTGTATTACATTCTCAGATTTCCCAATCACAAGCTTTTTGGCAATATAGCCCGCGCTCATACCCATTGTAAGACTCAAAATTTCTTCTTTAACTTCAGGAGATGTAATGATTTCTTTAAGTCCGTTGGTTATCAGTTTTATAGGATTGATATTACCAATCAGTTCTATGGTCTCCTCCTTTAAGGCAAGTCATTCTTCAATAGCTCGCGCTTGCAATAAGCTGATTTTTGCCTGAAGATCAGAAGAAGGTGTTGCGTTTTTCATACTTCAGTTGAGTAGTTGATGAATGAAATAATTTTTGATTTTGAAAATCAGAGATTTGTGAATAATCATAAAAACGATACCTAAAAGCAAATAGAAACTAGCAACAATTACAAATCCTAGGTGAATTTTCCCCGTCAATTCACCAATCCAAAAAGCTAAACCAATAGTGATAAAAAGAGCGAAAGAGGATAACGCTGCTAAGAACATGGTTATAGATATTAATCGTGAAGACACTTCGGTAGTTTTATAAATGACATGAAGTTTAAAAAATTA
>Ga0105045_10003096_pt1 | contig 14192 bp, 9 predicted proteins | sample MAT02_FD_78089 | JGI IMG/M metagenome (GOLD analysis project Ga0105045, IMG submission 78089) | Freshwater microbial communities from Lake Fryxell liftoff mats and glacier meltwater in Antarctica - MAT-02 (megahit assembly) | ecosystem: Environmental > Aquatic > Freshwater > Ice > Liftoff...
CCGGGGCTCGAGGGGTGGGGGGGGGCCGCGCCCCGGGGCGGGTTTTGGGGGGGAGGGGGGGGGGGGATAGGGGGGGGAGGGGGGCGGGGACGACGGGCTGTGCGCTTCCATCAGGTGACTCCCCGTCCGGAGGTGAGCGCGGCGATGAGTGGCTCGAGGCGCTTTTGCGATTTGGCGGAGAGGCTGGCGATGCGGGTGAGGAGGGTCTCGCGCCAGGTCGCCTCTGGTGTGCCGCCGCGAGCCACGGATGAGCTGGCAGACGTGCTGGCGGCCTCGGGCAACCATGCGGAATGGAGTGAAAATCCGAGCTCTGCCGGGACCTCCAGGCGGGTGATAGGCCCGCGTGCGAGGTCGCGGGCGTCAAAGACCCAGAGGAAGGTCGAGGCTGCATCCCAGACGACGGTCGTGATGAATCCGGCGCGCGACGATGCGGGGGCCAAACCATCGGGGACGAACTGCGGCGACGAGAGCGAGGTGCCTTCGGGGAAAGCATAGGAGTCGCAGATCGTGAAACGATCCGAGTCGATGCAGAGCAGCATCGAGGGGATGCCGCCGCGGGCGACGAGGCGGTCGACCTCGGCGAGCGGCACCTGACGCCCCGGGTAGTCAGCGTAGAGGGCGCGGATGAAGAGCGTGTAGTTGTCGCCCCAGAGGCCGCTCGAGAACCAGAAGACGTGGTCGAGCCGCTCGGGTGGGTCACCCCATGCGGGGACACCGTTCGCGGCGTAGAGCCCGATACCCCAGAGGCGGTCATCGGATAGGATGCGGCTCTCGACGATGCGGCGGCGCTCGGGGTCGATGACGTATTGGCCGAGCCGGCTGACGTCGACCTGAGATGCGATCATGCCGTGCAGCGGCTCGCGCACGGTCTGCCCGTCGAGCTTCAGGTCGTCTTGCCGGACCCACTCGGCGATGTCGAGCGCCGTGCCGTGCGCGCATTGGATCCGGATGCCGTCCGAGTCGTCGTAGTCCGCGAGGAAGTGGACGGCTCCGGGCAACCTCACCTTGATGCCCGGGACCGACCGGTACTCGCCTTGGCGGGCCTTGTCGACGGCGTCACGGCGAACGATCCAGAGGTTCGAGTGGGCCCCCTGCTGGCTCGCGAGGGCGGCGCGCAGGAGGCGCTCGACCTCGGGCACGTAGGGGAAGGGGTTGTTGTAGAACTGGTCGAAGCGCAGCTTGAAGTTGGTGTCGAGCATCAAGACGAAGCGGCGTGTGACGGCGACCTGATGCATGCTCTGCTCGACGACGGCCTTGGCGCCGGTCTCGACGTCGACCACGGGCAGGCGCACGATGTCCCCCTCCCCGCTCCACCAGACGATGTCGAGGAAGTTTTCGGGGATGAGGCCTTCGGGGGATGCCTCGAGGTCGACGTCGAGGTCGAGGTCGAGGTCGATGTCCACTTTGCGGGTCGGGGCCTTGGGCTTGAGAGCGCCCGTGCCCGCCTGGATGGCCCACCCGAGGGCGCGCGAGACCTTGCCGAGGCGGGTCGGCCACAGCGGTGTCTTGCCGAGCGCGGCGGCGATGCGGCCAATGACGTTCTGGACCGCTTCGGGCAGAAAGGCGAGCGCCTCGAAGAGCGGGATTGTCTCGATCATCGAGAGACCTGAGCGGCCGTAGTTGACCGCGAAGAGCTCGCCGGTGTGGGCGTCATAGAAGGGGTGGGCGGTCGCGAGGATCGGTGGGAAGGCGACGAGGCCATCAAGGGCCTCAGGATCCCAGCTCGAGCCGACGACCCCGAGAGTCTCCAGGCTGGCGGGATCGATCTCGACGGGCGGTCCGGCGTCGTAGGCGCAGATCATGCGTGTGGGGCCAGACGTGCCCGGAGGGGGGGCCATCGGGACAAAGGCCGTGTTGGCGAAGTTGCGGGTCCCGAGAAAGAGCGACGCGCGCAGCATGCCCATATCTACGAAGCCGGCGAAGTCGAGAGGGCTGCCGGTCTTCGTGAGCTCGTCCCAGTAATAATCGGGCGGTCTCACGATTTGAGAGGTGGCGGTGGTCGGCTGATCGGACCTCCCAAAGTCGATGCGCCAGACCATGCCGTCGCCGTTGACGACGGTCGGGCGGTCGTTGCCGTCGGGGTACGGGACTCCACCCGAGTCGACGCTGCCGACGGGCGACAAGATGTAGAGGTGTCCGGTCAGGCCAACTGGGATAACGCCCTCGAGGAGGACGAGTGCGAGGTCCTTCTGCGCGGTGCGGGTGGCGCGGAACGCGGCGTCTGGAAAGAGAGGGGACATCCTCACGCTCGTTTTCGACGTCGGCCTGCGACATCGGTCTTCACGGTCTTGCGCGCCGGCCGGTTTAGACGGTGCGCATCGGCCGATGCGCTGGGGGGTACACAAACGAGTATTCGGATACCGCGTTCGGCGGCTCAGGTCGAGTCGAAGTCCGCGCATCCCAGCCCTCACGATGAGACGGTGATGAGACGCGGGGTGCTCTACCGATTGAATCGGCGCGGGTCGCGATCACCAGGGCGCCCTGGACCGCAAGCCCTCGAGAGGCGCGTCGGCGTGGGTGGACGGCCGGCGTCGAGAGCAAAAAAAAAGCCCGGGTTCCTTTCGAAACCCGGGCTTTTTGATGGCGGAGTGGACGGGACTCGAACCCGCGGCCTCCGGCGTGACAGGCCGGCGTTATAACCGACTTAACTACCACTCCATGCTGTCACTCATATAGGCGAAGCAGGGATCGAACCTGCGACCCCCCGCTTGTAAGGCGGGTGCTCTTCCGCTGAGCTATTCGCCCATCGCCCCGCGAGCGAGCCGGCTTATGCCCGAGCCCCACCCCGCTGTCAAAGGGAAAAAATCAGGGCGCTCGCACTTTTTTCAGACCGCCTCCCGAGCTGTGAGGTCGCCCTCGGGTCAGCCGTGGTGTCCTCCGGATCGCGCGTCGTCATGGAGAGCACCCACCGTCAAACGGCAAAAGCCGCCCGCAGGCGGCTTCGCGTTGTCTGGATGGCGAACGAGGTCGACCCGATGGGTCCGTCCAGGTGAGTTGGAAACCTCTCGCTCGCCCGTATCGCTCTTTAGAGCTCGCAGTTGGTCGCCGCTGCGTCGCCCGCGCCGACCATGATGATGTCGCCGTCGCCAAGACCGCAGTCGAGCGGGGTGTCCGCACCGACGCCACCGTCGAGGAGGTCATCGCCATCGCCACCCGAGAGCGCGTCGACGCCCGCGCCGCCAAAGAGGATGTCGTTGCCGGCGCCGCCGTCGAGGATATCCGCTCCGTCGCCACCGCCGAGGTTGTTGGCCAGCGCGTTGCCCGTGATGGTGTTGGCGCCCGAGCCTGCGGTGAGGTTCTCGACGTCATCGCGGACGTCGTCGGCTTCGCCCGAGAGGCCGTCGTTGGCGGTGTTGTCACCCATGGTCACCGCAAGCCCGGCGGTGCGCAGCGAGTAGTCGACGGTGTCGACGCCGAGCCCGCCGTGGAAGGTATCGCTGCCGGAGGTGACCGCGCCCTCTTCGAAGCTGTCGTTACCAGCGAGACCAAAGAGCGTGTCGTTGCCCAGGCCACCGGTGAGAGCGTTGTTCCCAGCGCTGCCGGTCAGCGTATCGTTGCCGCTGCCACCGATGAGGTCCTCGATATCGCTCTTGACGTTGTCGAGCTCGCCAGCCTCACCGTCGAGCGCCAGGCTGTCGAGGCTCACGACGACCGCCACAGTACGACCGGCATAGCTCATGACGTCGGTACCAGCGCCGCCGTTGTAGGCGTCGGCTCCGTCGACCGCCGCACTGAGGAAGGTGTCGTCTCCTGCGTCGCCATTGAGGGTGTCGGCACCTGCACCGCCGCTGAGGGTGTCGTCGCCAGGGCCACCATTGAGGGTCACGGGATTCGCGCCGCCGGTCAGGGTGTCGCCTGCTGCGCCGCCCGTGACAACCTCGATGTCGGCCGCGACGGTGTCCGCCTCGCCGGTCTCGCCGTCGTTGGCGCCGGCGCCGACGGTAACGGTCACCGCAAGAGCGCGGCTGGCGTAGCTGACGGTGTCGCTGTCGGCGCCACCGTTGAAGGTATCGCTGCCGTTGTCGACGTTGCCAGCCTCGAAGAGATCATTGCCCGCGTCGCCGTTGAGGACGTCGTCGGCCGTGTCGAGCGCCGCGTCGGTCGCGCCGCGCAGCGTGTCGTTGCCGGCACCGCCATGCAGGGTGTCGGCGCCGAGGCCGCCGGTCAGGGTGTCGTTGCCCTCACCACCATAGGCCTCGCTAGGCAGGGTGAAGGCCGCGCCCGTGCCGAAACCGCCCGACGCCGAGAACACATCGTTGCCCGCGCCGAGCGACGCCACGAACTCCTCGACACCGGCGTAGGTGCCGTCGCGAACGGTGTCGGCGTTGAACGAGAAGCCGTCGGCTCCGAAGGTCACCGTGTCGGCCAGGCCGCTGCCGCGAAACTTGAGGGCGTCCGTGCCCCCCAGGAGGTCGACGGCGATGCCGACGGTGCTACCGTAGCCGGGCGCGAAGCTGCCGTTCAGGAAGTCGAAGATGACCGTGTTCGCTCCGGTCGAACCGGTCACGCTGATGCGCTTGATGTTCGCCGAGGTCGCCGTGAGGCATGCGACACCGTTGACGAGGATGGCGTTGTCGATGGAGCGCCTCGAGACGATGGCGGTCTCGCCGTCGGCGACCGCGATGGTTGCGGTCGGAACGCCCGAGATCGGGGCGAAGTCGCACGCAGTCGCCAGCGGAGTCAGGGGAGCGCCGAGCTCCGCGAGCCCGCTGATGTCCTCGTCGGCGGACTGCACGCCCGTGTGCGTTGGGCCGATGTCGTCAGCACAAGCCGCGAAATTCAGGGCTCCGGTACAAGCGAGCCCCCAGGTCTTCCACCCGAATCGTTTCATAGCGATGTCTCCTCTGAATGTGCGGGGCTGCCCGCGGGATGGGTCGGGCGAAGGATGAAAGGCTCAACACTTCGCCAGTCGATTAGTGGGACGGCGTCGCACAGCGGCGGTGAGCCGGCGTCGTGCGAGAATCCACCTCGGGACGGGTCTTCCGTTCCACCGTCCTCATCGGTCGCCCCGGTGCGGGGGTTAAGCGGCCAGTGGCGCGAACCGAAGAAAGACTGGAGCGGTCCCAACCTAACCCATAAAATCCAGAGAGTTGAAACGGTTACTCGACGGTGGCGCTGAGCTCGAACTCGCCGCCACCCGGCCCCCACGAGTCGATGACGACGAGGTAGGAGCCCGCCGGAACGAGGTCGAGCTCGAGCGTTGCGGCGGCCGACACGTCAGGGGTCTCGTCGGCGCAGCCCAGTGGAGCGGCGGCGGTCTCGCCACAGGCGGCGACGAGATACAAGACCGTGTCGAAAGCCGTGCGGGCGAGGTTCGTCGGGAGGGGGAGCCGGGCCGCAGGCGACGACAAGGCCAGGCGCGCGCCGCCCTCGGGGCGCCCCTTGGAGTCGCCGGCGGAGCAACCCAGCGGTGGGTCAAAGAGACTCGAACCCGAGGCGAAGCCGACGATGGGGGTGCCGTCGGTGAGCAGGACGGGGGCGGCGGCGCACTCGGTCTTGCGCACCGAGTTGACGTCGCGACACGTGTAGGTCGTGCCATTAGCGCCGACCATACAGACGGAGGTGGCGTTGCAGGTGTCATAGCCGAGGGAATCGCACCCCTGACCAGCCGAGCGCACAGGCGAGGCCGTGAGCTTCGAGGTCTTTGTCGCACCGACATGGTCGAACAGGTCGCGCGGTGTGACGGCGATCTGCTTCACCTGGGCCTCGAACTCGGAAGAGGGGTCGAGGCGCACGAAGAACTTGCCGTCGACGGACGATGACTGGGCCGCGAGCTCGAAGCTCGTGCTCTCGGGCACCTCGTCGTTGTCGAGATCGATGGTGACGCTATTACCTTGAAGATCGAGAAACTCGATAAGCAAGGAATCGATGTCATCTTCGGGCTCGGTGCCGGACACGAGGATTCGCGTCCCGCCCTGTCCGTTGAGATAGGCGAGCTTGGTGATTTCCGGGGCGAGCCCTTCCTGGCACTGCGACTCGCGGCAGCCAAGACCAGGGGCGCAGCGGTTGGCGGAGTACTCGGGGTCGCAGGCCTCGCCGATGTTGTTGACGGTCTGCGGCTTGACTTCAGCGGCGACGAAGGGCGACGCGAGCGCAGCGGCGTCGATGAGCGAGACCTCGACCGAGGCGGGGTCATTGGTTGCGAACAGGTTGCGAAGGGTGGCGCTCGCGAGGATGCTCGCCTTGTTGGTGACGTCGCTCTGCGTGTCGAAGGCGAGCGTGGTCTCGTGGGTGTCGGGCGTGTCGGAGAGCGCCGAGCGGAAGGCGATGAGGGGTCGGCCCTGGGCGTCGAAGAGGCGCACCCGGAGGCGAGCGATGTCCTTGTCGGCGTCTTCACCGATGACGGTCACGCGCAGGTCGAGCCCTTGGGGTCCCTGGACGTTGGCCGTGAGGTTGGACAAGGTCGGGGCGCGCTTGGTCGCGACGTCACCTGCGGTGTCGGAGGCGTCGTTCGCGTCGCCGCTGGTGTCTGGGCGGGTATCGGTCGTGCCGTCCGCGTCGCTGTCGCTCGAACCCTCGTCCTTCTCGCAAGCGCTGAGCGCGGAGGACACGAGGCAAAGGCACAAGAGGGATGACGTCGCAAGGTGGCGCATGGCGTCCTCGGAGGGTGGAGGCGAGGGCCGTAGCCCGTGGAGTCAACAGATGGCTCGGACCACTCGGAGCGCCCGGCGCGGGCACTCTAATCGAGCGGGCACCAACGTCCAAACTTCTGACCTTGCGGCCGCTCGTGGGATGTCATCGCGCTGACATCCGGGTGCCCCGGGCGTCAACCGATTGACACCCGTAGATGGTCGGGCCCCCGACTCGCCACCGCTCGCGCCGTTTTCAGCCCGCGCGACGCCTGGCTTGGTAGGCCCCCGCCTCTAGTCATGGGCGTGGCATGGGCGTTGCACGTAGGCACCCGGTGGTGCCCCCGACCCGCGCTGAGCCGGGAGCCCAAGGAGCGCCGTCCGCCTGGCGTCGCTCGAGCTCGAACCGGAGCGATGCGATGGACCCGTCGACCCAATACATGGCCAAGGCTCGCGACAACGCCACGGGAATCCTGATGCGGTCGCGCGGCCTCCTCGTCATTGCAGGCGCTGCTGGCCTCCTCGCAGGCGTCGTCGCCGCCCAGAGCCATGGGGCCGGCGCACTTGGCCGCCCGGCGATGCCACTCGTCGCCTCGGCGTCGACCCTCGACGTCAACGGCCAGCCCATCGCGACCGCGACCCCACCCAACCAGCAGACCCCGTCCCAGGCCGTCCCGGGCTCGGCCATCGAGGGTTCGTCGGGTGGCGCCCGCATCGTCATCATGACGACAGTGCTCGCCGGCCTTGGCCTCGCCTTCATGCTGATGCGCAAGCGTCAGGCAGACAAGCGCACCAAGACCGCCCCCGCCATCTCGCTCGTCGGCCAGCTCCGCGTCGCTGGCCGCTGGCAGGTGGCCCTCGTCAAGGTCCCGGGCAAGACCCTCGTGCTCGGCACGACCGACAAGGGCTTGAGCCTGCTTTCAACCCTCGAAGACGGCGACGTCGAAGCCCAGGCCGAGCTCGCGGCACTCGACCGCAAGCCCGCCGACGACCTGGCCGCCCTGGTCGGCGACGATGACCGCGTCAACGTGCGCGCCCCCTCTCAGGAGCGTGCCGCATCGGACCTGCTCGGCGCTCTGGCTCCACTGGGCCCGCTCGCCCCACGCAAGCCTCTTACCGAGCCCCGCCGCTCGAGCGAGCCGTTCGGCCGCCTGCTCGAAGAGCTCACCCGCGACGCCCCAAAGCCCGGCGCGACGACCGTCACCGGCCCCATCCCGGGCGCCTTCCGCGACCGCATGAAGACCCCCGAAGCCCAGGCCCTCAGAGCCCGCCTCGAGCGCTACCAGGGCCCCTCCGCTTGAGCCCCAAAGGAGCCGCCGCGCCAATGTCCGCCTACGCCCAGAGCCGAGCCTCGCGCCGCGCCGCCACCCTTCTGCTCGCCTTCTTTGCGTTGTCGGCTCTGACACCCGCGGCCCCCGCCTTCGCCCAGCCGGTCACACCGAACCCGCCCGCCCTCTCTGCCACGACCGGTCCCGTCGGCCCGACCGCCCCCGGCGTCCCCGACCTCACCGTCCCAGGCGCCCCACCTCCGGCCGCCCCCTTCATCGACCTCCAGATCGGCGGCAGCGGCGGCCTCCCAACGGTCCTCAAGATCATGCTCCTGCTCGGGGCGATGACCTTCGTGCCCGCGGCCCTGCTCGCGATGACCTCGTTCACCCGCATCATCATCGTCCTATCGATGGTGCGCCAGGGCATTGGCGTCATGCAGCTCCCGCCCAACCGCGTCCTCGTCGCGCTCGCCCTCTTCCTCACCGCCTTCACCATGGCCCCGGTCTTCGGCCAGATCTACGACCGGGCTTTCGTCCCCTGGGAGGCCGGCCAGCTCACCGACGGCGACGCGCTCACCGCCGCCCTTGCCCCCCTGCGCGAGTTCATGCTCATTCACACTCGCGAAGCAGACCTTGGCCTCTTCATCCAGCTCGCCGGCGACGCCCGCCCCGCCTCCCCCGCGGACGTCTCGACCCTGACCCTCATCCCGGCCTTCATCCTGAGCGAGCTCAAGACCGCCTTCCAGATGGGCGCGCTCCTCTTTTTGCCTTTCCTCGTCATCGAGATCGTCGTCGGCTCCATCCTCATGTCGATGGGCATGATGATGCTGCCGCCCTCGACCATCTCGCTACCGCTGAAAATCCTCGTCTTCGTCGCCGTCGACGGCTGGGGCCTCGTAGTGGGCAGCCTCGCCAAGTCCATCACGGGAGTCACCGGATGAACGAGACCGGCCTCACGCAGGACCAGATCGGCGACCTCCTGTCGATGACGCTCACGACCATCTTCGTCATGTGCGCCCCGGTCTTGTTCACGGGCCTCGTCATCGGCTTCCTCATCTCCATCTTCCAGGCCGCGACGCAGATCAACGAGGTCACCCTCGTCTTCATCCCCAAGATGTTCGCCACCGGCCTTGTCATGTGGATGACCGGCTCCTTCGTCTTCGGAGAGCTCGAGCGTCTCATCGACCAGATCCGCATGATTCTCCCGCTCATCACCCCGGGAGGGGCCTTTTAGACCATGGCCGCGCCTCCCCCAGTCGGTCCTCCGGGGCGCATGAAGGCCTCGAGCCTGGTCATGCCGCTCGTCATGATCGGCATCCTCGGGCTCCTGATCCTGCCGCTGCCGACGGTGATGCTCGACTTCCTGCTGACGATCAATATCGCCGTCTCGGTCCTCATCCTGCTCACGTCCATCAACGTGAAGCGCCCGCTCGACTTCTCGGTCTTCCCGTCGCTGCTCCTCGTCACGACGCTGCTCCGGCTCGGGCTCAACATCTCGACCACACGCCTCATCCTGCTCAATGGCGACCAGGGCCTGGGGGCCGCCGGCAGCATCGTCCAGACCTTTGGCGACTTCGTCGTCGGCGGAAACATCGTCGTCGGCGTCGTCATCTTCCTCATCCTCACGCTCATCAACTTCATCGTCATCACGAAGGGCTCGGGGCGCATCGCCGAGGTCAGCGCGCGCTTCACCCTCGACGCCCTCCCCGGCAAGCAGATGTCGGTCGACTCCGACCTCGCCTCGGGCCTGCTCACCCAGGACGAGGCCCGCGCCAGGCGCCTCGAACTCGCCCGCGAGACCGACTTCTACGGGGCCATGGACGGCGCCTCGAAGTTCGTCCGCGGCGACGCCATCGCCGGCCTCATCATCACCGCCATCAACATCATCGGTGGCCTCATCATCGGCGTCGGCCAGTTCGGCATGCCCTTTGGCGAGGCCGCCGAGATCTACACCGTCCTCACCATCGGCGATGGCCTCGTCAGCCAGATCCCGTCCCTGCTCGTGTCGACCGCATCCGGCATGGTCATCACCCGCGCGGCCGAGGACAACGACCTCGGCACCCAGGTCGTGAACCAGACCTTCAAGAACCGCACGGTCCTCTTCGGCACGGCGACCGTGCTCGGCGCTCTCTGCCTCGTCCCCGGCATGCCCGTCCCGATCTTCGCAGGCCTCGCCGCAGGTCTGCTCATCCTGGCGAGCCGCCTGCCCAAAGGCGACAAGCCCAAGTCGACCGCGCTCGCCCGCCCCGGCGACAAACCCGGCGCCGATATGCAACGAGACCCCGCCACCAAAGGCCGCGAAGAGGACGAGGTCTCGAACCTCATCGCCGTCCACCCGCTCGAGCTCCAGGTCGGCTATGGCCTCGTCCCGCTCGTCAGCAAGGACGGCACCTTCGTGCGCCGCATCACCGGCCTGCGCAAGAATGTCGCCCGCGACCTCGGCATCATCCTGCCGGGCATCCACGTGCGCGACAACCTCGAGCTCCAGCCCGGGGAATACCGCATGCTCGTCCACGACGTCGAGGTCGCCCGCGCCGTCATCATGGTCGACCGGCTGCTCGCCATGGATCCGGGCGACGCGCGCAAGAAGATCGAAGGCATCGCGACGCGCGACGCGGCCTTTGGCCTGCCTGCGCTTTGGATTCGCACGAGCCAGCGCACCGAGGCCGAGCTCGCCGGCTTTACCGTCGTCGACCCCGAGACCGTCATCATCACCCACCTCTCCGAAGTGCTCTCGGCCAACGCCAACCGCCTGCTCGGACGCGACGAGCTGCAGAAGCTGCTCGACCTCGTCGCCCAGAAGTCGCCGCGTATCGTCGAAGAGCTCCTGCCCCAGACCCTCTCGCACGCCGAGCTCCTCGCCGTCTTGCGCCAGCTCCTCGAAGAACGCGTCTCGGTCCGCGACCTGCGCACCATCCTCGAAGCCCTGTCCGAGGCCGCCCGCTACGGCAAGGCGACCCCCTTCCTCGTCGACCAGATTCGCCAGCGGCTCGGCCCCGCCATCGCCCAGCGCCATGTCGAGGTCGACGGCAAGCTCTACGTCGCCATCTTCGATGGTGCCACCGAAGACCTGCTCCGCACCTTCGTACTGCGCAACGAGGCGGAGACCGCGCTCGCCCCCGACCTGCAGACCGCCCAGGCCCTGCTCGGCCAACTCCAGCAGGCCCACCAGCGCCTCCAGGCCCAGGGTCACGCGAGCGTCATCGTCACCCCTCCCGACCTGCGCTCGCCGCTGCGGCGCTTCGTCGCCCGCCTCATGCCGCAGCTCGTCGTCATGAGCCAGACCGAGCTCCCGCCGCGCCTCGACGTCGTGACCGTCGCGACCCTCACCATCGCGCGCCGGGCCCAGCCGGGCGCCCGCGTCCAAGCCCAGACCCGAGCCGCCTCATGACCGCGCCCGCTCCTGTCGCCTCTCCCATCGCGAGACGCACCGCCGACCCCACAACGGGGGCCGACCTCGGCCTCACCACGAGGAATCGATGACCCCGACCCCACCATCCGACAGCCGAGAACGGACCCGGGTCCCGCTTCCCGGCTTCGGGCCGACGCGTGTCTTCCGGGCCGAGACCATGCGCGACGCGTTCATGCGAATCAAGGAGTCGATAGGCTCCGAGGCGGTCATCCTCACGACCCGCGACCTCGGCCAGACAGTCGTCCCCGGCGAGCGCTTCGAGGTCGTCGCCGCCCTCCCGAGCGAGACCCCCGACCTGAACTTCCACGCGGGCGACTCCCACGCCGGCCCGGTCGAACCTCGCCACGAGCGCATGCGCACCCTGCCCGACGCGCTCCGCAAACACGGCGGCCATCCGAGCTCACCGACGGCCTTCACCCCGAGCCCCTCGCTACACAACCCGACGCAGATGGCATCGACCCACGACGACAACCCGAACGAGGCCCGCCTGACGCGTCAGCTCGCCCAGCTCGAGGCCGCCATCAAGGCCGTCGAGACGCAGCTCACCCAGCTCACCGAGAAAGACCGACGCCTGCGCGAGGACATCAACCGACTTGGCCAGACCAAGGCGCTGCTCGAAGAGGACTCGCGCACCACGGCCCTCATCGCCCGCGGCCTCGACCGCGACGTCGCCGAGCTGATAGTGGATCGCGCCGTCCGCCGCGCCACCCCGAGAAACGGCCTCGCCGTCGCCAAGCCCCCCGACGTCGAGGACGAGGTGAGCCGCATCATCCGCGTCTCGCGCCCCCTGTGGAGCCTCGACCGCGGCGCCGTCTGCGCCATCATCGGCCCGGCAGGCAGCGGCAAGACGACGACGCTGCTCAAGCTCGCAGGCCTCTCGCGCTTCGCCCACTGCAAATCGGTCGGCCTCATCTCGACCGACACCGAGCGCATCGGCCAGCTCGAGCTGCTCGAAACCTACGCCACCGTCATGGGGCTGCCCATCATCGCCGCCCGCGACCGCGGCGACGTCGAGCGCGCCCTCGAGACCTTCGCCGACAAGGACCTCGTGCTCATCGACACGCCGGGCCACAACCCCTTTGACGACAATGCCCGCTTCGCTGCGCTGAAGCCCGTCTCGGGCCGCGAAGTCCGCCACCACCTCGTCGTACCAGCGACTCTTTCGGCCCGCCTCGCTCGCGAGCTCGTCGCCGTCTACGAAGGCCCCGCCCTCGAGTCTTTAATCGGCACCCACATGGACACCGTCACCGCTCCAAGTGCTCTCATGGCGGCCTGTATCGCCAGCGAGCTCCCCGTCAGCCACCTGTCTCGCGGCCGCGAGATCCCCGACGACATCAGCGCGGCCGACGCCTACGAAATGTCCCAGATGATGTTCAGGAGAGCCTCATGATCGCACCCCACCCTCGCGACCAGCTCCACTCCATCGCCATCGCCAGCGGCAAGGGGGGCGTCGGCAAGACGCACCTCACCGTGAGCCTCGCGGTCATCCTCGCCAACCGAGGCCAACGCGTCCTCGTAGTCGACGCCGACCTCGGGCTCGCCAACGCCGACCTCTTCCTCGAGGTCACCCCCGAGTACGGCGTGAAACACGTCGTGTCTGGCCAGGTCTCCATCGAGGACGCGCTCGTCGAGTCCCCGCTTGGCGTGACGCTCTTGTCCGGCCTGTCGGACTCGACCTGCGACCTCTCGCTCGAGTCGCGCGAGAAGCTCGCTCTCCTTGCGGCCTTGTCCTCGATCTCACATCGCTTCGACGTCGTCCTCATCGACACCTCGGGCGGCATCTCCGACACGAGCCTCTTCTTCTGTCAGGGCGCCGACGAGGTCCTCGTCGTCACCACCCCGGAGCCGACCTCGCTCGCCGACAGCTATGCCCTCATCCGGGCCCTGGTAAAGCGTGCGCGCCAACCGCGGGTCAGCCTCATCGTGAACCAGTGCGTCAACGAGCGCGTCGCCCGCGCCGTCCACGAGCGCCTGACCGGCTTGTCGCAGCGCTTTCTCGACCTGCCGCTCGGCCTGTCGGGCTGGCTCCCCTTCGACGCCGCCGTATGCGCCGCCGTCATGCGCCGCTTACCGGTCGTTTGTGTTTCGCCACAATCTCAGGCAAGCCGCCGGTTACATACCCTCGCCGACCGCCTCGGAGACCCGCGGCACGCCGGTTGGCCGCGCTCAGGGCTGTCGCTCTTCGTGAAACCGCATGCGCGAGCCGGTGGGAAAATTGACCCCTGTTCTGACCAGGACCATTGTGGCGTAGGTGGGTTCGAGAGCGGCTCTGCTGCGGCTCAGGGGCAGCGATGAACGTCCTCTTGGCCCTTCTTTACACGAGGATACGAAATGCGGGTCCGGCTGCCATAATCTACAGCCGGTGTCCTATGGAGGTGGCGGATGAGTCCGCCTGAGACACGACGGGACAAAGCGTATGCGCGCTTCGCGACGGACCAGGCGCCGGTCGGGCCTGATGATACGGCCGAGCTCGCCAAGCGCTACGGCAAGCTCGTGCACCTGTGGGCGCGGCGCTATGCGGGCACGAGCTCCGGGGTCATCGACTGGGAGGACCTCGTCTCGGTCGGCATGATGGGCCTCATCCAGGCGCACAAGCGCTTCGACGCCGCGGTCGGCAAGCCCTTCGAGGTCTACGCCGAGTTCCGCATCAAAGGCGCCATCCTCGACGAGCTACGCCGCGTCGACCCGTACTCGCAGCCGCATCGCCGCAAGGTGCGCAAGCTGTCCGCGGCGTTTCAGCAGCTCGCCAACGAGCTTGGCCGCGACCCCGACGAGAGTGAGCTCGCGCGCTTCCTCGACCTGACGATCGACCAGGTCCGCGAGCTCATGCAGCAGAGCCAGGCGCTTCGTTTCGACGGCGTCGAAGAGCTCGACCGCCATGGTCTGGCCCGCGACATCGCGGTGTCCGGCTGGAACCGCACCGACCTCGAGATCGCCCTGTCG
>Ga0105045_10003097_pt1 | contig 14190 bp, 12 predicted proteins | sample MAT02_FD_78089 | JGI IMG/M metagenome (GOLD analysis project Ga0105045, IMG submission 78089) | Freshwater microbial communities from Lake Fryxell liftoff mats and glacier meltwater in Antarctica - MAT-02 (megahit assembly) | ecosystem: Environmental > Aquatic > Freshwater > Ice > Liftoff...
CACGCCACGCGCAAGGCCGCCGCGGTATTGCGGCGACGCCTCGTTCCAACCACTCGTCGTGCTATCGACCGAAGTGGAATACAAACGGAGAAGCGGATACCTCGACGATCCGCCTTCGACCGGGTACCGACGTTTAGCGAAACCTGGCGTGCGCCAGAAACCGGCAAACCGACTGTCCGAAGCCGCGGTGCGATTCCGCAACAGTCATCGCACTCCCCGTGATCACGCGGCCACTCGTGTCGATAACGATTCGTGCCACCACGCTGCCATCACGCGTCGATCGCAAGTCGGCGGGATGCTCGGGGCCGCGACCTGGCAGAAACGCGAGCAGGGAGCCTGCGCCAGCAACGGTCATCACGGTCGTGTCGACACGCACGTCAATCACACCGCGACATGCGCGCGGTGCCGAACCCGGCGTGGGGTGCGCGCTCGATACGGCCAGCTACATCACGATCGGAACCAAGAGCAGGCGAACCATCAAGACGTACCTCCTTGGTGAATGGATCCGCCCAGGTAGTCGAACGGATTCCAAAGGCCTCCGTAAAGAACCGAGTAGGTCCCCGTCATCTGCCACGTGCCTGCGGGGAGTACGCCTTCATTGTATGTCCCTTGTCCGAGCAGATCGTTCGCGGCCGTGAGCGTGATGATCAGCGAGTCACTTGGTGCGGTAAGAAATCGATCAGTGGTCGAGAAGCCGAAGTAGACTCCACCATCACGATCGGTAGTGCCAATCATCTGCCAGCGGTCGGCAATCGTTCCCGCGCGGAACACCACAAAGGTCTGATCGCGATCTTTATTGATGATGCGCAGTGTCAGTTCGCCGGCGAGGAGTGCGTCAGCCTCGAGAAACTTCCAATGGAATTGGGCACCTTCGATGGGAAGTTTGAAATACAAGGTGCGCTCTGCCGATGGGCTGAAGACGGCTGGAAGCGGTCCGCCGGACGAGAGCCAAACCACAATGGCGAGACCAAATAAAGGCAGACCACTGAGCACGGTCTGTCGTCTTGTGGAACGTGTCGCGGGCGAGAGCGAACTCGGTACGTTCACAAAGGCGTCATAGAATGGTGGACATGGCATCGAGCGAACGATCAGGAACGCGGGTTGCGGCGGCTCTCCCACTGCCGTTTGGCGGCATCGACTTCGTTGTTGACACCCTGGAGTAACAGAAACATGATCGGCATCAGCAACGAGGGGCCGACGATCAACGCCACCGTTGCCGCTTCACTCTTCGCACCTAACGCCTTTTGCCAGATCATGATCTGCGCTCCGAGCAAGATGAGCATCGTGGTGATGTTCACGATGTCGAGAAAGCGCTGCATGCGGGCGATGATCGGCGGGTGATACTCGCGCGGCAGCTTGAGCAGGTCATCCTTGCCGGAGAAATTGAACAGTTCGGGCTTGTGCGGCAGCCGAGCGCTGATCCATTCCACGAGCGCCAGCGTGAGGAATGCCGTCAGAGGCACGACCGACCACGCCCACGCGGAGGTGGCACGGGTGGGCCTTCCCTGACCGCTCAGCGAGAGCGAGTGCGACATCGCGGTGGGCAGGTCGCCGTACACGACCACACTGAAGAGGCCGAGGATGGCCAGCAGCAACCAGGCAAGGCATTGAGTCGGGCGCATTGGTGAAATATACGCCACTTTCTGCGTGCCGCAGATTTCACGTCACGATCAGCCGATTGACGGATCCCTCGCTCGTGCGTGTTGTATCAGAGGGGTACCGAGCGCGCCCCTGCTGCACGCCCCCTTTGCAGGACTGGCTGATGTACGTCCCGACCCCCGAATGACGCCCACGTCTCCCCCCATGCCGCGCCAGCGCTGGCTGTTGGCCATTGTCCCGGCGGTGGTCGCCGGGGCGTTTTGGAGTGGCACCCTGTTCGGCGCCAGGCAGGCGCGCATGGGCAACGAGTGGATCGACGGGCAACTGCTGTCCACGGCCATTGATTCGGTACGGGCGAACGCGCTGGATTCCTTGCCTGGTGATGAGTTGATTCGTCGCGCGGTCGCGGGCATGGTGCGCGAGTTGCGCGACCCGTACGCGGCGTTGCTGTACCCCGACGGCTATGAGCGATATCGCGGTTCGCTCCAGGGGTACGGTCGCGGGCTGGGGATGTCGTTGCGCGGTCATCGTGGGGCTGTGGTCGTGTCGTCGGTGGCCGCCGGGTCGCCCGCATGGCAGGGGGGCGTCCGGTCCGGCGACGTGATCGTGTCGGTCGATGGCGTGCCGACCACGTCGCAGTGGGGGCATCCCGTGGCGGATAGCGGGGCGGTGGCCCCCGACAGCAACGTGCTGCGCGTGTGGCGGGCCCCGATGAGCGACACCGTCCCGGTGGTGGTACGCGGTGTGGCATGGCATCGACCGGCCATCACGAAGAAGGGGCTGCTTGCGCCTGCGGTTGGCTATGTGCGCCTGTCCACGATTTCGGCGAACGCGTCGGAGGAAGTGATCAGGGCCGTCGACTCGCTGGTGGAGCGCGGCGCCACGTCGTTGGTGTTCGATCTGCGCGGGAACGGTGGCGGGCTTCTCGACGAGGGCGTCAAGGTGGCGGGTCTCTTCCTGCCCCGTGGCACCGTGGTGACCTCGCTGGCCGGTCGGGCGGGAGCCCCCGGGCCGATCTATCGGGCGCGGAATCCGCAATGGACCACGCTCCCGATGACGGTGCTCGTCGACGAGAAGACCGCGAGCGCCGCTGAGATCATCGCGGCGGCGCTGCAGGATTACGGTCGGGCGCGGATCATCGGCACGCCCACGTACGGCAAAGGCCTGGTCCAACGCGTGGTCCATTTGTCACCGGAGCTGGCCCTCCGACTCACCACCGCGCGCTGGATGCGTCCCTCCGGACATTCGCTGGAGCGACGGGCCGTCGTGGCGGGTGTGGTACACGGCGGCATGCGGCCCGATGTGCGGCTCGACAGCTCGGCCGTCGCTGACCCGGCGCGGATTCCGAGCCACTGGAAGGTTTCGGCCCGGACGCGGGTGGTTGCCGTGGCGGATTCCGTGGCGTTGCATGCGATCCGTGATCAGTGGGTCACGGCGTCACCGATCAGTCTCGAGCTCCGGCTGCGGAATGCAGTGTCCCGGGTCGTGCCGGGAGCCTTTCGCCGGAGTCCAGCCAAGACCGAATGGACGGACGTGGCGACACGACTGGCCGTGCTGCGTGTGCTCGAGTCACATGCTGATCCGGAGGCGTTGCTGCGGTTCTCCACCCGCGAGGATCCCGCGGTGCAGGCCGGCATGGACCTGTTGACGCGTGTGGTCGTCCGCTGATTCCGACGGGGCGCGCTGACCGTCTGCCGACCGTCTGTAGTCGGACGATGCGGTGCATTACCTTGCGCCACGGTATGACACATCGAACGGTTCGGGCATTCGTGGGCGGGCTCTGGATGGCAGCGCTCACGCCGTGCGCGTACGCTGGCGCCCAGACATCGCCGGCGGACTCCTTGGTGGCTCGCGCCATTGCGCGGCGTGGCGTGCAGCTCGCCGATAGCTCGTTGCTCAGCTACACCGCCAAGGCGCACGGATTTCTGGCGTTTCTCGGGCAAATGGGCGAGGGCGTGCTGATTCCCCCCAAGGTGATTCAGAGCGAGGAGTTAGCGCTGTCGATTGCCTGGTGGCAACCGGGGCGCAGTGCGCAGCGGTTGGTGGGGCGTCGCGATACCACGCTGCTCCCGGCCAACGTGGGCTACTATCGCGATCGGTATGGCGTGGTGCTCGATAACCTGCCGGATCGCATGCGGCTGGGAGATGGGCAGGATGTGCGCGACGTGCCGCACCCGTTGGGCGCGAACGCACCGGCGATTTACGAGTACACGACCGGGCGTCCGGTCCGCATTCAAATTCCCGGCCGCGACATCGTGGTGGACGAAATTCGTTTTCGTCCCCGCAACGGCGGGCAGCCGGCGGCCATCGGCTCGGTCTTTATCGATCGCGAAACGGCGGCGGTGGTGCGGCTGTCCATGACGTTCACGCGCGCGGCGATTCTCGACAAGCGCATCGAGACGCTCGTGATCACGCTCGAGAACGGGTTGGTCCGTGAGAAATACTGGTTGCCGAGGCGGCAGGAGGTGGAGGTGTCGCGCGGGAGCACGTGGCTGGATATTCCGGCGCGCGGCATTGTGCGCGGCCGCTGGGAGATTTCCGATTACGATGTGAACGAAGCGATTCCTGCGGCCACGATGCTGCTGCCGCGTTGGAGCTCGGTGTCGCGTGACTCGCTCCGTGCGCATCCCTTCCGCGGTGCGATGGTGGATGTGTTGCCACCGGAGATCCAGATCGCGAGTAGCGAGGAAGTAGTCCGCGCGCGTGTGCAAGCCGAAGCGGCGCTGCGTGCGTCGATGCTGTCGCGGCCCGCCCGCGCTTCGCTCACGGGACGCGGCGTGAGTGATCTCGTGCGGTTCACCCGCGCGGAAGGGCTGGCGCTGGGTGTTGGGGCGTCGCATCGCAGCAGTGCCGGCGTTTTCGTGGCGGCGCGTGCTCGCTACGGGTTGGCCGACGAGCAACTCAAGTGGCACGCCGCGATCGGTCCTGCGCCGGCGTTCGGTCGCCACCCCACGCTGCAACTGTTTGCGGAGCGCGAGTATCGCGAGCTGGCGTTTCCCGAACGGGCTGGCCTTACGAACTCGCTGGCGGCGGCCGGGTGGGGCAGCGACTACACCACGCAGGTGGACGTCCGCGCGGCGGGTGTCCTCTGGCGTCGCGCACCCACCAGCGCATTCACGTGGCGACTGGCCATCGAGGGGGAGCGGCCAGTCGCGCTGCGCGCCCGCCCGTTGCGCGGCGCCTTCATGCCCACGCTCCCTGCCGCGGAACTGCGCGGCGTGCGAGCGGAGGTACATGGTACGGGTGGGTGGGTGCCGGCAACTGCGCGCGGCGTGCGTGGCCTGTGGATGCTGACCGCCAGCGCGGGCGGCTACGAGGGCACGAGCGCCGGTGCGGCGTGCGCCGACTGTACGATCGCGGCGGAGGTGCAGCCACGTGTCGTGCGGGGGCAGGCGGTATTGCAGCTCACCAAGCCACTCAGCGCGCGCGTCACGCTCTTTACGCAGACCTCGGCAGGCCTGGCCATGGGACGCGATCTCCCCCCGCAATGGCTGGTGTTCGCCGGTGGACCGTGGTCGGCACCGGGATATAAGTTTTCTGCGCTGCCGTCACGCGGGATGTTGTCACAACGACTGGAGCTGCGCACTCCGGTTCCCGCACCGGCGTTGCCGCTCGGCAAGTACGGACGCGCGCCGGGTCACGTGACGCTGGCGCCGTTTGTCCAACTTACGGCAACCGCGGCGGGGACCGCCGAGCTGCCGATGACGTCGGCGGTATGGCCGTCGGTGGGGTTGGGTACGATGTTCTTTTATGATCTGTTCCGCGTGGACGTGGCGCGCGGTCTGCGCCAGGGACAGTGGCGGCTGGCCTTCGATATCGACCGCGGTTTCTGGGGGATTCTCTGAGCACGGTGTTGAGCAACACGTCACGCAGCACGTCACGAAATAGTGCACACGATGCGTCGCACTATGATCAGGCGTACTTCGACAAGTGGTACCGGCATCCGCAGTATCGCGTGAAGTCGCCTACTGCGTTGCGCCGTCAGGTGGAGTTCGTGGTGTATACCGCCGAATGGGTGCTCGGCCGCCGTCTGCGCAGCGTGCTCGATGTGGGCTGCGGCGAGGGCAACTGGCAGCCGGTGCTGCACGCGTTGCGCCCTGCGATGACGTACGACGGCGTCGACCCGAGCGAGTATGCCGTGGCGCGGTTTGGCGCTCGGCGCGGTTTGCAGCGCGGCGCGATTGAAGCGCTCGATACGCTGCCGTTGCGGGCGTCGTACGATCTGGTGGTGTGTTGTGGCATGCTCAACTATCTGTCGTTGGACGCGCTGAGAGTGGGCATCTCGCAGGTGGCTGCACGAGCGGGTGGCGTGGCGTATCTGGAGCTGTTTACGAGCGAGGATGCGTTCGAGGGGGATACCGACTGGCCGGCGCCACAGACGGCGGCGTGGTACCGGCAGTTGATGGTCGCGTGCGGACTGACGCCGGTGGGGTTGCAGCTGTACGTGCCGGATGCGGAGCGCGTCCGCGTGTCGGCGTTGGAGCGTTTGTAATGGCGTTGCCTGATGAGGTGTCCCGGGAACACACGCTGCGCCCGGAGCAGGTCCCGCGGCGCGAGTGGCAAGATTTTTTGGTGCAGCTCAAGGCCGAGCGCGCGTCTCGCGATGCCCCGCGACCGCTGCGGGCGATGGCCGAAGAGTTCGCGACCCGTACGTTGGGGCTGCTTTTCCCGCAGTTCGCGCATCCAAGTCGTCTTGGCATTGAGGCTGTGGACATCGACGCGGCGCAGATCGAGGTGCTGCTGCGGGCCGCGATCACGCCGTTGGTGGACGACGCCGATGTCGTGGTGTCGCAGTTTCTGAGCGCGCTGCCGCAGGTGCACGCGGCGCTGCTTACTGATGCCGAGGCGATTCTGGATGGTGATCCAGCTGCCGAAAGCCTCGAAGAGGTGATTGTGGCGTATCCTGGATTTCTGGCCACCGCCGTGCATCGTATCGCGCACGAGTTGTACCAGCAGCGAGTGCCAATCTTCCCGCGCCTGCTCTCGGAGTGGTCGCATGGAGAAACCGGCATCGATATTCACCCGGGCGCACAGATCGGTTCGGCGTTCGCCATCGACCATGGAACCGGCGTGGTGATTGGCGAAACCAGCGTGATCGGTGATCGCGTTCGTGTGTATCAGGGCGTAACGTTGGGTGCGCTCGCCGTGAGTAAGCGTCTGGCGAACAAGAAGCGGCATCCCACACTCGGTAACGATGTCGTGGTGTACGCGAATGCCACGATCCTTGGCGGAAACACGCTGGTGGGTGACGGCGCGATCATTGGCGGCAATGTGTGGTTGACGTCGTCCGTGCCGCCGCGTTCGGTGGTGCAGTTCAGTAGTCGCGTGGAACAGCGCCCTACGTTTGAGGATGATGGATTGGAGTTTCACATTTAGCACGGAGCGCCGATGCGGGCACAGAACATTCTCGACACCATTGGCCAGACGCCGCACGTGCGGATCCAGCGCCTTTTTGATCCGCGTGTGGAAGTGTGGATGAAGATGGAGCGTGCGAATCCTGGCGGCAGTATCAAGGATCGGATCGCGTTGGCGATGATTGAGGATGCCGAGCGGCGTGGCGTGCTCACGAAAGACAGCGTGATCATCGAGCCGACGTCGGGGAACACCGGTATCGGGCTGGCCATGGTGGCGGCGGTGAAGGGCTATCGACTGTTGCTGGTGATGCCGGAATCCATGTCGATTGAACGTCGGCGATTGATGGCGGCCTACGGCGCGACATTCGACTTGACGCCGCGCGAGAAAGGAATGAAGGGGGCGATCGAGCGCGCGAGCGAGTTGGTGGCGTCGACGCCGAACGCGTGGATGCCGAATCAGTTCGACAATGCAGCGAACATCCGGGTGCATGCAGAGATCACCGCGCAGGAGATTCTCGACGACTTTCCCGAGGGCATCGACTATCTCATCACCGGCGTCGGTACCGGCGGGCACATTACCGGGTGCAGCGAGGTGCTGAAGCAGCATTTCCCGACGATGCAGACGTTTGCGGTGGAGCCGGCCAAATCGCCGGTGATTGGCGGCGGCGCGCCAAGTCCGCATCGGATTCAGGGTATCGGGGCGGGGTTTATTCCGGGTAACCTGCATCGCGACACCCTTGACGGCGCGATCCAGATCTCGGAAGAGGATGCGATTTCGTACACCCAGCGGGCGGCGCGGGAGGAGGGGCTGTTCATCGGCATTTCGAGCGGCGGGTCGCTGGCGGCGGTGGCGCAGAAGATGGTGGAGCTGCCCGATGGTGCGCGCGTGCTCACGTTCTGCTACGATACCGGCGAACGGTATCTGTCAATTGACGGACTGTTTCCGGTGTAACGGAAATTCCTTGAACGCCCCACTGGGGCGGGAGTGCGGGTATGCGTGTGATGCGGCGTGGCGGTGCACCGGTAGTTTTCGCGCTGGCCGGTCTTGTGGGTGCGCTGTTCCCGCGGGGGCTCTGGGCGCAGGGCGAGGTGGTGAAGGCGGCGCCCGCACCGTCGGCGCAGACGACACGCGCGGCGTTGGCGGCGGCGTATCTGCGCATGGACCGTGCGTACGAGACCACGGCTGCTGCTGGAATGTCCGACAGTGTGCGCAGCGCGCTCAACCGCCGCTTCGATGGCGCCACGCTCGCGTTTTTCGGTGGAAAGTTTGCGGCGGCGGTGGCGAGTATCGATACGGCCATCCTGATGCTGCCGTCGGCCGCGCGCGCTGAAGCTATTGCGCCCGTGCCGCCGCCGCGCTCCGTGAACGGCGGGCCGCCGTCACTCGCCCGTGCTGAGCTCAAGGCGCGGTTGGAAGTAATCGATAGCACGGGGCCGTTGGCGCAGGCGGTGTTCTCCACGCGGGCGCGACTGGATCTGTTAGTCGACGAGCCGAATGTGGAGCGGAGCGCCGAGTTTCTGAGCAATCCGTCGCAATTGGCGCGCGACCTCACGCGCGAGATCACGGCGCTCGAGAAGGGACGGGACCCATACATTGGCGTGGCCGGTGACACGTGGCGTGCGTTTCGCAGTGGGTCGGGTGCCATGGTGCCAATGCGGGTCGTGGCCTCACCGGCGGCGAACCTGCGCCGCCCAGTGGGAGTGCTGATTGCTCTCCACGGCGCCGGTGGTGATGAAAACATGTTTGTGGATGCCTACGGGCAGGGCGTCGTGGCGACGCTGGCCAAGGAGCAGCGCCTGCTGCTGGTGTCGCCGGCCACCACGCAATTTTCGGCGTCGCCGGCCAACTTTGACACACTCATGGCCGTGTTGCGTCGTGAGTTCCGTATCGACAGTACGCGGATCTACGTGATCGGGCACTCCATGGGAGCCGGTGCGGCCGCGCGTTTGGCCCAGCAACGGCCACAGCAGTTGGCGGCGGTGGTGTGCCTGGCGGGCGGGAGCGCCGTGACGGCTGCCAACGCGCCGCCGATGCTGTTCATTGGTGCGTCACTCGATCCGATCATCCCCGCGCGCACGGTGGAGGCCGCCGCGAAGGCCACACCAACGGGTACGTACGAGGTGCTGCCATACGAGGGACATACGCTGATGGTGGGGCGTGGTGTTCGCCGTGCGATGCCTTGGCTGATGCAACATACCCGTACCATCACTCCATAGGAGCGCATCATGGCATCACGTCCTCTGATCCTGTTGCACGGCTACAGCGCAGATGGTGCCGCGTTCGATGCATGGCGGGATGCGCTGCGTACCAACGGATGGCGTGACCAGCACCTCGTGCCGGTGAGCTACGAATCACTCACCAACGAAGTCTCCATTCGCGATATCGCTGAGGGTTTCGACAAACTGATACGGCAGCAAGACGGACTGCGCAACGAGGAGCCTTTCGATGTGCTGGTGCATTCCACGGGCATGCTGGTGCTGCGTGCGTGGCTCACGCGACGTGGCATGACCGCAGCGCGGCGAGCGCGGATCAAGCATGTCATCGCACTCGCGCCGGCCACCTTCGGCTCACCGCTGGCGCACAAGGGGCGCAGCTTTCTCGGCGCGCTTGTGAAGGGGCGGAAAGCGTTCGGCCCGGATTTTCTCGAAGCGGGCGATCGGGTGCTCGATGCGCTGGAGTTGGGCAGTCGGTTTTCGTGGGAGCTGGCGCATTCCGATCTGTTCGGCACTGAAGCGTTCTACGACTCGCGACGCGACACGCCGTATGTGTTCGTATTCTGCGGTACGCGCAGCTACCGAGGGTTGGGCAAGCTCGCCAATACGCCGGGATCTGACGGCACGGTGCGTTGGGCCGGGTGCGCGCTGAACAGCCGCAAGATGGTGCTCGATCTGACGTCGGATTGCGCGGAGTCCGAGCGGGTGCAGGTGATGGAGTGGACGCAGGACGATGTGCCCATGCATCCCATAGCCGACGTGGATCACGGCACGATTCTCTCCAAGCCGCCCGAAGCCTTGGTATCGCTGGTGGTGAGTGCGCTGGCGGTCAACTCGCGCCCGTCGTACGAGACATGGAGCGCGGCGGCCGAGCGCGTAGTGAGCACCGAGCGCGCGGCGATTACGCCGTGGCAGCAGTTTGTGGTGCGCGCCGTGGATGAACGCGGCGACGGTATCCCCGACTGGAATCTACAGCTCGAATTAGCCGACGGTGCGTCGCTGTCATCGTTTACGCAGGACGTCCACGTGTATCGTGGCGATGCGAGCTATCGCAGCTTCCATGTGAATTTGTCCAAACTGCAAGAGCCGACGCTGCTCACCGGACGCAGTCGCCGCCTGCAGGCGCAACTCTTTGCCAGCACAGGAACAGGCCGCGTGCTGTATACCGGGGCACTGCGTGGCACGGAGCAGCCGGACGGTCCCAATCGTGCGGGTACGTGGTACGGCACGCTCGATTTGTCGAGCGTGCTACCGGGTGGTGCGATGCGATTTTTCTGGCCCTTCACCACGACGTTCGTGGAGTTACGACTGGATCGCGAGCCGCTCACCGGGCCGGGGATGGTGGTGCGGTGGCACGGACGGACCTAGAGTGACCCCAGCAGGTCGTCGATCGCTTTGCGGTCGGCGTCCTGCAACGACTCGGCGCCGTGAATAATGCGCTGCAGAATGTCGACGGCTTCTTCGGCGAGATTTTGCGGATGCCGGCGGTCGGTCTGAAAGCGCACGATGTGGCCGAGGAGGATGGTCTCGAACGGTGAGTTCGGGTCCTGCATGCCCTCCATCTCGTCATCATCATCGTCATCGTCGTCATCGTCGTCATCGTCGTCGGCGGCATCGCGAGCGGCTTCATAGCTGGGCACGCTTTCCTTCCACGGCTCATTGACGTGCGCGTTGGCCTCGAGAGCTGTGCGCGGTACGAGGGCAAAGAGGCGGCATTGCAACCCTGGCGCCTCTTCATACGCGAACAGCCCCAACGAGACCGGCTCCTCGAACAGGCGCAGGTCGAGCAGTCGGGAGATTGCCTCAGACGGCATAGCGCTCCGTGCCACCAACCGTCCGTCAATGTAGGCCGCGAGCGCGGATGACTCGGGCGCGCGCGGATCGTCGAGCTGCGACACTTTCAGGGTCACAGGCTCGCGGGTGGTCACGAAGACGGCGGGACGGGCTTCGCCGTCTTCGCGGTACTCTGCCCCATCGTTTTCCGGGTTCTCGAAATCTTCAGGCGACATTCTTCGGGGGTGCGTGGTCGATGACCGTGAGTGCTGCCTATGGAGGTTAGGCAGCAGACCGCCGCGAGGAAAGGGTTGGTCAGGCCCGCGCGATCTCCGATACGTCGGTGTTTTCGAAGACTTTGCCGAGCCAGCCCAGCACCGGCCAGAGTTCGACGGCCACCACCACGCTGGCGAGAACGGTGCCCAGGAGGACTGACCAGCCGCCCCAGTCGTTCAGCAACCACAACGTCAGGGCGAAGATCCCGGCGGGGAACACCAGCGCTACGGCGGCCACGAGGACCATGGCGCCGGTGGTGAGGAGGTTTTGGCCCATGGTCTCGAAACCGCGTGTTTCGATGCCGAGTCGCACCCAGGCCGGAAAGAGCAGCGCGATGCCGTTCTGCACGGTGAACATGAGCGCGTTGAAGATCGGCACCCCGACGGCCACCGACACCAAGATGGGAATGGTGGCGCCGCTGTCGAGGAACATGGCCGGATCGCGCAGGAACATGACCATCGGCACGACCATGAGCGACCAGACGGTGAGGGAATGCAGCACGGTGACTGCCGCAATTTCGGCCATCACAATGCGCCATCCCGGCAGCGGGAGCGCCTTGAGGATCTCGAGCCTCGGCAGGTCCAGCCGCAGATCGAAGCGCATCCAGAGTGGGCCGACGAAGAGGAGCATGGCTCCCCATCCAGCTGTGACGCCGAGGAACACATCGCCGGCGCGCTCGGACGCGCTCCGGGTGGCAATGGCCAACACGGCGAGTCCAAGCGTGAAGAGCACAAGTTGCGTACGCCATGCGCCACCACGCACGGCGGCGGCGACGTTCTTCCAGGCAATGGCGACTTCGGGGCGCCCCGTGGTCGCGAGCGGCGGAATCCAGGCGATTTTGCCCTTTTTTGAGCGGCTCTTCCCCATCTGGGAAGTCCGAAACCGCTGGAGTACCTCCGCGCGATGCTGCGTGGCTTCGAGGGCGGCCTCTTCAAAGCTACCGTCGAGGCGGAGCACCCAGACGTAATGGAACAGCAGCATGGCGAACGCGAAAGGGGCAGACAAGAGCCAACTGGCGCTATTCTCCGCGAATATTGGCGCGATAATGGCTCGTGCAGGCCAGAGCGCGACAGCGGCAAACGGCGTCTGCAATGTGGCCGTGACGGCCGACAGCAACTCGCGTGTTCCTTCAAGGCTGGCCACGCGCAACTGCGGCAGCCGCATGACGAACGCCGCAATGACGGCTACCAGCAGCCCGGTGAACGCCGCCATCGGCAGCAGCGCGCGGCGTCGGCCGGCTTGCTGGTGCTCAAGGGCACTGGAGCGCACGAGCGCCGCGCCAAGCCGATGCAGTGACAGGACAGAGAACAGCATCCATAACGCGACACCACGGCGCCACCCTTCAGCCGTCGACCCGCCACCGCGTAGCAATACCGTGAAAATAAGCGTATTGAGCAGAATCGCCAACTGCAGCCGGAGGAGTTTGGTGTGCAGCAGGTCCCGGCGGCTGACCGGTGCCGGGAAAAGGAACTGGACCTCGGCCGGCGTGAACGCGAGTGCGCCGCGGTCGGCGCCAAAGAGCCACCATCGCGCGGCCGCCGCCATGAGAAAGACGCTGGCGATCGGCACGGCGACGCTGAGTCCGGAGACACCCGGTAGCGACCCACTGCCGAGGCGCGCGTTACGGAACAGCGCCCAGTAGATGTAGAGCATGCCCAGCGCGACGGCCACGAGATACCGTGGCGAGCGGGCGCGCGCCAACTGCGCGCGGACGCGATTGATGAACGTGTGGAGGTACAGGAACCCCAGCGCGCGATACGGCCCCACGCGGTTAGGCGGCCTCAGCCGAGGAAACATCGTCGCCGCCGGTTAGCGCGATGAACATTTCCTCGAGCGTGCGACCGGCCAATTCGGGTCGTGCCGCGACAATTTCACTGATCGTGCCCAACGCCACCGCCTCGCCGCGTCGGATCACCAACAGGCGCGTACACAATTCTTCAACCAAATGAAGAAGGTGAGAACTGAGGATGATCGCCGACCCTTCGCGGGCGCGCGCCGTGATCGTCTCTTTCATGCGCCGGATTCCCACCGGGTCGAGGCCGGTGAGTGGTTCATCGAGCAGCAGGGCGGCCGGCCGATGCAGGAGTCCGCAGGCGATCGCGAGCTTCTGCTTCATACCCCGGGACAGTTCGGGGGGGAGAGCATCTTTCTTGGCGGTGAGTTCCAGTTCTTCGAGTAGCGGCGGGATCAGCGCTGCCGCGTCGGAGACGCCATACAGCCGCGCTACGAACTGGAGGTGTTCGGTGACCGTCAGATAGTCGAACAGCTGCGGTTCATCAGGGATGAACGCCAGCCTCGATTTCGCGGCGACCGGATCGGTGTGCAGGTCGATGCCCGCGATCTGAATGGTGCCGGAGGTGGGCTGCAGGATGCCAGCGAGCGCGCGCAGCGTGGTGGTCTTGCCAGCGCCGTTGGGTCCCACGAGACCCAAGACATCACCCGGCGCCACCGTGAAGGAGAGCGATTTCACGGCAACAGTGTCGCCGTACAGTTTGGAGTACGCGTCAACGTGGATCACGGCGTGGAGGACGGCAGCATGAGGGGGGCGTTGAGGGTGATGCGTAACGTGGCGCCCAGCGGGAGGCATCGCTCGGTGGTGGTGTTGCGGGCCGCCGAGATACTGCCGGCAGCACCGCCGGCGGCGGCACCGATCACCGTACCCCGGGTCCCGCCGCCGAGTACTCGGCCTAATATGGCGCCCATGACAGCCCCCGTGATGACTTTCCCTTGGTCGCCGCCCTTGGAGACTTTGCGCTCGGTGGGGGCGCCGTCCACGATATCGACCGTCCCTTCAGCGGGAATGAGGGCGCCGTTGATTTGCACGCCCTTCACGCGAAAGACGAAATCGCCCGCCGCTGTGGGTGGGGCCATCTCGACCAAGAGCGGGGTACCGGCGGGCACTCGGGCGCCATCCGGGCCGGTGACATCGCTGGTGAGGGTGGCCACCAGGCGGTCGCCGGGGCGATTGGCTAGC
>Ga0105045_10003101_pt1 | contig 14185 bp, 17 predicted proteins | sample MAT02_FD_78089 | JGI IMG/M metagenome (GOLD analysis project Ga0105045, IMG submission 78089) | Freshwater microbial communities from Lake Fryxell liftoff mats and glacier meltwater in Antarctica - MAT-02 (megahit assembly) | ecosystem: Environmental > Aquatic > Freshwater > Ice > Liftoff...
AATCCTGGCCGCTCTCTCGATCGTCGCCATTCTTTATGGAGGCTGGATCTGTCTTGCCCAAACCGACTGGAAGCGCTTGATCGCTTACTCTTCCGTCAGCCACCTCGGCTTCTGCACCCTCGGCATTTTCACGCTAAACTCCACCGGAATCTCCGGCAGCATCATCCAGCAACTCAATCACGGCATCTCAACCGGCTTGCTCTTCCTGTTGGTCGGCTTTGCCTACGACCGCCGCCACACACGTGCGATTAAAGACTATGGTGGCCTTGCCAAAGGCATGCCCGGCTTTGCCGCCGTCTTTATGATCGCGCTTCTCAGCTCGATCGGCCTCCCGCTCCTAAATGGCTTCGTCGGCGAATTCACAATCCTTCGTGGCGCATATCTCGCCCAGCCCTGGTGGGCTGCCACCGCCGTCATCGGGATCATTCTCGCTGCCGGCTACATGCTTAGCCTCTACCGGCACACCATGCTTGGGCCCGTAACAAACGAAGCCAACGCCCATCTGCCCGATCTCGGCTTCCGCGAGTGGCTCATCGCCTCTCCGCTGATCGCCTGGTCGATCTGGATTGGCGTTAAGCCTGCCTACTACTTCCAGATCATCGCCGAACCGGTGGAAAAAATCGTCGAAAGGCTGCATCCCTAAATGTCAGTCAACGACTTCTTCTCGATTCTTCCAGCTTTGGTTTTTGCCCTCTTTGGGTGCGCCCTGCTGCTCATGCGCTTTGAATCGAGCCGCATCTATGTGATCTTCCTCACTATTGGGGAAGTGCTGGCTGCAATCGGCCTCTGGCGTCAGACCGACTTCCTGGGTCTTACAGGTTTTCAGGGTGCGGTTCTGATCGACCGCTTTGGCATCTTCCTCAATTCAGTCTGCCTCGCTGCAGCCCTCCTTTCGGCCATCGGTGCTTACAGTTATCTCGAATCGAATGACGAGGACCACCCGGAGTTCTACTCACTCATCCTGCTGGCCCAGTCTGGCATGTACCTGATGATTTCTGGCACCGAACTCATCACTGTGTTCATCGGTCTTGAGATCACGGCCCTTTCCTTCTACACACTCACCGGCTACTTTCGCACCAATCCGCGCTCGAATGAAGCTGCCCTCAAATACCTGCTCCTCGGTGCATTCTCAAGTGGCCTCCTCCTCTACGGTTTCTCCATCCTCTATGGCCTCACCGGCGCAACCCACTATCTACGAATCACAGCCATGCTGACCAACCGGGTCCCCAATGACCCTCTGATCCTCCTTGCCGTGATCCCCATCGTCCTTGGCCTCCTCTTCAAGGTTGCCGCTGCGCCCCTTCACATGTGGGCCCCGGATGCTTACGAAGGCGCTCCCACTCCTGTCACTGCTTATCTGGCCACAGCAAGTAAAGCTGCGAGCTTCGGCCTGCTGCTGCGGTTGCTGCTCGGGCCCCTCCACGAATTCCGCCCCTCCTGGGAAGCCGTCATCACCTTTGCTGCAATCGCCAGTCTCACTGTCGGCAACCTCGCCGCAATTACCCAATCGAGCGCCAAGCGCATGCTCGCCTACTCAAGCGTTGGCCACGTCGGCTACATCCTCCTCGGCCTGGTCGCCGGCAATCGAACCGGCATCGAGGCCATCCTCCTCTACCTGCTGGTCTACACCATCATGACTACCGGAGCCTTCCTGCTACTAGCTGGCCTCAGCCGCGATGGTGTCATCGATTTCAAAGGTCTCCTCTACCGCAACCCCGGTGTCGCCCTGATGATGATCATCCTGCTGCTCTCCCTCGCCGGCCTTCCACCCACAGCCGGCTTCATGGCCAAGTACATGGTCTTTCTTTCGCTCATCCAGGCCCGTCAATACTGGATTGCCGTAGTTGCCGCCCTCTACGTCGCGGTCTCGCTTTATTACTACTTCCGTATCGTCCGTGAAATGACCTCGAAGCCCGACGATGCTACCAATGCCGTCACCATGAGCACGGGCTGGCGCGCTGCCGTAGGCCTTAGTGCCATCCTCAGCCTCGCCCTCGGAATCAACCCCGAACCCATCCTTGCCTGGGCCAGGAGTGCCATTCGATGATCGATCAGTTTCTGCCCTACATCATCGCAATCACCTTCACGGCGGCTTTTCCGCTTGTTGTTGGCTACCTGGTATTGGTCGAACGCAAACTCCTTGCCGATTTCCAGGCTCGCCTCGGCCCTATGCGTGTGGGGCCTCATGGCCTCCTCCAGCCGATTGCCGACGCTATAAAACTTTTGCTCAAAGAAGACCTTGTTCCGAAGGACGCCGATAAATTCCTCTTCTATCTCGCCCCGATCGTAAGCCTGGCGACAGCCTTTGCCAGCTTTGCCGTGATTCCGATTACCGGCACAGTGCATGTGGCTGACGTTAATGTCGGCATTCTCCTAATCTCAGCCCTCGCAGCCGTAGGAGTCTTTGGAATCATCCTTGGCGGTTGGGCCTCCAACAGCAACTATTCACTCCTCGGCGCTCTGCGTGGCGCCGCTCAACTCATCAGCTATGAAGTCGCCTTGAGCCTCGCCATCATCACTGCCGTGATGCTCTCTGGCACGCTCTCGATGACCGGCATCGTCCATGCTCAATACCAGCAACGGATCTGGTTCATCTTCGGCAACTACGGTGCGATGTTGCTTAGCTTCTTCATCTTCCTGATCGCAGCGGTAGCCGAGATCAATCGTGCTCCATTCGACCTCCCCGAAGCCGAAAGTGAAATCGTGGCCGGCTATCACACAGAGTATTCAGGCTTCCGCTGGGGGCTGTACATGCTGTCTGAGTACACCAACATCTTCATCATTTGCAGTGTCGCGGTGACGCTCTTCTTCGGCGGCTGGCTACGGCCCTTCCCTAACGTTGAGTGGCTCGCCTACCCAACCGGTGCACTCTTCCCATTTGCTCTATTCGCCGCCAGTGCCTACGGTTGCTGGCGCATGAAACTCTGGCCTTTCACGGCCCTTCTGGGTTTAACCTCTGCAGCGTTCCTGATCCCTGCCGTTGCCACCCTCGTAAGCGCACCCTTCTGGTTCTTCTTCAAGATCAGCGTGGTCTTCTACGTCCTGGTCTGGTTCCGGGCCTCCTGGCCTCGCCTCCGCTACGACCAGCTAATGGACCTCGGCTGGAAGCGGCTTATTCCCCTTGCCCTTGGCTCCCTGCTTGCCAATGCCATCATCGGCATGATCTAACGCCAGGCTTTTGCCTCAAAACCCTTGTTTAGCCCCGCCTTGATCCTGCCCATCCCAAATACCAACAAAATAAATTGGCGATGGAACTTAACACTCACCAATCTCGTTCGTCTTATCAATAGAGAGAGACGGAGAGCGCTTCTGGATTCACCCTTTCCCTTGTATTCAGGATTCAGAAGCGCTCTCTCGAAATTCTCCAAACACGTTTCGTAACGTATCTGAAATTTCCCCCACAGTAGCGAAAGCACGCGCCGAATTTAAGATCTTCGGCATTAAATTCGTGCCGTCTACTGCCGTCCGCTTCAACTCCTCAAGGCTGAGCTTCCACGTTTCCACATCGCGACTCGCACGCAGCTCGCGCAAACGCGCCACCTGCGCCGCCTCTACTTCGGGATGGATCTGAAAGACCGGCGTCGCCTCTCCACCCTCCACCTGAAATTGGTTCACACCAACCACAATGGCCTTGCCGCTCTCCACCCGCTTCTGGTATTCATAAGCCGCATTCTGAATCTCGCCCTGAATGTAGCCACTCTCAATTGCGGCAATGGTTCCGCCCATTGCATCAATCCTTGCCAGATACTCTTGTGCCTCTTCTTCCAGTCGATCGGTCAATGCCTCCACGTGATATGACCCGCCCATCGGATCGGGCTCGGCCGTCACACCGCTCTCATAGGCGATAACCTGCTGTGTCCGCAATGCCACTCGCGCTGCATCTGCCGTAGGCAAGCCAAGCGCCTCGTCCATTCCGTTTGTGTGCAAGCTCTGTGTCCCACCCATTACCGCCGCCATCGCCTGCAAAGCGACCCTCACCACATTCACATCCGGTTGCTGTGCCGTCAGCGTCGACCCCGCCGTCTGCGTATGAAAACGCAGCATCATCGACCTTGGATCCTTCGCCATAAAGCGATCCTTCATCAAGCGCGCCCAGAGTCTGCGTGCCGCCCGAAACTTCGCGATCTCCTCAAAAAAGTCATTATGGGCATTGAAGAAGAAGCTCAGCCGGGGCGCAAAAGAGTCTACGGCCAAACCGACGTCGATCGCCGCCTCAACATAAGCCACCGCATCTGCCAGCGTGAAGGCAATCTCTTGCGCCGCAGTCGACCCGGCCTCACGGATGTGATAACCGCTGATCGAGATCGTATTCCACTCCGGCAACTCTTTGCTCGCCCAGGCAAAAATATCGGTAATCAACCGCATTGCCGGTCGCACGGGATAAATGTAGGTTCCCCGCGCGACGTATTCCTTCAAAATGTCGTTTTGGATTGTCCCGCCCAGCTTCTTTAGGTTTGCCCCCTGCCCCTCGGCCACCAAAACGTAATAGGCGAGCAGTGTAGCTGCCGTCGAGTTGATCGTCATCGAAGTGGTGATCTCCCCAAGCGAGATCCCGGCAAATAACCGCTCCATATCGGCGAGCGAACAAATCGATACCCCCACCCGTCCCACTTCGCCAACTGCTAACGGATGATCCGCATCCATCCCCATTTGTGTAGGCAAATCAAAAGCTACCGAGAGCCCCGTTGTCCCCTGCGAAAGCAAATACCGGTATCGCGCATTCGATTCTTCCGCCGACCCGAACCCCGCATATTGCCGCATCGTCCACAAGCGCGAGCGGTACATCGCGGAATAGATCCCGCGAGTGTACGGATATTCCCCAGCCTGCATAGCCTAGCTCCGGCCGATCTTCCGCGCCTTGAAAAAACTCTGTAAACCGTAATAGGCCATCACGATAAAAGCAAAGCCCATCAGGGCCAATCGCCCCAAACTGTCGCTATCGCCTTTGAAGTCGTAGATGCCCTTCACCAGGCTTCCCAGGATCACAATAGCGAACACCGCAAAAAAGAACCCGATCAGCTCATTCCACAAAATATGGAGTGGTTTGATCACACCGGGCATAAAGGCCTGCAAAAATCTTTTCATGTCACTGCAAGTTTTATGCTAACAAAGCCTCGAGCGTTCGATAAGAGTGAATGGTATTCTGTGACTGGTAAAGGTGCATGGACGAGAACCTCAAAGACTTAATGCAAGAGCTTGGCAATGCCATCAATGAGTCTCTTTCAGACTCTGATCGCATCGCTGCGGCGATTGGCGACATCAAACGCGCCGGCTACGACGTTTTCCTTGTTCTGGAAGCGACGATTGGCTTCAACAAACGCGAAGACGAAAACGACGATCATCCCGAGATCCCCGACAACTTCGAGGCTACCGGCAAGATCAGTTGGAACAATCAGGACACCAAGTTCCTCAAGGCCTTGAAGATCTCTCTCGACGAAGATCCCCGCTAACAGATTCAAAAACTTGTCAAAACCCAATAACCTGAACGAAAAATGGCTCAAAGACAAAGCGCCCATCAAGTCTGCTGAAGACTCAGAGCCTGATCGTGACGTAGCCATCGCCATGATCGAAGCTCGCAAAGCTGCCGGCCTCACCCAAGAGCAACTCGCTCACCGGATGAAAACCACCATCTCAGCCATCATTCGTCTCGAGAGCGGCGAAACTCGCGCTACCGTGCCGATCCTTGAACGCTTCGCAGCCTCTACCGACACCCGCCTCAAGATCTCCTTCGAACCCATCGAAGATTAAGCCTGCTGCGGCACCAATTCAAGCTTCAAGGACGATCACCGTGCTTCCCGCAACTGGCGAATCGTTTCTGCCGCACTACGCTTCCCCCGGATTGGTTTTGCAGTTGCACTACTCTCCAGCCACTCCCGCATTGTCGGTCGCTCAACAGTACTGAAAAGCTCCTTCTTGATGAAGTCCGAAAGACTCATCCCCTCGCTTGCAGCCTTCGCCTTTAATGTCCCAGGCATCTCATCGGAAACATCCCTGAATTGAATCCTCTTGGACATACTTAGAGCATACAAACATGTGCGGTACATGCAACAGCCCCAGTCTCACCACAACTCCGCGTAAACTCCCGCCGTCATCGCAACGCTCTTCTCCCAGGCAAACCCCTTTGCCCTCGAAAGCCCTCTCACCACGAAGTCCCTCCTCTCATCCAAACCCGCAAGCCGCTTCAACGCCGCTCCAATCTCCTCTACCGATAAAGGGTCCACCAGCAACCCTGCATCCCCCGCCACCTCCGGTAACGCCGCCACGTTCGATGTCAACACCGCTACCCCATTCGCCATCGCTTCAAGCACCGGTATCCCAAACCCCTCATCGAGACTCGGAAACGCAAGCACCGCCGCTCTCTGATACAAAACCGCCAACTCCGCATCACTCACATAGCCAAGCACCTTCACATTTGGTGGCAAGTCTCTCAGCATCGCCTCGGCTTCAAACCCCGCACTCCCCGCTATCCACAACTGCCACTCTGGCCCCAATACCTCAAACGCCTCAATCAGCCTTCGCGTATTCTTCCGCTTCTGTACAGCTCCGACAGTCAGAACGATCTTCTCCCTCTCTTCAACTGTTCGCACCGAAGAAGGCAACACAACTCCATGCGGTATCACCCGGATGCGATCCCCCGGATAACCCAGATACGACACCACCTGCGACTTCGTAAACTCCGAGACCGCAATGATCAGATCGCTCCGCTCGGCTGCCTCCCTTGCCTGCTCTGCAAACCGCTCTCGAAACTCTTGCGTCGAGTACTCACCGCTCAAAACAAAAAGGTCATGGAATGTACTGACCATCTTTGCTCTTCCACGACGAGGCAGCCTTTGATTCAATCCATGAAACACATCAACACCACTTGGCACAGAATCGAACAATAAGCGCTTCGGCCAGGGTGCCCGCACCCAACGGTGCGGACGATAGTATCGACGCAGCCTTGGCCCTTTATGAAGCCGCAGCAGGCCATCCATTAAGTGCAGAGAGTACTTGCCCACCCCGCTCAGCTCTGTACCCACTGAGTAGGTTGCATCAACTCCGACTATTGGATCAACGATTGGGCCTCGGTCTCGCACACGCTCTCGAAGGGCTTATTCTCCCACAGCCCTGCTTCCACTTCATCGAGCAGCGAATCGAGATGCCAGCCATTGCTCTCGCCAAGCTCCACTGAAGAGATCGTGATCTGCAACTCTACAGCGGTCCCCCGCGCCAGTGCCTTCAGCGCAATTTCATTGGCCACCTTGCGCAACGCAGTGTGCAGACTGATGCCGCACCGGTCAGGGCTCAACACTGCGAAGCGCCCTCCACCAAAGTAGGCCGTCAGATCCACCTCGCTTGAGAAAACCCGCATTGCCTCACCCAGCTCAACCAGTAGCCATTCCTCTTCATGACGTCCGGCGATTTCCCCTACAGCATCGAGGTTCGTCAGTTGAAAATATGCGCAGGCCGCACAAGGTACCGTCGTACCACGTCGCCGCAACAAGCGGCAAAATGGCTCACCGAGCTGCAGGAATCCGGTGAAGTTCAACAACCCCGTCAATTCATCGCGAACACTCATCCGCCTCAAACCGTTGGCGATGCGGTTGCGCTCCATCGCACAACGGATTGCTCTGCCCAGTGGTGTGCAGTCCACCTCGTGCTTCACCAGCACATCCTGTGCGCCTTCCTGCATCAGCCGCACTGTAAGTGTGGCATCTTCTGAATTCAACAGTGCGATCACAGGTGTATGAAGAGCGGCTGCCTTGAGCCTTTGAAATGTCGCAATCCCAGCGCTGTCCCCCACCCACAAGTCCGCCAGGATCGCATCGAAGCTGATGTCTTTCATCAACAGCAGCGCTTCTTCCAGCGTCTCGGCATCACACAGCTCAAACGGACTCAGCCAGGTGTTGCCATTTTGCAGCTCCTCCAGTTCACCCAACGCATCACGCAAAAAACTCGCATCCGCCAGGTTGTCTTCAAGCAATAGAATTCGGGTGTACTTCTTGCGCATTCTCAAAAAGAAAGTGCGCCGCTCAAGCCTTTATTCTCAGGCTTCTTCGCCCAACTCATATTCTTTAAGCTTGCGGTAAAGCGTGGTTCTGCCAATACCCAGTAGAGAGGCGGCCGTCAACCGGTCTCCCTTCGTATACTCAAGCGCCCTCATGATCGCCTGCCGCTCAAGTTCCGCCAGTGGCACCACAGGCACGGGCGCGAGAGCTGGCGCTGTTGCCGCTCCACTCGAGTATGCGTACGAAGGCGGGAAGCTCGGCGTTGCTGCATCCGGATAAGTCAATGGTTGCGCAAAGGCGGCGGTAGGCGCTGAAACCGGTGCTCGACGCTGCAGCGCATTCATGACACTTGATGGAAGATCCCCCCGATGGAACGATGGTCCGGAATTTACCGCCAGCATGTGCTGAATGCAATTCTCAAGTTCACGAACATTTCCTGGCCAGTCATAACTCAAAAGTGCCTCAAGCACTTCCGGCTCCATCCCCTGCATTCGTCCGTACCGCCGCAGAAAATGCGCAACCAGATGAGGGACGTCTTCGCGCCGATCCTTTAGCGGCGTCAGCCGCAAAGTCACCACGTTTAGCCGATAGTAAAGATCACGGCGGAAATTGCCCTTCTCTACTTCCTTTGCCAAGTCCCGATTGGTCGCAGCGATTACGCGGAAGTCAGCCCTTTTCTGGGACAGGCCTCCCACGGGTCGATACTCTTTCTCCTGCAGCACACGCAGCAGCTTTGCCTGCAACTCAAGAGGCAGCTCCCCGATTTCATCCAGAAACGCCGTTCCACCATTAGCCAGCTCAATCAAGCCCGCCTTCGAATTGTTTGCACCCGTGAACGCACCCTTCACATAACCGAACAACTCGCTCTCCATCAACGGACCCACCATCGACGAACAGTCAATCGTCACAAAGGGCCCATCGTGCAGAACGTCGTGGATCGATCGCGCCACAACTTCTTTTCCTGTGCCGGTCTCGCCCAGCACAAGCACGGGCCAGCGGCATCGCCCCAGCTTGTCGATCAGTCGCTGCAACTGCAGCATCCGTGGCGATTGGCCTATCAGTACTTTGAGATTTTCCTCGAGTGATGAACGCATAGAGACTACACCTTTGGGGTAGTGGGACGAGCCAACCAAAAATCTTCAGATATATTTCGCCAGAGCTGCATATTTTTTACAGTGCTTCTAGGGTACATGACGAGTCACAAATCCTCGATGCCCCTTCGCGCGCAACTTTCGGGCAATCTCTTCTGCTTCCCCTCGAGTTCCCTCGCCCGCAATCACCCGGTACAACAAGGGCTTGCCTTCTTTTTTCACGACGCGCACTGGCTTTACCAGTCGTTCAATCTCCTTCTTCAACCCCTCGGCCTTCGAGCGGTCTTCCCATGCCGCTACTTGCACTCCATAGCTCTCCACCGCTTCGCCTCTTGGGGCATCGATTACCGTCAGCTTCACCATCGCTGTCCCTGGTCCAATCATCGCGATCTCTTCAGCCGCTCTTCGGGAGAGATCGATGATGCGATCACCGACGAAAGGTCCACGATCGGTGATCCTCACATTCGCTCTTTTGTTGTTGCTTTCATTCTCGACACGTACCCATGCCCCAAAGGGCATTGTGCGATGAGCCGCTGTCTTCTCGTTCATGTTGAAGACTTCTCCATTGGCACTCGTTCGCCCGTGATAGGGATCTCCATACCAACTGGCAATGCCTCGTTCAGTCTCTCCAATTTTCACTACTCGCGCATTTCGTTGCGGTGCTTGTGGAACGCTCTTTGCCGCTTTGTTGCGAGAGCACGAAGAAGCCATCACAAGCGCAAAGCCAACAATGACAAGTGTGCGAAGCATCATCGATATCGCCTTTCATCTCCAAAACAATTTTACTTGTAAATGTTTTGGACTTCAGGCATGCATTCAACTAGCATTTTTTTCTTGACATTATTTGCGAAAGACTTTATATCTGAAGCACTGAGTCCTCCTCGCGGGGACTCAAATTGATGTTAGGGAGAATGATCCGAATGAAGAATGCAACCAAGCCAGTAGCAAAGAAAGCCGCTCCGGCAAAGAAGGCTGCTCCGGCAAAGAAAGCCGCCGCTCCGGCAAAGAAAGCCGCCGCTCCGGCAAAGAAGGCCGCCGCTCCGGCAAAGAAGGCCGCTGCTCCGGCAAAGAAGGCCGCCCCGGCAAAGAAGGCCGCTCCGAAGAAGAAGTAGTCTTTCGGCTGCGCTCGCAAGAGCGTGCGATCTTTACTTATCAACCAAACTGGGCCCCGGGAAATCGGGGCCCTTCTTCTTGCTCAAAATCAAAACATCGAAGCTCTCACCAAATGAAAACAGCAATGTCCTGAATTGCATTTCACCCAATAAAAACAAGCCTTCCATCACTTCAGGTCCAAGACTCAACATAGAAGCTCTCAAGCTCTCAAACGATTCCACTCTCCACCCGGCGTCTGTCGACGCATCGATCAGCGAATCCCAATCCACATGTGCCGTGATGTCTCTATTGCCAGGCTCAAGCAACACCTCATCGCTTGCCACATGTTTGCGATAGCTCATCAACGATCCACTTGCAAATCTTGCTCGATCGAGCTTTCGATACCCATAGTCGATAAGAATGTAGAAGCCTTCTTCCATCGCTTCATACGCTTCATGTAGATGCGCGCTCACTTGGTCTCGCACCTCGCGCACATCGTCGCCTGGGCCATGAGGCCACCAGACGAAGCGCTCGTCTCGACGCGCAACCTTCAACATCACATCACCTTCATAGACATCGACAGGCATCGCATCGATCAATTCGTTCGAAAACAAAATCGCCTTTTTTGATTTGGATATTTCCTGTCCTGCTTCGACGCTCTTGTACACCCCATCGTCAAAGCTTGCTCTCAACTCACAACGCCCCGCACCAATATCCACCAGACAATCGAAGCCGGGCATCGCCCTTTCGGCAACTGCCTTCACATAAGCTCCAAATACGGGTTGCAACTGCGATGCCGTAAAGAAGTCTCCATGCATGCCAAAAGGATCCCCGCGATAATATCCGAGCCGCTCATCATAGAGAGCCATCTGCATGAACACCGAAAACGGAATGGGTCCTTCCCGTTCGATTCGTTCTGCGATTTTGCGTTCGAGCTCACTCACAAGCTATAGTTTCGGGCATGAGATTGATTCTTGTATTGGCCTTTGCTCTCTCGCTCTCTGCCGCAAGCGAAGAAGCCTCTATCAAAAAAGTCCTCGACGATCAGACCAAAGCCTGGAATCGGGGTGACATCGACGAGTTCGTCCGGGCCTATGAGAAAACCACCACCATCACCTTCGTCGGGAAGACTGTCTAGCGAGGATATGACGGTGTGCTCACCCGATATCACACCAACTATCCCGACAAGCTCCACATGGGCAGTCTCTTCTTTGAAGATGTCGAAGTGAAAATGCTCGGTAAAGAATACGCGCTCGTCATCGGCAAGTTTGTTCTCGATCGGACGCAAGCCGGCGGAGGCCCAGCCTCGGGCCGCTGGACTTTGATTGGCCACAAAACCAAAGAAGGTTGGAAGTTTATCCACGACCACACCAGCAACTAGTAAGGAATCCGGGCTGCAAACTCTTTGCCCGCCTGGATCGCTTCTTCCTCACTCAATCCTGCGATACCCCCAATGTAGCTGCCTTTGGCGAATACAAAAAGTGGCCCCGCGCTCGTTGCCCCATCAAAGTAGCCGCCATAAGATGCCACAAATTTCGGCTCCTTCATCTGATTCTTGATGTCAAAGATATAGCTCCCTGCCTGGGTCGCATTGCGGCACCGAATCAGTAGCAGTTTGTACTTCTGCTTCCCGGTTTCATACTCGGCCACATTGCCGGCACCGAGATAAGATAGCCCAAGCATCGGGGCCGGTACAACGCCAATGCTCTTCCTGTTGAGAGAAGGAAACCGCACGTCGTCTGCTATTGTGCGCGGCAGGTCTGGCAGCGCAGGCTTCTTTGCTTCTTCGACAGGAGCGTTACCCCCACATGAGATCAACCACCCGCAAATCAAAAGCATCCAGATCTGTTTCATACGCGACACTCATCCGGACGCCACTCCCGGATTGCCTCCTTGATCTCTTTCTTTTCCATCTTCTCTTCCAGCGCTCTCTTTGCCAATGCAACTACCTCGCCATCGGAGGCAAATCGCAACCCAATCCATTGCTCTACACTGACTGCATCCACCCAGCTTGAATCCCCATTTCCCACAATCCTACGCACTCTTGTCTGCTCCTCCAACCGGATCAAACGGTCTTGAACGCGCAAGGCATTGAGGCGCAATTTCAGCACGGCAACTACCAGACCGCAACTCACTATAAATCCCCAGGCCACGCTCAAATCTGGCTCTCGCACCAGCCGCATCCCCCAATAGACAACATTGAGCAGCATCATTGGCGAGAGGAAAAAGTGATACCACGGATCCCAACGTGCATGATTTTTATTGTTCTGTGTCGCCATAAGTCTCCACGTGGGGCGATCATAGCAAAAGGAAATGAACCCGGGTCTCTGCGGAAGCTGCATCTACGTCCGTCGCATCGTCAATGATCGCGGCAGTACCTTCTATCACTGCGGTCGAGCCAAAGACGACCCCAGCTTCCCCAAGTACCCTCGCCTCCCTCTCTTCCACTGCCGCGGCTTCGAACCCGCTAAAAGTACTGACCCGCCTCAACCAACTTCTTCAACTCCTTAACGTCACTTGTAATCCCAAGCGCCAGCATCAAAAGAATCCGTGCCTTGGGCCCCGTCAGGCTCCCGGCAAAAATCACCCCGCGATTCCGCAGGTCTCTCCCTGATCCTTCATACGCGTAGGTATCCAGCACTCGTCCCTGCGCACATCTTGTCGACAACAGTACCGGCAGCCCCCCATCGATCGCCCGCTGAATCGCAGGCAAGGTCATTGGCGGCACATTCCCGCGGCCTGTTCCTTCAATCACAATTCCACGCGCCCCCAGCTCCCGGCCCGCGTCGATAAATCGCCCATCGGCCCCCGCATACATTTGAAAGAGATCCACTCGCGTCTCGAGGGCAGCGGTGTCAATTGTCTGCCTGTACTTCAGCATCCGTGCAAAGTACACACGGTCTTTGTCGACAATTCCCAGTGGCCCAAACACCGGCGACTGAAACGTATCAATTGCCTGCGTATCCATCTTCGTAGCATAAGCCGCCGCATGAATCGTCTCATTGAGCAAAACAAACACACCCTGCCCTCGGGACCCCTCATCAATCGCAACACGCATCGCCGCTCGAACATTCGCCGGCCCGTCATACGAAAGCTCCGATGCATTCCGCATTGCCCCAATTACTACCACCGGTTTCGCTGAATGGTGCCGCAAGTCGAGAAAGAAAGCTGTCTCCTCAAGCGTATCCGTCCCGTGCGTCATCACCACACCGCTTACCTCAGGGCGCTCCAGCACAACACGGATCTGCTCCGACAAATCCCACATATGCCGTGGCGTCACCTGTGGCCCAGCCAGCCGCCCAAAGTTCACAACTTCCACATTCGCAAGTCGTGCCAACTCAGGATCGTGCGCCAGAATCTCTTCACCCGAAAGTGCCGGCACAGCCCCACCCAATAACGGATCAACCTTCATCGAAATCGTGCCGCCAGTAAAAAAGAAGACTACGGTGTTCATATAAAGTGGGTCTCATGATCGTAACCCGAGCCCTCCTTACTGTGCTGCTTTCTGCCCAACAGATCTATGAGGAAAAGCTTCTCGACACCATGCTCCTGCGCGAGAAGCTCTGGCAGCAAATGGACCTCCACGCTAGTCGCAAGCTTCTCCGCCACCGCATCGGATACCCGGTTCCAGCGCTCAAAGCCGCCGGTCCGCTCCGCCTTGAAAAGTCCGGTGAAGACTCCATCGCCAACTATTACAGAAGCTTCCTTCCACTAACCGATGGCGACGAAGTCTATGGCCTATACATCGTCCCCAAAAGGCCCATCTCCAAACGCGCGCCGCTGGTCATCTCCCAACACGGCGGTGGCGGCACCCCCGAGATGGCAACTTTCAATGGAGGCACCAACTACAAAGATCAGGTCAGGGGCGCGGTCTCGGAAGGCTACATTGTCTATGCTCCCCTCACTGTCATGTATCCATTCCGCGATCGCGATAACGGCACCGTCATCCCACCTGAAGTCCGAAAGATACTGGACGAAAAATTCCGTACTGTCGGCACCAGTCTCGCCGCTGTC
>Ga0105045_10003102_pt1 | contig 14185 bp, 9 predicted proteins | sample MAT02_FD_78089 | JGI IMG/M metagenome (GOLD analysis project Ga0105045, IMG submission 78089) | Freshwater microbial communities from Lake Fryxell liftoff mats and glacier meltwater in Antarctica - MAT-02 (megahit assembly) | ecosystem: Environmental > Aquatic > Freshwater > Ice > Liftoff...
CTCATGTACTCTGCGCCCGCGTGATCCACATCGACAGCATCTCGAAGCAGCACGGCAAGCAGATCCTCTTCATCGAGACCTCGGCGACGGTGTTTCGCGGCGAGAAGGTCGGTCTGGTCGGCCCCAACGGCGCCGGCAAGACCACCATCTATCGCATGATCATGCGCACCGAGACCCCCGACGAGGGCCAGGTGCGCGTCGACAAGAGCGTCTCGCTCGGCTACTTCAGCCAGGACGTCGGCGAGATGGCCGGCCGCAGCGTCGTCGCCGAGACCATGGACGGCGCCGGCCCGATCTCGCAGGTCGCCCAGGACCTGCAAGACCTCACCGATGCGCTCGCCGACCCCGCGCGCGCCGACGAGATGGAGGCGCTGATCACCCGCTACGGCGAGGTCCAGGCCCGCTTCGAGGAGCTCGACGGCTACGGCCTCGACGCCCGCGCCCGCGAGATCCTCGCCGGCCTCGGCTTCGCCCAGGACGTCATGGACAACGACGTCGGCAAGCTGTCGGGCGGCTGGAAGATGCGCGTCGCGCTCGCCCGGATCCTCCTGCTGCGCCCCGACGTCCTCCTCCTCGACGAGCCGACCAACCACCTCGACCTCGAGTCGATCTTGTGGCTCGAGCACTACCTGCGCGACTTCCAGGGCGCCCTCATCATGACGAGCCACGACCGCGAGTTCCTAAACCGCCTGGTCACCAAGATCGTCGAGATCGAGGGCGGCGAGCTCGTCACCTACGTCGGCAACTATGACTTCTACGAGCAGCAGCGGGCGATCGGCGAGGCCCAGGCCCAGGCCCAATACGAGCGCCAGCAGGCCATGCTCGCCAAGGAGATCCGCTTCATCGAGCGCTTCAAGGCCCAGGCCGGGCGCGCCGCCCAGGTCCAATCTCGCGTGAAGAAACTCGACAAGATCGACAAGCTCGAGCCGCCGCGCCGCCGCAAAGTGCTCAGCTTCGACTTTCGTCCGGCCCCGCGCTCCGGCAACGACGTCATCAAGCTCGCCGGCATCCACAAGTCCTACGGCAAGAAGACCATCTACGACGGCTTCGACATGATGGTCCGCCGCCACGAGCGTTGGTGCATCATGGGCGAGAACGGGGCCGGCAAGAGCACCCTGCTCAAGCTCATCGCCGGCCACACCCAACCAGACGACGGCGCTGTCACGATCGGCGCCGCCGTCAAGCTCGGCTACTTCGCCCAGCACGCCATGGACCTGCTCGACGCCACCGGCAACGTGCTCGAGACCCTCATGGCCGCCTTCCCGCTGGCCTCCATCGGCCAGCTCAAGGGCCTCGCCGCCGCCTTCGGGTTCTCCGGCGACGACGCCGAGAAGCCGGTGCGGATCCTTTCCGGCGGCGAGAAGGCCCGCGTCGTGCTCGCGCTCATGCTCTACGACCCGCCCAACCTGCTCGTGCTCGACGAGCCGACCAACCATCTCGACATGGCCACCAAGGACATGCTGGTCGGCGCCCTCGCCAACTTCGAGGGCACCATGATCTTCGTGTCCCACGACCGCCGCTTCCTCGCCGCCCTGAGCAACCGCGTGCTCGAGCTCGGCAACGGCCCCCCGCGCCTGTACGGCGGCGGCTACACCGAGTACGTGGCCCAGAGCGGCCACGAGGCCCCCGGCATGCGCTGACTTACTCCGCCGCCGAGACCGCGTCGTCCGGCTCCTGCCTCGGATAAAATTGCGAGAACCACCGCCGCAGCCGCATGATCGGCCCGTCTTCTTGCACGAGTGTGGGCCGCTCACGGTGGATCTTGTTCTCCCAGATGTCGACGTCGTTGCGCCACTGCGAGACCCAGTTGCCGACCACGTACGAGACCAGCAGCCGCGGGATCTTCGGCTCGGCGAACCAGTGGAAGTCGACCTCCTGCTCGAGCGGCGCGCGCGGCAGGTGGGTCTGGAACATCAGGATCTCGCCCATACCCGGGATCGTGAAGCGGAACGTGACCACGCCGGCCGGTCCCAGGAAGGTGATCATCGCCTGGGCCCGCGTCCGCTCGAGGTACTTGCCGCGCACCTTGAGCACCGCGTTGTTCTTGAAGTACGCGATGTGCGAGCGCGCCGGGTCGGTCTCCATCTCCCACAGCGCGTCGTGTTCGACGATCACGCCCGGCACCACCAGGCGCGTCCACGGCACGAACATCTTGCCGTGCAGCGGGCTGAAGTGCGCGAAGTCCACGCTGTTCTCCGCGAACTCGAGCAAGTGCATGCGCACGACCCCCGCGTGATGCTTGCCGCGATATACCAGCCGGCCGTCATCGATATCGGCGATCTTCAGGAACTCGTGGGGCGGCGCCTCGCTGGTATCCACCCCGCTGCCGCCGCGGTGATACACGAAGATCTGGCCGTAGCGCTCGCACACCGGCCAGGTCGGCTGGCGCATGCGCACCGGCAGCCGCTTCGCGTAGGGGATGTGCGCGACCTGTCCGTCGCTCGCCAGCTCCCAGCCGTGAAACGGGCACTGCACCCGCCCCCCCTTGATGCAGCCGTCCGCGAGGTTCGCCCCGAGGTGCGGACAAAACGCAGCCATCGCGTGTACGCCGTCATCGACGTCGCTGCGGTACACGAGGATCTGTTGCCCGAGGCACTCGACGTAGCGCCGGTCGCCGCGGCGCAGTTCGCTCGACAGCGCCACCCGGTACCACCCGTCCGGATACGGCGCGGGATAGGTCTGCTCGCGCATGGTGGTCGAGGGTCGGGGCGACGACATGAGGGCGCACTGTAGCCTCCCGGTGCGCCTCACGACACCGCCCCGACCGCGGCTGGCTCACGAACGAAAACCGCTCACGCGCTCAGTAGCCGCAGATCAGCGGCTGCTCGTCGATGCACTTCTCGTCCTCATCGCACTCCGAGCCCTTCGCGCACTGACGCTCGATGCACGGCTGCCCCGTCCCGGGGAGCGCGACGCAGACCTGCGTGTCGAACAGACAGACCGCACCCTCCGCGCATGCTCCCTGACAAGCCTCGCCGACGCCAGGCGCCGGGCCGCAGGTGCTCTCCCCGCTGTCCGGGTCGTAGTTGCAGAACAGCTCGCCCGCGCAGTCGCTGAAGTCGCACGACTCGCCCGCGCCTGACAGCGGCTCGCAGGTGCCGGTGTCGAAGTTGCAGTTTAGGTCCTCCGCGCACGCGTCTCCTCCCGAACACGGCTGACCCGCACCCACCGGAGCCTTGCACACCGGCGGCTCATCGAAGTCGCCGAACACACACTTGAGGCCCTCCGCGCACGGGCCCTCCGCGCAATCCTGGCCGAGCCCGGCCGGCTCGGCACACAGGCCCGTCCCGTAGTCGCAGAACAATTTATCCTCGCAGGTGCCGAAGAAGTCGGCGCACGACTCACCGAGCTTGGCCTTCGCGCAGGGGTCGATGCACACGTTGTCGAGGCAGAACAGCCCCTGCGCGCAGTCGTTGATGTCCCCGTAGTCGATGCAGGGCTGCCCGGCCGCGACGTCGCCGTGCACGAGGTTGCAGTGGCTGCACTCCGCCTCCTCGGGCGGGCCTTCGTCCGGGAAGTCCGACGCCGTCTTGCACGCGAGCTCGAGATAGATGTCCTCTTGCAGGCAGGTCAGGTCGACGGTCAGCCCGGCCGCCTCGGCGCTGGCCTCCAGCCCGGCATACTGGACCGCGTAGACCTGCTCGCACTGGGCCGCGTCGGCGAACTCGTACTCCGCGCAGCCGCAGCTAAACAACTGGGCGCAGCCCTCGCTAAACAGCTCGGTGCGCAGCGGCGTCTCCTCCGGCTTGCACGCGGGCGCTGCGACGAGCGCGAAGATCGGGAGCAGGACCATACGCAACGTCGTGAGTCTCATCTGCGCCGCATGGTACATGCGATCGGACTCTGGGCGCGAATGATCGCGTGCCCGCATGATCGCGCGCCCGCATGATCGCGCGTCCCGGCCCGTACCGCCTGGTGCTCGAGCAGCTCAGGCCAGCATCGCCCGAAACACCAGGAACAGCGTCCCCGCGAGCAGCATCGAGACCGGCAAGGTGAGCAGCCACGCCGACGCGATCTTGGTGACCGTGTGCATCTGCAAGCCCGAGCGCTGCGCCACCATCGTGCCGGCGATGCCCGAGGACAGCACGTGCGTGGTGCTGACCGGCAGGCCGAGCCCGGCCGAGATCCCGATCGTGCTCATCGCCACCAGCTCCGCCGCGGCCCCCTGCGCGTAGGTCAGGTGCTCCTTGCCGATCTTCTCCCCGACCGTCACCACGATCCGCCGCCACCCGACCATCGTGCCGACCCCCAGCGACATCGCCACGCAGAACAGCACCCAGTTCGGCGCGTAGTCCGTCAGCTTGCGCAGGTCGCCGCGCGCCTGCTTGAGCTGAGCCGCCGACGCCACGTCGACCTTAGCCTCGAGCTTCTTCACCTCGGATTCAATGAGCAGCACGTCGCGGCGCACCATCCAGCGCTGCTCCGCCGGCACGTCACGCAGCGTCCGGGCCGCGCCGAGCACCCCCTCCAGCTCGCCCAGTTCGGCCAGCAGCTCGGCCCGCTTCGTGACCTCCGCGCCGTTCACCGCGGGGCGATCCGCGTCGGCGCGCACCGTGTGCTCGACCAGGTCGATCGCCCGCGTCGCCCTCGCCAGCTCCGGCGCGCTGATGCCGACGTTGAGGGCGAAGCCCGCCGGCACGATGCCGATCAGGATCAGCATCACCAGGCCGACGCCCTTTTGCCCGTCGTTCGACCCGTGCGCGAAGCTGACGCCCGTGCACGTGCCGATCAGCACCGCCCGGATCCATCGCGGCGGCGGCTGCGTCCCGACCGGCGGCCGATACAACTGTGGGTCGCGGATCAGCTTCTTCGCCGCCAGCAACAGCAGCGCCGCGATCGTGAAGCCGACCAGCGGCGAGATCAGCAGCGCCAGCCCGACGTCCCCCGCCTTCCCCCAGTTGACCCCCACGCCGAACTCGTGGCCCGGCAGCAGCGAGTTGGCCAGCCCGACCCCGACGATCGCCCCGATGAGCGTGTGCGAGCTCGAGGCCGGCAACCCCAGGTACCAGGTCCCGAGGTTCCACACGATCGCCGCGACCAACAGCGCCAGCAACATCGCCAGCCCCGCCCCGGTGCCGCTCGCCACCAACAGCTCGACCGGCAGCAGGCTGATGATGCTCATCGCCACCGCGATCCCGCCGACGAACACCCCGAGGAAGTTGCACACCCCCGACAGGATCACCGCCGTCCACGGCCGTAACGATCGCGTGTAGATCACCGTCGCCACCGCGTTCGCCGTGTCGTGAAAGCCGTTGACGAACTCGAAGCCGAACGCGATCAGCAGCGAGAGCACCAGCAGCACCAGCGTGCCGGTTCCGAGACTTGCGTCGAACAGCGCTTCCATATCGGGTGCTCCTGGGCCGGCGGCCCGGCAAACCTAGTCCGGGCGCTCCCGCGCTGTCGCGTCACATCGCAGGATCAAATTCGTCCGCGTCGCGACGAACATGTCACGGGAGTGTAACGCTGCCTCCTGTGCCAGAACCACGATCGCCGGCCATCTAGCGGCAGCGCCTGACCAATTTCGCCACCTCGACCCAGCGCATCCGACGCAGCGCTTTGCTACGATGGTCGCCTTCGCGGTCCGCCCGCCCAGGCGAGCCCGCGATCTACTCCTCCCCCGTAACCTAAGCCAGCTCGAAGCCGATGCGTAAACCCCCTCTTCTCCTCGTGCTGACGCTGACAGCCTGCAGCGACAGCTACACCCACGACCCCGGACCCGCCTACGGCGAGCTCGGCGTCGGCGTCTTCCTCTACGAGTGTCCGACCAGCGGCGACCCCTTCTGTGACGGCGGCACCGGGGTCGGCGACGAGTTCCCGCGGGCCTTCGCGCTCGGCGGCCGCATCAACCTGCAATACGACTGGCGCGACGACGCCGAGCACATCGGCGACCCGCCCCCGCAACTGCAATCCGCCTCGTCATCCTTCCTGACCCGCGAGGGCGACGGCTTCACCGCGCTGGCGACCGGCTACGCCGCCGTGCTGGCCGTCACCGGCAACAACGAGGTCGTCGACCTCATCCACCTCCAGATCCGCGAAGTGGACGCCTTGCAGGTCGTGCCCGCCGAGCTACCCGGCGCCGCGCCGCTGCAAGCCCTGACCCTCGCCGCCGGCACCACCAGCGAGCTGCAAGCGCTCGCAGTCGACACCGACCGCGTGCTGCTCGGCGGCGTGCTCGGCCACACCTGGACCAGCGCCGATCCGGAGATCGTCGCCGTCGTCGCCGGCGGCGACTCGGGCCGCGTCCGCGTCGCGGCCGGCATCGCCGGCACCACCACCCTCACCGTCGCCCACGACGCCGTGACCGTGCAACTCACGATCACCGTCGAGGGCGAGACCAACGAGCCCACCGGGTCCTCCAGCGACTCCTCCGACTCCTCCGACTCCTCCGACTCCTCCGGGTCCTCCGACGACTCCACCGGTACCGACACCACCAGCACCGGCACCGGCGACTCCACCGGAAGCGACTCCACCGGCTCGACGGGAGGTGTGCTGTGAAGCGCCTGTGCTTGCTCCCCCTCCTACTCGCCGCCTGCGGCCCGCGTTATGACGGCATCGAGCTCGAGCTCTACTCGGCGCCCCCCGTACCGGTCCGGGTGCACGCCACGGAGATCGAGCTGTCGGTGGGCATCGCCGCCGCGATCGATGTACGGCCGCTCAGCTCCAACCAGTTCGATTACTACGAGTCCGACCAGCTCGACCTGCGCTCGCAGGACCGCAGCATCCTGCGCGTCGAGCCGACCGAGAGCCCGCGCCGCTTCGTGTTGATCGGCGTCGCGCCCGGCGAGACCTGCGTCGACATCGAGGTCGACTACGACGAGCGTGGCTGCATCCCCGCGACCGTGCTCGCCGCCTCACCCTGACGTGGTCGCCGGCACCCTCGCCTACCGCGAGGCCGCCGCCGCGATCGCCAGCGGTCAGCCCGGGTCGCTCGCGCTGCACCTCGTGCTCGTCACCGCGACCGGCCTCGCCGTCAGCCTCTCCGGCTGCCTGCTGGTCACCCGCCACACCACCGAGCCCCTGCGCGATCTGACCACCCTCGTCACCGAGCTCAACCCCGAGCGCTACACCCAGCGCGGCGTACCGATGAGCGCCGACGAGGTCGGTAACCCGATGGCCGCCGTGAACTCGATGCTCGGCGGCCTCGAGGAGCGCGACTTCATCAAGGACGCCTTTCGTCGCTACGTCACCAGGCAAGTCAGCGACGTCGTCCTCCAAGGCGGCCTCGAGCTCGGCGGCCTCGCGCGCGCCGCTCGCTCGCGCTCGCATGTCCCCACCCAGCCGTGGACGGACTCGCGTGCCGGGGGTACCTTGGATTGTGATGGGAGACGACGCCGATCTACGAGTTGCGTGGGCCATGCCCCGGACCCAGTACACCCCGGCCCAGGCCGCGGTCGTCGTGCACGCGCTGGCCGAGGCGGCCCTCGACGCCGCCGCAACCCACTTCCCGGCCTCCGAGGGCTACGAGACCCGCGCCACCGAGCTGCACGGCATGGTCGAGGGAGTCAGGGTGTGCGTGTCGAAGGGCGAGTTCTCGGCGGTGGTCAGCACCCAGTGTTACCTCGAGCCGACCCCCGAGAGCCCGCAGACCCGCGCCGTCGCGCTGCGCCAGGTCGCCGCGCTGCGCCAGGCCGCACCGACCGTGCCGACGATGCCGGTGCTCGAGCTCATCCGTCCCGCGCTGGTGATCGTCGGCGGCAGCGTGCTGCTGTTCGCCCTGATCTCGGCCCTGACCGGCCCGGGCCTCGGCGGCTACTTCCGACTCTCGCTGTGGATGAGCTTCATGATCATGATGGCCCCCGCCGTCGCCTGGCTGCTCGGCGCGCGGAGCAGCATGCAGATGGAGGCCCTCGACGCCGCGCGCTCGGCCTTCGTGCATCAGGCCCGCGCGCTCGCCGACCACGAGTCGCGCTGGCGCCGGCTGCTGCACACGATGCACGACCGACAAGCCCTGGTGCTCGCGCACCGGGCCCTACCGTTTCGCCGCGGCTGAGCCCGCGAGATCAGTCGTCGTCGGGCTCGAGGTCCAGCGTCTTCGGCTCGCTCTTACGCGGCGGGTTGGCCGCGGACGGGATCGGCGGCGGCGTGTGGCGGGTGCGCACCGGGGCGCCCTCCAGCGTGCCCTCCATCGTCTGCTGGATCTCGAGCGCCGAGTGTCCGGTCGTGCCCGAGATGACGCGCGCCGTGGCGCTCGAGCGCCGCTCGGGCAGCCCGGTGCCGATCCGCGTCGAGGGGAGCGTATCGGACGGGCTCCCCGGCGGCGAGGCCTCGACGCTGGCCAGCGACTGTCCGCTGGTCGCGTAGATCGCCGCCGAGGCCGACGAGCTGTGCGCTGAGATCCCGCCGGCCGCGGCCGCCGAGGACGGCACCGGACGCTCCGCGCTCAGCGAATTCCCGGCCCCTGCCGGCCGCGGCACGTATCGCGGCGGCGGAGCGAGCGACCGCCAGAGGCCACCCGAGCCGAAGCTGTGCCAAGCCCACGGCAACCAGCGGACCAGCAGCCACGCGAGCCACAACGCCCACGCGAGCATCAGGCCGCGGTACCACCACATCGACACCGACAGCACCCACGGTCGCGGCACCAGGCCGCCGCTGGCCGTCTGCTCGACGCGGTCCTGATACCAGCGCAACGAATTCCCGAACGAACCATTGCCCTCGATCTGCATATCCGGCTGCCCGAGCAGGCCCCGATGGATCGCCTCGATCAGGCACAGGCCGGCGATGAAGGTGAGGCTGATGAGCAGCAGTTGGCGCAGGTCGTACCACCAGACGGCCACCGCGGTGTGCTCGCGACGCCACGCGATCGCCAGGAACCACCCGATCACCAGCATCGCCAGCGGGACGTCGATCGGCGACAGCCCGAGCCCGAGCAAGAACCACTGATGCCCACGCAGCGGCGTCCAGCGCAGGCGGCTGAGCACCGCCGCGGCGAGCAGCAGCATGATGACATACGACCAGAACAGCACCGCCGGCCCGAGCCGCGGCCCGCCGACCAGCAAGATCCAGCGGCTCTGCGGGAACGTGATCTCGACGTTGACGTTGACCGCGGGCCCGCCGAGGTCGACCAGCGGTCCCATGTAGCGCTGACGCAGCTCGTGGGCCTCGCGCCAACTGAGCTCGATGTTCTGCGAGCCGGGTTCGACCGGCAGGCGGACCTGACGGCCATCCTGGCCGATCGTCTGGCGCTCGCCGTTGACCGTCACGTTCTGCAGCAGCGCGCCCTCGGGGATCTGGACCACGTGGTGGCCGCCACGACTGCTGCGCAGCGCGAGCGCGAGGCGAGCGTCGACCGCCCGCAGACCCGGCGACAAAAACAGCGTCGCCGAGTCGATCGTCAGCGTCTGCCCGGCCACGCCCCTGGGCCGCGTGATCGTCAGCACGACCTGCTCGCCGGGCCACGGCTGCCACTCTCGCAGCCCCGCTTCACCCTGGCGCACCGTCGGCACGCCCACGTGTTCGACGTGCCACACCGGCCCGACCTCGACCTGCCACACCTCCGACCACGGCTCGCCCGCGGCCGCCGTCAGCTTGATCTGCTCGGTGATCGGCAGCACCGAGGTCCAGCTCAGCTCGTCCTGGTCCGGCGCCATGTTGACCAGCACCTTGCCGGCCTCGACGCGCTGGTCCGCGGTCGTCACCGACTCGCCCGGCAGCAGCGGCACCGATAGCACCACCGCCGCGCCCTTGGGCGTCAGCCGGGCGACCCGCGTCGTCACCTCCCACGACAGCCCGAGCTGCAGCGAGCGCTCGAGCCGCACGAAGGGCGGCAAGCTCCCGACCTCGAGCTCGCTCGGCGCCGCCGCGGCGTCCTGCGGGCTGACCCGCGTCAACTGCAAGTTGTCGTCGGCGAGCCCGTCCTCGTGGATCCCGTCGACGGTCCAGCCCCTGGCCTTCGCCTCGACGCGGTGGGGCTTCTGCGGCAGCGCGATCTGAACGGTCTCACGGACCGGCAGCGGCCCCTCGAGCACCACCTCGTGACGGCCCGGACGCAGCTCGAGCAGCAGCGTGCCCTCGGGCGTGCGCGCGAGGCCGCTGGTCGCCGGGGAGCCGTCGACCAGCACCGTCGTCGGCAGCCACTGCTCGGCCGAGCCCGGCAGCAGCACGCTGACGAACGCCGCGACGTGCAGCTCCTGAACCACCCGCAGCCCGCGCTCGCTCGCCTCGATGCGCATGCGCGGGCTGGTCACGCACGCGGGCAGACACTTGGGCGGCTCAATCAGGCGCGTGCGCAGCTCCGCCAGGATCTCGGCGTCCGGCACCTGGGCGCGGGCCGTCGCGGGCGCCAGCACACCTGTCCCAAAGGCCAGGAGCACCGCGACCACCGCACCGGCCCGGCCACCATGACCGGCCGCCACGCGCTCACGCTCGCGGCGACGACGGCCGAACACCCCGAACACCGCGAGCAGCAGCGTGGTCAGGAACAGCACGCGGATGAACGCCAGCGCGAGGTTGATGTGCGGCGGCACGAGCACCAACTGCATCTTCTGGTCGCGGGTGACCGGGCCGTTCCAGCTCAGGTTCACCGCGCGCCAGGACCAGCCGGGCACGCCGGCGCCGGTCTGCACGACCGTGCTGGCGTCGTACTCGCGCAGCTTCTGCTGCTTGCGCAGCACCGACTGCACGCTCGCATAGCCGGACGTGCCGGACCCGCCGCGCGTGCCGAGCTTGCCGTCCATGGCCGCCTGCTCGCCGCGCTCTTCCTGGTCCCACCCCTTGGCGTCGCCATCGACCCGGTCGAGGGACTCGGGCCTGGGCCCTTCAAGCCTGTCCATCGCCTGCTCACGCGAGTGCACGGCCGTCTGGTCGACCTGGCGATAGATGTCCGCCGGGCTGCTCTCCGCGGTCGGCGAGTAGGCGACCGCGTTCATCGGTTCATCCCGTTTCGCCAGCGCACCGAAACCAAACTGGTCGTCGTCGCTGCGGACCGCGAGCGCCGGGTAGAGCCCGCCGCGCACCTGCTGGATCGTGAACGCGATGACGATCCCGGTCAGCGCCACGAGCGTGATCAATCGGTAGATCTGCACCACCGAGCGCAGGCGGTTGTCCGGCAGCGCGCGGTACAGGGCCTCGCCGACGAGCACGAAGATCCACACCGTACGCGGCGCCATCCACTCGGGCAGCGCCAGCGCCAGAGTCACCACCGCGAGCGTGCCCCAGGCCCAGCCGTACAGCCTTGCGATCGCGATCGAGATCACCAGCGCGAGGAAGATGTCGAGCAGCGTCCAGCGCTGCAACCACGTGTCGTCGATCTCATCCATGCCGGTCGCGTGCAGCAGCCGCCACCCCGGCGGCAAGTGCAGCCGACCGCGCACGCTGGCGAAGTCCTGGTCCCAGTCGACCGCCGACAGCCCGACCTCAAAGCCACCAGCCGGCACGCGCATGTCGGTCCCGAGGTCGAGGTGCGTGCTGCGCAGCTCGACGCCCGGCTGCCCGCTCTCGGTCAACGCCGTGATGAACTGCGGGTTGCCCTGCGCCGCCGCGAAGCCGAGCAGCGCCGGCGCGCGGACCTCGAGGCGACGGGTGTTGAACACCTCGCCGCTGAGCTGGTCGCGCACCGACAGGCCCTTGCCGTCGAAGTCGAGCCACCACGTGCGGTCGAGCGCGAGCTGGTCGGGACCGCGGTCGACCTCGCCGCGGTGCGTCTCGCCGAGCAGCATCGAATCGCCGGGGCGCACGCGGTACGCGGGCAGCCGCTTCCAGTCCTCGGGCAGCAGGGTCTGCTGCGGGTCGACGGCGGCGACCCCGGTGATCTCGACGCGCCGCAGCATCGGCTCCGCCGCGAACGCCCAGATCTCCTCGCTGGCCCACGCGCCCTCGCCGGGGCGCAGCTTGAGCTCCGGCACCGGGTCAGCGTTGCGCGCGTCGATCGTGATGACCCAGCGCCCGGGACGGATCTGGACGCGCAGACGGCCGTCGGCCTCGAGCCGCGCCGGCAGGTCGGATCGGACCGCCATCGGCACGAAGTCGTCGAGCAGCGCCTTGCCGAGCAGCACCTCGCGGTTCTTGCCGGACGCGTGGATCTCGATCTGCGTCGTCACGACCAGCGGGATCGTGTCGGCGATCCGGCGGTGGACGACCACGTCGAGCAGGTTCTCCTCGCTGTCGGCCGTCTCGCGCTTTTGCAGCCACAACACGCCGCTGTTGTCGCGCTGCGGAAACGCGACCGCCTCGCCGCGGATCTTCAGGGACAGCAGGCCGGTCTCGGCCGGGACCTCGAGCTTCTCGGGCAGCGTGTCCCACAAGAACACGCCGGTGACCTTGTACGCGCCCGGATCGAGCTCGATGCCCGGCCGCCCCTCGAGCACCTGCACCACCGCCAGCGCACCGTCGACCTTGACGTCTTGCGGCCAGCGCTCGTCGTCGCCGGGCAGCGGCACCCACTCGCGCTCGTAGACCAGCCACTGCTGTTCGAACTCGCCGCGCGTGTCGGTCAGCGCGAGCTCCAGCCGCGACGGCCACGCACAGCGCGACGCCGTGGCGGTCGCCGGCTCGTAAGGACACAGCGCGGCCTCGACGTCGCGCAGCACCCACGGCACCCACGGCTTGAGCGGCTCGGGGACCTCTGCCGGCGTCAACGGAGCGGCCTGCGCCGCGCCGGTGCACAGACAGACGAGCAGGGCCACGAGGGTCCACCAGGGGATCGGTCGATCGATGCGTGCCATGCGGAGGAGGCCCACAGGGTACAGCGCCCGGGTTCTCGCGGGGACTGTCCCACGTCACCCAGCCCGCGCGCACGCCCCCGCGGCCCGCCGACAAACGTTGTACTTGCGGCTATAGGCCCGCTGTTTTCGGCCCCCGCGGCCCCCGCGGACTTGATCTCTCGCACCGCAGCCCCGAGACTACGAGGCGTGCAATCGCTCACCGACCCGGAGTTGCTCGCCCTGTTCGCAGAGACGCGCACGATCGCCGTGCTCGGCGCCAACGTCGAGCCCGGCAAGCCCGCCTGCTACGTGCCCGACTATCTCGCTGCCCAGGGCTTCGAGGTCTACCCGGTCAACCCGGGCTTCGTCGGCCGCACGCTGTGGGGTCGCCCCTTCGTCGCCAGCCTCACCGAGATCATCGAGCCGATCGACATGGTCGATGTGTTTCGCCGCCCCGACGCGCTGATGGCCCACGTGCCGGAGATCCTCGGGATGCGCACGCCACCGAAGGTCGTGTGGCTGCAACTGGGCATCGCCCACGCGGAGTTCGCCCGCACCATCACCGCAGCCGGCATCCGCGTGGTCCAGGACCGCTGCACCCTCGCCGAACATCGCCGGCTCGCGCGTGGCTGAGGGCCGGCGCGGTCGAACGACCCGTGCAGCGAACCTACTGCTGCACGAGGCGCTGCTGCAGCGAGCCGTTCGCAAGCGCCTCGCGAAGCTCGTCGTTGCCGCCGATGAGCGTGCCGCGGACATAAACCTGGGGGAAGGTCGCCCAGCCGCTCCACAGCTTGATCGCGAGGCGCTCCTTCCAGCCCTTCAGGTAGCTCCCGAACTCGAGATAGGTGAACGGGATGTCGGCCTCCGTCAGGGCCACGCGCGCCTTCTTGACGAAGGGGTTTTGGGCCATGCCCACCACCACGACCGCGTCGTGCCTCACGGCCTCCTGCACCTTCGTCACCGCATCCGCGTGAAAATTGGCCATCTTTTCGGCGACTTGGGAGGTGCGGGCGGGGTCAGAGAGCAGCGGGCGGGGCGTCATGGGCGCGGAGTATAGGCACGACCGTTCGCCCGGCAAGTCGCGCGTGCGACAATTTCCACGCCGCACCCAGACCCGCGGGAACATGGCCCCCTGGCCACGCGTACCGCCGGCTAGCGATGACACCGGCGTCGACCACCTCGCGGCTGTGCGCCGCCCTGCTCTTTGGTCTGTGTATCGTCGACGAGGCGGCCGCGACCTCGTCGCGCGGCGTGCTGGCGCCGCCTGGCATCGCGCCCGCCATCGACCTGTCCCCGAGGACATACGAGCTACCCGGCCCGCTCAAGCCGGTCGCTGGCGGGCGGCTGCGGGCGATCACCGCCGACCTCACGCGTCGCGGCGCCGTACGAAGGATCGCTGGCGTCGCGCGGCGCTTCGGCGTCGCCATGCGGGTCGTCTATCTCTCGAACGCCGAGGAGTACTGGGAGCGCCTGCCCGACGAGTTCCGTGACAACCTCGCGGCGCTGCCCGTCGACGAGCGCTCGGTGGTGCTGCGGACCCTGCTGAC
>Ga0105045_10003103_pt1 | contig 14183 bp, 12 predicted proteins | sample MAT02_FD_78089 | JGI IMG/M metagenome (GOLD analysis project Ga0105045, IMG submission 78089) | Freshwater microbial communities from Lake Fryxell liftoff mats and glacier meltwater in Antarctica - MAT-02 (megahit assembly) | ecosystem: Environmental > Aquatic > Freshwater > Ice > Liftoff...
AATGGCAATACCGCAACAAAATGGAATATACTTTTTCATCCGATGCCGCAAATAACCGCTATCTTGGGCTGATTATGGATCAGGGACGCGGCAAAGTAATCAATTTAACAGAATGCCATCTAACAAACTCCTGGTTTATCGACGCCCTAAAAGCGGTTAGAAGCTGGTGGGAAAATTCTGATCTTGATGCTTATCATATGATGCGAAATACAGGGTCTCTTCGTACTCTAACTTTAAGAGAGGGCACTATGACAAACGATCGATTAGTCATGTTGACAGTGTCCGGAAATCCTGATTTTGCCCTTCATCGCTCTCATCTTGATAGTTTTGTCATGGCTTTGAAAAATGCTGTTGAGCCATCTAATTTTGAAGGAGCCACTTTAAGTATATTCTTAAGAATCCATCAGATTGCAAAAGGAATGCCGACACAGTTTTATGAAATGCATCTTTACGGCCGAGATCATATCGTTGAAAAATTAAATATTAAATTAGGTGATGAAGAAATTGGTACCCCTATTTCTTTTTCATTGAGTCCTACGGCCTTTTTTCAACCAAATAGTCAACAGGCATCAAACTTATATTCCAAAGCCATAGAGCTTGCAAATTTCTCAAAAGAAGATGTTCTGTATGACTTATATTGCGGGACAGGCACAATTGGCATCTCTATTGCAAAATATGTAAAAACAGTTGTCGGTATTGAGATTTCTCCTGAATCTTCCTTGGATGCGAGGCAGAATGCAAAAAAGAACGGGCTTAATAATTATACCGTTTATACAGGGGACGTCTCTTCTGTGCTTGAAAATACAATCTTGCCATTGCCTGACGTTCTCATGATAGATCCTCCAAGGGCAGGCCTTGAAATTGCTGCTATCAAGCAAATAGTGGCTTTAAATGCTAAAAAGATCGTCTATATATCCTGTAATCCTGAAACACAAGCTCATGATGTTTTAGAACTTCAATCTGCAGGTTATAAGTTGATAGCTATCCAGCCCGTTGATCAATTCCCGCAAACTCCGCATATTGAAAATATTGCCTTACTCACGAGATAAAAAATGAAATTTACCGTTGAAAAAACTGATAACCAAACAAAGGCCCGTATAGGTAAACTTGAGACTGCTCATGGAAGTTTTGATACTCCTGTATTTATGCCTGTCGGAACAAGAGGGGCTGTTAAAACTGTCACCAACAGCCAACTGCACGATATAAACGCAAACATCATTCTTGGTAATACTTACCATCTTATGTTAAAGCCCGGTATGGAAATTATCGAAAAGGCAGGGGGTCTTCATCGCTTTATGAATTGGGATCGTTCTATTTTAACAGATTCTGGTGGCTTCCAGGTTTTTTCTCTTTCTTCTTTAAATAAAACAACAGATGACGGTGTCTTTTTTAAATCTCATATCGATGGCTCAAAACATTTTTTGGGGCCAAATGAAAGCATGCAAATTCAAAAAACTTTGGGCTCTGATATTGTCATGGTCTTTGATGAATGTTCTCCATATCCATGTGAAAGACCTATACTCGAAAGAGCGATGGAAAGAACGCATGCATGGGCCAAACGCTGCCGCGATTTTGAGCTTCAACCCCATCAAAACCTTTTTGGAATTGTTCAAGGTGGGGTGCATCCTGATTTAAGAGAGCAGTCTGCAAAAGCATTAAGTTCAATTGATTTTGAAGGAATGGCAATCGGCGGTTTGTCGGTTGGTGAACCGGCAGAGATCATGAACCAAGTACTAGATGCGACCGTACCATTTTTACCAGACGAAAAACCGCGCTACTTAATGGGCGTTGGAACCCCAAGAAATATCATTGAGGCTGTTATGCGCGGCATCGATATGTTTGATTGCGTGATGCCAACAAGAAATGCAAGGAATGGTACAGCCTTTACATGGCAAGGCAAGATAAACATCAAGGCAGGGGTTTATAAGGATGATTTTTCACCTTTGGATCCCAAACTCAATTGCTACACTTCACAATTTTCAAAAGCTTATGTTCGCCATCTATTAAATGTAGATGAAATTACGGGCCTTACGCTTGTGACGATACAAAATCTAGCATTTTATATTGATTTTATGCAAAAATTAAGAGAAGCTATAAAATTAGAAAAATTGACAGAATTTTATCAAAAAATCTGCACTATCTATCCGAATTAACTAGAAACTAGAAAAAGGTATATGACATGAAAAAAATGTTTTATTCGCTCACAATGCTACAAATGATTGCAAGTTCAGCCCTATTTGCCCAAGATGACAAGGTTGATCTTCCACCTCCAACTAATGGTCTTATGCAAACATTAACAATGATGGCAGTTGCCCTGCTGTTTTTTTATTTTATTCTCTGGAGACCGGAACAAAAGCGCCGTAAGGAAATGGAAAAACAACGTGCAGAATTAAAAGCCGGCGATAGTGTAACAGCAATGGGAATTGTTGGAACCGTTGTTAAAATCCAAGATCACACTGTCATCTTAAAGATGTATGATGGCTCAAAAATTGAAGTTGTTAAAGGTGCTATCACAGACATCAACCTAACTGTTGATGATTTAAAAAAGACCGACATCAGCAAAATCGACTCCAAATAAGAAAAAAGACCGCGAAAGCGGTCTTTTTCATGAATCTAATCCAATAACTGTTGTACTGTTTTTATAGCGTAGAAATTTTTTTACTAAATTTCCTCTCCATCGATAGATAAGTTTCTTCTGATATCTTTGCTCTCATCCATCTTAAGTTTTACATTGTTCAGATTTTATTTGAACGACAAAAGATAGAGCAAAAGGTCAGGAAAATTTAGAATTCAAATTGATAAAAAATAAATTTAAGATATCAACTTCCGATCCCTTGCTCTCTATTTTGTTCAAGATTAAAAAATAAATAAATTCGGTCAATCGCTCTGCAAGCAACCGTAGGTGTCAATGAATTCCTTACCAAGCTTGTGCAAGAGCGCCTGGTAGGTTAGCGTACTCAAAGGATGATCAATGATCGGGAAGCCATCTTTCCAACTTCCAAGAAGCACTACATTACTATCTTCATCATAGCAGCCATTATAAAAACCGAAAGGGTCAAGATATGAAACACCATCTCTTACGCTGACATAATTTACAACACTATGTAAGCCATCTTTGTGAATCATGAAAGGTGATCCTATGGTGACGACGCGAACAAGTTTTTTTTCTTCCGGTGTAAGCAATGTTCGCGCATTCCAGGTGTCTGAGGCGCCAATACTATGGGCGTAATGGATGATGATGCCACCTGAATTGGTACCACCCATTTCAGCAATTAACTCCTTCCATTTATAGCCAAGTAAGGTAGCTTGGGATGATAAAATTCCGAATCTATCAGGAACTCCATTGAGTAAATCATTTGCCCAGCCGTTGGTTGGCCTGTAGACGTAATGAACGTTCACACCGCCATGAGTTCTTGAAATTGATTTAGCATTCTCCATGCAGTCAAGGTTGCGATTTAAAATACCGTTAATGAAAGTTACTCTTACCTTGTCATCAACTTCTCCAAAACCAAATACACCTGTTTCTAGAGGATGGTTGTAATAGCCTGTCAATACTAAGTAAAGTGAGCCAAAATAGCTCTCTGTAAGCTCTTGAATGGTTCCTAAATTTTGACCGTTTAAAAGCCCATTTAAGTACTGGAACATCTCATTTGCAGGGATGATATTATCTTCAATTTTATCGTTTAATTCTTCAACATTAGAATAAACTTTTGTTTTAATAAGCTCGCCACTTTCATTATACAAATACCTTTCACAAACAAGGGTATTGCCATTGCCATCTTCCAAGTTTTTTCCAATCAGTTTTGAATCCTCTATAAATGCAATTTCCTTATGAGAAAGATTTCCCAAAGCATCATATTTTTCCATGATCGATTGACCGCTTTCTTTTCTGTAAACGGTTTTGCTATCAAAAGCATCAATAACAGTTATTGATTGAGGATCATAAGAAAACTTTCCAATAGAAATAGGATCTTCATTTGCAATAAGGGTAAATTGCTGCTTGATTAGACCTTCGTATTCTCCTGATTCATAATATTCATTCACAATATTGTCCGGTAAACATAAGCTCTTTACTTCCATGTTGAGCACTTCAAAAGAATCCTCCATTTCAGAGGCAGAAACGTTCCAGCGGGCAAAGAGAAGAAAAATATTAAAAGAAATAATAACTAAAATAGTATTCATATTAAACCTTATTTTAAAATTCGATAACCTTAAAAATTTTATAGAAAAAATCTTTAAAATTTTTTTTGTAAGGTGAGTTTAAAATTTAACCTCAAAATATAATATTAATGAAAATGGATATATCATCAATTCATATATGGATAATCGATTAAAGTTGTCGCCTTTCTATGAGGCAGTTCAAGTAAATCTTCAATTTCTTGAAAATGCATTTCTTTCACATTAAATGAATTATTTAAAGCAATTTCAATTTTCTGTCTTAAAAAATCTTTCGATTCATAAAATTGGTTTAACCTGCACAAGAAATCCTTATGCTCTCGTTGTTCACGGTATTTTGGGGTTTTTTGCGGTAATTCCAAGTAATTCATTTGATCGGAATTATAATCAAATAAAAAAGAAGTATGATGTAAAAAGCGATCTTTACAGATATACTGGGCGTTGCCGCCAAATTTTCTATTCCCAATGATGTAATCATTTTCGTGGAGTTTAAAATCAAAGTCGTAAAAAACGTCTTTGTAAATTCTTTCACTCCATTTAAAAATAGCTTGCGGGTTGCAAAATGTTTGAAGTTCTTCAGCTTGGCAGATAAATGTTGTAAAATAGGTCTCTTCATTAATAAATACGGTTCCACCACCACTGAACCTGCGAATAACCGGTACCGGGTTTTTTATGAATCTTTCTTCGTTAATAAGTTCTGTTGGATTTCCTGATATTCCTAATACTATTGCGGGAGTTGAATTGGTATTTAATAAGCACCAATTGCGGGTATCTTTTCGAAGCAGTGCCTCTTCAATCTGAAGTTGTTTAAAGATAGGGTATTGGTCAAGTTTTAGCAAATGAAGTGTTGGCTTCAGCATGAAACACGCATAAGTGCAATCATCAAAACGGAAATATCTGCAGGCGATACACCGGAAAGCCTTGAGGCTTGTCCAAGGTTTAAAGGATTTGCCATGGATAATTTTTGACGGGCTTCAGTTCTTAGGCCTGTCACCAAATTAAAATCAAATTCTTTTGGAATTAAGATTTTTTCTACATGGCTCAATCGGTTAACTTCCGCTTTTTGCCTTTCAATATACCCTTCATATTTGCTGTTAATTTCAATTTGAAAATTGATTTCTTCGCCATGATTTATAAAATCATTTGGGTATTCTTCCATTAAGCCGGAATATGTGCTTTCAGGGCGGCAAAGAAGTTGAATGAGTGTTACACCCTTTCCATTTACCTGCTTAAACACTTTTTTGAGCCTTGTTTGCTCATCAAGAATTGTTTGTTCCTTTTTAAGGAATTTTTCAAAACGAACGGAATCGATAAGGCCAAGCTCATAGCCTTTTCGTCTTAAGCGAAGATCTGCATTATCTTGTCGTAAAATCAAGCGATGCTCGGCACGGCTTGTAAACATTCGGTAGGGCTCATCCAATGTTTTTGTGATCAGATCGTCGATCATAACGCCAATGTAGGCATCAGAGCGCTTTAAAATAAAGGGTTTGTTGCCAAGTACTTTATTTGCTGCATTAATGCCTGCAATAAGGCCTTGAGCAGCTGCCTCTTCATACCCTGATGTTCCATTTATTTGTCCTGCTAAAAATAGACCTTCTATTTTTTTGCATTCCAATGAAGCATCGATTTGTCCACTGATGACATAATCATATTCAATTGCATAGGCCGGTCTCATGATTTCAGCATTTCTCAAGGCGGGTATGCTATGAATAAAGGCAAATTGAACATCGAATGGCAAGGATGATGAAACGCCATTCACATAGACTTCTTCGGTTGTTAAGCCTTCAGGTTCTAAGAATACCTGATGACGTTCTTTATCGCTAAAGCGGACGATTTTATCCTCTATTGAAGGACAGTATCTTGGTCCGATTCCTTGGATTTTTCCCGAATACATGGGAGATCGATGGATGTTGGCCTGAATAATTTCTTTAGTTTCTTGTGTCGTATAAGTGATGTGACAGCTTACTTGAGGCAGTCTTTTGGTCTCTTCATCGTCAAATGAAAATTTGACGTCATTGTCGCCCGGTTGCTCTTCTGTAAGACTGTAATCAATAGACCTTTTATTAACTCGTGGAGGCGTTCCGGTTTTTAAACGGGCAAGCTTTAGTCCAAGTCTTTCAAGTGTTGCCGAAAGACCAACCGACGGTAAATCTCCTGCTCGTCCACCTGCGTAATTGGTTTCTCCAATGTGCAGTAGGCCACGCATGAATGTACCTGAAGAAATAACTACATTTTTTGAATAGTAGATAATTCCTTCTTTAGTAATGACACCTTTGATGGTATCGTTTTCTACCAATAAATCTTCTACAGTTCCTTGTTTTATTTCAAGGTTGTTTGTTTTTTCCAAACGATGTTTCATATCGATCTGGTAAAGAGCTTTATCGGCCTGCGCACGCGGCGCCCATACGGCAGGACCGTTTGAGCGGTTAAGCATTCTAAATTGAATTCCCGTCGCATCAATTGCTTTACCCATCTCTCCGCCTAAGGCATCGATCTCGCGGACAATATGCCCTTTAGCGACACCACCAACGGCAGGATTGCAGCTCATTTTTGCAATTGTGTCCAAATTCATTGTCAAAAGGAGGGTACGTACGCCCATGCGAGCAGATGCTAGCGCAGCTTCGCAACCAGCGTGTCCTCCACCCAAGATAATGACGTCGTATGCGACAGGATATTTCCACATAATATTTTAAGCTTAAAAAGCCCTATTTAGTCTTATGACGGTTAAGTCTGCTTCTTTTTTTGCGTTTATGCTTTGCAATCTTATATTTTCTTTTTTTCTTTACAGATGACATGATCTCTCCGTTAAATTTATAAACATTAGGAAGCCAATCTTAGAATATTAGCCATAAAAAGTAAAGGGGACTTCTTGAAAATTTCAATTATTTCCAAAAGTCTTGAATTTAAGATTTTTTTTTCAAGAGAGAACATGAAGAAGAGAAGAACCATTTATGAGGTTTTTTTTAACCGCGAAGAGCGCGAAGAAGTGAAAGCTTCGCTGCGGGAAGAAGAAGGCAGTTCAAATAATATAGATTATAACGTTTGGGTTTAAATTTTTTTCGACAAAAAAATTTACAACTCATCTTCTTTTTTTTTTGCAAAGAGGAATAAAAGCAAAGTCCTTAATTAATTACGCGCTTTTAAGTGCGCTTCCTTCGCGTTTCTTCCCGCAGCAAAGCTTTTGCTTCTTCGCGCTCTTCGCGGTAAAAAGTCCCTCACAACGTTTCTCTTTGTAAAAAAACGTTATTATCTTCACATCTTAAGGAGCAAAATGGCTAAATTCCTTTTCGGCATTGGCATCAAAACCTTTTGATTCCCCATTTTCATAGCGGATCGGCGTGTAATTGACAAATTGTGCAATTTCTTTTCGAAATGTTAAATTGACACTTCCGATTGCGCCATGACGGTTTTTTGCAATAATTAATTCTGCCATGCCGGGTTTATCCATCGCATCATAATATTCACGTCTTAAAAGAAACATGACAAGGTCAGAATCCTGCTCAATGCTTCCGCTTTCCCTTAAATCGCTCATCATTGGTCGATGCCCGACCCTTTCTTCAACTTTTCTTGAAAGTTGAGATAGGCATAAAATTGGAATGTCGAGCTCGCGCGCCAAATTCTTTAACATTCTTGAAATTTCTGAAATCTCACTTTGCCTGTTTTCCTGATTTCGGAAGGATCCGGATCCTGAAATTAGCTGCAAGTAATCAATTACTAAAAATCTGATGCCATAGACTTCCTTCATACGACGAGCCCTTGCCCTTAAGTCAGAAACTTTTAAACCCGCCTGATCATCAATGACCATGACATGATTTTGCATTTGGCTAACAGCCGAAACAATGCGCTGATATTCAATACCGTTTAAATTTCCGGTTTTGATTTTATCTGATTCAACCTCTGATTGAGAACAAATAATACGATGTACAAGCTGTTCTGCGCTCATTTCAAGAGAAAAAATCCCAACGGGAAGGTTTGCTTTAAAGCAAATGTTTTCGGCCATATTCATGGCAAATGCAGTTTTTCCCATCGCAGGTCGTGCTGCCAAAATCATTAAATTTGAATTGTTAAGACCATTGATCATTTTATCAAAATCAGTAAATGATGTGGAAATTCCTGTAATACCAGAATCTTGCGGTCCTCTTTCTAAAAATTTTTCTTGTCTTTCTTGAAGTTCTTTTAAAAAAGGAACTTTAGCTTCTGATTTAACACCTGAAAAAATTTCACTGATCAATACACCCGAATCTTTATTTGCAGATTGACCGATCTGGTAGAACATGGCTTGAGCTTCATCAAGCGATTCCAAAACATTAGGCGGATCTTCAATCGCTCCTTTTTCAATGGTTTGGGCAGCGCTTATCATTCTTCTTAAAATGGACTTATTGCGAATGATATCGCTGTACTCTTCGATATAAGCAGATGTTCCGGCGTATTGAGCAAGCGTTGTAATGTAGGCTACACCACCGACGGCTTTTAGCTTGTCCTGGCGCTTAAGTTCTTCACAAACAAGATGCACATCGGCCGGTTTTTCGCCCATGTAGGCCGCTTTTAGAACAAGAAAAATGATTTTATGTTCCGTAAAATAAAAATCAGAATCATTTAAACCATCGGCTGCTATATTTAATGCGTTGACACTTGTTAGCATACATCCCAAAACCATCATTTCTGATTCTTTGGAACTTGGGGCAACTCTTATTTTTGGATTTGTTTCTGACATGGGTCTTCATTTTTTAATTTTATTGAAAAGCCAAGAATACAGGTTTTTTGAAGAAAAGCCAAGTGGTTATTTCTTTTTAAGCTTGGGGATAAGATCAGGTTTCTCAAAACTGTAGAGCCATCTCAAAACGAAGGGGGCAACAAGTGTTGTAATGGCAATGACCAAAATTAAACTTGTGTAAAGATCATTTTTTAAAACACCGGCGGTAAGCCCGATGTTTGCAAAAATAAGGCTAACTTCGCCACGAGGGATCATCGCCGTTCCAATGATGAGTTTCATGAGTCGACTTTCTCCTTTTAAGAAAAATGAAGAAAGTAATTTTCCGAAGATGGCAGCGATTAATAACCAGCCTGTTAGTAGCCAAATAAAAGTTGAGCTCCAATTGACATCTGTAAAATTAAGAGATAACCCGATCGATACAAAAAAAATTGGGGTAAAAAGATGAACGATCGGTTTCATTGTTTCTTCGATGTGAAGACTAAATTTTTTAGTTTCACGAAGAAAAGGAACCAATGGAAAATAAAAGTGTCTTGAAAGTGCAAGCCCTGCTGCAAAGCCGCCAAGTAATTCCGGCGCTCCAACTGCATGTGCAACCCATGCAAAAAACAAAATCAATGAAACAACTGATGTTGTGATCAGCCCAGGAATTTCACATTTTTCATCCCATCTTTTTATGATAAAGGAAATTAATTTAGCAAGGATCGGTGAAATCAAGAAAAATAGCATAATAAAAATCAAAACCCTGAGAGTACCCCATAAATAGATTTGTCCACTTGAGGAAAATTCATAGAGCATTGCTAGTAGAACAATTCCGATAATATCGTCAATAACTGCCGCCCCAATGATAATATGGGACTCTTTGCTGTTTTGTTTTTTTAAATCTTGAAATACGCGAAGAGTGATACCGATGCTTGTTGCGGTCAGTGTACTAGCGATGAATAAACTTGGCAATAGGGTGAAATCAAACAAATAGTAACTGATTACAAAGCTAAAAATAAAAGGCAAGACTACCCCGCCAACTGCAACGACAAGGGATTTCATTCCGGCCGATGTCAAATGGGCAATATCTGTTTCTATACCAACTTCAAAAAGGAGCAAGATAATGCCGATTTGTGCAAGAATTTGAATGGTTGCGTTCATTTCAACCAAACCCAAAATGCTAGGTCCAATGATAACCCCTGCAAGAAGCTCACCAATAACTGAGGGCGCATTAAAATAAGCTGCAAGTTCACCACAGACCCTTGCAGAAATTAGGATAAGAACAAGTTGAATTAAGAAAGTAGATAATTCCATCAAAGCTCCATTTTTTTGGAACATACTAAAAACTTTGTTTCTTTATCAACTCATTTACTCTAAAGCCTGCTTGACTTGTTCAAAAGAGTAGGTAGTAAAAAAAGGAAAAAATAAATCGCAACTGTAATTTTTTTGACTGGATGCGATAAATTTTTTTTCATCAAAATGAGCATCGATTAGATGGAGATTAATGGGCTTTTTTAACAAAATTCCAATCCCATATCTGCTTCCAAGTTGTATGTTTACAATCTTATCAATTTCAGAAAAAGGGATTAGTATCGTTGGTTTTCTTTTCCATGAAAAAAGAAGATGATCCTCATTTAAAAGAATTTCATGAGGCTTTACTTCAAGTTGTTTAAGCTTCTGGTAGGGGTATAAACCCAATGTAATAAATAAAAGGGAGATCAAAATAATGAAGGGACCATAAATCTTTAATGGATCAACAGGAATAAAAATGCCAAAGAAAAGGATTAACAAAATTCCGATTCCCGCAAAAAAAGTGCCTCTAATCAAAGATGAATATAAAAGAGTAGGTTTAATCGAAGAGCGTAATTTCAAAAAATTCCTTTACATAATATTTTAAATTGATTGCTTTAAAGATTGCGCTTGCATAAAATGAATCTCATTTGCTGTTGCGAATAAATCATTTTAGAAATATCTAGATTTTAGATCTATCTTTATTTTGAGCAACAGGTTTATCAATTTATTTTTTGGGGATAAAAAATGGGTCAGGAAATTTATCTTGGTCTTATGGTATTGGTGTTTTGCATTGGCTACATCATGATCACATTTGAACACATTACACATATTAACAAGGCAACCATTGCCTTACTTATGGCGGTGATCTGTTGGGTTTTGGAATTCGGAAGTCAATATTTTACTCAAACTGAAAATATTTCATTATTATCAGAACATTTGGGCTCTTTAAGTCAAATTATTTTCTTTTTGATCGGAGCTTTGGCAATTGTTGAAATTATCGATGCTCATAATGGTTTTAAAGTGATTTCTGATAGGATCAATATTGAATCTAAGAAAAAAATGTTTTGGGTAACAGGTTTGCTAACCTTCTTTTTATCATCCATTTTAGATAATCTCACAACAACTATTGTTATGATTGCCTTCTTGCAGAAAATGATTGAAGAGCGTGAAGATCGATTAATTTTTGGTGGTGGCGTAGTAATTGCTGCAAACGCCGGTGGTGCTTGGACTCCGATTGGGGATGTTACAACAACAATGCTTTGGATTGGAAATCAAATCACGACTTTTTCAATAATGAAAGAAATCTTCATACCAAGCATGGTTTGCTTTTTAGTCTCTTTTTTTATTTTAAATTTTGCTCTTAAAAATGGCTCGATCAGAAAACTTAAAGAAGATGATAGCAAAGCTGAGCCGTATGGAACATTGATTTTTTACTTGGGAGTATCATTGCTTGTTTTTGTTCCTTTCTTCAAAGCCTTTACCGGACTACCTCCTTTTATGGGGATTTTGTTTGCATTAAGCGTTCTTTGGTTAGTGACTGACATTTTGCATAGTAAAGAAGGTCGAACACATTTGCGAATGCCACACACTTTAGCCCGAATTGATTTATCAAGTGTCTTATTTTTTCTTGGAATTTTGCTCTGTATTAACGCATTGGAATCTGCAGGCATCCTAACTCATGTAGCTGTTTATTTAGATCAAACTTTTTCCAGCACAACTTTTATTGCCATATTGATTGGTCTTGCATCTGCAATTGTTGATAACGTTCCGCTCGTGGCAGCAACCATGGGAATGTATGAACTTACACAATACCCAACAGATTCACCTTTTTGGTCTATGATTGCTTTTTGCGCAGGGACAGGAGGAAGCATTTTGATTTTCGGCTCTGCTGCAGGAGTTGTTTTTATGAGCCTTGAAAAGGTGGATTTTATGTGGTATGTAAGACGCGTTTCATTTGCAGCCTTGGTAGGCTTTTTTGCAGGTATCGGCGTTTACATCCTTTTCCAATAAAAGAAATCCATAATCCCGCTTGTTTTTTGCAAATCCAGACCTCAGAGATTTCAGAAGTACCCCCAGTATATACTGGTGCTACTTCTGAGTAACTTTTTGAAATTAAACAATTGCTCAGAAGTAGAACGTGTATATTACGGGCCAACTCAATTTTTGAAAATAATTATTTAAATAAATATTTATTTTTACTTAATGATAACATGTTATTCTATGTATTATATAGATAAATGGAGTCTTAAAATGGAAGTTATTAGTTCAGTCAGTATTTTAAAAGATTATTCGATACCGGCATATGATGAAAAAATTAAAAACCTGAAATTTGTAAAAAATATATTTAAAGATTTTGCAAACAAACAAATTGAAAGAAGTAATGACTCGATTATTAAATATAATGAAACTTGTAGGCAAGATAATATAATTGCTCTTTCTGACGACAAGTTTTTTTATTATGCAAAAAGAATTTCTTTAGTTTCTGCTTTAGTTGTATCTGTTACGCTAACGATTCTTTTTCCGGCTTATGTTCCCATTGGAATAGCAGTTATTGCAGGATTATGTATTGGAGGTTTAGCTTTAGCACCCCAAAAAACTGAATCAAAATATATGTCTTACATTAGAAAATTAGACAATTATAAAAGTTACAAAGAAAGACTCAATATTACAATTGGCCAAAATCGTGAAGCAGAATGGGGTGAAAATGAAGATTATATACATTATGTAAATCCCTATGATGTTGATGAAAGTGAAAACCCAAGCTATGTATGTATAAAAAGCCGCTAAAACTTATAATTTCTCTTCAATTAAAATTTTAAAAATGAAATATTAAAAAAATTAAATAAAGATGATGATTCACAAGCTAAATTCCTAAGGAATTATGATTTCAAATTAGAAAATTGGAAAAACATAACTCGCTATAGACCAAAAGTGAATAAAACCGAAAAGGGCGAGATAAATGTTAGGTTTGAAATAGTTCAATTAAATATAAAGTTAAAACAAGCAAAGAAAGAAAAAGCTGAAAAAATTACTCTCATTTATAACATTCATCAAGGCATTATCAAAGATTTTCCATCAGAACTTTCGAGTTTAATAGGAAATCTATCCGCTCAAATAAAATAAATTTTTTACAAAATTATATATTAATTTTTTTTTAAATTTGTAAAAAGTTAAAATTAGATTGCTATTTAAAACTCATTAAATTATTATATATTTTACATTAATAATTTGTTAAGAGGTTTTAAGTGGTTACAATAACTAATTCTTGTTCAAAAATAGGTCATACTTTTGTTGAAAGTGCTCGTCCAGTTGTTCTAAAAGTATCTTTAAGGGTACAGGAAATTGCCTTATTTATTTTTGAAAGTTTAAAACCTTATTTAGCAAGACCTTTTGAAATATTATCAGATATTTTTTGGCCTTATGAGGCAATTGCTGAGCCTGAAGCTGACAATCGAAGTTTGGTTGAACGCATTCTTGGAAATGCCCTTCAATACTCTAAAAATCAAAAAATAGAAATCGTAGAAGTCCAACCTGTCATGGAAACGTACATTACAGCACCGGTGACTGCTTTGAGCTTATTTTTAAACTACGCCTTTATTCCCTACTGCGCTTTTCAAAATCCAACAAATAATTTTATTGAAACTGCCGTAACGACCAATCAGGTTCAAGACTTCTTAAATTATAATTTATATAGAGGATTAGACTTTAATTTTCTAAAAAATAATGAATTATTACCTACAGGGGATGCAATTGATCAAACTGTTTATCAAGGTTTAACAGCATTAACAGCGTCGGGGCTTGATCTATTGACTTTAGGAAAGGTAAATGGCCCACTTCATTTTGCAGTGGCTTTAATTGCTAATCTCGCACCTGTGCAAAAACATGTATTGAGTTTACCACCTGTCCAAGAATTAAATAAGTTTACTCATGAAAAGCTTGATGATTTAAGAGAATCTATTAAAAAGCCGCTTGCTAAGAAATTCAAAGATATGTTGATTAAAAAAAGTGAGCAACATGTTGT
>Ga0105045_10003106_pt1 | contig 14177 bp, 12 predicted proteins | sample MAT02_FD_78089 | JGI IMG/M metagenome (GOLD analysis project Ga0105045, IMG submission 78089) | Freshwater microbial communities from Lake Fryxell liftoff mats and glacier meltwater in Antarctica - MAT-02 (megahit assembly) | ecosystem: Environmental > Aquatic > Freshwater > Ice > Liftoff...
ACGTCCTTTGCGAGCCAGGCCACGTCACCGTGAAGTTGGAAATCGCAACCAGCGATCCCAAGGTCCCTGAGAAAATTTTCCAAGATTGCCACGCCATCCTCGATGCACTGCCAGACATCGGTAGCGTCAAAGTCGAAATTGACGTGAAGGACGCGCCCGCAGCCGCTGGAGCAGGTAGCGGAATCGGCAAATCCTCCATCCCCGGAGTGAAGCGCATCATCGCCGTGGCATCCGGCAAAGGCGGCGTCGGAAAATCGACCGTCGCCGCGAATCTCGCCGTCGCCCTCGCCGCCAGTGGCGCAAAGGTCGGCCTCTGCGATTGCGATCTTTACGGCCCATCCGTCGCGCAAATGTTCGCCGTGGACGAAAAGCCAATGGCAAATGAGCACGACGAAATCATCCCGATGGAAGCTCACGGACTCAAGCTTATGTCCATGGGATTTCTGTTAGATGATCGCTCCCCCGTCATCGTCCGCGGCCCGATGGCCACTCGCTACACCCAACAATTTCTCCGCCAAGTCGCATGGGGAGATCTCGATTACCTCGTGCTCGATCTTCCACCCGGCACCGGAGATATCCAGCTCACCATCGTGCAAACCGTTACTGTGGATGGCGTAGTCATCGTCACCACCCCACAGGAAGTCGCCCTCATTGATGCCCGTAAAGCCGTCTCCATGTTTGCCAAAGTGAACGTCCCCATCCTTGGCCTGATCGAAAACATGGCATGGTTCGAGTGCGATGCTGGGAAGCGCTACTACCTCTTCGGCCAAGACGGCGGAGTCAAAGAAGCCGCGCATCTCAACGTCCCACTACTGGGCCAGATTCCGATTAATATCGAGACCCGTGAGCGCGGTGATAGCGGTGCCCCGATTGCCCTCGTTGCGCCTTCAGAAAATAAAGTCTCCGCAGCATTTCACCAAATCGCCGCCCATCTCCGCGCAAAGTTGGACTCACCAAAATAAGTCTAGCTGACTTTCACAATCTTCGGGCCGCTGCAGGAAACCTATCTCTCCACTCCAGTGAGACATTAGCTCGAAGCGGGAGCTCCCCGCAGTGGCACCCTACCTGCCGCGCTGAGCAACGATTAGAGTTCCCCTTTGCCTCATCGACAACGAAGGGCTTTCTCGGAGGAGTCCCTTGATAATAAACCACGCGACCGAGCATGTGGGCAGCCAGAGGCAGGGTCATATAAAAAAAGCCAATAATGATAAAGCCAAACACCAAGTTAGATAAAGTCGGCGCTGCAATCATTTGGCAGATCACCAGTAGTGCGCCACCGAATGCCACCGCCTTGGTGGCGACGTGCATGCGGGCAAAACTGTCCTCCATCCGAAGGACGCCGATGGCAGATACGAGGCAGAAAAAACTGCCTGCCAGCATGAGGAAAGAAATAAGCCAAATCATGGTAAATACGGATTAGGAATCGTCGTTTTCCGGGTGGACTAGAAAGCGGGCCAGCGCGACGGTGCCGAGGAAAAGGATGAGTGCAAAGCCGAGCACGGCTTGGAGGTAAAACGGGTTTCCGCTGGCGAGGCCGCTTACGACCATACCGGCGATCACGACTCCCGCGAGTAGGTCCAGGCCGATGATGCGATCAGCAATCGTGGGCCCGATGATGATCCGGATGAGCGAGAGAACGACCGCTACCGCGAGCATGCCGCTGCAGATCCAGATCACAGGAAGCGGGATTTGTTCAGGAGAGATGAAGGACACGATTGACATAGTTTTCCGTGAGATGTTTGCGGGTTTTCTCAATATCCACGAGATAGAGGATATGAAGCAGGAGCGTGCGGCGGTCCGGACGAAGATCGAGACTGAGCGTGCCTGGAGTCATCGTGATGAGATTGGAAATGAGGAGAATCTGAAAATCGCCCAGCCCCGGAGGCAGCTCGATGGCGATGATGCCGGACGAGGAACTATTTCCCGGAGTCATCACATCCCACGCGATTTCCAAATTCGACTTCAAGACCTCGGTTAAATAGAACCCACTGAAGCAGATCCAGCCAATGATTCTTTCCGGCAGAGACATTACTTTTTTCATGGAGCGCCTCCCTTCATGACAGCATTTATATAGCGCGATGGATCGGCAAGATCAGCTGCGGCGCGTTCCGAGAGATCAAACACGAACCAACCGCCAAGACTTAAGACCAAAGTGAGCGCACAAAGCATCAACATCCCGGCATACGGCCGGCCGGGACCTGCGGGCATCGGTTGGAGACTCGGATCTTCCGGCATCGGCTTCCAGAAGGATTCGTTCCAAATTTTAATCATGGAGAATAAGGTTAGCACACCCACGGCAAGGGCCATGAAGAGGAACAGCCACTCACCTTGCGAGACACCGGCTTGGAGTAAATTCAGCTTTGCCCAGAATCCAGAAAGCGGTGGGATGCCACCCAGCGAGAGTGCGGGAATCAGGAAACACACGGCCAGCAGCGGCTGAGTCTGGTAGAAATTCCCATGCTTGCGGATGTCCCCGGTCCCAGTCCGCATTTCTAAAACTCCGCCGACGAGGAAGAGCGTGGACTTCACCGCGATGTGGTGGATTACATAAAACACAACGGCAGTCAGGGCAAGATGAGTGCCGATGGCCAAGCCCGCAGTCATGTATCCGATCTGGCTGATAATATGGAATGCGAGTAAACGGCGGACATTATACTGCGCCACCGCACCGAGCACGCCGATGAGCATCGTGGCCATGGAGAGATATAGAATCAAAGTGCTGGAGAATCCATTGGCCGGGATGAAGACGAGGGTGAAGAGCCGGAGCAACGCATAGACACCCACCTTGGTAAGCAACCCGGCAAATAAAGCAGAGATGGCTGGACCGGCATTATGATAGGAAGCAGGCAGCCAAAAATGGAAAGGAAACAGACCCGCTTTGGCGGCAAACGCGACAAATAGCAACGCCCCCGTGGTATTTACAAACTCGGGATCTTCAAGAGTCGAGAGTTTCACGGCCATGTCCGCCATGTTGAGTGTGCCAAGCTTTCCATACAATAAGCCTGCCCCACAAAGAAACATGGCAGATGCCACCAGATTGAGAATCACATAGGTGAGCCCGCCAGCGAGTTGCTGCTTGCGGCGCTCGCGGACCATCAGAATGAAGGAAGAGATCAGCATCACCTCAAACCAGACGTAAAGATTGAAAAGGTCACCCGTTAGAAACGAACCATTTACCCCCAGCATCAGACCGTGGACAAGCACATGTACTCTTCTGGACTCCGCCAAGGGATCGTGGCGATTCACCCCGTAGATGAGCACCGCGAGCGCCACGAATGCGCTGATCCACAACATCATCGCAGAAAGCAAATCCGCGACGAGCACGATGCCGAACGGTGGCTGCCAGCCACCAGCAACAAGCGTCAGCGTGCCATTCCGCTCTACCTGATAGAGCAATATGGTGCACACAGCCAGCAAGGCGATACCGCCGACAAGCGAGAGGGTAGCCGTGGACTTCGCCTTATTTCCTGCCATCAGACAGACGATCACCCACACCAGCGGCAGCAGGATCGGGGAAATAATCAGAAGGTCCATCATGGTTGCTCCTCCTTCCCGAGATCGCGCACATCATCGACGGGCCGACCTTGAAAATACGAACGCGCGAGCACCAAGGTGAAGACGCTCAAGCCGAATCCGATCACGATGGCTGTCAGCACCAGCGCCTGTGGCAATGGATCCGCAGTGCCGGGAAAATCCGGTGTGCCATCCTTACCAAGAATGGCAGGTAGGTGCGAAAGCGGAGCGCTGACAGCAAGTAACAATAGGTTAACTGCATGGCCAAGCAGCAGGATGCCGAGCAGCACGCGCATGAGATTGCGCCGCAACAGACAATAAGTGGCTGCCGCGAAAAGCAGCCCGATAATGAGGGAAAGTAGAAGCGTCATGATGGATCTTCCTCACTGGCGAGGGTTTCATTGAGCAGGATCACAAATCCGATCACTGTGAACCAAACACCAATATCGAAAACAAACGGAGTGCCGAGGTGCACGCTTCCTAACAAGGGAAGCTCGAATCCCGGCAACCAGATCCCCTCCATGAACGTGCCGCCGCTGAGAAGACCTGGTAAAGTGCTCAATACGGCAATTCCAAGTCCCAGCGGCAGGAAAAAAAACGGAGAGAGCGAGAAAAACCCGCGCTTGGGCCGCCCGTAGCCAGATAAGTCATAGAGCATAAAGACGCCCGCTGCCAGCAATCCACCGATGAATCCCCCGCCGGGCAAATTATGCCCGCGGTAGAGAATCCAGATCGAGATGAGGAGCAGTGGCCACGCCAAGATGCGCGCGCCGATGTGAAGAAGCAGCGAATTCATGGTTTCGTGGTAGATGGGTTGCCCTTTTTCCAAAGCATGTTAACACCCACCGCCGCCAATGCGACGACCGTGATTTCTCCAAGCGTATCGAGGGCACGGAAATCAACAAGGATCACGTTGACCACGTTTTTACCCTTCGCCATGGCATAGCTCCATTCTGTGAGAGTGCTGGAAATCGCGGGTTGGGCTTGCACGACCTGTGTCTTGAGCACGAGCAAGGTCATCATGATGCCCACGCCGGAAGCGATGACGATGTCCAGTAACCTTCCTCGCAGCGGCACGATGGTGCGGAGGGGAGGCAATCCACGAATTATGTGGACGAATAGCACGATGGTGAAAGTTTCCACCAGCAGCAAGGTCAGCGCCAGATCCGGAGCACCGAGCCGGGCAAACAAAAAGGCAATCCCGAATCCGATCACTGCAAACGCAAGCAACGCAAGGATCCGAGAATAGGTGGTCACGATCAGCCATAGGAAAACAGCGATGATAGGCAGCAACATCCATTCCACCCATGGAATAGGACCGGCATCTTCCGGCAGAGAAACGAACCCGAAGCCAGAGCTCCACCACATATATCCAACAAGGAGTAGCACCCCCGTGAAAAAGCAGCGCAAATAAGCGCGGAGATCACCAGACTGCAGTTTTCCGCTCAACCATGCAGACCCACTCATCAGCCCCGCGTAGCTGGCTGCGTAGGCTCCCTCGAAGCCACCTAAAAAGCGCGTGATGAGATTCTGCGCTCCACTCACGCTGGTGCTGCGATAGATCCACCAGCCGGCAGCGAGCGTGGCGATGCTGAGGAAAAGCGCGGGCTGGAATCCATGCCATAACTTCAGCGATAAGACGACATTTTGGCCGTGGATATGGCTGACCACCGCACTCACTACCGGCGAGAGCAACCAAGGAGCAAGAATTCCAAGCACGATACCCGCAACCGCCAGAACCACCGGACCTACCATTATCAGCGGGCTTAGCGCCTTGGTTTCCGCAGGATCCGGGCCACCCACTGGACGATCTTTCCGGAAGGGAGTACACGCCACCCGCAGCGCGAGCGCCATCAACCCGACGTTGATGATGAAGAGAAACGCCAGCAATGCGTAGGCAGAACCCGGGCCGGCAAAACCCAGCTTGTAGGCATATTCCTTGCCCACGAACCCTAACAAAGGAGGAAATCCAGATTTTGAAAGCGCGAGCACCAAGCTGGCAATGCCCAGCACCGGTAGCACCTGACGCAGTCCGCCAAGCTTGCGAATATCCCGGCAGCCGGTCGCTTTATCAACTGCACCCGCCGCCATAAATAGACCAGCCTTGTAACAAGCGTGCCCCACCATCACCAACACCGCCACCTTCAGCGCATCCGGCGAGCCGACCCCCATCAGCAGCGCGAGCATTCCCAAAACGCTAAGCGTGGTGTAAGCTAAAATTTTCTTCGTGTCCGTCTGGATCCAGCCCAGCACCAGCCCGGTAACGGAGGTCAGCGCCCCGAGGACCACGATCGTGATCATGATCGGCTGCGAGGTTTGAAACAATGGATGCAAGGCTCCGATCAGGAAAATACCGGCTTTCACCATGGTGGCTGAGTGCAGATAGCTACTCACCGGAGCGGGCGCGCTCATCGCGTTTGGTAGCCAGAAAAAGAACGGAAATAACGCCGATTTCGTAATGGCACCCAGCAGAATGAGGCACAGGGCGGCAAATGGCACCGAAGTCCCATCAAGCGCCAGCGTCCGCCAGGATTCGATTGAGAAAGTGCCCCACTCATTTCCGAGAATCAGAAATCCAGCGAGCATTGCAACCCCGCCGATTCCAGTGACAAGCAATGCTTGAAGCGCATTCCAACGGGCCTCTTTATCCAAGTGATTATAGGCGATCAGGAAAAATGAACTGACGCTGGTGAGTTCCCAAAACAGGAACAGTAACACGGCGTGATCCGCCAGCACCACCCCTAACATCGCCGCCTCAAATGTCAGCAGAGAGGCATAGAATCGATGCCCTTTCGCAGAGCTACCGAAGTATCCTTGGGCGAATAGAAAAACCAACAGACCGATGCCCGTGATCATCACTGCGAATAACAAACTCCACGAATTTCCCGCGAAGCTCCACTCGATCAAGCGGGTGGGAAACAGGTTCGGCGCATGCGCACGCACCACTTCCCCACCCGTAGCACTACTCGCAAGCAGGGTGATGAAGTGAGCCGCCATGCCAAACTGCAGCAGACCTCCGGCGATAATGAAACTAGGCCGATGCCGAGCTACCCACCAAGGCGAGAGCGCAGCCAGAAACAAGGTGATTAAGATAGGAAGATATAAAGGCATCAGTAGGTGGCGGGATCAGTCATTCATTCCCATCATGCTTTCAAGGAAACTGCGCCCGGTTCCTTTTGCCTTAATGGCGAAAACGGGCACGGCCGAGTGGGTCATAATTTGTTCAATAACGCTACCCAATAATATCGAAGATATTGCATCTCTGCCTCGGCACCCTGCCACGATGCAGTCGATTCCATTTCTATCCGCATACTCTAACAGCCCAAAAGGCACCGATTCATGATGATACACCGTCGTCGTGTAGGTGCCCAACGGTTTGTCCAGCCCTAGGCAGAAATTATTCATTTGAACACTCGCGTAGGCGTCATTTGAAGCGACGAATTCTTCTTCGGAAGATTTCTCCCACTTGTAGCCACGGTGGATTTGGCTTAGATGCACCAGCACTGGAACCTCACCATTGGACGCCTCTGCAAGGGCGATTCCGATCTTACTGGCATCGCGTGAGAATTCAGAAAAATCGACTGCTACCATCGGTTTGCGGACGCTGGTAGGAGCATCTACCGGCACAACGCATACCGAGCAGGGAGCCTTGCGCGCGAGCCGGATCGCGATTTCCGGCTTATCCGCACCTGTCACCACTAGATCGCAATCCTTTTCTAACACCATGGAAAGACAGCGATGAAGGGCGTTTGCCTCCTCGACATGATAAGAAATCTGGATCGATTCCGAGAAAGTTGCATGCTCTGCCACCAACGTTTCCATCCGCTCATGAGCAGCTTGAATGATCGACTCCCGAGCGCCCGGATCTGCCTCCTTAAGTGCCACGGGAATATCCATTTTCGGATTGAAATGGCAAAACACCAATTCCTTGGGCTCTGACCACTTCGCGATATGCGAGACCATCGCAATGATCGCAGGATCAGCGCTGGTGAAGGAAAGTGGGACTAGGATGCGTTGGAAGCGCTTCATGGCAAATTCTGGGTTCGTGAGATGTCACTCGGCAAACCGTTCATGCTTTGGATGAAAAACCACCCAATTCACTAACGTCAATAAATTCATGAATGGGATGAAGCACGAATTTTCCAACTCAAGGAGAATCAGGTTGAAAATCAGAGGCACGCACGCCTCACATCACTCCCAAGCATGTGAGTAGGCCGGCATAAATTAAAAAAGAAATCGAGCAGCAATTTGCCATCATTTCCCGCTATCATCGCGCTCTGAAAAAAATCAAAGAAAATTTCAAAGTTGCAGACTTGGGGATCTGGTCCTAGGCTCGCGCAATGTCTTCCACCGCAAGCTACGGGATCGCCCGCTCAAAAATCGCCGCGCTGGAAACTTACGTCACTGGAATGTGGCCGGTACTTACTCGCAGCTCGCGCGATGCTTTGCTAGCGGTGCAAGACACGAAACTTCAGACCACTGATGGCAATCGCTGGCCTCTCTATGTTTCGGCAAGTGAAGATCTGCGGCGGGTGCGCGAGAAGTTACGCAAGACTTTGGAACCGGAAGCATTCCGCCGGATCGACCTGCGGATCCTAAGTGGCGCACCCGAGCAGATCACCGAACACGGCCTCGTTTACCTACCGGGCCGCTACGTAGTCCCAGGCGGACGTTTTAACGAGATGTATGGCTGGGATAGCTATTTCATCGCACTGGGATTGCTCGCAGAAGGACGCGTGGGACTCGCCCAATCCATCGCCGAGCAACAGATCTATCAGGTGAAACACTACGGCACGGTGCTTAATTGTAATCGGACCTACTGCCTCACCCGGTCCCATCCGCCCTTCCTCGGCAGGCTGGTGCTGGCCGTATTCGCACAAACCGGCGATCTCGAGTGGCTTCGTGAAAATTTACCCTACGTAGAACGCTACCACACCTACTGGACGAGCATGCCGCAGTTTATCCCGGGCTTGGCATTGTCTCGATATTTTGCGCTCGGCGAGGGACCAGCTCCGGAGGCACTGCACGGCGAGGTCGATGATCTTGGCCGCAATCATTACGAGCGGCTCAAGGAGTGGCTACGCACTCACGACGAATCGCTTACTCCGGCCCAAGTGTGCTATGATAGCATGACAGACAGCCTCACACTCGCCGCCTACAAGGATGATCGGACGGTCCGCGAGTCCGGGTTTGATCTCACCGGGCGCTTCGGCCCGTGCGGCATGGGCATCCGAGATTCCGCTCCCGTCTGCCTGAACACACTGCTCTGGCAGCTTGCGAAAGACATTGCGGAAATCCGGCGCTTGATCGATGCCTCACAGCAGACAGTGGACTACTGGCAGGCGATTGCTGAAGAACGCCGCAAGCACATGCAACGTCACTTTTGGGATGAAAAAAGCGGACTATTCCTCGATTGGCAACTCAGCCGCAGGAAGCGGCGCCCCTACCCCTTCGCCACCACCTTCTGGCCGCTGTGGGCTGGCTGGGCGACTCAGGAACAGGCGGCCCGCGTCGTAGGAAATCTGCATTTGTTCGAGACCCCACACGGCTTGCTGACCAGCACCACCACTACCGGCTGCCAATGGGACGCGCCCTTCATGTGGGCGCCGTTGGTGATGATGGCGGTGGAAGGACTCGCCCGCTACGGATTCAAAGAGGAAGCCGCCCGCATCGCTGGTAAATTTTTGAAGACCCTTTCGACAGACTTCGAGCGCACCGGGCAGCTATTTGAAAAATACAACGCGCTTACCGGTTCTTCCGAAGTAGGCCGGGAAATCACCTTCGGCTACGCTACGAATGAGCCCGGTTTCGGTTGGACCAACGCAGCAGTCCGCTTTCTTGATAGCTACTGCACAGAGAGTTCTCCACGCCGCAAAAGTGCAGCTTCAAAGCGAACGCCAAGCGCCGACAAAACTAAAGCTTAAATAAAGAAGAATATACTTTGAAAAATCGGAGCCGGAACCGACTCGACCAAGACCAATACCGACCGATACCGACGAAGACGGATTACACGATGAACCGTATCGCTACTATAACTGGTAAAACGTTCATGAAAATCCTGATTGCCCTATCGCTGCAAAACGCGTGAAGTCTTGGCATGCGTTACGAGCCGATTCCCACTGAATTCCTGATCCGCAATCGCGAAAAGCTGCGGGAGCTACTTAAGCCAAATAGCCTAGTAATCGTGCATGCAAATGATGTCTATCCAACCAATGCAGATGGCTCACTACCGTTCAAACAGAACAGCGATCTATTCTACCTAACAGGTGTGGAGCAGGAGGAAACGGTGCTAGTGCTGATGCCTGATTCGCCAGATCCCAAGGAGCGGGAAATTCTATTTTTGAAGGAGACCAGCGAACGCATCGCAGTATGGGAAGGGGAAAAACTTACTAAACAACAAGCGTCCGAGGCGACGGGCATCGGGCGCATCGAGTGGGTGCAGAGCTTTGAAAGTTTTTTCCACCGGATGGCCCCGCAAGTGGAGCATATTTATCTAACGACCAATGAGCATCTCCGCGCGACCTCGGTGGTGGAGACTCGCAATGCGCGCTTCATCAAAGAATGCCAAACACGCTATCCTTTGCATCGCTACGAGAGGCTGGCACCGCTGCTGCACCGGTTGAGGATGATCAAGGACAAGGAGGAAATCCGCATCATGCAGCGGGCCTGCGATATCACCGAGCAGGGTTTCCGCAGGGTGCTGGACTTTATCAAACCGGGAGTGGGCGAATGGGAGATCGAGGCCGAGTTACTCCACGAATTCGTGCGGCGGGGTTCGCGCGGTTTTGCTTATTCCCCTATCATCGGAGCCGGGAAAAACGCATGCGTTCTCCACTATGTGGAAAATGATAAAATCTGCAAGGATGGCGATCTGGTGCTGATGGATGTTGCTGCTGAATACGCCGGATGGGCCTCTGACTTGACGAGAACCGTGCCGGTCAATGGGAAATTCTCCAAGCGCCAGCGCCAAGTCTATGATGCAGTTTTAAGAGTCTTCCGTGGCGCAAACGAACTCCTCCGCCCGGGAAGCACGCCGATGGAATATCAAAAACAGGTGATCGAAATCATGGAGCGCGAGTTGGTAGGCCTCAGACTTTTCACCGCCAAAGAAGCGCGGGCACAAGGGCCGGATAAGGCACTTGTTAGAAAATATTTCATGCACGGCACTTCCCATCATCTCGGGCTGGATGTGCATGATGTATGCCCACCGCATGAGCCTTTTGCGGAAGATATGGTTTTCACCATCGAGCCGGGAATCTATATCCGTGAGGAAGCCATCGGTGTGAGAATCGAGAATGATGTGGTAATCGGAAAGAAATCCAATTTCGATCTGATGCGCAACATTCCCATCGAAGTAGATGAGATTGAGACGTTGATGAACTCCCGTAAAGAGTAGAGACATTCTTGTCCCTACCAAAAGTAGCGTAGTCCCTCAATCCCCGCTCTTCAGCACTTTGATAAAAGCATCTTGAGGAATGTTCACTTTACCAAACATCTTCATCTTCTTTTTGCCCTCTTTCTGCTTTTCCAGCAACTTGCGTTTGCGCGAAATATCGCCGCCGTAGCACTTGGCGGTGACGTTTTTGCGCATTGCCGAGATGGATTCACGAGCGACGATTTTGCCACCCACCGCAGCTTGAATCGCTACCACAAAAAGGTGGTTCGGGATGACATCCTTGAGTTTGGCCGCGAGCAACCGACCGTAGGATTCGGCCTTATCGCGGTGGACGATGGTGGAAAATGCCTCAATCGGATCGCCGGCGATGAGCATGTCCATTTTTACCATTTTCGCAGGGCGGTAGCCGGAATGTTCGTAGTCCATGGAGCCGTAGCCGCGAGTCATGGATTTAAGGCGATCATTGAAATCGACGAGGATTTCGGCGAGCGGCAGGACACAGGAAAGCATCACGCGGGTATCATCGATGGTCTCGGTATTGGTGACATCACCACGTTTTTCCAATACTAGTTGCATCATATCTCCGATGTATTCACCGGGGACCATGATATAGACATTGACGATAGGCTCGTTGATTTCCTGGATGCCTTGGGGATCTGGAAAAAGCGTGGGATTATCAATGATGCGCTCGGTGCCATCCGTCATGGTGACATTATAAATCACGGAGGGATAGGTGGAAATCACATCCATATCGAACTCACGGCGGAGGCGCTCTTGGATGATCTCCATGTGCAGCAGGCCGAGAAAGCCGCAGCGGAAGCCAAAGCCCAAAGCGGTCGAACTTTCCGGCGCATAGGTGAAGGCGGGATCGTTGATCTGGAGCTTCCCCATCGCGAGCTTGAGAGCCTCGTAGTCCGAGGAATCCACCGGGTAGATGCCGGAGAAGACCATCGGCTGGATTTCCTTGTAGCCGGGCAAGGCTTCAGCACAAGGGTGGGTGTTATCGGTCATGGTATCGCCGACTTTCACCTCACTCGCAGACTTCATGTTCGCGATCACATAACCCACGTCACCTGCGGAAAGTATATCCCGCTGGCTCATCTTCGGGGTGAAGACGCCGACTTCCTTGACCTCGTAACTCTTGCCGGTGGCCATGAGTTTCACGCGCTGGCCACGTTTCACAGTGCCGGAAAAGACGCGGACGTAAGAGACTACGCCACGGTAGGTATCATAGAGTGAATCGAAAACAGAACAACGCAGCAGCTTGTCCGGATTCTCCACTGGCGCGGGAACGCGGGCGACGATGGCTTCTAAAATTTCTTCAATTCCAATGCCAGCTTTGGCAGAGGCGGGGATACAATCTTCGGCGGGAATGCAGAGAATTTCTTCTAACTGCTTCTTGCACTTTGCAACATCTGCCGCTGGCAAATCGATCTTATTGAGCACCGGGATGATGAGCAAATTCTGCTCTGTGGCGAGGTGCAGATTTGCGACGGTTTGCGCTTCCACGCCTTGGGCTGCATCCACCATCAGGATGGCTCCCTCGCAAGCGGCGAGGGCGCGGGAGACTTCGTATGAGAAATCGACGTGGCCGGGGGTGTCCAGCAGGTTGAGTTTGTAGGTTTTCCCATCCTTCGCCTTGTATTCCATGGCGACTGGGTGGGATTTGATAGTGATCCCCTTCTCGCGCTCGAGATCCATGGAATCGAGTTGCTGCGCACTACTTTCCCGCATGCTGACAGTGCTGGTGGCCTCCATGAGGCGGTCGGAAAGCGTGGTTTTCCCGTGGTCGATGTGGGCAATGATGGAGAAATTACGGGTCAGCTCGGTGGACATGGCGAAGGAAAATCAGCGGCGCGGCGAGAGAAGGCAGGAAATTGGAAGGAAGGCACGAAAAATAAAGCCCGGAAGTGCCGCGGACTGAATCACTTATTCTTCGCAAGGTGGTGATTAAGAGAAATGGAACGGCGGAGAGCGCGCATGATATCGACTAAGCCGCGGTGTTCTGAGGTAGCTGCGGCGCACGCGGCATCCCAGTGTGCGTTGCGGCTGACGTAGCGACCGACTTCGGCATAAAGCTGGCGCATTTGAGTGTCTAACACGCCACTTGAAGCGCGTAGTGCGGAGACTTCTTTGGTGCCGTCGCCAATCGATTGGAACGCTTCCGATGCGGAAACGCGGCGACTTTGGCGAGTCTCGGCGAGCTTCTGATCGACGTCATCAAGTTGCGCGTCACCTTGATCGATTCTTTCACCGATTTCGATCCGCTCCTGCTTGAGCTCGGCGAAGCGCTTTTGGAATTCTTGGAGCTTTTGTTTAACGGTGGTGATCTGTTTTTGGCCCTCAGGTGTATCGCTCGCTTCGCCGGTGAGGACTTCGAGTTTCATTTTCAGACCATCATAGGAACGCCGGACCTCGCGAGCATCGGCGATGATGTGATCGCGCTCGATGGCTAACTTTTCAAGTTCGGTGAGCAGCGCCACTCGTTCGTCGAGATGGACTTGCTGGGCCTCCGGAGTGCCGTTAATGACGTTGGCCCGGACTTCATGCGCCTCATCGAGTCGGCTTTGGCACACGGCAAGTTGCTCTTGGATTTCATTCCGCTCCTTGAGGAATCGACGTAGGTTCCAATATTCCACGGAGAGAGCTTCGATATTCTCAACTTTGGTCCAAACGGCGATGCCAAGCTGAGTTTCTGCCTCACGCAATAGGTGCAATTCGCTGGCAGCTTCTGACATCCGCTGATTGCGACGGAAAAATCCAAAGGCCTGGGCAAAGCGGGCTACATAGTAGCTGGTAGGTGTCATGTAAGGAAAATGGCTTAGGAGTTGATGATTTGTGACTGGAGTGCCTCGATCACGGAGGGATCTTCCAAGGTGGTGATATTACCCGTCACTTTTCCAGTGGTGACGAGTTCTTTGAGTAAGCGACGCATGATTTTTCCGGAGCGAGTCTTGGGAAGACCGGGCGTGAAGTAAATATCGTCCGGCTTGGCGATGGCGCCGATGACCTTGCCGACGTGATTTCTCAGCTCGATGCGGAGTTCCTCGGATTCGGCAAATCCTGACTTGAGAGTGACAAATACCGCAACGGCTTGGCCTTTCATCTCATGAGGCCGGCCTACGACAGCGGATTCTGCAACGGCTGGATGAGAAATGAGTGCACTTTCGATTTCTGCAGTGCCGAGACGGTGGCCGGAGACGTTGAGCACATCATCGAGGCGGCCGATAATCCAGAAATTGCCATCCTCATCGCGGCGTGCGCCATC
>Ga0105045_10003107_pt1 | contig 14175 bp, 13 predicted proteins | sample MAT02_FD_78089 | JGI IMG/M metagenome (GOLD analysis project Ga0105045, IMG submission 78089) | Freshwater microbial communities from Lake Fryxell liftoff mats and glacier meltwater in Antarctica - MAT-02 (megahit assembly) | ecosystem: Environmental > Aquatic > Freshwater > Ice > Liftoff...
AGTATTATAGTAGATGAAATACATTTTGAAGCATCAAAATTCTGGCCAGGATTCTTAGTCAAATTTATGCTTTGGATGCAATTTTCCCAAAGACCAGCTTTATACAAAAAGTATTTTAAGAGTGGCGAAAAAGGCCACTAATTATACCAATACTATTTAAAAATAACTGTATTAAGGAATACTGGCAAGAATCTGTTTGTAGCGATCATCTTCGGGAAATTGTTTTATTAATCGGTTCAAAATCACCCTGCATTGAGAAAACTTTCCCTGTTCCATGAAACACCTGCTTAAATTTTCATTGGCCAGCACATAGTCAGGATCCTGACCAATTGCCTTTTTTAACAATATTTCTGCTTTGGCATAATCGCCTGATTGTAAGGCATAAAAACCCAAATTAGAAAGCGATTTAACATGTAATGGATTCAGGTCTAACACTTTTTGATAGGCAATTTCCTGTTTAGGGCCCCCTTCATTTGCCAAAGCGAGGCGATATTGGAATTCAATCATTTCAGGCGCCATTTCACATGCCTTTTCAAGCTGAGTAATAAATGGATAGGCAGATTTTTTCTTGATTTGAGACCAATAAAACCAAGTCCACGGGTTCTGCGAGCGTGAGAAAGTACTGGTATCAAGCCCATTAGGCCAAAAATCTCCCTTTAGATAATGGTATTTTAATTGACTTTCCGGCTCAAGAAACTTTAAAAATTGGCTTACTTCTTTTAGTTTAAAACTATCTCCATGATTCTCAGCATATTGCAAATATGCCAAAGCTTTGTCCCTTGTAGAAAATTTGTTTCCTGTAAAGTTTTTAAATATGATTTTGCCTACTGATTTTGATGCGTTTTTTGAAATATTTTTTCGAATCCAATGGTCCGTAGAACTCACATGAGGAATATCATTTGTGCCGGCATTTTGTAGGTGGCATTTTAAACAATTGGATTTTTGTGGATCAGAATTCTTACTTTTCAATTCCAGGCAAACAGTTTCATGTTCACTATTTGAATGGCAGGATAGACACTTTTGGCTAAAAAATGTTGATTTTCCTTCCACAGGAATAGACGTATGTGCATCGTGGCAAGTGCTGCAATTCATTTTTCCGGCAGAACTGATAAAACATTTGCTCAACTGTAGCCTTTCGGCATGAGAAGCAAAGCCAAAATCAAAATCTCCGGTGGCTGGAATAAAAACTTCGTAAAAATCAGATAGCAACTGGCCAGGTTTATAATCACCAGGCTTTGAATTTTGCTTCCTCACTTTTATGCCTTCCAAATGGCACTGCCTGCAAACATCCAATTGGGCTTGCAATGGCAGTTTACCCAAAGAAATAAGCTTTAAGTTTTTAGATTTACCTTTGGTTCGAACCATTTCATTCAAATGACTTTTAACCGTTCCATGGCAACTTTCACAACCCAAAGCTTGCCCGAAACTCGAATATCGATTGGAAGAATTGGCAATTTCCTCATAACCAGCATTGTGACAATATAAACACTCCCCTCCTATTTCCCTATCGAACCTGCTATTAGATCCATTTTCATAACCAGGACTTAAATCCCAAATCTTCTTTTGACTATACCAGGTGATTGGAATTTCAAATAAATAGCCATTTCGTTGAAACAAATACGACCTGGTTTGATTTCCAGAACCTACAAAAAAATCTATTTTTTCTTTTCTAGAATGAATGGTATCGCCATTTTCAAGTCTGAATTCGTGGACAAAAAAGGAGTCTACATGCTGAAAAGGTTGATAATAAAAGTTTTTTATTGGGTCATAAACTGGTTTGGCATTCCAGTTTTCAAATTTTTGTTTGTTTGAAGCTGGATAAAACGATCTGCCCTTTCCGGTTTTCAAAAAACCTTCTACCTGAGTCTTATGACAGGAAACACAGGCTTTCGGGTCAATAATACCTTCTTTCTCAGCAACTTTGGCCTGCTTCTGTTGCTTTTTAGCATCCTGATTACAAGCCCAAATCAAGGTAAAAACAAATCCAAAGACAATGAAAATTGAAATAATTGACCGTTGCAACATTTTACCAAAAGTGAAACAACATTGCTAATAAAACAAAAAATAAACAAGCTGCAGTCGCTTTGCAATACAATGGGCAAAGCTTAGCATCTTGCAGGTTAAAATCTTATAGCAGATTGGTAACCCAGGTAAATTATACAGTATTTCAAAAAATCAGAAACACAGCTCTGATCAATGGTCAAGAGCAAAACTGCAAGGCAATAGTCCAGATAAAACCACAAGGGATTCGTATTCTCACCATAGATGAAAATCTAAAAGATGTTTTGGCCCTTGACGATATTCAGTTTACAAAAAACCTTGAAATCTCAGAGCAAATATCACAATTTCAGCACTTTATAAGTGATAGTGCGCTTTCTGAATTAAAAATTACAAACATTTGGTTTAGCTATTCAAGTGCATTTTTTACTTTACTTCCTGAAATTCTGTTCGATGAAGAAAAGGCCGAATTAGCACTTCAGCAGATTTGTGATTTGCCCGATTCGTTCCAGATACAAGATGAAAAGTTAAGTATAAATGCCCGGCTTATTTATGGTTTGCCAAAAGAATGGACCGACTGGACAAATCTAGTTTTTGATACTCAGGAAGTTAGTTGGATTTGTAATGAAACTAGTTTTATAGAAGGCGGGATTCATATATCAAAAGTGGCGGAAACAAAGATATGTTTGGCTTTAATTGAAAATAACTATTTATTTTTTGGTGTTTTTTTGGATGGTAAGTTATTGTTTTTCAACCGATTCGAGTATAAAACGGAAAATGATTTACTTTATTTTTGCCTTTTGGGCATGCACGAAACTGCTATGGAACCAGAATCCACCCGTTTAATAGTTTGCGGTAGTTTATTGCCTGGTTCTATTGGAATGGAGAAATTGAGTAGATATTTTGGCGAAATAGAATTTGCAAAGCCAATAACAAAAATACAAATCGAAAGCGATTTTGATATACTCAGGCATCACAACTATTTTGATTTAACATCACAAATCATTCATATTCAAGGACTATGAAAAAAAAAGCAATTTTTCCGGGTTCATTTGATCCATTTACCTGCGGCCACGAAGACATAGTAAAAAGAGCACTTGGCTTTTTTGATGAGATAGTTATTGCTATTGGCCACAACTCAAACAAAGCCAGGTACTTTTCAATAGATGTGATGACAGAAAAAATAAATGAAACTTTTAAAGCAGAAAAAAGAGTAGGCGTTCAGGTATTTGCAGGACTTACAGCACACTTTGCTGAAAAAATAGACGCAGGATTTATTGTAAGAGGGCTCCGAAATACTACTGATTTCGAATATGAAAACACAATTTCGCAGGCCAACAGACATATTAATCCAAATTTAGAAACCGTTTTTTTAATAACTTCGCCATCGCTATCTGCCATTAGTTCTACAATAGTGCGAGAGCTTCATAAATATGGCGGAAACGTAGCAGATTTTTTACCATACAATCTTGATATTTAATGAAATACTTTATTTTTTCTATTTCGCTTCTACTTTTCCTTTTGGGAACCACTTTCAAAAAACAGAAATCAACCCCCACACAAGAAAACGATCAAATAACCTGGTTAACTATAGAACAGGCAGAGGAAGCCTGCAAAAAGAAACCCAAAAAGATTTTTATTGATGTATATACAGATTGGTGCGGCTGGTGCAAAAAAATGGATAAATCCACTTTTGTAGATCCATTAGTGATAAAATACGTAAAAGATGAGTTTTATGCGGTAAAAATAAATGCAGAGGATAAAAACAACATTATTTTCAAAAACAAAGTCTTTAAACATAATGAACAACAAAAAGCCAACGAACTGGCTGTAATGCTTTTGAATGGAGAAATGAGCTATCCTTCAATCGTTTATCTGGACGAGAAATTAAATGTGATTCAATCCATGGGCGGATATCTGGACGGGCCCCAATTCAACATGGTGCTTCACTATTTTGGCCAAAATGCCTATAAAAAGAAAAAGAGCTTAGACGATTTTAAGAAAGAATTCAAATCAGAAATGTAAAATTATCTAAGTTCAAATTTTTGGGTACACACAATCATTCCATACTGACTCTTTCCAAAATCCAGTTCCATATTTTACCCTCTTGCTGTTTCTGATAGGGCAACCAAACTTCTCCATTTAGCAACCAGAACCAGCCCTTTCGTTTTGGTAACTGGTATAAATCTTCAGAAGCAGCTTCCTTTTCTATCCAGGTTTGAATTTCTTTATGAGAATCTGACCATTCCTCTCCTTTAAACTCTTTTTTATCCCCTTTTAAAATTTCGGCAATGGCCATCCTTTCCGGAAAAAGCCAAACCACTCTTGCTTGTTCAAAAAAGTTGTTTTTTTCCAACCTACCAAGAACCAATTCCATAGCTTGCTCTCTGCCAGACTGTTCCAAACAAGCCTGAATCAATTCTTCTGAAAATTGAATCCATGTATCTTCAAATGCTGGTTTTTGAGATCCCTCGTTTTGTTCTTTTTGAATTGTTACTCTTTCCCCCTGACCTGATTTGAATTCGGTTTCCTTTAGTAAATTTTGAATATTTTCCTGCCAAATGCCTGGCAAATTTCCATCCCAGATAAAATCATCATTAAGCGAAAAACCTTCTGCTTCAATTTCTTCTTCAGGTATTTCTTCCCTATCCGTAAATACCTGTTCTACAGAAACATGCAGTTGTTTTTTAGGCAGAATGTGTACTTCTGCTTTCACTGAAAAACAATGTGGCGCTGGAATGTCTGAAGCAGTGTGATAAAAAATTGTGAGTTTTTCCATTTTATTAGCTTGATTTTATTTATCCCAAACGGGTTTAGAATTTTTTAGAATTGACCTTAACGCAGGCAAATCATATTTCATTGTTTGTGTTTTTGGAAATTGGTTAAGTCCATAAACTGCACGAGGTAAAATTCTGGGATCCAATTGTTTAGCCAATTTTCCAATGACTTCCGCCCAATATTGACTAGAATGAAAAATAGATTTTCTATTACTTATAAACGCAAGAACCACCTTTTCGCCAAGCTTTTGATCTGAAATTCCCAAAATCTGAAATTCTAATTCCTGTCTTGAAAATAGGATTTCAAAATGTGAAATTAATTCACCAGGATTTACCTTCAGACCACCAGAATTGATAATGCCATCGATACGACCAAGAAAAAAGAAGGATTTGTCATCATTTATTTTTACAAGATCATTTGTTTGGATCCAAATATCATTAGTTACAGCACCTTTCACAACCAAACATCCATTTTCGTTTTGCTTAATCTCAATTCCTGGTAACAGAATATATGGTTCATTTTTAAAATCAATAGATTTTTTGGGCTCATAAATCTTTCTAAGAGCAATATGAGAAACTGTTTCTGTCATCCCATAAGATTGATTAACAGGACATTGGAGAGGATTTAATTGTAATTTGTGCGCAGCAGATATTGCAGCCCCACCAAGCAGAATTCCTTTAAAATATGAAGTTGCAATTCCATTTTCTTCAATCAGAGCTTCCAATTGAAGTGGCACCATTGAAACAAACCATTTCTTTTTTTTAATTATGATAGATTGGGACGGAATGGGTTTTGAAGACGGTTCCAATATCCACAGATCCAAATCTCCAATCAGGGCTCTGACCAAAACCATAAAACCGCCCACATGCGCAGCAGATAAGCACAATATCAAACCATCTGTATCTTTATTTAGTAAAAAAAAATGGAGACTTGCTTTTGCGCTAGCCTCCATTTGATATTTTGATATTTCAATTAATTTGGGAGCACCTGTGCTTCCTGAAGTTTTTGTTTGCCAAACCTGAGTATCTGAAAACCAAAAATCCGAAAATTCAAAAACAGGTTTTAAAAAGCTAAACTGATTGGCTAACTCTGTTTTTTTGAAGAAATCTGTTCCTTCATACTTCTGTTCATCAAACCAAACCGTCATTCTGTATTTTTCCCTGAACCATTTTTTTTATAAGATTCAAAGGGAAATAAAATTAAGTTTCCTAAAGGAAATTCAATTTTGAGAAAAATCCATCTTGATAAGTTTTTGAAATAGGAATATGTTTTGCACTAACTATAACCGTATTCCCTTCAATAAACTGAACTCTGCGCAAATTAATTATATAAGACCGGTGAACCCTTACAAAAGTGTCACCCTTTAGCTTTTCTTCTATAGCCTTCATAGTGCTATAGACTATATATCTTGTATTTTCAGTATAAACCAGTACATAATCTGCCAAAGCTTCTACAAAAAGGATATCTTCGTACACCAGTTTGTAAAATTTAGAGTTTGACTTTACATAAATTTCTCTTTTTGACTCATCAGGTCCGGATACCCTTTTTGTGTAATATATTAAATTTACAGCACGGGTAATTGCCAAAGCAAAACGCTCAAATTGAACAGGTTTAACCAAATAATCACATGCATTCAGTTCAAAAGCTTCAACTGCAAACATAGATTCTGTAGTGATGAGAATAGTTACCGGCTTGATAGGAACGGATTTCATCAAGTCAATTCCGCTCATTTCTGGCATGTTAATATCCAATAACACAATATCAATACCTGGATTATTTACTATATAATTGTAGGCCTCCCTTCCGTTTTGAATCGACGCTTTCAAATCCAGAAAGTCTATTCTACTTACATAATTTTCAAGAATTAATCTTGATGCTTCGTCGTCTTCAACGATTATACATGTGTATTTGCGAGATGTTTTTGCACTCATTTTTAAAAAGATATAGATATGATGGCTAAAATAAATTAAAACTCATTTTGAATTAGCAAATGTGAAATAAAATTGAAAATAAACAAATCTATTTTTAAAAGAAATTTTTCATTCACCTGAATAAACTGAATACTCAACAACCAGAATGATGCGTTATTTAAAAATCCTAGTTTCAAATATACCTTTTTCCTCGACGAAACCTCTATACATGCCAGGGGTATTAAATTCAAAACAATGGTTTCCTTTGGCGTCAAGGCCAATCACACCTCCACATTCCGGATCCTGAAAATGTATCTTTCCAATCACTTCCTTGCAGGCATCTTGTAGAGACAGACCTTTGTAAGCCATTAGACAAGAAATGTCATAAGCAACTACATTCCTGATAAAAGTTTCACCCTGGCCGGTTGCGGAAATGGCACAGGTAAGATTGTTTGCATACGTGCCTGCACCAATAATCGGAGAATCCCCTACCCTGCCAAAACGTTTGTTTGTAAGGCCGCCTGTGGAAGTAGCTGCTGCAAGATTTCCTTCCATGTCAAGTGCAACCGCTCCGACTGTTCCATATTTTTTGTTATTTTCAAGGACGACCGGAACCTCCACATTATGATCCAACTGTGTTTTATCAGAATCTATGATCTGGAGCAATTGCTGGTATCTGAAATCTGTAAAATAATAGGAAGATTCTACTTGTTTCACGCCATGTTTTGCTGCAAATTGTTCCGCCCCTTCTCCTGTAAGCATCACATAATCAGAGTCTATCAGCACTTTCAGAGCAAGATTTACAGGATTTTTAATATTGGTAACTCCGGCTACTGCGCCTGCCTTTAGCGTTTTGCCATCCATAATAGAGGCATCCAGTTCATGTTTTTTTTCATGGGTAAAAACAGCACCTTTACCGGCATTAAACAATGGATTGTCCTCCAAAGATATAACTGCAGCTTCAACAGCCAGCAAACTACTGCCGCCATTCTCTAAAATAGAATAACCCATTTGGAGTGCAGCTTTAAGTCCATCTCTGTAGTCTTGTTCCAATTTTGGGGTCATTGCTGAAGCAAGGATAGTCCCTGCGCCACCATGCACCAGGAGTTTGAATGTTTTGTCCATTTTTATTGTTTATAAAGCTTGATAACCAGACAAATTTGTGCCTAAAAAATGTTTGACAGCAGGAATAATATTGAATAGGGAGTAATCAAAATACTATCATTTTATATGTCAAAGACTTACACATTAAGATTTAGGATAAGCCGAAACCCACTTGTTTCCTTTAATGTAAAATCGCCATGGTAAAAGGGCGTCTTCACCTGCATAGTCAACACCAACTCTTGTTGTGGTAGCTATTTGATAATCAACTGGTTGAACTGGCTCTTCAATCCAAATATATTTTCCGAGGCTCAATGGGTGTGAATTCCATGCTTTTGTAATGCCAAGTGCCTGGCTAAGGCAAGCTGGTCCTGCAGATATTTTGGTGGAAAACCTGGCAAGATTACGTCTTATTAACATTTCTTCGATTCCTAAAACTGGTTGTATAGCTCTGATTAATACCGCATTGGGTTTACCCTCAGCACTTGTAACTACGTTGAAAAGGTGATGCAAACCGTAGCATAAATAGATATATGCATGACCGCCTTCCAAAAACATAGTTTTGGTTCTGTCAGTTTTTTTCATTGGAAATGCATGGCTTGCTCTATCGTCTTCGCCTCTATATGCTTCAGTTTCCACAATTATTCCGGAGGTTTTTATACCTTCAAACTCCGTAACCAAAATTTTTCCTAACAAGTCTTTAGCTACTTCTAAAACATTTTCATTTTGATAAAACTCCTTTAAAGTATGTCCCATTTATAATTTTTATAACTGATTCAAAATATAATTCTCAGAATCTTTATTTTAGTAGATTTCCAACTGAATGATCAATATAAACCTTTCTTTAAAAATAAATGGAAAACTCAAATATCAAACCAATTCAAGCAGAAAACAGGATTTTTATTCTGGATGCACTTCGTGGTATTGCCTTACTCGGTATTTTGTTAATGAACATTCCATATTTCGGAAAATCTTATCACCTGAATTACAATCTTGAAATATTAGGCGAATTCACGGGTGCCAACTATTGGTCCTGGTGGATGGTAAATGGCCTTTTTGAAGGAAGTATGCGGGCAATTTTCTCCATGCTTTTTGGAGCAGGAGCCATTCTTCTTTTGGATCGGATTGAGAAAAAACCTTTGGATGGACTCACTGCAGCAGATTTCTATTACCGAAGACTTATCTGGCTGCTGCTTTTTGGAATGGTGAATGCGTATATTTTTTTATGGGCTGGCGATATCCTTTATACCTATGCCATTTGCGGCCTTTTTCTTTATCCGTTCAGGGCATTAAAACCTGGAAAACTGTTGCTATTTGCTTCCATTTTTTTATGCTTTTCCATTCTGCAATCAAGCACAAAAATGAAATCAGATGGAGCAAAACGAAGTAAGGCTGAAGCTGCAATGAAATTTGAAAAAGCACATAAGAAACTGACAGAAAGCCAGAAAAAAGATTTGAGTGAATGGAAAACCTTTCAGGATGAACATAGTATTGCCCATTTTAAATCTGAAATAAAAGCGACAAATAAGAAAATGAGGAGTGGCTACTTCGTAGTCTTTGAAGAAATAGCTGGGGTAAACAGCTATATTCAAACCAAGGATTTTTATTTCGAACTGTTCTTCGATGCACTTGCTTTTTTCTTTTTGGGAATGGCTCTTTTTAAGCTTCGGTTTCTGACAGGAGATCGCAGTTTGCAGGAATATGCTGCTGTAGCATTTTTTGCCTACGGACTTGGGTTGCCACTCAGTTATTGGATCAATAAAACAGCGCTCAACAACCATTTTGATCCGAGTTTAAGCACACAAACATTTGCTTTTAATCTCTATCAGATTAAGCGATTGCTACTTTCGATGGGTCATATATCAATGATTTTGCTGGTTTTCAAGTTGCGGTTTGCCAATTATGTTTTGTTTCTACTTTCAAATGTGGGCAGAATGGCCTTTAGCAACTATCTGATGCAAAGCATTATATGCACCCTTATTTTTAACGGTTATGGTTTTGGCTGGTTTGGTTATCTGGAGAGATATCAACTGTATGAAATCGTTGTGGGCGTTTGGCTTTTCCAAATTGCTTTTAGCTGGCTTTGGCTAAAATTTTTCCTGTATGGCCCTTTTGAATGGGCGTGGAGAAGTTTGACGTATTGGAAAGTGCAGGGGTTTTATAGGAAGATATAGTAAAGCTTTTTCACTTGAAACGCTATAATAAGAATATCAAACCCTTTCCATTTAAATTTTCCCTACCAAATCTTATTTCCATTTTTTTGCTTTTAAGGTCAGTTATTTTTTATATTTTACCTTAGCTATTACAGGGTAGATAGCCTGTTTTTTATTCAACTTCTTACTTTGATTTTAGAGATTCTTCCGGCAGCAGATTCTGGTAGCGTTGCTGGCGTTGCCATTGGTAAAGAGATGGAATTTCCATTCTTCCTGAGGTATTGATCCTGCCTACTTTTGCAAAAGGAGTTTCAAAATCAGTAAATTGTTTGTGGCCGGTTTCATCTTCCACCGAAATATCAAAGCCAAGCATAGATCGTAAACCATAGATGTGAATACCGGGGTAGTTGCTCACTTTCAGCAAGTTGCTTGTGATCCTGTTGTTGTAGGCATTTTCATGCCCTGCGTTAAAATTGTATAAAACCAAACCAAACGCATGAACAGGTGGAACGACAGAATTGTTGCCCCCATTTTGAACTCCAGCTCCATATATGTTGTCAAACAAGTTGTAAATACATAAACTTCCGTGGCAATCTACAGCACTTGGCGCATCCGTAAAACAAAGGTGAAATACATTGCCGGAGCAAAAGTTGTTCAAACTGTATGTGTGCATAGCAGAACCACCTTTGAGATTAAAAAGCAGGTTGCTGGTAGAGCCTCCATTAAGTTGAAATCCATTATGACCCCGGTTTCCTATGATTTGGCAATCGTACACCACCGAGTTTTTGCACCAGGAAAAGGCAACTGCCAAAGAAGGTGAATCGTGTACAATGTTGCGCACCCAGCCGTTTTCCACACCGTAAAAATGTATCTGATCCCAGCCGGAGTCGTGGATGTCACTTTTGTGGTGAAAAAAAGTTTCCTTCCAATCGCAAACCATTTTAAAATTTTCTATACCCACTTCTTCTATTAAAAAAGGAAGGCGAACCAGGCGGGGTTTCCAACGTTGAAGCAATCTCCAGTTGATGGGTGCATCCAGGGTTAAAACGCCATTTTGAGAAGTAAGCACCCGAACCATTTGTGCAAATTTTACTTCATTTTTGATGTGGCTTTCGCCAATTTTTCGCAGCGGAAAAACCAGTTCTTTGGTCAGCGATGTATCTGCAGGATTGGTTTGAACCAAAGCATAAGTTCCAGGAAAAACTGTTACTTTTCCGCTCACTTTCAAAACTTTACTACCAAAAGCAGCATCTTCCAGGTTTGCAACAGGAAGAGAATCGAGGTTAGAAACTGGCCGGCCAACCTTAAAAAAAGAAGGATATGTGCCTCCCCTCCATTTTTCATTAGAATCTGGGGAATGGCTTGGCTTATGGTCGTGTAAAATAGTGCCATCTATGCCTTCGCCATACCCTCTGAGCACAATATTGGAAGAGGAAATACGCACAAAATTCTGGCTGGTTTCTACATCAAAATCAAAAACGCCAGCTGGGAAAATCACAATGCCTCCGCCTGTTTTTTCTGCAGCATCTACAGCATTTTGAATGGCAACAATGTCGTCTTTGCCATCATCTGGTTTAGCCCCAAAATCCTCTACACGGAATATATTTAGTCCGGCAGGGTTCCTGGATGGAAGCTCTTTGCCAAGGTGATAACCTGCAAGAGAGAAGTCAAATTTTGGATAAGGAGAAAGGCTTTTCGCTACCTTTTTCTGCGCCGAAGCACTGAAATGTGTAGAAAGTATAAAAATACTTAAGAGAAAGAAGAAACTGGCTTTTAAAGAATAAAACACGATTAAATAAGCTATATGAATTTTACTTATGAACTATTAAAGTGGAGACCTATTGAACATCAAGCTTATATTTACTTAAAAGTCCGATGATGCCTTCTTTCGAAAATCTTGCACCTTTCATTGTATTTTTCTCAAGGTCCAAGGCATAGTTTACTGCAGTTCTGAAATCTGCTTTCTCCAAAATTGTATTGTCAAATTTTGCGTCAAACAGATCGCAATTGTCAAAAACAGCGCTGGTTAAATTAGATTCCGCAAAATCTACCTCTTTTAGGCTAAAGTTTTTAAAGCCGGTTTTCTTTAGATTCAGTTTAAAAAAAGAAGAAAAATCTGAATTCGAAAAATCGCAAGATAGAAATAGGCAATTTTCATATTCTCCCTTTTCTAATGGAGTCAAAGTGTAATTTACCTTTTCAAAAATCTGGCTTTCTATCAATTCGTTTCGCATTTGAAGATTATATATTTTGGTTTTTCAAAAGTTGAAAATTTCCTTACAAAAGCACAAAGATTGAAAAATACTATCGGGATATTTTCGGAAGTAAACATCGGATAACAATTTAGACAAATTGCTTAGATAAATATTACTACACTAAGAATTGAATATTTATTACCTCAAAAGCCTGAAATTCAATAAAATAAATAGCTATTAATATTGTGTTATTGTTACCTGTTTCCAACTGGCTTTGATCCAAGTTTTTTTATCCCTAAATCGCATGCCCTTTCTAAAAAATGATTTCGAATTTTAGAAAAGATTATTCGCTACCAACATGCTGGAATACATTGACTTAATAGAACAAACCTTTGATTTTCCTACAGAAGAATTCAAAGTTGAAAACAACGAACTACACTTTAACGGTGTGCCGCTTATGCCCATTATTGAGCAGTACGGTACACCTTTGAAATTGAGCTACTTACCTAAAATTTCTGAGCACATCCAAAAGGCAAAAAGTTTTTTTAACAAAGCGTTTGAAAAGTATGGCTACACTGGAAAATATACCTATTGCTATTGTACAAAATCCAGCCATTTCCGTTTTGTAATGGAAGAGGCGCTCAAAAATGATATACATATCGAAACTTCATCGGCTTACGATATTCCCATTATCAGGGAATTGTTCAACAGAGGACTCGTCAATAAGCAAACGTATTTTCTTTGTAATGGATACAAGAGACCACTTTATTTGCAGTATATCAGTGAGTTGATTAATGATGGATTTGAAAACTGCGTGCCCATTCTGGATAATTTAACAGAAATAGATTACTATGAAGTACACAACAAAGTGAACTGTCAGGTAGGTTTACGAATAGCTGCCGATGAAGAGCCAACTTTTGAATTTTACACTTCCAGACTTGGGATCAGGTACAACGATATTTTAGATTTTTATAAAAGAAGGATTGAAGGACGGGCTAAATTCACTTTAAAAACCTTGCATTTTTTCGTAAACACAGGCATGAAGGACACAGCTTATTATTGGAATGAGCTTACCAAGTTTGTGGAAATTTACTGTGAGCTAAAGAAAATCTGCCCCGAACTGGATAGCATTGACATTGGCGGAGGTCTTCCAATCAAAACCTCCATGCAGTTTGATTTTGATTATGACTATATCATAGATCAGATTATTGAAAATATTCAGTATATCTGCAACGAACAAGGTGTGCCAATGCCAGATATTTTTACTGAATTTGGTAGCTACACAGTGGGAGAGAGCGGTGCTGTTATTTACTCTATTTTAGATCAGAAACAGCAGAATGACAAGGAACTTTGGTATATGATTGATAGTTCTTTTATAACCAATTTACCAGACGCCTGGGGTTTAAACCAGAAATATATTATGCTGGCCATCAACCATTGGAACAAACGATATCACCAGGTTAATTTGGGTGGTTTAACCTGTGATTCAATGGACTACTACAATTCTGAAGCCCATAGTTCCGTAGTTTTTCTACCTAAAATAGAAGATGAAGACCAACTATATGTAGGATTTTTCCACACAGGTGCCTATCAGGAATCTTTAGGCGGCTATGGGGGAATTCAACATTGTTTGATACCTGCACCAAAACATGTATTGATTCAAAAAGACGAAAAAGGAAATATTTCAACTGAGCTTTTTGCTCCGGAACAAGACAGCGAAAGTATGTTGAAGATATTGGGTTACAGGTAGTTCCGGTTGCCTGAGCATATTTTTTATGCCCTTTGGTCAAGATATTATTTTGACCAAAGGGCATTTTTTTTAAATCATTTGTCAGAAATTGTAAGGTTGGTTCAATCTTTACGTCCTAAGATTTCATAACGCATCATTTGTTCACTTTGCGTATATTGTTTCCTGTAATCAAATGTTTAGTTACAAATGAGAGTTTTTTGGGTAGGAATTTTCTTTCTATTAGGGTTTTCAAGCGCATTTGGGCAGGAGGAAGATTATCCGGTACTTTCAAAGTTTGAAGTTCAGGAAAA
>Ga0105045_10003110_pt1 | contig 14171 bp, 11 predicted proteins | sample MAT02_FD_78089 | JGI IMG/M metagenome (GOLD analysis project Ga0105045, IMG submission 78089) | Freshwater microbial communities from Lake Fryxell liftoff mats and glacier meltwater in Antarctica - MAT-02 (megahit assembly) | ecosystem: Environmental > Aquatic > Freshwater > Ice > Liftoff...
GAAAGGGCTGCGGTGATATCGGAAAAAGTATCATAATCATTCCAAGGAGCCGCCACACATTCCTCGAAATAGACAAACGTCATGAGGTCAAGCGGAATGGTTTTACTGCAAATAAAGGCAGTGTTGCCCGCCGCTACGTACTGGAGCAAATGTCGCGTACTCGCCGAATCGAGGTACATGGCTTCGCCGATAAAAACGTAATTACTGGCTTTTCCGCTGGAGTCGAGGGGCAGGGATTCGACCAGTTTTTCGGTAATATCGGTACAAGCGTGTTGGTCGAAATAAGTGCCCAACAAGCGGCGCATCACCTGTGTGCCATAAGGTTGGGGGCTTTTTTCGCTGTATCCTACCCGTTTCCAAGTGCCCTCATCCCATTCGTATTGGGGCTTTTTTGACTCATAAATGGCATAAAACAGCCCCCCCAGTATAACCAGAGCGAAGAGTGCCAGCAGGAGGGGAAGCCGTTTTTTCTGCATTTAGAATGGGTGCTTGTGCGGTTCCAATTTGCTTAGAAATGAACCCAGCCTTGGGCTTTGATATCGTGGAGGTTTCCGCCGGTGGTTTGTAGTTTGATGCCCTCTTTTTCTTCCAAAATTTCTCCGGCGATGTAAATATCGGGCAGGTATTTCACTTTATCTACATCTTCGGGGCGTATGGTGAAGAGCAATTCATAGTCTTCACCGCCATTCAAGGCGCAGGTGATGGGGTCTAGTTTGAATTTGAGGGCGAGCAATTGTGCTTCGGGATTGACGGGAACGCCGCTTTCTTCAATAAGTGCGCCGACTTTGCTTTGTTTGCACAAATGGAAAATCTCCGAAGCCAAACCATCCGAAATATCAATCATGGACGTCGGTTTTAGGCCGCTTTGACGGAATGCTTCAATCATATCGCGCCGAGCTTCGGGCTTCAGTTGGCGGCTAACCGCATATTTTTGATTGTCAAAATCGGGTTGCACCTCTGGGTTTTCCTGCCAAATTTGCTTTTCTCGCTCCAACAATTGCAAGCCGAGGTACGCGCCGCCCAACTCGCCCGTAATGCAGATTAAATCGCCCGGACGAGCCCCATTTCGATACACCAAAAGGTCTTTTTCGCATTGCCCGATGGCGGTAATACTGATTACCATGCCTTTGGGAGAAGAAGTGGTATCGCCTCCCACCAGATCCACCTGATAAGCTTCGCAGGCGGCCTTTATGCCGGCATACAACTCCTCCAAGGCTTCCACCGAATAACGGTTGGAAATAGCCAGCGAAACGGTGATTTGTTTCGGAATGGCGTTCATGGCATAAATGTCGGAGAGATTGACAACCACCGCCTTAAACCCCAGGTGCTTTAGAGGCGTGTAAGCGAGGTCAAAATGGATGCCTTCTACCAGCATATCGGTGCTGACTACGGTACAAAGAGGCCCGTTGTCAATGACCGCAGCATCGTCGCCCACCCCTTTAATGGTAGAGGCTTGTTGGATGGGGAAAGATTGGGTGAGGTGCTCTATGAGTCCAAATTCGCCCAGTGTATTTACGTCTGTTCTTTGCATAATGAAGGAGTGCTTTTGGGGTATGTTATTTTGATTGTCAAGTGTTTATGTGTGTATGGGATGGCCTCGGTTGATTCGGGGAAGCAGTCCGAGTGCCAAGAATCCGCCGACGGTGTTGTAGCAGATTTGAACGGCAAAAAAGGCAATATTGGCATAAGAAAAAGCATCACTTCCAGCAATTCCGTACAGGGCCAACCCGGCAATACAAAGCGCGTGAAAAGTACCCATACCACCCGGCGAGGGAATCACAAAACCCAGGGTTCCAAACACAAATACCATCAACGCGGCACTCATATCGAGGTGCGCGGTGGGCGGAAATGCTTTTAGATTGAGCCAACATTGCAGGTAAAACATGACCCAAATACCGACGGAATAAAACACAAACAGCCCCGGTTTTTTAAGTTTAAACACACTGCGCAGTCCGTCGTAAAACCCCACCAGCAAGGTGCCAATTTTTTTAAAAAGGGAAATTTGAGCCAATTTTTGGCGCAAAAAATACACGCCTGCCCCACCCAGTACGAATACAATCGAGGCCATTATTACCCAAGGATTTTGCCAAAAAGGAGCACTCGGTTCGCCACTTTTTTGAACAGAAATAAAGGCCCAAAGCGTGTCGCCCTCCAGCAAAAAGGCCAATCCGACCACCAGCAGCAGACAAATAAAATCCATCAACCGGTCTACCACCAGTGTACCCATCACCTTTTCGGCGGGAATTTTCTCGTAGCGAGCAAGCGAGCCCGCGCGCACTACCTCGCCCATGCGCGGGAGGAATAAATTGGCGAAATAACCGAGTAAAATGGTGAGCAAGGCATTGGAGAAGCCCACGCGATAGCCCATGGGCTCGAGGAGCATTTGCCAACGAATGGCCCGAAAAATATTACTAATGGTAAAGGCCACCAAAACGGCCAAAATCCACCAAAGATTCACCGTGCCGAAATCTTCCAACAGTTTGTCGAAGAGGCTGCATGCTTCAGCGGGCGTACCATCTAGCCGACATTGCTGCTGAAAAGCCTGCTGCTGACTATGAAACACCCAAGCCATAATGGCAGAACCGATGCCGAGGAAGAGCAGAAATTGTAGAATTTTCTTTGCCATAATAAGAAGCGGACAAAGGTCGGAAAAAACTTTTGTGAAAACTCTTTTGTAAAAATCCTTTGTGACTTTTGCAAAATCTAGTCTATAACTTTTGTGAACCCACTTTTGTGAAAACAACTTTATGACTTATGTAGAAACCCCCTCTCGCACGCGCTTTTGTGTTTTCTCAAGGTTTCCCATAAATTTCTCGTTGTTTTTTCAGACTTTTGCGCCCCAAATAACACACATGGCAAACGCAATCCTACTCCTTGCAGACGGCACGGTTTTTCACGGTAAAGCCGGCGGCAAAATCGGCACTACCACAGGCGAAATCTGCTTCAATACCGGCATGACCGGCTACCAAGAAATTTTCACCGACCCCTCCTACACTGGTCAAATCTTGGTTTCCACCAACGTCCACATCGGGAATTACGGCATCCACGACGATGAAATGGAAAGCGAAGGCATCAAAATCGCCGGATTTATTTGTCGTAATTTCAACATCCCGTTCAGTCGCCAAAACGCCCACCAAACCATTCAGGCGTATTTCGAACAGGAAAACTTGGTGGCCATTCATACCCTCGACACCCGTGCACTCGTACAACACATTCGCGAGCGAGGTGCCATGAACTGCATTATCTCCTCCGAAATTGACGATATTGACACGCTCAAACAGCGCCTCGCCGACACACCCAGCATGAAAGGCCTCGAATTATCGAGCCGTGTAAGCACCCAGCAGCCGTATTTTGTCGGAAACCCAGAGGCCAAATACCGCATAGCCGTGATGGATTATGGCGTGAAAAAAAATATCCTGCGCTGCTTTGATGAACGCGATTGCTACTTGCAAGTTTTTCCCGCTAAAACAGAATTTGAAGTCGTAAATGACTGGAATCCAAGTGGTTACTTTCTGTCAAATGGCCCCGGCGACCCCGCCTCCATGCCGTATGCCGTGGCTACGGTGAAAAAAATGCTCGAAGCTGGCAAGCCGCTTTTTGGCATTTGCCTCGGCCAACAACTGCTCGCCCTAGCCGCCGGCTTGCCTACCTACAAATTGCACCACGGCCACCGCGGACTCAATCATCCGGTCAAAAACCTGCAGACCGGACGCAGCGAAATTACCAGCCAAAACCACGGATTCGGGGTGCTCGAACAAGCCGTGTACGACTCGCCCAGTATCCTGAAAGCCACCCACCTCAACCTCAACGACCAAACCGTGGAAGGTCTCCGACTGAAAAACGCCCCCGCATTCAGCGTGCAGTACCACCCGGAGTCTAGTCCCGGCCCACACGATTCTCGCTATCTTTTTAACGATTTTTTGCAATTGATGGCCTAAAATCAGTAAAAAAGGACACTCCTTTTAAAAATCCGTTTACCCCATTTGAGTGTTTAGTCGGTTAAATTCCCTATATTTGGCGGATGAAATTTGATTCTCCTGCCGCGCTGCCCTATCATACTTATAACAGTCTTTTTTTAAGTCTCCCGTTCAACGAAATTGCGGAGATGGGCACTTTATTGGCCCTATTTACACAACACTGTGAAGCAGGGTACAAAATGGGCAAAAGCCCCCTACAACTCGTTACCTCTTTTTGGCAAGAATACGCTGCCGATACCAGCGAGGAAGAGCGGAATCGTTTGTTGCGGTATTTCATTCAATACATTGAACGTCAGGTAGTTCTGTTCGACTCAGTAGAGGATTCTCTGTTTGAACATACGCATAATATGAGCGGGCCCGGCTCCATGAAATACCTAATCAACCGATATAAGTCGCCTGTAGAACGCGCAGAACTGCTCGATAAAATACGGAATTTCAGCCTCCGATTGGTACTTACTGCCCACCCAACCCAGTTTTATCCGGGCAAAGTATTGGGTATTATCAATGATTTGGGCAAAGAAATTGAGCACCACGAACTGGAAAACATTCGGCTCCTACTGATGCAATTGGGGCGCACAACGCTTGTAAATAAAGAAAAACCAACGCCTTACGAGGAAGCCCTAAGCCTAGGCTGGTACATGGAGCACGTTTTTTACCATACCCTGCCCGAAGTACTGTATCAAACGCTGGTTGAACTGGGTGAAGAGGTGACTACCTTCGATAATCCACGCTTACTGGAATTGGGTTTTTGGCCCGGAGGCGACCGCGACGGCAACCCCTTCGTAACCGCCGATACGACCCGAATGGTGGCCGACCGACTGCGCGATGCCGTGCTTAGAGGCTATTACCGCGATATAAAACAACTCAAACGACGACTTACTTTTAGCGGTGTAGAAGAATTTATTGCCGCCGCTGAGGTGAAAATTTACAATACCTTGTACCAGCCTGAAAATGAGGCGGTATATCACAATAGCCAGCAATTGTTAGATGAATTGATGCAAGCGCGTGCCCACTTAATTGCAGAGCATCAAGCACTATTTTTAGATAGTTTAGACCGGTTTATCCTGAAAATCAGGGTATTTGGCTTTTATTTTGCAAGCATGGACATACGGCAAGACAGCCGAAAGCACCACGAAGTGTGGGAGGCCATCGTAGCCAACAGAAATGAAGCCCACGGCACCTACAGCGCCCAAGAACTTTTAGAAGGCCCAGAAAGTGTGCGCATCAATCGCCTGCTCAGCCTTCAACACTCCCTCGATGAAAATGACTTTTCGGATTCCTTTGTCAAAGAAACCATTCGCTCTTTTAAGGCAATGCGCGAAATTCAGCAGAAAAATGGCGAATTGGGCAGTCACCGATACATCATTTCCAACTGCCAAACGGCCCTCAATGTGGCCGAAGCACTGAGTCTAGCCAAACTATGCTGGTACCCCTCTGAAACGGCGCGGCAAAACCATGAAAACTTGCCCATAGATATTGTCCCCTTGTTTGAAACCATCGAAGACATGGCCAATTGTGGCGATGTGATGCAAGAATTATATACCAACCCGCATTATGCCGAGCACCTCGCCAGTCGCAATCAAGTGCAGCACATTATGCTCGGATTCTCCGATGGCACCAAAGACGGCGGCTACCTGCGGGCCAACTGGAGTATTTACCAGGCCAAAGAACTGCTAACTCGGGTGAGTCGGGAAAATGGCATTACCGCCATCTTCTTCGACGGTCGGGGTGGGCCTCCAGGGCGCGGTGGCGGCAACAACGTGAGCTATTACGCAGCACACGGTCAAGGCATTGAAAATCACGCCATTCAAGTCACCATTCAGGGGCAAACCGTGAGCAGCACCTATGGCACTATTCCTGCCGCTACGTTTAATATTGAACGGCTGCTTAGTGCGGGTTTAGAAAATCAATTGGACAAAAAAAATACAAAGGATTTCAGCGCGGAAGACCGATTGTTGCTCGATGAGATGGCCGACCTAGCCTATAAGGCGTATCTGGGTCTGAAAAATGACCCCGCTTTTGTCCCCTATTTGGAAAAAATGACCCCCCTGAAATGGTACGGCGATACCAATATTGCCAGTCGCCCAACCAAACGCGGCGGGGGCGGCGGATTGAAATTTGAAGACCTGCGCGCCATCCCGTTTGTAGGGGCTTGGGCGCAAATGAAGCAAAATATTCCCGGTTATTATGGCCTGGGAACTGCTTTGGAGTACTTTCTGAAAAATCGGAAAAGCGAGTTGCTACGCTTATATCAGCATTCCTTGTTTTTCCGCACCTTGTTGGAAAATTCGATGCAATCCATTGCCAAATCTAATTTTGAAGTGACGCGGTATATCAGCGAGTACCCAGAATTTTCGGCTTTTTGGAATATGTTGTACGATGAATTTTCTCGTACCAAAATGGGCCTCCGAGAAATTACAGGCTCCAGCGATTTGCTGGCAGCAAACGTCTCCTCCAAACACAGCATTCGGCTTCGAGAGGAAATTGTACTGCCCTTGATTACGATTCAACAGTTTGCTTTGCAAAAATTGCAGGATGAAACGCTGAGTCCCGAAGAGCAAGCCTCCTATAAAAAAATGGTGCTGCGTGCTATGTTTGGCATCATCAATGCAGCACGAAACGCGGCTTAGAAAATATGAAAATAACACTCAATCGCCTGAATGACGCAGTACACTTTCAAGGCCGCTCTGAAGAAGGTCTGCTCGCCGAAATGGACGGCTCCCCCGAAGTGGGCGGCGAAAATAAGGCCCCTCGCCCGATGCAAATGCTCCTGATGGCGCATGCCTCTTGTAGTGCCATTGATGTGGTGAGTTTGTTAAAAAAAATGCGCCAACCGCTCCAAGACATTCAAATTGACGTGAATGGAGAGCGTGGAGTGGACGAGGTGCCGGCCGTGTTCCGAAAAATTCACCTACACTATATTTTAACGGGCGATTTAGACGAAAAAAGCGCCGAAAAGGCCATCCGACTTTCTACGGAAAAGTACTGTTCGGTGGGTGCTATGTTGTCAAAAACGGCGGAAATCACCTGGTCATACGAGATTGTAGCGGCCAAAAAAAGTGCGACTAAGTCATGAAATTTGAAACCCAAGCCATTCGCATACAAACCGAGCGAACGCAGCATCGAGAGCACAGTACACCCATGTTTCCGACCTCTAGTTTTGTATTTGAAGATGCAGAGCAGATGCGCGCCATGTTTGCCGATGAGCAGGAGGGCAATATTTACAGCCGGTTTACCAATCCTTCGGTGCGGGAATTCGAGGAAAAAATGGCCGCTTTGGAGGGCGTTGAAGACGCGTTTGCAACGGCCTCTGGCATGTCGGCCGTATTTGCGTCATTTATGGCATTTTTGAATGCGGGCGACCATTTGTTGTGCTCGCGGGCGGTTTTTGGCTCTACACATACTGTAGTGGGGCAGTTTTTGCCGCGTTGGGGCATCGAAACCGACTTTGTGGATGCGCGTCGGCCCGAAACCTGGCAATCCCTCGTGCGCCCAAATACCAAGATGTTGTTTTTGGAAACACCCACCAATCCTGGATTGGACGTGGTGGACTTGACTTTTGCTGGCCAATTTTGTGCACAAAACAACCTCCTTTTGAACGTGGACAATTGCTTTGCAACCCCTTATTTACAGCAGCCTGCCCGTTTTGGCGCGCATTTGATTACCCATTCGGCCACTAAACACATTGACGGCCAGGGGAGGGTGCTGGGCGGTGTGGTGTGTGGCTCGCGGGAGTTGGTCGCGGAGGTGCGGAAGTTTTGCCGTTCCACTGGGCCAGCCTTATCGCCTTTTAATGCGTGGGTTTTGTCCAAAAGTTTGGAGACTTTGGCTGTTCGGCTCGACCGACATTGCGAACAAGCCGAGCAATTGGCGCATTTTTTAAGCGCCCATGCAGCCGTTGAGCGGGTCATTTATCCGTTTTTGGAGAGTCATCCAGATTATGCACTGGCACGCAAACAAATGAAAAAAGGGGGCGGACTGGTCGCTTTTGAGATAAAAAATGGACTGTCTGCGGGCCGGCAGTTTTTGGATGCCTTGCAAATGTGTTCTTTATCGGCCAATTTGGGCGATACCCGCAGCATTGCTACACACCCCGCCTCTACTACACACGCCAAGTTGAGCAGCGAAGCCCGCGCAGCCACTGGAATTACCGATGGTTTGATTCGCATTTCGGTGGGCTTGGAGCATGTGGATGATATTATTCAGGATATTGACCAAGCCTTGAAGTCTTAGCGGATTTTTGACATGCCCAATACAATCCACCCTGCCGGATACCCCTTGCCCATTCCCATTCCAGGTTTGCAATACTATCAGTCAAATGGCTCATTTCCACTCGAAAACGGTGGTGTGCTGCCCGAACTGACCATCGGATTTCACACCTACGGGACTTTAAATGCCGAGCGTTCCAATGTGATTTGGGTTTGTCATGCACTGACGGCCAATTCAGATGTATCTGACTGGTGGTCAGGCCTTTATGGGGCTGGAAATGTATTTGACCCCGAACAATATTTCATCGTTTGTGCCAATATGATTGGCTCCTGTTACGGAAGCACGGGTCCACGAAGTCGGCACCCCGAAACGGGCAAAGGATACGGAAAAGACTTTCCGCTGGTAAGCATTCGCGATGTGGCAAGGGCACACCAAGTACTACTCAAACATTTGGACATCGCCTCCATAGCCCTGTGTGTTGGCGGCTCCTGCGGTGGGCATCAAGTGTTGGAAATGGCGTATTTAATGCCCGAGAAAATCAAAAAAATAGCCCTTTTGGTCTGTGCTTCCCGCGAATCGGCCTGGGCAATTGCCATTCATCAGAGCCAGCGCTTGGCAATTGAGGCCGACCCCAGTTGGGCCGATGATTCGGATCAAGGAGGTAAAGCAGGACTGCGAGCAGCCCGAGCGGTGGGCTTGTTGAGTTATCGGAGTATCGAGGCTTACCGAAACACCCAGACGGATCCAGACGAACGAAGCGATGATTTTAGCGCTGCCAGTTATGTGCGGTATCAGGGAGATAAATTGGTCAAAAGATTTTATGCCCAAAGTTATTGGCACCTCACCAAAACCTTGGATACCCATCATTTGGGTCGGGAGCGAGGCGGTGTAGCAGCGGCTTTGCAGCGGCTTGAAATGCCCGCTTGGGTGTTTTCTATTCAACAAGACATGCTGATTCCGCCCCACGAGCAGGAAATATTAGCCCGACACCTTCCGAATGCTCAATTTCATTCCTGCAATTCTCCGTACGGACACGATGGTTTTTTGGTGGAAACAGCGGCGGTTCGGGCGCATTTATTCCCTTTTTTAGCCTCCTGAATTTATCAAGAACGCAAATTTGCCAAGTTCATTCTTGTAAAATCAGGCAGGAAACGCACGACACTGGGGATGCCCTCAAATTCAGATTCGGCGTGGGTAGTGGTCAGAATAATGGCTTTCATACCAGCATTTTCGGCAGTTTTGGCGCCCGTGGGCGAATCTTCAAACACCCAGCAGTCTTGGGGCGATGCCCCCAATTCAGCGGCTACTTGTAAAAAGACATCAGGGGCGGGCTTGCCGTTTTCCACGGCTTCGGCGGGTACAACGGACTGGAAATAAGACCTGATTTGTAGGTTATCCAGTACAAAATCCACGTTCACACGGGGGGCAGCCGAGCCGATGCCCATTTTTATCCCCGCCTGATGGGCCTCGGCCAAAAACACGGCTAGGCCAGGAAGCAGAGTCAATTCGGTTAAAAAAATGGCTCGATACCAACTTTCTTTTTCTTCTGAAATACGGGCGCGTTCCTCTGGGGGGTATTTTCCGGGGAAAAGCCGTTCGATGATTTCCATATTCCGACCATGGCAAGTTTGTCGCACGTCCTCCAGGCTGAGTTCCAGACCATATTGTGCCAAGGTTTTTTGCCAGCCACGGTGGTGGGTCATCATATTATCCACCATTGTGCCGTCCATGTCGAATATTAGGGTCATAAGAGAGAATGAGTTTTGCGAGTAAAGGGTTAAAAAGCAACGAGTGCAACAAGTGCAATCATAAAGGGTTGTTTGCTCCCTCGACCAATTCTTCTCAGATTCGCTGAAGTCCCAGCACTCAGAACGCTCAAAAAATAGGAAAAACAAAACCTCCGCTGCTGCCCAAAACATCTATCCCAAAAATTCGTTTCCCCTTAAAGACAATACATGAGGCACATATTACTCACTTTTTTCTGCCTATTTGGCGTCATCGTCGGCAATTCCCAGTCCTACACAACCACCAAAACGACCACTGCAAAAGCACGCTCCGCTTTTCAAGCGGGCATGGATGAAGCCAACCGCGGACAACCCGAACTCGCGCAAGGCTATTTTGAAAAAGCCCTGCAAGCCGACCCCTTGTTTATGGACGCCAAACTCTCCTTGGCGGATAATTTCACCACCCTCCGCGATTTTTTCAAAGCCGAAAAATATTTCGAAGATGCCATCGCCACCGACAGTCTCTATGCCCCCATCGCCTTCTTTTTCCTAGCGCAAGCGGAATGGGAATTGGAAAAATACGCCGAATGCGCCGCCCACGCCGCTGCTTATATCCGAAATCAACCCAAAAATACCGCCACCCGCCGTAGCGCCGCCCGACTGGCGGCTTCTGCCTTATTCGCTGAGCAAGCCGTTAAAAATCCTGTGCCATTTGAACCACAATCACTCGGCGACTCCATCAACACCAAATGGATGGAATATTTCCCCTCTCTCACCGCCGATGGAACGCTTGTTTTTACTCGGCGAGATGGTGGCAACGACGAAAACTTGTACAGCAGCGAGCCTCAAAACGGTGCTTGGAGTCTAGCCAAACCCCTCTTAGGAATCAACACCCCACGCTACAACGAAGCCGCACAAGCCATCAGCCCCGATGGCTCTTGGATAGCGCTCACCTGTTGCAACCGAGAAGATGCCGGCTCTCAAGGCGCCTGCGATCTGTACTGGTCTCAGTTAAAAAGCAATGGATGGACAGAACCCTCGCCATTTAGTGCCATCATCAACTCCGCTATTTGGGAATCGCAGCCTTCCATCGGGGCCGACAACCGAAGTATTATTTTCAGTCGGGGGGTAGATGGCTTTGCCCCGCCAGTGGCCCTGTGGCAAACCGTTCGGAATGCTTCCGGAAAGTGGGAAAGCCCTGAAAAACTACCTGATTACATCAATGTAGGTGGTAAAGTGCAAACTCCTTTTTTGCACCCCGACGGACAAACCTTGTATTTTTCTTCGGATAGTTTGCCCGGAATGGGCGGAAATGACTTGTTTTTTTGCCGAAAAGATGCTGACGGCGCCTGGGGATCACCTCAAAACATCGGCTATCCCATCAATACCCGCGGTGAAGAGGGCATGCTGGTGGTAAGTCTGGATGGCCGAACGGCCTATTATGCCAGCGACCGACCTGGAGGTCGCGGTGGCCTGGATTTGTACTCTTTCGAAATGCCCGAACAGGCTCGTCCGCAGCCCGTCACTTACGCAAAAGCCACCGTAACAGATGCTGCTACGGGTTACCCCATTTCGGCTAGGGTAGAATTTATAGATTTAAAAACAGGAAAAACGTTTATTCGCTCTAACACACGCGCCAACGGTGTATTTCTGGTGTGTTTGCCCGCCGGAAAAGACTATGCCCTGAAAGTAAGTAAAGATAAATACTTCTTTTATTCTGAAAATTTCAACTTAGTTGAAACCGCCACTTTTAGCAAACCTTACGTATTAAACATTGAACTTCAGGCAATTAGCGCCTCCGAAAGTCGGCCAGAGGGGCAAAAGCCCAATGTATTGCGCAATGTATTTTTTGAGCAGGGAGCGGCCTCGTTGCGGCCAGAATCGAAACTAGAGCTCAACGAATTGGCCGAATTACTCCAGCAAACGCCCAAGCTCAAAATCCAAATCAACGGCCACACCGATACAGAGGGTGAGGAGGCCTTCAACCAAAAATTGTCAGAGGCCCGCGCTGAAACGGTACACGATTATTTGCTAAATAAAGGCATAGCGCAAGTGCGTTTGCGCTACAAGGGCTTCGGAGAGCACCAGCCCATAGAGGACAATGATACGCCTGAGCACCGTGCGCGCAACCGGCGTACCGAGTTTGTGGCTTGGTAAGCAATTAGTATTCGTCTTCGTTGAAAAAGAAGTCGTCGTGACGAGGGTAATCGGGCCAAATGTCTTCAATACTTTCGTACAACTCACCGTCGTCATCCAATTCTTCTAAGTTCTCAGTCACTTCGAGTGGCGAACCGGAGCGGATTGCGTAATCAATGAGTTCATCTTTAGTGGCGGGCCAAGGTGCCTCTTCCAAATAGGAGGCTAATTCGAGCGTCCAATACATAGGTGATTCTTTTGTTTTTTAAGTTGGGAAATCAGGATGTTTAGACTAAGACCAATTGCTCAGTCGTACCATCATCTTAGAGAATCAACATCGCATCGCCATAACTGTAAAAGCGATATTTTTCTTTAATGGCTTGGTGGTAGGCTTCCATCATCAGTTCAAAACCACCAAATGCCGAGACCATAATCAGAAGACTAGATTTGGGCAAATGAAAGTTAGTGACCATGCTATTAGCGATGCTAAATTCATAGGGAGGGTAGATGAACTTATTAGTCCATCCTTCCACTTGTTTGAGCAAATTTTCGGCACTCACAGCGGTCTCAATTGAGCGCATAACGGTGGTACCTACTGCGCACACTTTTTTGTGTGCAATGATGCTTTTATTGACTATTTCGGCGGCAGATTGTGGAATTTTGAAGTATTCCGCCTCCATTTTATGCTTAGAAAGATCCTCTACATCAATGGTTCGGAACGTTCCTAAGCCAATGTGCAAGGTTAATTCGGCAAAATTAATGCCTTTCAGTTCCAGGCGTTTCATCAGTTCACGACTGAAATGTAGGCCAGCAGTAGGAGCCGCTACGGCACCCATTTCTTTGGCGTAGATAGTCTGGTAACGCTCGCGGTCAATGGCTTCTGGCTCCCGATCAATGTACTTAGGCAGGGGCGTATTTCCCAATTTCACGAGTTCGCTGACAAAATCTTCATCCGTTCCGTCAAACAAAAAACGAATGGTGCGACCGCGTGAGGTAGTATTATCCACTACTTCAGCTACGAGCGCATCGTTGCCGTGCTCGTCTTCAAAGTACAGTTTGTTGCCCACCCGGATTTTACGGGCAGGATCTACCAGTACGTCCCACAAACGGGCATCGTGGTTGAGCTCGCGCAACAAAAACACTTCAATTTTAGCACCTGTTTTTTCTTTCTGCCCAAAAAGCCGGGCCGGAAAAACCTTGGTATTATTAAAAATCATGGTGTCTCCTTCTCCAAAATAAGAGAGGATATCTTTGAAAATTTTATGCTCAATCTTACCCGTTTTGCGGTGCAAAACCATGAGGCGGCTTTGGTCGCGTTCTTCCGCGGGGTACTGAGCCACCAATTCGGTGGGAAGGTCGAAGTTGAACTGAGAGAGTTTTGTACGCATAGTTGAGTTGTACGATAACACGCCAAATTAGGAAGGGTTCTTTCCCTAAAACGGCTGCAAAAGTAAAATTTCCCATCAAACGAGAAATTTTATAAAAAGATTTTCCGAAAAAATATTGCAGTCTTGCCAAAAAAAGGTCTTTTCGAACGCTTTTTGGCAGAGATTATGCTTCAGAAAACTCTTTGCCAGATTTTTTACGCTCAAATTCTTTCAAGTAAATTTTGCGCAAACGGATGCTTTTGGGCGTCAGTTCCACGTACTCATCTTCTTGAATATACTCCAAGGCCTCCTCTAGCGTGAACCGGCGACAAGGTGGCAAAGAGGTTTTATCATCGGCGCCAGAAGCCCGGTGATTGGTAAGTTTTTTACTCTTCGTAACATTAATATTCAAGTCCATGGGGCGGTTGTTTTCCCCAATTACCTGTCCTTCGTACACCTCTTCTCCGGGTTCGATGAAGAAAGTACCGCGATCTTGCAGGTTGTCCAGCGAATACGCAAAAGCGTTGCCGTTTTCCATCGAAATCAAGGAGCCGTTTTGGCGACCTGAAATATCGCCGCGCCAAGGCTCATAGCCCATAAAACGGTGGGTCATAATGGCTTCACCCTGCGTAGCCGTCAGGATATTAGAGCGCAGGCCAATGATGCCGCGCGAGGGAATTTCAAAACGCAAAAGAAAGCGGTCACCTTTAGGCTCCATGCTATTCATTACCCCTTTGCGGCGGGTTACCAATTCAATA